>Ga0207639_10000897_pt1 | contig 20194 bp, 18 predicted proteins | sample KBSCornC32_FD_184299 | JGI IMG/M metagenome (GOLD analysis project Ga0207639, IMG submission 184299) | Corn rhizosphere microbial communities from Kellogg Biological Station, Michigan, USA - KBS Corn C3-2 (SPAdes) (version 2) | ecosystem: Host-associated > Plants > Roots > Rhizosphere > Soil ...
TGGGGCGAAATGCACATCCTCGAAGCGCACCTCGGGCCCGGTGACGGCGAGCGGCTCAGCCCCCGGCGCATCCAGCACCTCGGGCTGCTGATCGAGGAGGCGGAACATCTCCTCGATGTCGGTAAGCCCCTGCCGCAGCTCGCGATAGACGAAGCCGATCTGGTTGAGCGGGCGGTAGATCTGCATGAGGAAGGTGTTGATCAGCACGAAATCGCCGAGCGTCAGCTTGCCGGCCAAAACGCCCAGAACCGTCATGACGCCGATGATCGCGACGCCGCTGTAGAAGATCAGCGCCTGGCCGAAATTGAGCACGCCGAGCGAGTTCCAGATGCGGATCGCCGAGCGCTCGTACTGCGCCATCGAGGCATCGAAGCGTTTGGCCTCGAGCGCTTCGTTGTTGAAATATTTGACGGTTTCGTAGTTCAGCAGGCTGTCGATCGCCTTCGAGTTCGCATCCGTGTCCGAGGCGTTCATCTCGCGGCGGATGGCGATGCGCCAGTTCGAAGCCTTGATGGTGAACCAGAGATAGACCCAGATGGTGACCGCGAGCACGCCGACATAACTCAGGCCGAACATCACGATGAAGATCGTCGCAACGACGACGAACTCGACCAGCGTCGGGGCGATGTTGAGCATGACGAAACGGACGATCGTCTCGATGCCCTTGGTGCCGCGCTCGATGACGCGGCTGAGGCCACCGGTACGCCGCGACAGGTGGAAGCGCAGCGACAAGCGGTGGAGATGCTCGAAGGTCTGGAACGCCAGAGTCCGGACCGCGTGCTGGCCGACGCTCGCGAAGAGCGTATCGCGGAGTTGCTGGAAGCCGGCGTCGACAATATTGCCGACCGCGTACGCCACGACCAGCACCACGGGCACAGCGATGCCCAGGATGAGCGTCTGGTGCTCGCCGCCCTTCCCCAGCGCATCGATGATGCCCTTGTAGGCAAACGGCGAAAGAGTCGTCGCGACCTTCGAACCCATGAGCGTGGCGATGGCGAGGACGACGCGCAGCTTGAGATCGGGCCGGCCCGCCGGCCACATATAGCCCCAGAGGTTCGAGGCGGTGCGAAGGAGATTGACTTCCTCGGCGTCAACCGTGGGACGCTTGCTGGCCGGTGCTGGAGACGCCATCAGACCGGCTCGACAGCCGGCTGCGGCCTGGGACTGACCGGCACGCTCACGAGGCCGGAAAACAAGCCGTCGAACGCGGTCTCGAGCGCCGACAGACGCTCATTGCGGAGGGAGTAGCAATTGCGCGTGCCCTTCGCCTGCCGTTCGATCAAGCCCGCATCAAGGAGCACCTTGATGTGCTGCGAAACGGTGGATTGCGCCAGCGGCAGGCACTGCATGACGTCGGTGCAGCAGCACTGGTTCTGCTGCCGCTCCGCCAGAATACGCAGAATGTTCAGCCGTACCGGGTGCCCAAGCGCCCGCAGCACGACCGCAAGATCTTCGTCCTGCATCTCAGCCATCTTCAATCGCCGTCTGACGATAGAAGAAGCCCCTGCCCCGCGCAAGGCTGGCCAAACGGGCAGGCCCGCGCATCCCCGGCAAAAACGCCTTATTCCGCCGAGCCTTTGGGCAGTTCGAAGATCTGACCGGGATAAATCCAGTGCGGATCGCGAATCTGGTCGGTATTGGCCTGCCAGATCGTGGTGTAGCGCACGCCCTGGCCATAGACGCGCTGCGCGATCGTCCAAAGATTGTCGCCGTGGCGGATGATGGCCTTACCCGAGGCAAAGCGGCCCGATCCCTCGCCGCCCACTGGCTCGGCTACAAGCGTCGGCACCGATGCTGGCGCTGGTGTCGATGCCGCTGGCGCTGGTGTCGCGGCTGCCGTCGATGTGGCGGGCTGTGTTGTCGTCGGGGCCGGAGCGGGCGTCGCAGTGGCAGCCGCGGTCGGCAGCGAGGTGGCCGGAGCTGGCGCGGGAGTCGCCGCTGCCGTTGCTGCGGGCGCGGGCGCCGGTGACGCCGCCGGAACCGGCGCGGGAGTGGCCGCCGCTGTGGCCGCAGGTGCTGGCGCGGTAGCCGTCGCAGCGGCTGAAGGGGCCGGCGTTGCTGGGGGCTCTTCGGACTTTGCGACCGTGCTGGTGCCGCTGGTCGGCGCGGGCGTCGTCTGGGGCGGCGCGACCGGCGTGGCTGGCGAGCTGCCACGTGCGACCTTGGTTTCCTCCGGCGTCGGAGCAGCCCGCGCAGGGCTCGGCAGCGTCGCCGGCGGCGCTTTCCAGGCGGTAACCGTCGATTGGGTCGGCCCAGCCGCTTTCTCTTCCGGCGCGGCCGCAGCAGACGTCGTCGCGGCAGCCACAGTGGGTTGCGGCTGCGGCGTCGGGGCCGTTGCCGGCTTGGCTTCAGCAACTGCCGGCCCTGCGGGCTGTGCGGGAGGTGCCGGGGTGGCCGACTGGGCTGGGGTGGCCGAGGCGGCCGGCGCGCTGCCACTCGGCAACGTCGCTGGCGGGGCTTTCCACGTGGCGACCGGGCTGGGCGTCGAGGCAACGACCGTCGGGCTGGCAGGCGGCGTCTGGGGGGCCGTCGGCTTGGTCGCCGGTGCCGGTGCGGTAGCGGCCGGTGCAGCCGCAGGTGTGGCTGCGGCAGCCGTCGCACTGGGCGCTGGCTGGCCGAGGCTCGCGGGCAGCGTCGCCGGCGGGGCCTTCCACCCGGCTACGGGCGCGGACGGCTGGTTCACCGCAGCGACTGTCGCGGTCGGTCGATTGGCTTCAGTGGCCCCGGACGGCTGGTTGACGGCCGCTGTCGTCGCGCTCGGCTGGTTGACGGTTTGCGTCGAGGTCGTCGGTGCGTTGGCAACTTGCGGCGCAGGCTCGGTAGCCGGGGCCGGCTTTGCCGGGGTCACGACAGCTGGGGCCGCGGGCGCGGCGGGTGTCGGAGCATTAGCAACGGCCGTCTGGGGTGCCGCAGGCTTTGCGGGCGCCGGCGTCTGCGGCATGTCGACGACGAAATTGACCTCGGCGCGCGCCTCGACGTCGGCGCTGCCGGGCTTCAGGACGTCGATGCGGACCAGCTGTTTCGGCGCCGTCAGCACCTTGGTGGCTTCAACCAGCCAGCGCCCGCCGGCAACGGTCGCATCGGCGATGTACTTGCCATCGACGTAGAGCCGCACCGCAGCCCCGTCCGGCCCGTTGCCGGCGAAGAAATTCTTATCCCCGTCGATCTCGATCGCATCGATACTTGCGGCAACAGCCGGGGCGACGGTCGCAGCAGGAGGCGAAGGCTTGGTGGATTCAGCCGAGGCAACGGCCGCCGATGGCGCAGCGGCGGGAGCCTTTTCCGGCGCAGGGGCAGCAGTTTGGGCCGGCGTGCTCGTCGGGGTCGCAGTGGTGGTCGAGGCAGGCGTGCTTGCCTCAGGCGTCTGGGTCGCGGCCGGCGCCTTCGCCGGTTCGGCCGGCTGCGCCTCGGCAGGTTTCGCAGGCGTTTCGGCCTCTGCGGTCTGCGTGGTCGTCCCGGCAGCGGGGGTTGGCGTCGCCGGCTGCGCTGCGGCGAGGCCCTGGAGGACTTTGCTCATTTGGCCGGGCGTGCTCGCGACCACGAGTGGCTCCGACTTCTTGGCCGGATCGATCGCCACGACGAAAGACTGCGCCGATCGTCCGTCTGCGCCCTTTACGCCCAGGGTCAGCTCGACGCCGCCGGTGGCCACTGGATGATCGGGCACGAACACCCAGTCGCCGGTCGATTCGACGGGCGTTTCGCCGAGCAGCTTGTCGTCGGCATAGACCTCGACGGTCTCTCCGGCCTTGCCGCTGCCGGCAATCACCAGCGAGCCATCCTTTTCGGCCCGGACCAGCCCGAAGGTGGCGTCGGTTGCAGCAGGCGCCGCTGCGGCGGGGGTCGTCGCAGCCTGGCCTGCCGGAGCCGGCGCCGGGGTCTCGGTACTGGCGACGGCGGCAGACGGACTGGCGGGGGTCTTAGTCGGTTCAGCAGGCGCGCTCGCGGCAGAGGTGGCAGGTGGAGTCGTCGCAGCCGTGGACGACGTCGCTTCAGCCGACGCAGGCGCAGTCGCCGAAGCAGTCTGGGCGGGAGCCGATGCCGTTGTCGAAGGTGATGGGGTTGCGGTGGCAGCGGGAGTGCTTGGCGTCGCCGTTGCTGCTGCCGCGGCGGTGGGCTCCGCGGTCGTCGCGGGTGCTGGCGTGGTCGAAGCAGTGGAAGGCGCAGCCGCTGGTGCCGCAGCGGTCGTCGAGGCACTCGTCGCCGGAGCAGGCGCGCTGGCCGGCGCCGTTGCTGCCGGCTCCGGTGTCGCCGCTGGCGCCGGCGTTGTCTCCGCCGTCGCCGCCACTGGCTTGGGCAGAATGCCGCCGCCCTCGAGCCGCTGCTGGATGCACATGCCAACCCCGGAGGTATTGGTCATGCAATTGGTGAACACCGGCCCGACGACGATCAGCGCGACGATCAAGATGGTGGCTGCCGCAGCGAGAATGGTGACGCCAAGCGGTCGGGTCGGAGCGGGGTCGGCCAGTTGATCCTCCAGTCGCGCCGGGAGTGCCTAGACCGCCGCGGCTGCACCCGCCTTTTTGGCCTGAGTCGCCTCGGTTTTCAGCAGCTTGTATGTGATCGACTCATATAGCGCCTCAAAAGACGCATCAATGATGTTGGGCGAGACCCCAATCGTATACCAGCGCTCGCCCGTTCCATCCCGGCTCTCGATCAGCACACGGGTGACCGCGCCCGTGCCGCCGTCGAGGATACGCACCTTGAAGTCGACGAGCTGGAGGTCCTCGATTTGACGCGAGTACTTCCCGAGGTCCTTGCGCATGGCAAGATCGAGCGCGTTGACCGGGCCGTTGCCTTCGGCAACCGACATCAGCAGGTCGTCGCCGACGCGGATTTTCACCACGGCCTCCGTCACCGTCACCTGCTCGCCGCGCGCATTGTGGCGCCGCTCGACCGAGGTGCGATAGCTTTCGACGTCGAAGAATTCGGGCAGTGTTCCCAGTATCCGGCGCGCCAGCAGCACGAAGGACGCCTCGGCCCCGTCATAGGAGTACCCCGCGGCCTCGCGCTCTTTGACCTGGCGCAGCAATCGATCGAGCCGCGGATCGTCCTTTTCGACCTTGATGCCGTGGCGGCCGAGCGCGGCGAGGAGGTTCGAGCGCCCCGCCTGTTGCGACACCATGATCGAGCGCTCGTTGCCGACGCTCTCGGGCGGCACATGCTCGTAGGTCGAAAAATCCTTGGCCAGCGCCGAGGCATGAATGCCCGCCTTGGTGGCGAAGGCCGCCGCCCCGACATAAGGCGCCTGGCGCGAGGAGCCGCGGTTGAGCAGGTCATCGAACGCACGCGAGATGCGGGTGATCTCGGCCAGCTGCTTCTTCGAGATGCCGGTCTCGAAGGCGTCGGCGAATTCTGCCTTGAGCAGCAACGTCGGGATCAGGGTGATGAGGTTGGCATTGCCGCAGCGTTCGCCGATGCCGTTGAGCGTGCCCTGTATCTGGCGCACCCCGGCCCGCACGGCTGCCAGCGTGTTGGCTACCGCCTGCCCGGTGTCGTCATGCACGTGAATGCCAAGCTTGCCGCCGGGCGCGACTTTCGCCACCGCCCCGACGATCGTCTCGATCTCGTTCGGCATGGTGCCGCCGTTGGTGTCGCAGAGCACGACCCAGCGGGCCCCGTTGTCGAGCGCGGTCTTGACGCAGGCCAGCGCGTAGTCGGGATCGGACTTGTAGCCGTCGAAGAAGTGCTCGCAGTCGATCAGCGTTTCCTTGCCGCGCGCCACGGACGCAGCGACCGTCTCGGCGAGGTTTTTGAGGTTTTCGCTGAGCGAGATGCCGAGCGCGATTTCGACCTGATACGGCGATGCCTTGGCGACGAAGCAGGCGGCGTCGGAGACAGCGTTGAGCACATCCTGAACGCTCGGGTCGTTCGCGACGGAGCGCCCTGCCCGCTTGGTCATGCCGAAAGCCGTAAACCTGGCTTTACGGGTCCGACGTTCGGCAAAGAAGGCCGTGTCGGTAACGTTGGCGCCCGGATAGCCCCCCTCGACATAGTCGACGCCAAGCTGCTCGAGCAGCTTTACGACGGCGATCTTGTCCTCGAGCGAAAACTCGATGCCGGCCGTCTGCGCGCCATCGCGCAGCGTGGTGTCGAAGAGATAGAGCCGCTCGCGGCTGGCCTTAGGCATTGCTGGTCTCCCCCGGCGCCCACATCTCGGTGTCGCGGTCCGGATGCTGGTAGGACCTCAGGATGGCGAGGATGTCGCGCTCCTCGTCGGTCGAGCCGTGCGGCTCGTTGCGCATTTCGTCGTAGTGCTGGAATACCGGATGGCGGTTGTCGCGGGCGAACTCGACCGTCGGCATCACCGCATTCGGATTGTCGAGGGAGCCGATGGTCAGCGACGGCTGATGGTCGCCCCAGCGATAGGTCAGCGGCGTGCCGCAATTGCTGCAAAAGCCCCGGCGTACCTGCTGGGAGCTACGGAATTCAGTCGGCCGGCCGCGCGTCCATTCGACCCTGCCGACGAACGATACGAAGGGCGCGATGAAATTGCCCAGCGCCTTCTGGCACATGCGGCAGTTGCAGATCGAAGCGTGCTTGACTGCCCCTTCGACCCTGTACCGCACGGTTCCGCACTGGCAACCACCGGTGAAAACGTCAGTCATCGGAAGCCTCACGGAGGTGGAACCGCCAGACGCTCGTGTCGTGGTCGGGGTGCTGGTGGTTGGAGTTGCTGATGCGGGCCAGCATGTGCGGATCGTTGGCGTAAGTCGGCTTGTCTCCGGGCAATTGGCCGAGGCCCGCGTACCAGGGCAGCCGGCTCTCGATGCCGTACTGGATCTCGGGCGCAATCAGCTCGGGATGGTCAAAGGTCCCGACGAGGAGGCCCATGTCGTCGGCATCGGGATATTCGAAGGTCATCGGGGTACCGCACCGGCCGCAAAAACCACGCCGCGCCACGTCCGAGCTCCAGAAGTAGCTCATCTCGCCGCGCGTGACGGCGAAATCGGTCTTGAGCACAGGACAGATGACGGCGAAGGGACCGGCGACGGCCTTCTGGCACATGCGGCAATGGCAGACATGCACGCCAAACGGCGCCGACGTCACGCGATAGCGCACGGCGCCGCACTGGCAGCCGCCGGTGAAGGCGTCGGTCATGCGGTCCTCCCGCGAGGGAGAGGTTCAGCCCGGTGCATGGCACACTGCCTCGATATTGTTGCCGTCCGGATCAAAGACGAACGCGGCGTAGTAGTTCTCGGAATACTCGGCGCGGATGCCCGGCGGGCCGTTGTCACGGCCGCCGGCAGAAAGCGCGGCCGTGTAGAAGGCGCCGACGGTGGCCCGGCTGCCGGCCCTGAATGCCACATGCGTTTTGCTCAGCGTCGTGACGTTGTCATCGATCCAGAAGGACGGGTGATCGGCCCCGAAGCCGGCATAGTGCTTGCCGCCGAATTCGAACTCGGCGAGCAGCTTGATGCCGAGCGTCCCGAGGGCCGCGACATAGAAATCCTTGGCTTTGCCGAAGTCGGAGACCTTGATCCCCACATGGTCGAAAATGTCGGTCAACGCTTAACCTCCCATTTGGTGCGCCGCTCGCCGGTCGCCGGATCCTTGAAGTCCATCAGTTGGATACCCTGCGTCAGAAGGTCGGCGCGAATGGTATCGGCCAAGGCAAAGTCCTTGGCATTGAGCGCCGACAAGCGCCTGTCCACCGAAGCCTCAATTACCGCGGTATCGCCGGCGGATTGCGCCTGCAGCAGGCTGTCGCGGCTGAAGCCGAGGAAATCCAGCGTCGCCGTGAAGCAGGCCAATGCCGTCTCGACGCCCCGCCCGGCTTTCCGCGCGATGACATCGAGGGCGACGCTGGCCCGATGGAAATTGAGATCATCGGCAAGCTCGCCGAGCACGGAGGGATCGGGCGGCACCGCCACCTCTTTCGGCGCCGTCGAGGCCAGACGCTGCCAGCCTCGGAGCTTGTCCTCGGCTTCTTCCAGCCGGGCGACCGAAAAATCGATGGGCTCGCGGTAATGCGTCATCAGCATCGCCAGCCGCAGCACCTCACCCGGCCATTTGCGGCCGCCGAATTTTTCGCTCGCGAGCAGCTCGTTGATGGTGACGAAGTTGCCGAGGCTCTTCGACATCTTCTGCCCTTCGACCTGCAGAAAGCCGTTGTGCATCCAGACGTTAGCCATCACCGGCGTGCCATGGGCGCAGCGCGACTGGGCGATCTCGTTCTCGTGGTGCGGGAAGATGAGGTCGAGCCCACCGCCATGGATGTCGAATTCCTGCCCGAGGTAGCGCTCGCTCATGGCGGAGCACTCGATGTGCCAGCCCGGCCGGCCGCGTCCCCAGGGACTTTCCCAACCCGGCTCGTCCGCCGTCGACTGCTTCCAGAGCACGAAATCGCCGGGGTTTTTCTTATGCGCCTCGACGGCGATGCGCGCACCGGCGAGGTTCTCGTCGAGCGGCCGCTTGGAAAGCTGGCCGTAGTCCGGCATGGAGTTCACGTCGAACAGCACCTCGCCGGCCGCATCGTAGGCGTGGCCGTTCTGCAGCAGCGTCGCGATCAGCCGCTGCATCTCCGCGATATTGTCCGTGGCCCGTGGCTCGACCGTCGGCGGCAGGCAGCCGAGCGCCTCTACATCGCTGTGGAACTGCGCCGCAGTCTTTTCAGTCACTCGGCGGATAGCTTCATTGAGCTCGACGCCGGGGTAGTCCCGGCCTGCCCGCGCGTTGATCTTGTCATCGACGTCGGTGATGTTGCGGACGTAGGTGACATGCTCGCCGCCATAGACGTGGCGCAGCAAGCGGAACAGCACGTCGAAGACGATCACCGGCCGGGCGTTGCCGATATGGGCGAAGTCATAGACCGTCGGCCCGCATACATACATGCGGACGTTTTCCGGATCGATCGGCGCGAAATCGGCCTTGGCCCGGGTGAGCGTGTTGTAGAGCCGCAATGTCGGGGCGTCGGTCGCCATGAGGCCGTCCTGCTCAACGTGTTTCACGCGCTGGCGGCGGGGTCTTCGGACCGAATGTGTGGAATGAAGAAAACCGCGCCGCCAACCGAGGTTAGCGGATAATGATAATGCCCGTAATGCAGATCGCGCGAGCGGTTTTCATGGCGCGCAATCTGCCGATTGCGCCCGGGAAAAGCAAGCGCAATCGGCGGGATCGTTGCCGGCCGGTGAACGGCCGGGAGAAGGCCTCAGCTTTCCTTCGTGCGGTAGGTCTGATGGCACTCGTTGCAGGTCGACGCTACGGCCTCGACAGCTTCTTTGTACTTGGCGGTGTCGCCGGCCTTGGCTGCGGCGATGCCGGCCGCCGCGGCGTCCGCGCCCTTCTTGAAGATCGCCGAGAACTGGTCGAACTGCTCCCAGATGATCGGCTTGGCGATGGATTTGTCGGTCATCGAGTCCTTCGGGAAGAGCGACGGCAGCTCAGTATAGTTTTTATGCACCGTAGTCAGCACGGCAACCGCCTTGTCGCCCGTGAGATTGGACGCGCCGCGCAACACCTTGCCGTCTTCCTTCATGGCGGCCTGTCTTGCCGCGACGGCGCTTTCGGGGCTCATCGCGTCCGCGAAGGCGGCGGCCGCCCCTACCGACAACAGGCCGGCAAGCGCGAGGACGGCGATCTTTCTGGGCATCATGGGCAGGCTCCGAGGTTGACGATTCGTGAAGCTGGCACGGGAATAAAGGCGGCCTCTGGGCGGTCATACCGCTCTAAGGGCAACACCACGGTTAGCGGCTTTCATCCAGCGGCTCTGGCCGGTCCTGCGACAACGGTCTGGTCGATGGTGCCGAACACCGGATGTTCGTGGGTGTCGAAGGCTGCGATTCGAACCCTGTCGCCGACCTTTAGGTATGGCGTGCGCGCCCGGCCATACTTTGTCTTTTCCGCCGCCCGGGCTTCGGCGATCGAGGCAAAGCCAACCCCCTCGCGACGGATGGGTGGTGTTTCGTCGTGCCGGTTGGAAACGGTGCCCGAGGAGAGCAGCGTACCGCAGCCGAGGGGTCGAAACTGCGCTGCCGCCATGACGAGATCGACGAAATCGAGCTGCATCTGGCCGGCGTCCGGCTGGCCGAAGAGCATGTTGTTGAGCAGCACGCGTAGCGGCAGATGCAACCTGGCATTGCGCCAGCTTGCACCGAGCTCATCGGGCGTGACGGCCACCGGCGCGAAGGCTGCGAAAGAGCTTGCGTGGAAGTGGCCACCTCCCGCGGGCTCGTCCGCCAGGACTTTGCGCAGCACAACGCTGCTGGCGATGGTCACAAGCCGGATGGCCGATGCGGCCTGTTCACGAGTAGGCAGACGCGGCACCGCCCCAAGCACCGCGACGACTTCAGCCGAAAAATCTGCGGACGGATCACCATCGCCGAGGGGAACCGGCGCAGCCGGGCCGGCAAGCATGTCGGAGGCGGCTTGATGCAACATCGGACGCTGACCGGCTGCTTGTGGTGGCGCCGGCGCTTTGCTGAGCCGGGCCATATAACTTGGGAACGTCGATGCCTCGATGCGCTGGTAGGCCCGCGGCAGCGGCGCGAGGGCGAGTGTCGCGTCGAAGGGCTGCGCGGCGATGGTGCCGGCATTGAGCGCAGCCGACAACGCCTCGAGCGCAGGTTGCGCGGTGTCCCACGCGTCGAGCGCGGCCTGCAGGTTGGGCGCAATGCGCCCCGCGGACACGCAGTGCGACAGATCGGACGATACGACCACGAGTTGGCCGTCCGGGCGTCCGTTGTGCAGTGTGCCGAGCTTCATCCAGCCATCCCTGTCGCGTTGCCAAGGCCGCTCGCGGTTGTCCACAGCCTCACCTATACTCGGCGTTGTTCTCGCGCGCCCTGTCAAGCGGCCGCAGAACTGGCGCAATTGCCGGCAAATGAAGGCACTGAGGAGAGTTAGCGCATGTGGCAGGGGTGGCGAATCGCGAGGCGGGCCGGGATGGTCGCGCTGGCCCTCGCCGCTTTCGTTGTCTGCGATGCCACGGCGGCGGTGGCGCAAAGCGTCAGTTGCATGCGCCTCAATTCCCAGCTCGCGGCGCTCGATCGCAACAGCGACTTCCGCAACGCCGACCGGAGCAGCGACGACGTGCGGGCGCTGCAGAGCAACCTGCAAGATGCCCAAAGTGCTTATGTGCGCGGCGGCTGCCTACAGGCGCAGCAGCAGGGGTTTCCGCAAACGCCCGAGTGCCGCTCCTACGCACGCCAGTATCTCCTCGCGCAGCAACAGCTCAAGAAGGTGCAGCAGAGCGTTTCGAACGGCGACGACATCTCCCAGCAGCGCGAATACGTGCTGCAGCAGATCGCGCGGTTTGGCTGCAACCAGCGCAGCTCGCAGGCGCGCTTCCTGACCGAAGACGACAACAGCCAGCCCGTCCGCCGCCCACGCAGCTTCTTCGACGAGTTGTTCGGCCCGCCTCCCGGGACGGACGACTACGGCGACAGCAACACCTACGATGGCCAGGAACAGGTCGAGGACCCTTACGCCAACCAGGGTGGCGGCAACACCATCCGGACGGTCTGCGTCCGGATGAGCGACGGCTACTACTGGCCGATCAGCTATGCAACCGTCCGCGACTACATCCCGCAAGATGCGCAGACCTGCCAGGCCGCGTGCCCCGGTCAGCAGGTCGACCTCTATTTCTACAACAATCCGGGCCAGGAGCCGGAGCAGATGATCAATGCCGAGGGGCAGGCCTATACGTCGCTGCCCGCCGCGTTTGCCTATCGGAAGCAGATCGATCTCACCAATTCGTGTAAGCCGCAGCAGGTCGCGGGCCAGATTACCGTCGACGACGTCGGCAATGGCATGACCCGGGCGATGGTGAGCTATGACGGCGACAAATTCCCCCTGCCCGTCCGGGATCCCCGTCGACCGGAGCAGGCCACCGCCGCTGCGCCGCAGTACGCCAGCGTGGTCGACGTGCCGCTACCCCGGCCACGGCCCAGCGCGACGGTCACTGCCGCCGCCTCGACGCCGCCGCCCGAGTCGGTGGTCTCGGCGCAAAACCGTATCGTGAAGGTAGGCGACAAGGTCGTGCGCGTCGTCGGGCCGGACACGCCGTATGCGCCCTCGACCAGCAGCGGCACGAGCGGATCGTCAGGCTAGCCGCCGCAGGACCTCCGGGCGCCCGATAAGCGGTAGGAGCGATTTGAGGTCCGGACCGTCGTGCCGACCGGTCAGCGCGAGCCGAAGCGGCTCGAACAGGGCCCTGCCCTTGCGGCCCGAGCTCTCCTTGAGAGCAGTTGTCCAAGCCGAGAAGGTCGCCTCGCCCCACGGCTCCGCCGGGAGGCTATCGTGCGCCAAGGCGACGAAATCCCGATCTTCCGGCGCGATCTGCGGCGAAATCGGGCCTTTGACGAGCCGCGCCAGCTCAATGATGTCGTCGAATTTGGCGAGGTTGGCCTTGAGGCCATCCCAAAGCCCCGGATCGGCGAGGCCCTGGGCCGCGAGCCTAGGCTCGGCCTTGGCGAAGGGCATTGCGTGCAGCAGCCTCGCGTTGAGGCTCTCGAGCTCGGCCGGATCGAAGCGGGCCGGACCGTGCGAAATCATCGAGAAGTCGAGCTTGTCCGCGATCGCATCGAGGTTGTCGTATGGGGCGACCGGCAGGCTGGTGCCGGTCAGCGTGGCGACTTCTGCGACTGCCAGCGACTCGAAGCCGTCCGCCCGCAGCTCGCTCAGCGAGAGCGAGCCGAGACGCTTGGAAAGCCCCTCGCCTTCCGCGCCGGTCAGCAGATTGTGGTGCGCAAAGCGTGGCGGATGCGCTCCGAGCGCTTCGAATATCTCGATCTGCGTCCCGGTATTCGAGACATGATCCTCGCCGCGGATAACATGCGTGATGCCAAGCTCGATGTCGTCGACGACCGAGGTGAATGTATAGAGGTAGCTTCCGTCGGCGCGGATCATCACGGGATCGGACATCGAGGCCGTGTTGACCGTCTGCGGCCCCTTGATCAGGTCATCAAACGATACAGGCCGGCCGTCGAGGCGAAAGCGCCAATGCGGGGTGCGTCCATCTCGCTCGAGGCGGGCACGATCATCGTCAGACAACGCCAGCGCGGCGCGGTCATAGATCGGCGGGCGCTTGAGGGCCCGGGCCCTGGCGCGTTTGCGCTCGAGCTCATCCTCAGTCTCGTAGGCCGGATAGAGCCGGCGCGCCGCGATCAGCCGATCACGGGCCGCGCCGTACAAGGTAATGCGATCCTGCTGCCGAACCGCCAGGTCGGGATTGATCCCGAGCCAGGCGATATCCTCCCGGATTCCCTCGGCGAACGCCTCTGTCGAACGCTCCCGATCGGTATCGTCGAGCCGCAGGATGTAGCGGCCGCCGGTGCGCCGCGCGAAGAGCCAGTTCAGCAGTGCTGGGCGCGCGTTGCCCAGATGCAGCCGCCCGGTCGGAGAAGGCGCGTAGCGGACAACGGTCGGCGCAGAATTTGCCGAGCCCCCCGGCGTCATTCGACCCCCTGATGCGCCAGCGCCGGCGCCGCCGCGGCGACGCCGTTGCCGCTTTCGTCGCGATAGCCGTTGGTGATCGGGTATTTTCGCCCGAGCCCGAACGACTTTGGCGTCAGCTTGACCCCTGGTCCCGCCTGCCGGCGCTTGTACTCGGCGAGATAGACCATCCGCTCGACCCGCTTCACCAGCGCCGCGTCGAAACGGCCCTCACCGCGCTTGACGATCTCGGCAATGGACAGCTCGTCCTCGACAAGTCCGGTCAGGACCTCGTCGAGGATCGGATACGGCGGCAGGCTGTCCTGATCTTTCTGGTTCGCACGAAGCTCGGCGGTTGGGGCCTTGTCGATAATGGACGGCGGGATGATCTCGCCTGCCGGGCCGAGGCAATCGCCCGGCAGGTGCGCGTTACGCCAGCGGGCGAGCGCATAGACCTGCATCTTGAGCAGGTCCTTGATGGGATTGAAGCCGCCGTTCATGTCGCCGTAGATCGTCGCGTAGCCCACGGCCATCTCGGACTTGTTGCCGGTGGTGAGCAGCATCGAACCGAATTTATTGGAGACGGCCATGGCGATGAGGCCGCGCATGCGCGACTGCATGTTCTCCTCGGCGATGTCTTCGGCCCGGCCTTCGAACATGGGCTTGAGTCCAGCCTTCACCGCGTCGACGGCCGGCCCGATCGAGACGATGTCGTAGCGCACCCCGAGCCGCGCTGCGCAATCCTTGGCATCGCGGAGACTATCCTCGGAGGTATAGACGTATGGCTGCATGATGCACTGCACGGCGTCCTTGCCGAACGCGTCGACCGCCATGGCGGCAACCACCGCGCTGTCGATGCCGCCGGAGAGGTTGAGCACGACGCTCTTGAAGCCGTTCTTGTGGACGTAGTCGCGCAGGCCCAAAATCGCCGCGCGCCAGGGCGCCTCATGCACCGATACGAGCGGGACGATGTCGCCCTTGACACACCGCCAGCCGTTGGGTCCCCGCGCCCAGTCGGAAACGACGAGATCGGTCTCGAACGACTTGCCCTGGAGCACCAACTGCCCTTCGGCATCGAGCGCAAAAGAGGCCCCGTCGAAGACCAGCTCGTCCTGCCCGCCGACCTGGTTGAGGTAGATCAGCGGGACGTTGGCCTCGGCGATGCGGTTGCGCACGAGGTCCATGCGCTGCCACTGCTTGTTGCGCCAATAGGGCGACCCGTTCGGGCAAAGCAGCATTTCGGCACCGTGACCGACGAGGCTGGCGCAAACGGCGGTGTGCCAGATGTCCTCGCAAATCGGCACGCCGATCGGCACGCCCTTGATGCTGATCGGCGCTGGTAGCGGACCCGGCTCGAAGTAGCGCTTCTCGTAGAACACGTCGTCGTTCGGAAGGTCGTGCTTGAAGCGGATGGCGACGATTTCGCCGCCTTCGCCCTGGAGCAGCGCATTGCGCAGCGTGCCATCAGCCTCGCGCCAGACGGTGGGGAGGAGCATCGTCAGCTCGTTGCCGCGCGTTTCAGCGATCAGGTGCTGCGCCGCCTCCATCGCGTCTTCGATGAACCGCGGCTTGAACAGCAGGTCCTCGGGGAAATAGCCCGTGAGGAACAGCTCGGAAAACATCAGGATATCGGCGTTGGCCGCCAGCGCATCGGCAACGGCTTTCTGGCCGAGGCGCAGGTTATCACCCAGTGCCCCGACCCGGGGGTTGAGCTGCGCCAGCGCTATGCGAAATCGATCCGTCACGGAAGAAAACCCGGCCTTGCCAAAACGCGGCAAGACTTAGCCGCTCACCCCCAGCGGGGCAAGCGGCGCGTCGGCGTGGGCGCGGGCTCAGAAATTGTAGGTCATCTCGGCGAGTGCGCCGTAGCGGAACAGCGACCAGGGATTTGACGTCTGGATGTAAGCCTGGCTCCCGACGACGGTATGGGTGTTGTCGTTGGTGACCGTGATGGTGTTGAACGTCGTGTCGGCCGTTCCCTGCAGGTACCACGCGCGGCCACCGAGGCGGAACGTCAGGTTGCTGGTCGGATGCATGCCGAACATCACCTCGCCCATCGCGCCATAGCCCCACCCGTTGATTGAGACAGGGGATGACTGGATGATGGCGTCCGTGCCGCTGACGACGGTCGGGACAGAGAATGCGCCCAGCACGCCGCTGATGTTGGCATAAGGTACCGCAGCCAGTTCGCCGCTTACGTCAAACATGCTGCCGAGGTTAGCCTTGCCAGAGAAGCCGAGGCGCAGGGCGTTGATCTCGACGCCGTCTTCAACGCTGTTGCCCGGCCCAGTGACCGAGAACCCGTTCCAGGAAAAGTCGTTAGTGCTCGTGCCGGTGGTGAAGTTGGCGCGGCCGAGGTCGGGCGAGTCGTTCCAGTACATGTAGCCGGCGAACGGCCCGAGGGTCGCACCGCTCTTGGTGTCGCCCAGCCAGGAATAGCCGACGTCACCGCCGGCGTAGGCGATGTGACCGTCGGTCACAGCGGATGTCGTCGTCATGCCGAGGAGCGAGGTATTAGTGGCCGTGCCCTCGGTCTTGAACGAAAGACCGCCCAGCGCCTTGGCGTAGGTGCGCGTCGACGCGTCATCCACCCGGAAGTGAGCCTCGACGCTCTGCGTGGTGTCGGAGTCCTTGAGGGAGCCGGTGTCGACGTTGAAGTTCTGCGCGCCCCAGGAATACCAGTACCTCAGCCCGAGCTCGAAGGTCAGCGGGTCGCCGACGTCAGTGTTCGCCCAATCATCATCGGCCGAGAAGCCGGATCGCATGTCGCTGTCAGATCCGAATATGCTCGAGAAGTCTGCGGCAAGTGCCGGTGCGGCCACGAGAATTGCGCCGGTCGCAGCGGCCAGAAGCAGGGAAAAACGAGGCATCGAACACTCCGGCGCAAGTGATAGTTACTGGAGTTGTTTATGCCTCGTTAGGGTTAATGTTCCGCTAAACTGCCCCTATCGCACGCCCGCAGCGGCCTTGAGTGCCGCCTTCTGCGGGCGTTTCAGCGCCCGTTCGGTGAGCTCGCCGAAGAGCAGTCCGAGCGTCGTCCAGAGAATCACCTGCATGCCGAGGGCGGCAATCCGGAACTGCCAGAGCAGCGCCGCCGGGAAGGCCTCCGGCACCTCGTTGATGTTCGGCATCACTATGAAGGCGATGACGATGACCACCAGGTAGACGGTCCCTCCGGCAATCGTCGCGTGCCAGCGATCAAGCCGTCCAAGGAGGCTCTTGCCGAGGTTGAACGCGGCGATCATGGCGGCGATCGAGATGACGATCATGCCGAAATAGAGCGCGGTGCGGTAGCCGATTGTCTCGGGGTTGCCCACCGACGGAGGGTTCGCCGGATATTTGAGGTTCGGCACAAGATAGACGGCAACGAAGCTCGAGCCGGCAATCAGCGCGGCCGTGGCGCGTGGGCCGAGTCGACCTACCCGGCCCCAGGCAAAGGCGAAGATCAGCGAAAAGAGGCCGCCCATCGCGATGCTGAAGAGCATCGTGCCGGTGAGAAGGCCCCAGCTTGCCTGGACGGCCCGGCTGACAAGTTCCGGCCCTTCCACCTCGCCCGCAGCCTTCGCCAATTGTTCCTCGACGGCGATGGCGCCATCGACGTTGGGTTCGCCGAAGAATCTTGCGAACAGAAAAACGAGAATGCCGCCGACGATGCCACACAGCATGCCGCGGATGAGAAAGCTCCTGGCCATTTGGACCCCCGTCAGTGGCAGGGGAAGCCAAGGAGGTGCCGGCCGTCGTGCACGAACTCATGCACATACATGCCGGAGATGAGGGAGGTGGCCCCTTCCTCCGCGCCGACGAAATAGATGGCGATCACGGCCAGGAGGCCGCCGAACACCAGCCAGGGCCAAAGTTCGCGCAGTGGAATCGGTGCAGCGATCGGCGCCTCGGGCGCCAGGACGATATCGGACATTCTTGCTCCTTGGGATTACGCGTCCCGTTGGGTTCAAATATCGCACAGGTCGTCCCTCACGGGGACAACTTGCGCGTCAGTCAGCATCGTCACGGTGGGTCTGGCTTCCGCGAAGGGCGGTTACAGTGGCGCGACCGCGCCGGAATTGCACCGGCTTCCAATCCGTGACGGCGCATGGTGAGAGTAGTGCGGCGCGCGTGCTTGTCAACGCCGCTCGAGGGATCCGATGCCGACGCGCCTGCTGATGATCGCCCACGCGCCCACCGCGGCCACCCGCCGCGCCGCTTTCCCCCTCGACGAGCCGATCGAGCTGATCGAAACGCCACCAGCGTGGCTGCTCCGCCGCCTCCGCCGTGCCGATCACATCTTCGTCGCGCCCGAACGGCGGACGCGGGAGACCGCCGAAAGCCTTGAGCTCGAAGCCGAGACGCAAATGCTTCTTGCCGACATCAATCTCGGCAAGTGGAAGGGCAAGAGCTTCGACCAGATGCTCGAGGAAGGCCCGGAGGCCCTCGCCGCCTGGACGTCGGACCCGGCCAGCCGGCCGCACGGCGGCGAATCGGTCGACGAGCTCATCGCCCGCATCAAGCCGTGGATCGAGCGGCAGCGCGAGGAAGGCGGCGCGGTGATCGCCGTCACCCATCCTGCGGTGATGCGGGCCGCCGTGGTGATTGTCCTCGGCGCGCCCACCGCGAGTTTCTGGCGCATCGATATTGCCCCGCTCACCGCGCTCGACCTCCGCTCGGACGGGCGGCGCTGGACCTTACGGGAGATCGCGGCCGGCGACTGATGGCTACTCCGCCGCGGTCGTCACGGCGCGGGCCGGCCGCTGGGCGCGGATTTCCTCGGCGACGAGGAAGGCCATCTCGATCGACTGGCCGGCATTGAGGCGCGGATCGCAATAGGTGTGGTAGCGGTCGCGCAGCGTCGCTTCGGTCACCGCGGTGACGCCGCCGCCGACGCACTCGGTCACGTCATCGCCCGTCATCTCGATATGGATGCCCCCCGCATAGGTGCCCATCTGCCGGTGCACCTCGAAGAAGCCGCGCACTTCGGTCAGCACGCGATCGAATGGGCGCGTCTTGTAGCCGTTGGCGGTGATGGTGTTGCCGTGCATCGGGTCACAACACCAGACGACGGTGCGCTCGGCGCGGGTCACCGCCTCGATCAGCCGAGGCAGATGCTCGTGCACCTTATCGGCGCCGAAGCGGCCGATGAGAGTGATGCGGCCAGCCTCGTCCTCGGGGTTCAGCCGGTCGAGCAGCCGCAGCAGGTCCTCGGTCGCGAGGCTCGGGCCGCACTTGATGCCGATCGGGTTCTTGATCCCGGCGAAATATTCGGTGTGGGCGCCGTCCGGCTGGCGCGTGCGGTCGCCGATCCAGAGCATGTGGCCGGAGGTGGCGTACCAGTCGTTGGTAATGGAATCCCGCCGGGTCATCGCTTCTTCGTAGCCGAGGAGCAGCGCTTCATGGCTGGTATAGAAGCGGGTTTCGCGCAGCGACGGGGTGTTGTCGGGGGTGATACCGAGGGCCCGCATGAAATCGATGGCGTCGTCGATCTTCTTCGCCACCTCCTCGAACCGCGGATAGGCGTTCGAGTCCTTCATAAAGCCCATCGTCCATTCGTGAACGCGCGCCAGGTTGGCATAGCCGCCGGTGGCGAAGGCGCGCAGCAGGTTCAGCGTCGCGGCCGACTGGCGGTAGGCGAGCAGCAGCCGCTCGGGATCGGGAATGCGCGCCTCGGGCGTAAAGGCGATGTCGTTGATGATGTCGCCACGATAGGACGGCAGCGTCAGGCCGTTCTGCGTCTCGTTGTCGGACGAGCGCGGTTTTGCGAACTGGCCGGCGATGCGGCCGACCTTCACCACCGGCTTGCTCGCCGAATGCGTGAGGATCACCGCCATCTGCAGAAAAACGCGGAAGAAATCGCGGATGTGGTCGGCGCCGTGCTCGGCAAAGCTTTCCGCGCAATCGCCGCCCTGCAGCAGGAAGGCGCGGCCCTGCGCCACCTCGGCCAGTTGCGCTTTGAGCTCGCGCGCCTCGCCGGCAAAAACCAGCGGCGGAAAGCTCGCAAGCTGCCGCTCGACGGCCGTCAGCTTGCCGAGGTCCGGATAGGCCGGCACCTGCGAGATCGGCTTCTCACGCCAGCTTTGCGGGGTCCAACCACTCATGAAATCCTCCCGCACGGGGCACTTTTGTCACTGGCGGCGGGTCTATCAAGGCGCTCGGGGCCTGCCAAGCGGGATGTGGGGGAAGCTGCGCCGGGGAGTATCCACGGCAATCGGAGGCTTGCGCGTGTTGCACTGCCCTCGCTAATCCTCCGCCTCATGGTGAGCTTGTCGAACCATGGGCCACAAGCGCTCTGCCCCGCCCTCGTGGTTCGACAGGCTCACCATGAGGGCGAGGACGGCTGCGCTTGTGGCCACCCCCTCCCCAACCCTCCCCGCAAGGGGGAGGGTGCCGGTCTGAGTTTGAGGCACGGCCTTGTGTCACCCACTGCCCGGCACCTCCCCCCTTGCGGGGGAGGATGGGTGGGGGGTGAGCCACAAGCGATGCGGGGATGAGGTGAAGCAACCGCAGTGCAAATCCCGTTCTGATCCGACGTCTGTATCTGCGGCATACCCCACCCCTGACCCCGAGCCATTCGAGCGTAGCTCTCATGGCCTTCTCGGCTTAAATCGGTCCACCGGACCGATTTGTCGGCTGCGCCGCCGCCTCGAAGCCCGCGCAAGGGGGAGGGAGACGATGCGGCACGGCCCGTGCCACGCATTCTCCCTCCCCTTGCGGGGGGAGGGATGGGGTGGGGGTGCGCCGCAAAACAATGTGCTGGTATTCAGGCACCTACGTCTCCACCTCGAAAACCCAGTGCAGGCGAATGCCTGCCTCCGACGCGACCCGGATCACCCTC
>Ga0207639_10000898_pt1 | contig 20187 bp, 16 predicted proteins | sample KBSCornC32_FD_184299 | JGI IMG/M metagenome (GOLD analysis project Ga0207639, IMG submission 184299) | Corn rhizosphere microbial communities from Kellogg Biological Station, Michigan, USA - KBS Corn C3-2 (SPAdes) (version 2) | ecosystem: Host-associated > Plants > Roots > Rhizosphere > Soil ...
CCAGCACATGCCGGCCGAACAGGTTCGCGCCGCTGAGGTCCGGCGCGACGATCGTGCGCGTGGTGTCGGTCAACTGGCGCAACGGCAAGGCCTTCTCCTCCGCGCGCGCCAGCATGGCCATGACCTCGTCCGCGATGGCGTCCGGTTCCGGCAGGCGGCCCTTGCCATATTCGCCGCAGGCCATGTCTCCCTCGGCCGGTTCCATCACGGCGATGCCATCCGCGCGGATCGTCGCGAGGTTTCGCTGCGTGGCGGGATGATGCCACATGCGCACGTTCATCGCGGGCACGGTCAGGACCGGCTTATCGGTGGCGAGCAGGATCGTACTGGCGAGATCGTCGGCGAGGCCATTCGCCATCCGGGCGATGATGTTGGCGGTCGCCGGGCACACCACGATCAGGTCGGCCTGCCGCGACAACTGGATATGCCCGATCTCGCGTTCCTCCTTCAGGTCGAACATCGCGCCATAGACATGATCCTCGGTCAGCACGCCCAGAGACAGGGGTGTGACGAATTCCTTCGCGCTCTCCGTCAGCACCGCGCGCACCGCAACGCCCTTGCGCCGCAGCAGCCGGACCAGTTCGAGCGACTTGTAGGCGGCGATCCCGCCGGAGATAATGAGGAGAATGCGGGGAGTGGTCATGCCGCCCTTCTTGCCATGGTGGATGCCGGGTCGTCGCCGTTAGATAGGACCAAATGGGTGCAGACGCCACCCACCCGGCGCGGGACTGCGCCCGAAGCCTACCCTAGCGTAAAAAACCACATCGCCCCGGCGCCCGCCAGCGCGGAGCCCGCACCGACGAGCGCATAGCTGAGGGCTTTCCAGCCCCTGCCCCGTCGGGTCCAGATCAGTTCGACCGGCGGCAGCGGCGGCAGCGGCGGCGCACCGCCCTTTTCCGGAAAGGCGTCCTCGATGCGCCGGATCAGCGAGGGCAGGCGCGCGATCAGCGCCCCCCCTTCCTGAATGGCCTCCGCCGCGCGGGCCTCCGGTCCCAGTTCGTCGCGCAGCCACGCCTTCACATAGGGGCCGGACACGTCCCACATGTTGATGGACGGGTCGAGCATCGTCGCAACCCCCTCCACCATCACCATCGTCTTTTGCAGCAGCAGCAGGTGCGGCTGCGTCTGCATGTCGAAATCGCGGGTGATCGCGAAGAGGCCGTCGAGCATCTGCCCCACCGACAGTTCCGATACCGCCTTGCCCCGCATCGGCTCGCCGACCGCGCGCAGGGCGGTGGCAAATTCGGCGACATTATGGTGGGCGGGCACATATTGTGCCTCGAAATGAATTTCCGCCACGCGGCGGTAATTGCCGGTGATGAGGCCGTAGAGGATTTCCGCCAGCCATTGCCGTGCGCGCCGGTCGATGCGGCCCATGATGCCGAAGTCGATGGCCGCTATATCGCCACCCGGCGTCACGAACAGATTGCCCTGATGCATGTCCGCGTGGAAATAGCCCTCCGCGATCGCCTGCCGCAGGAAGGTGTTGACGAGCCGCGCGGCGATGGCCGGCAGGTCGTGGCCCGCCGCGACCAGCGCGGCGCGATTGCTGATCTTGATCCCGTCGATCCAGTCGAGCGTCATCACCCGCCCGGCGGTGCGATCCCAGTCGATGCCCGGCACGACATAGCCATGCACCGCCGCCATCGCCTCGGCCAGTTCCGACGCGGACGCAGCCTCGCGTCGCAGGTCCAGTTCGCGGATCGTCCAGCGTTTGAGATTCTCGATGACGAGCCGGGGCCGGAGCCGCGCCGGTTCGCCGCCCAGCGCCTCCAGATGCGCGGCCGCCCACTCATAGGTGGCGAGGTCGCGCGCGAATCGCTCCTCGACGCCGGGGCGAATGACCTTGACCGCGACGTCGCGGCCCTGCGTGGTCACGGCGCGATGCACTTGCGCGATGGAGGCGGCGCCCACGGGAACTTCGTCAAAGCGGCTGAACAGCCGTTCGAGCGGCTGGCCGAAGCTGCGCTCGATCGCCGTGCGGATCAGATCGAACGGCACGGGGTCCAGCGAATCCTGTAGCGTCAGCAGATCGCGCGCCGGCTCCTCCCCCACAAGGTCGGGCCGCGTCGCGAGCATCTGGCCCAGCTTGATCGCGGCGGGACCGATCGCCTCGAACGCCTCCGCATAGCGCGCCTGCTTCGGCACGCGCGCGCCGAACCGCGCGAGGCGGGCGATGCGCCGCACGGGCGCGGGCGTGTTGGCATCCTGCTCGATCCCGCGCAGCGCGCCGTGGCGCGCGAGGGTGCGACCCCATTTCAGGATGCGCCAGAGGTGGGTGATATGGGCGGTCATCGGCTGCGCGAAACCCTCACGCCTTCCAGCCGCTGTGAATCGCCACCAGCCCGCCAAGGATCGGCTCGACCTTCACCTGGCTGAACCCGGCGTCGGCGATCATCCCCGCGAAGGTCGGCATGTCGGGAAAGCGGCGGATCGATTCGATCAGATAGCGATAGCTTTCCTCGTCGCCCGCCAGCATCTTGCCGATGCGCGGCACCAGCCGGTGCGAATAGGCGTCGTAGGCTTCCGCGAAGCCCGGCCACAAAGTCGTCGAGAATTCGAGGCAGAAAAAACGCCCCCCGAACTTCAGCACCCGGTGCGCCTCCCTGAGCGCGGCGGGAATATCGGTCACGTTGCGGATGCCGAAGGCGATCGTATAGGCGTCGAAGGCGCGTGTCGGCAGGGTCAGCGTCTCGGCATTCTGCTCGCCCCAGATCAGGCCATCAATGCCCTTCTTCTTCGCGCGTTCCATGCCGACGGCCAGCATATCCGGGTTGATGTCGGCGACCGTCACCGCCGCGCCCTGCTTCGCCAGGCGAAAGGCGATGTCACCCGTGCCCCCCGCCATGTCGAGGATCACCTCGCCCGCACGCGGCTTGACCCGGCGCACGAACATATCCTTCCAGAGGCGGTGCGCGCCGCCGGACATGGCGTCGTTCATGATGTCGTAGCGGCTGGCGACGCTGGAGAAGACCTGGCCGACCAGCCCGGCCTTCTCCTCTGCCGGAACGTCGCGATAGCCGAAGGATGCGGTGTCGGCGGTCAAGGGGTCGATGGTCATGGCGACGCTCTAGCGAGCGCGACCCCGACTCGCCAGAAAAACCGCCGCCGCCTGGCCTCAAGCCGCCTCGAACGTCACCGGCGCGCCGAGATGCGCGAGGAAGTCCGGCTTGCCCATCCCCACGCCCTGCGCGCGCAGGATCGCATAGGCGGTCGTTGCGTGGAACAGGAAGTTGGGCAGCGCGAAACCGGTGAGATAGGTTAGCCCCTCGAACCGGTAGCCCATGTTGTTGGGGAATTTCAGCTCGACCGGCCGCGTCGCGGCATCGGCCAGCTGGTCGCGGGTGATACTGCGCAGGAAGGCGATGGTCTTGTCGCAGCGGTCCTTGAGGTCGTCGAAACTGGTTTCCGTGTCGGGCATGGCCGGCGCGTCGATGCCGGCGAGGCGAGCGATGCCGTTCTTGGCGGAGTCCGACGCCATCTGATATTGCGCGGCGAACGGGCGCATGTCGGGAGCCAGCCGCGCGTCGAACAGTTCCGGCCTGTCGGCGACCTTGTCCAGCCAGTTGCGCATGTTGGTGAGCGCGTTGACGAAGACCGGGACGGACACATCATATATGGACAGGCTCATGGTAATCTCCCTCTGCCGGGTGGATCATATCGGCTGCGCAGGACGTGCAACACTCCGGCGAAGACATCAATAGTTGCAATGTGAAACTTTTCATGGCCGCATCGCTGCGCTAGGCCGTCCCTCGCAATGCCCGAGCTCCCCGAAGTCGAAACCACGGTCGCAGGTCTGCGCGAGCCATTGGAAGGCCGGCGCCTGACGCGAGTCGAACCGCGCCGCCCGGATATGCGCAAGCCCTTTCCCGTCGACCTGCGCCAGCGCTTGACGGGCGCCGAGGTGACGAGTTTGGGCCGCCGCGCCAAATATGGCCTGATCGCCACCGACCGCGGGGATACGATGATCTTCCATCTCGGCATGTCGGGCCGCTGGGTGATCGACGCGGAGTCCGTGAATATCCACGACCATCTCCTGCTCGAAACCAGCGAGGGGCGGCATCTGGCGTTGCGCGATCCGCGCCGGTTCGGTTTCGTCGACCTCCTGCCCACGGCCGCGCTGGATGCCTATCTCGCCTTTGCCGCGATGGGACCGGAGCCGCTGGGTCCGGCCTTCACCGCCGCCTATCTGAAGACCGCGCTGGAGAATCGTGTCGCGCCGATCAAGGCGATGCTGCTCGACCAACGCATCGTGGCGGGCCTCGGCAACATCTATGTGTGCGAGGCGCTGAACATGGCGGGCATCGCGCCGACCCGCGCGGCGGGGCGAATCACACGGACCAAGCTCGTGCTGCTGGTCGATTCGATCCGCGCGGTGCTGACTGCGGCGATCGCGGCGGGTGGCTCCTCTCTGCGCGATTATGTGCGCCCCGACGGGCAACTCGGCTATTTCGCCAAGGATTGGCGCGTCTACGGGCGCGAAGGCCAGCCGTGCCCCTGCGGCGGCACGGTCGAACGGCGGATCGACAGCGGCCGCTCCACCTTTCATTGCGTAGCCTGTCAGAAATAGCGGCACTTTCGCAGCCCGAACGGTTGACGATTCGTCCTATCCTCGCTAAGCGCGCCACCTTCGCGGGTTCGTGTCGGCCATTTCAGGCAGGACGCTTGCCCGATTCGCACATTTTCAGGTTTTGAGGACAAGCATGGCCAATACGCCGCAGGCAAAGAAGCGCATTCGCCGGAACGCTCGCCGCGCCGAGATCAACGGTGCCCGCGTCAGCCGTATCCGTACTCTGGTGAAGAAGGTCGAGTCCGCTCTGGCCTCGGGCGACAAGGCCGCCGCCCAGACCGCCCTCGCCGGCGTTCAACCGGAACTGGCACGCGGCGTCGCGCGCGGCGTGCTGCACAAGAACACGGCGTCGCGCAAGTTCGGTCGTCTCACCAAGGCGGTTCAGGCGCTCGCCTGATTAAAAACCACATCGTTGAATAAATTGCCCGCCAGGCCTGCCTGGCGGGTATTTTTGCGCTGGGTAGAACATTCGAGCACTGGCGGTCGGCATTTTCGGGTCCGCTGGCCCCTCGTTAGTCCGTCCACTCGACCAACCCCAAGCAACTCCACGATTCGCGGCATACCCCGACACACCGAAACGAATAAATTTAACTGAAACAGTGACTTAATGGGAAGACCACGGTTTTCCTAGGTCAACCGATTTATTTCAGTTTTTTGACCGAAGCCGCTCTTGATCGGTCACGGGCCGGGTGCAACAAAAGCCATCCGCGCAGTCGAGTCACTTCGACAGCGTGCCAGCAGGAACACATGCCCACTTGGGCCGCGAATGGGGATTCGCGGGTCGGGAAAGTCATGTCTTCAATTCCGGTGACAGGGGGGTCGCACCCCGGAATGAGGGGAGAGTTTTGACGGATGGGCAAGGCAAGCGAGATGGCCCAGGAGGCATCGCTACGGGAATCAGTGCAGAGCACGGCAGATACGGGGTCGCACCACCAGGACGCAGGAGACACGCGCGGCACAGGCGCGGGCAATGACATGATGATGACGATCAAGAGTACGGATGATTCCGGTTGCAACGCTGCCCTGGAGCAGGCGTGGGAAATTGTCCGCGCCGGCCTGCGCCGCGATCTGGGGGCGCGTCTGTTCGATCAGTGGCTTCGGCCCATGTCGCTCGGCGCCTTTTGCGCGCCTACCGGCACGCTGGACCTCGCCGCTCCTTCCGAATTCGCCGCCAATTATGCCGCCAGCAACTATGGCGCGCGGCTGACCCTCGCCTGGCGCGCACAGAATGTCGGCGTGACCGAAGTGCGCGTGGTGCGCCGGACGGGCGCCGCCCGCACGCTGGCGCTGGTTTCCTCCAAGGCGGAGGCGCCCGCCGCCGAGACGCCGCTCGACCCGTCCCCGCCCCCTTCCCTCAACGGCCAGCCCTCGCACAGCCAGGCGGGCAGCGACGGCTTCCGCCCCCGCCACGACTTCGCCAGCTTCGTGACGGACGAAAGCAACCGCCTCGCCTTTTCGGCGGCGCAGGGCCTCGCCGCGCCGATGCAGCCGATGTTCAACCCACTGTTCATCCACGGCGGCACGGGGCAGGGCAAGACCCACCTGCTGCACGCCATCGCCGGCGCCTTTGCCGAGCATAGCCCGCAGGCGTCGATCCTCTACATGTCAGCCGAGCGGTTCATGATGGAGTTCGTCAACGCGATCCGCGCCAACGATACCATGGCGTTCAAGGCGCGGCTGCGCGCCGCGCGCCTGCTGTTGATCGACGACATCCAGTTCATCGCGGGCAAGGGGCCGACGCAGGAGGAGTTCCTCCACACCATCAACGACCTGATCGATTCGGGCGCGCGCATCGCCATCGCCGCCGACCGCGCGCCGCAAGCGATCGACGGCGTGGACAAGCGCATCCTGTCGCGGCTCGCGGGCGGGCTGGTCGCGGACATCCAGCCCGCGGCGCTCGAACTGCGCCTCGCCATCCTGCGCCGTCGGCGCGAAGTCAGCGGAACCGCTGCGGTGGGCGACGAGGTGATCGAATTGCTCGCCCGTTCGATTCGTAGCAACATCCGCGAACTGGAAGGCGCGTTCAACAAGCTGATCGCCTATTCGCAACTGATGGGCCGCGCGGTGACGATCGAGATGGCGCAGACGGTGCTGGCCGATTCGCTGCGCGCCAATTCGCGACGCATCACCATCGACGAGATTCAGCGCGCCTGCGCCGCCCATTATCGCATCGACACGTCGGAGATGCGCTCCGCCCGCCGCGCCCGCGCCGTCGCCCGGCCCCGGCAGGTCGCCATGTATCTCGCCAAGAAGCTGACGCCGCGCTCGCTGCCTGAGATTGGCCGCATTTTTGGCGGACGCGATCATTCGACCGTGATCCATGCGGTCCGCACCATCGAGGCCCTGCGCAAGGAAAATGCGGATATCGACGCCGACATCCGCGCGCTGCAAACCCAGCTGGAGGGCTAATCGCCGAACCGGCTGCGGCGGCTGTTTCCGGGCTGCTACCTGCCGGTGGGCAGCCGGCATCCACGCTGCTGTGCAATACCGTGCAGATAGCCCCGGCGCGCCATGCCCGCGCTGACGGCGGCCGCGAGCCGCCGCTCGGCCGGCGCCGCGCCGCTGATCTCGCGCACCAGTCCGCGAAACGGGATCAGCGTATTCACGATCGCCGATCCGCCCGCCGCCGCGACCGCGCCCAGCTTATTCTCGTTCGCCTCCGTACCTTGACCGAAGTCGGGACCGAGCGCTTCGTTGAGGCTGGCCATCTCGCTGCTCACGGCAGGGCACCCCTTGCCCCTGGGCGCGGCATAGGGAGCCTCAACCGCCGCCTCCAGAACCGGCGGCACCTTCTTTTTGTCGATGCCGACATCGCGGACCGGCTGGGTCACGATGTCTTCGGCGCGCCGCTCCGTCTGGTGATCGCCTTTCGGCTTCGCGGGATCGTCCCGGTCCGCAGGAACCGGCTGCGCGAAGACCGCCGTTCCACCCGTTAGCGTCAGTGCAAGAAGCGTAGTGAGAAATTTGGCTTTAGTCATTCTGGAAACCCGATCGTTTCGGTTGCGAATGGCGGCATAACTTGCCGCAAGGTCGCTCTGTTCCGTATAGCGCAAGAGATAGTGTCGGCATCGGAGGATGGGCCATGATCGAGATCACCTCGGGACTTTTGAGCGCCACGCTCAATTCACTGGGCGCGGAACTATGGTCGCTGCGGGATGGAGAGGGCCGCGCGCTGATGACCGATGCCGACCCCGCCTTCTGGACGGGCCATGCCCCCTTGCTCTTCCCGATCGTCGGCGGACTGGTCGGCGACCGCTATCGCCTGCGCGATGGACGGGAATTCAGCCTCCCCCGCCACGGTTTCGCGCGCCGCTCCCCTTTCGTCCTCGCCGAACAGGGCCACGATCACGCGCTGTTCCGCCTCACCGAAAGCGCGGAGACACTGGCGGTCTGGCCCTTCGCCTTCCGCTTCGACATGGCCTATCGCGTCACGGGCGCCACGCTGGCGACGACCGCTACCATCACCAACACGGGCGACGCGCTTATGCCGTTCAGCCTCGGCTATCATCCCGCCTTCGCCTGGCCGCTGCCCTATGGCGCGGATGCATCCGCGCACCGCATCCTGTTCGACCAGGCCGAATCCGCCCCGATCCGCCGCCTCGATCCGGCGGGACAGATATTGCCCGAGCCGGCACCGACGCCGGTGCGAGACCGCACGCTGATCCCCACCCCGGCCCTGTTCGAGGACGACGCGCTGATCTGGGTCGATCTCGCCAGCCGTTCGCTGCTGTGGGGAGCGCCCGGCAGCCCGAATCTGCGCATCGACTTCCCCGGCATGCCGATGCTGGGGCTGTGGCAAAAGCCGGGCGCGCGCTATCTGTGCATCGAGCCCTGGGCTGGCATCGCCGATCCGGTCGGCTTCGATGGCCCGCTGGAGGACAAGCCGGGGATCATCCTGCTGCCGCCCGGCGAGTCCCGCGCCTTCCGGATGGACGTGACGCGGGTTCAGGGCTAAGTGCCGCCAACCCCTTACCCGTTCGGGCTGAGCGAAGTCGAAGCCTTCTGCTGAGCGGAGGCGAAGCCGCCTCGGACAAGCTCGGCAAAGCCCTTCGACTTCGCTCAGGGCGAACGGCATTTTTTTGCAGAAAACTATTCATGATCATCCCCTCCCGCCGTACCTTCGCGATCATCTCCCACCCCGACGCGGGCAAGACCACCCTCACCGAGAAACTCCTCCTCGAAGGCGGCGCGATCCACCTCGCCGGCGAGGTGAAGGCGCGCGGCGCAAACCGGCGCGCGCGCTCCGACTGGATGAAGATCGAGCAGCAGCGCGGCATCTCCGTCACCTCCTCGGTCATGACCTTCGAGCGCACCGGGGAAAATGGCGAGACGATCACCTTCAACCTGCTCGACACGCCGGGGCATGAGGATTTCTCTGAGGACACCTATCGCACGCTGACCGCCGTCGATTCCGCCGTCATGGTGATTGACGCCGCCAAGGGCATCGAGCCGCAGACGCGCAAATTGTTCGAGGTGTGCCGGCTGCGCTCCGTCCCCATCATCACCTTTGTCAACAAGGTCGACCGGGAGGGGCGCGATCCCTTCTCGCTGCTGGACGAGGTCGCGGATGCGCTCGCGCTCGACGTGGTGCCGATGAGCTGGCCAGTCGGCATGGGCGGCGAGTTCGAGGGGATTTACGACTTCGCGAAGAACCGCCTGATGAAGCCCACCGGGCCGAGCCGCGACTATGTCAACGACCCGCATAGCTTCTCCGGCCTCGACGACGCGGCGCTGGACGACGCGCTGTCCGTCGACGGCCTCACCCGTCTGCGCGACGAGGCCGAACTGGCGCAGGGCGGCTATGCCGGCTTCGACCTGGAGGCCTATCGCAACGGCGATCTCACCCCGGTCTATTTCGGGTCGGCGCTCAAGAAATTCGGCGTCACCGAACTGATCGACGCGCTCGCCACCCATGCCCCCCCGCCCCGCACCCAGCCCGCCGAGCCCGGCCCGGTCGATCCCGAACGCGCCGACGTGACCGGCTTCATCTTCAAGGTGCAGGCGAACATGGACCCGCAGCATCGCGACCGCATCGCCTTCATGCGGCTGTGCTCGGGCAAGTTCAGGCGGGGCATGAAACTGACTCCGAGTGGCAGCGGCAAGCCGATCGCGGTTCATTCCCCCATCCTGTTCTTCGCGCAGGATCGCGAAATCGCGGACGAGGCGTTTCCGGGCGACATCATCGGCATCCCCAACCATGGCACGCTGCGGGTCGGCGACACGCTGTCCGAACGGGCGGACGTGCGCTTCACCGGCCTGCCCAATTTCGCGCCGGAAATCCTGCGCCGCGTGGCGCTGAAGGATCCGACCAAGACCAAGCAGCTCCGCAAGGCGCTGGACGATCTCAGCGAGGAAGGCGTCATTCAGGTCTTCTACCCGGAGATCGGCAGCCAGTGGATCGTCGGCGTGGTCGGTCAGTTGCAGCTCGACGTGCTGATCTCGCGGCTGGAGGCGGAATATAAGGTCGAGGCGGTGCTGGAACCCTCCCCCTATGACACCGCGCGCTGGCTGGCGGGAGAGACCGGCAAGCTCGATGCCTTCGCCGGGATCAACCGCAACGCCATGGCGAAGGATCGCGACGACAATCCGGTGTTCCTCGCCCGGTCGGCCTGGGATGTCAATTATCAGGCCGAACGCAACCCGGACCTGAAATTCAGCGCGACACGCGAGCGATAGGGTCTGCGTTAGTTATCGGCGTCAAATAGCCATTGTGCTCGATCGCGAAAAGGATATCATCCCATTAAGGGCGAAATAGCCCAGGAGAGGCGTGATGTCTTATTGGGACCAACTCGGAAATCGGACCTGCATGGCCATCTCGTGGATCGGGCTGGCCTATATCGCCTATTGGCACCTGATACGCTGAACCGCCCCGGCAGTCGGGCCGAGCTTAGTTGAGGCCGCCCCCCAGCGCACGGTAGAGGTCTACGCCGTTGCTTTCGCGGATCAGACGGGACGCAACCAGGCTCCGTTCGGCCGCATAATAGGCGCGCTGGGAAACCAGCGTACCGAGAAATCCGTCCACGCCCCTGTTGAAACGGGCTTCCGACAGACGGTAGGCACCCAACGCATTGTCCCGCAGGGATGTTTGCGCGGCCAGTTGCTCGTCGATCGTGCCACGGCGGGACAGAGCATCCGCTACCTCCCGGAAGGCGGTCTGGATGGTCTTCTCATATTGCGCGACCATCGCGTCGCGCGTCGCCTTGGCATAGTGAAGGTTGCCGGCATTTCGGCCGAAGTCGAAGATCGGTAGGATCGCGGAGGGGGCGACCGACCAGTTCTCGCTCCCGCTCTTGAACAGATTGGAAAGGCCGAGGCTGATCGTGCCGAACGCGGCGGTCAGCGAGATGTTGGGGAAAAATGCCGCGCGCGCCGCGCCGATATTGGCGTTGGCGGCCAGCAATTGATGCTCCGCCGCCGCCACGTCGGGACGCCGCAGCAATATTTCCGACCGCAGGTCCGCCGGAAACCGGTCCGCCGTGATGCCGCCGTCCGCCAGCCTTTCCGGCAGCAAGGCCGCATCGACGGTCGTGCCTGCCAAAAGGTTGAGCGCGTTCTGGTCTTGCGCGACCTGCGTTGTAAACTGGGCAATGTCCGACCGCGCCTGATCGTGCGTCGTGCGGGCCTGACGCACATCCAGTTCCGATGCGACGCCCGCATTGAACCGCGCGGTGGTGAGATCGACCGTGTGGCGGAACGCGGCTTCGATCGCACGGGCGAGGCGTAGCTGCTCCTGATCCGCCGCCATCGTCAGCCACGCCGTTGCGACCTCCGCCACCAGTGCGGACTGCGCCGCGTTGCGATTTTCCTGCGCGGCGAAAAATTGTTCCTGCGCCGCGCGGGTCAGGTTGCGGACGCGCCCGAACAGGTCGATTTCCCAGGCGGAGACGCCGACCGAGGCGGTATAGATGTCGATCTCCCCCGTCGCGCCGCCGGACGCAACCGAACCCAGCGGCGACTTTTGATAGGTCGCGCCACCCGTTGCGCCGATGGTCGGCAGGAAGCCCGCGCGCTGCACGCGATATTGCGCGCGCACCTGTTCCACATTGGCCAGCGCCAGCCGCAGATCGCGATTGCTGGCGAGCGACAGGCGAATGACCTCGCGCAGGCGCGGCTCGACGAAGAAATCCGACCAGCGGGTGTCGGCCAGTGCGACTGCGTCGACGCCCGCCCCCGTCGCTGCGGGATAGGCCGGCCCCTTGGGCGATTCCTGCGGAACGGGGAGCGCCGGTCGCACATAATGCGGCGCCATGTTGCAGGCCGCCAGCGCCATCGTGGACGACAGCAGCATGGCCTTTTTCGGATGGGTCATGCGAATCAGGCCTCCTGCGGTCGTGCGTCGTGCGACGGGATAGCCGCCGCCTGCCGAGCGCGTTCCTGACGGAACAGGCGCTTCACCACGAAGAAGAACAGCGGAACGAAGAAGATCGCGAGGACAGTGGCCGACAGCATGCCGCCGACCACCGCCCAGCCGATGGCGTTCTGCCCACCCGCGCCGGCGCCCGACGAAAGGGCGAGAGGAAATACGCCGAAGATGAAGGCGAAACTGGTCATCAGGATCGGACGCAGCCGCAGCTTCGCGGCTTCCAGGGCCGCCTCGGCCGCATCCATGCCGCCGCGCATCTTTTCCTCCGCGAATTCCACGATCAGGATCGCGTTCTTCGCCGAAACGCCGATTGTGGTGATGAGGCCGACCTGAAGATAGATGTCGTTGTTAAGGCCGGCAATCGTCGCGGCGACCACCGCGCCGATGACACCGAGCGGCACGACGAGCAACACCGCGATCGGCACCGACCAGCTTTCGTACAAGGCGGCAAGGCACAGGAAGACGATCAGCAGCGACAGGCCATAGAGCGCGGGCGCCTGCCCGCCCGAGAGCTTTTCCTCATAGGAAATGCCGGTCCATTCATAACCGATGCCCTGCGGCAGCTTGGCGGCGAGTTCCTCCATCGCGGTCATCGCCGTTCCCGACGCCAGGCCCGGCGCGGGCGCCCCCTGGATCTGCACCGAGGACACGCCATTATAGCGTTCGAGCCGGGCGGGGCCATATTGCCACTGCGTCGTCGCGAAAGCGGACAAGGGCGCCATGGTGCCGGACGCGCCGCGCACGAAGAAATTGCCCAGCGATTCCGGCGTCGTGCGGAAGTCGGCATCGGCCTGCACATAGACGCGCTTAACCCGGCCACGATCAATGAAGTCGTTGACGTAGCTGCCGCCGAAGGCGGTGCTGACGGTGTTGTTGATGTCGGCCTGGCTGAGGCCGATGGCACCGGCGGCCGCCTGGTCTATGTTCAGCTTCAGCTGCGGCGTATCCTCGATGCCATTGGGGCGGACCTGCGCCAGGCGCTTGTCCTGCGCGGCCATGCCCAGCAACTGGTTGCGCGCGGCGATCAGCTTTTCATGGCCGAGATTGGCGTTGTCCTTGAGCTGTAGATCGAAGCCGGAGGCATTGCCCAATTCCCTGACGGGGGGCGGCGCGAAGGCGATGATCTGACCCACGGTGACGTTATGGAAATGCATGTTGGCCCGCATGGCGACCGCCCTCGCCGTTGCATCGGCACCCAGGCGCTCCTTCCAGGGGCGCAGTTTGATGAACATGATTCCCACATTCTGACTTTGGCCGACGAAGCCGAAGCCGCTGATGCTGAAAACGGCCTCCACATTCGCCTTTTCCGTCTTCAGATAATAATCGCGCGCCTGGCTGACGGTGCGTTCCGTTTCCTCCATCGTCGTGCCCGGTGGCATGGCGATCTGGGAGAAGAGAACGCCCTGATCCTCATCGGGCAGGAAGCCGCCGGGCAGCCGCATGAAAAGAAAGCCCATGCCGACGAGGATCAGCGCATAGACGACAAGTGACCGCTTCCAGTTGCGCTCCACCCGGCGCAGGCCGTTGGAATAACGATCCACGCCCTTGTCGAATGTGCGGTTGAACCAGCCGAAGAATCCCTTGCGCTCGCCATGGTCGCGCCGCGCGGGCTTCAGGATGGTGGCGCACAGGGCAGGCGTCAGGATCAGGGCGACCAGTACGGACAGCACCATCGACGACACGATGGTGATCGAGAACTGGCGGAAGATGACGCCGGTGGAGCCGCCCAGAAACGCCATGGGCAGGAACACGGCGGACAGGACGAGACCGACGCCGATCAGCGCGCCGCTGATCTCCTCCATCGACTTGCGGGCGGCATCCCTGGGGCTGAGTCCTTCTTCCCGAAGAAGCCGCTCGACATTTTCCACCACCACGATCGCGTCATCGACCAGCAGGCCAATGGCCAGGACCATGCCGAACAACGTCAGCGTGTTGATGGTGAAGCCCGCAACCATCAGGATCGCCATGGAGCCGAGCACCACCACCGGCACCGCGATGGTGGGTATGAGCGTCGCGCGCCAGTTCTGGAGGAACAGGAACATCACGACGAAGACGAGGATGATCGCCTCGATCAGGGTGTGGATGACCTGCTCGACCGACAGGCGAACGAAGGTCGAATTGTCGACCGCATATTCGACCTTCACGTTGGCGGGAAATTGTTTCGACAGTTCGGCGACCTTCGCCTTGACCGCATCGACCATGTCCAGCGCATTGGCGCCGGGCGCCAGCTTGATGCCGAGCGCGGCGGCCGGCTTGCCGTTGAAGCTGGCGAGGAAGCCGTAGTTGTCGGCCCCGATCTCCACCCGCGCGACATCGGACAAATGAACGACCGCGCCGTCGCCGCCCGAACGCAGGATGATGTTGCGGAACTCTTCCGGGGTCTTCAGCCGCGACTGGGCCGTGACGGTCGCGTTGAGCGCCTGCCCCTTGACCGAGGGCAGGCCGCCGATCTGGCCCGCCGAAACCTGCGCGTTCTGCGCCTGGATCGCCGCCGTTACGTCGGCGACGGTTAGGCCCAGATTGGTCATCTTGAACGGATCGAGCCAGATGCGCATGGCATAAGGGGAACCGAGCATCTGCGTGTCGCCGACACCACTGATGCGGCTGACCGGATCCTGGATGCTGGACGCCAGTATGTCGCCCACATCGACCTGATCGACGGCGCCATCCTCGGAATAGAGCGCGATGATGATCAAGAAGTCATTGCGGGCCTTCGCGACACGAATGCCGGCGCGCTGCACCTCCTGCGGAAGGAGCGGCGTCGCCTGCGCCAGCTTGTTCTGCACCTGGACCTGCGCGATGTCGGGGTCGGCGCCCTGCTCGAAGGTCAGGGTAACGGTCAGGTTGCCGGCGGCGTCGCTGGTCGACGAGAAATAGCGCAGATTGTCGATGCCCTTGATCTGCTGCTCGATCACCTGCGTCGTGGTGTTCTCCAGCGTCTGCGCGTCGGCACCGGGATAGACGGTGGTGATCGTCACGGCGGGCGCGGCGATCGACGGGAATTGCGCGACCGGCAGGCTGCGCAGCGCGATCACGCCCGCCAGCATGATGATGAGGGCGATGACCCAGGCAAAGATCGGCCTGTCGATAAAATAGCGCGACAGCATGGCTCAGGGCGCCCCTGCCGCCACGGCAATCTGTTGCGGCGGGCCGGGCTTGACCGTCGCGCCGGGCTGGAGGCCCTGCAAGCCTTCGACGATCAGGCGGTCGCCGGGCTTGAGGCCGGCAGTAACGATCCATTTGTCGCCGATGGTCCGGTCGGCGGTGACGCTGCGCTGCTCGACCTTGTTCCGGGCATTGACGACAAGAGCCGTTGCCCGCCCGCGCGGATCGCGCGTGATACCCTGCTGGGGCGCGAGGATCGCCTTCTGCCGGACCCCCTCGACCACCCGCGCGCGAACATACATGCCCGGCAGCAACAGGCCGTCCCGATTGGAAAAAGTCGCGCGCAGGGTGACCGTGCCGGTGTTGGGATCGACGGAGACTTCCGAAAACTGCATCCGGCCCTCGACCGGATAGGTGCGGCCGTTGGGAAGGAGGAGCTGGACGCGGGCACCGTCCCGCCCATCCCGTCCCAGGCTGCCGTCCGCCATGGCGGTCTTGAGGTCCAGCACCTGCGCGGCGGACTGGGTCACATCGACATAGACGCTGTCGGTGCGCAGGATCGTGGCGAGCGCATTGGCTTGCCCGGCCTGAACCAGCGCGCCCACGGTATAGGCGGAGCGTCCGATCCGCCCGGAAATGGGCGCGCGGATTCGCGTGAAATCCAGATTTACACGCGCCGATTGCACCATGAATTGTTGCGCCGCGACATCAGCCCGCGCTTGCCGCGCGCTCGACTCGGCATTGTCCAGATCCTGCTTGCTCACCGCATTGATGCCGATGAGGCTGCGATAGCGTTCCGCCTGTAGTCGCGTGGCGTCGATAGCGGCTTGTGCCCGCGCGAGGTTGCCGCGCGCCGTGCCAAGAGCCGCACGAGAGGGTGCATCCTCGATTTCGTAAAGGATCTGACCCGCCCTCACCACACTGCCTTCGGAAAAGAGGCGACGACGGATCACACCGTTGATCTGGGGCCGAACTTCCGAGATTTCCGCTGCCGTTATGCGGCCGGGCAACTCTGTGGCAAGCGTAACGGGCTCTTCTTTCAGGGAGACGACACCCACCGCTGGCGGACTCGGTCGAGGAGCCTCCTGCGCGCCGCAACCGGCAAGCGAAGCCAGCGCGCCGAGCAGAAGCGAGTGCCTTTTGCAGTTCATGCCGAATCACCGAAAATCGCCATGCGGAATGAACGTTCATTCCGCTTGCATGGCTCTACGCTCCGTGTCATGCAAAGGTCAAGAAGATTCGGAGAGACTATTGGCAAGATCCGCCGCAGTGCAGCATGAAAACGCCGCCCAGCAGCGAATTGTTGCTGCGGCGCGGCAATTGTTCGCCAGTCGCGGGTTTCACCAGACCGCCATGGCCGACCTCGCCAGGGAAGCGAAGGTCAGCGTCGGTGCGATTTATCGATCCTACACCAGCAAGGCCGACATCGTTCTGGCCATCATCGTCGCGGATTCGGAAATCACGCTCGGCCAGTTGCAGGGCGATGCGGAGCGGGTACGCAATGGCGATATCTCGATCGAAACGGCCATCCAGCAAATCGTCCTGCGCAGCATGCAGGATAAGGACGAGGCGCTCGTCCATGAAATCCTGGCGGAGGGACATCGCAATCCGGCGGTCGCCAGTGCAGTGGCCAAATTTTGCGTCCAGTACCGCGAAATCTTCATCGAACTGGCCAAACTCGCGCGCCCCTCGCTCTCGGGAGAGTATCTGGAGGGTGCCGGAGAACTGCTGCTCGCCTGTATGTTCGGCATAGGGCATCGACGGCTCAGTCAACCATCGATTGACGAGGTGACAACTGCCCGGATTGTCTCGAAGATGATCCTGAACGCTTTAGGCGAATAGGTTTGATGCCCTTCACGGGTCGACCTCCCGATGAATGTTCCCGGTGCGTTGGCGGGGGTTTCCGCCGCCGGAGAAAAGGCAGCCCTCCAAATTGCAACGGGTGCCGGTGCGCGCGGCCTCGCCGGAAATGGACTATAGCCGGCTTGTTGGATAGGCCATTCAGTAGACCGACGGGACGTACATTTCCTCGGGAACGGGCTGGCGGATATAGTCGGCGTGGCGGACGCGATCGGGGAGGACGACCGGAGCCTTGGGCACGTCGCCATAAGGGATTTGCGACAACAGATGGGCGATGCAATTGAGGCGCGCACGCTTCTTGTCCACCGCCTCCACCACCCACCAGGGCGCCTCGGGGATATGGGTATGCTCCAGCATGGCTTCCTTGGCGCGGGTATAATCCTCCCAGCGGCGGCGCGATTCCACGTCCATGGGGGACAGTTTCCATTGCTTCAGCGGATCATGGATACGCATGTTGAAGCGGAACTGCTGTTCGTCGTCGGTGATCGAAAACCAGTATTTCAGCAGGACGATCCCCGACCGCACCAGCATCCGCTCGAACTCCGGCACGGATCGGAAGAATTCCTCGACATCCGCGTCGTCGCAAAAGCCCATCACCCGCTCGACACCGGCGCGGTTATACCAGCTACGGTCGAACAGCACCATTTCACCGGCGGCGGGCAAATGCTGCACATAGCGCTGAAAATACCACTGGCTGCGCTCGCGCTCATTGGGCGCGGGGAGCGCGGCGACACGGCAGACGCGCGGATTGAGTCGCTGGGTGATCCGTTTGATCGCGCCGCCCTTGCCCGCGGAGTCGCGTCCCTCGAACAGGACGACGACCTTCAGCCCCCGATGCTGCACCCAGTCCTGCAGGCGGACAAGCTCATGTTGCAGGCGGAACAGCTCCCGAAAATAGATGCGCCGTTCGATCTGCGCGCGGTCCGGATCGTCTGACATCTCGTCGAGCAGGGTTTCGAGCCGGTTTTCGTCGATCTCCATCTCCAGTTCCTCGTCGAAACTGTCGGCGATCTCCGCCTTGATGCGGTCCATTTCAAAGGCATGGGCGCTGGATTCGAACGAAGTCATGGCCGGTCACTCCCTGAAGGGCTTGCCGCCATGATGTCGCAACGGCGTGACAGTGAGGTTACGGCTGGGAGCGCGCGGACTCCCCTGCCACGGCGGCGGTCGCCTCCGGCGCCGGGCCGGTCCAGCCGCCAGCCGTCGCGACGTAGAGGCGCGAGACGTTGAGGAACTGGCGAGCCTTCGCCTCGACGAGGGCGAGCCGCGCGCGCTGCGCCAGGCGGCTGGCGTCCAGCACCTGCAATATGCCGCTATTGCCGACCTGGAAGCTGCGCCGCGACAAGCGCAGCGATCTGTCCGAGACGTCCGCGGCGCGGCTCTGGTTCTGTACCGAGCGCGCGTCGTTGCCCAGCGCGGCGAGCAGGTTGGAGACTTGCCCGAACGCCTCCAGCACCGTCTGCTGATAGGTTGCCGCCGCCGCGCGGGCGGCTGCCTCCGCGCCGCGCTTCTCCGCCTTCAGCGTGCCGCCATGGAAGATGGGCGCGGTCAGCCCGGCGAAAATGTCAAAGCCCCGGAAGTTGTCGCCGAGCAGATTGCCCGGGCCTTGCACCGCCTGCGTCAGCGACGCGCCCAGGGTCACATTGGGATAGAGTCGCGCGGTCGCGATGCCGATCGCCGCAGTGGCCGCGTGCAGATCCGATTCCGCCTGCAATATGTCGGGCCGCTTGGCGACCAGCAGCGAAGGCAGGGTCACCGGGATGTTGGGCGGCAGGGTGAAACCGGAAAAGGCGAAATCGGCCGGTCCCAGTTCCGCCGGTGACACGCCGATCAGGATGGCGAGCATGGCGCGCGCCTCCGCCAGTTGCTGGTCATATTGCGGTAGGTCGGCCTGATCGCTCACCAGCTGGCCCTCGGCGCTCAGCACCTCGACCATCGTACCCACGCCGCCGCGCCGCCGCGCGTCGGTAAGCTTGAGGTTGCGCTGGTCCTCGGCGATCAGGGCGTTGACGGCGCGAATGCGCTCCCGGATCGCCGCGATGGTCAGCACCTGCGCCACAACGCGCCCCGCGATGGTCAGATGCGCGGCCTCGCTCTGATGCAATTGCGACTCGGCCTGCGCGACGCTCTGTTCCACCGCGCGGCGATTGGCGCCGAACAGGTCGAGGTCATAGACGACGCCGCCGCCGACCGAGTAAAGATCGAACTCGGGATTGGGGACAGGGCCGTTCGCGCCGCCGAACGCCGCCGGGTCGAAGCCGAAGCCGGACAGATTGACCTGTTCATGCTCCACGCGCGCACTGCCATCGACCTGCGGCAAACGCCTGCCGGCCACCGCCTCGATCCGCGCGCGCGCTCTGGCGAGGGTGGCGTTGCTGGCTTCCAGGCTGTGGTTATTAAGCATGGCGCGGTCTACGAGCGCGTCGAGTTCGGGCGATCCGAACGCCTTCCACCAGCCATGGGCCGGCCCCTCCCCGGCAATGGCGGCGGGCGCTTTGCGGGGAGCCTTGGGCGTTTGCGCATAGCCGGCCGTGGTCGGAACGGCGGCCCGCTCGAAATCCGGCCCCTTGGTGGTGCATCCGGCCAGAAGAACCAGAGCGATGAGCGAGAGCCTGAGCCGGATGTCCATCAGTCGATCACCATCGGCGCGGGCGCCTTGCCGCTCGCCTGTCTCATCGGCCGCATGAGGAGAAGGAGCGGCATCAACGCAATCGTCGCGACGAAGAGGAACCAGAAGGCATCGACATAGGCCACCATCATTGCCTGCCGCACCACCTGCCCCATCATCCGTGCGACATCCGTCGGCAGCGCGAAGTCGAAATCGGGCGTGCGCAGGCCGAGCACGGGATTGTCCGGCCGTACGCCCTCGACCAGCCGCGACTGCACCGTCGCCGTGTTGCGGATGGTCAGCGTCTGGAGGACGGAGATGCCCATCGCCGCGCCAAGACTGCGCCCCAGCGCGCCCATCGCCGCGCCTTCGTTGCGGTAGCGCGGCGCCAGCGTGGAGAACATCAGCGTCGTGACAGGCACGAAAACGAACCCCGTGGCAAGTCCCTGGACAAAGCCCGCAGCCATAATGATGCGATTGTCCATTTCCAGTGTCATGTCGGCCATCCAGTACATCGAGCCGGCACCGAACAGCAGGCCGAAGAATACGAGCAGGCGGGGGTCGACGCGCCCGATCAGCCGGCCGACACTGAACATCGCGACCGTCGTGCCGATACCACGCGGAAGGGTGACGAGGCCCGCGAGCAGCTCCGTATAGCCCATCAATTGTTGCAGCATCGGC
>Ga0207639_10000901_pt1 | contig 20110 bp, 25 predicted proteins | sample KBSCornC32_FD_184299 | JGI IMG/M metagenome (GOLD analysis project Ga0207639, IMG submission 184299) | Corn rhizosphere microbial communities from Kellogg Biological Station, Michigan, USA - KBS Corn C3-2 (SPAdes) (version 2) | ecosystem: Host-associated > Plants > Roots > Rhizosphere > Soil ...
AACCTGCGCATGCAGAAGGGCTCCGGCCAGCTCACGCAGACCCATCAGTTCGGCCGCGTCCGTCGCGAGATCGCGCAGGTCAAGCACCTGCTCGGCGCGAAGAAGCAGGGGCAGTGACATGAGCGAGAATGAGAAGAATCAGCGCACCCTCGAGGGGCGCGTGGTCAGCAACAAGATGACCAAGACCGTGACCGTCCTGCTCGAGCGCCAGGTGCAGCACCCGCTGTACGGCAAGATCGTGCGCCGCTCCACCAAGGTGCACGCTCACGACGAAGCGAGCGAGTGCAAGGAAGGCGACGTCGTCCGCATCGCGGAATGCCGTCCGCTGTCGAAGACCAAGAACTGGCGCGTCGTGAAAATCGTCACGCGCGCTGAAGCCTGAGCGTGGCGGGACTGGAGGAGAAAGCGACATGATCCAGATGCAGACCACGCTGGCCGCGGCGGACAACAGCGGTGCGCGCGAACTGATGTGCATCAAGGTACTCGGCGGCTCGAAGCGCCGGTACGCGCAGATCGGCGACGTGATCAAGGTTTCCGTGCGTGAAGCGATTCCGCGCGGCAAGGTGAAGAAGGGCGAGGTCTACGACGCCGTCGTGGTGCGCACCCGCAAGGGCGTGCGTCGCGCGGACGGTTCGCTGATCCGCTTCGACGGCAATGCGGCCGTCCTGCTGAACAACAAACTCGAGCCGATCGGCACCCGTATCTTCGGGCCGGTCACGCGCGAGCTGCGCGGCGAGCGTTTCATGAAGATCGTTTCGCTCGCGCCGGAAGTCCTGTAACGAGGTTGATGCCATGAACCGTATCCGCAAGGGCGACCAGGTCCTGGTTATCGCCGGCAAGAACAAGGGCCAGAAGGGCGAGGTGACGCGCGTCGCGGGTGATTCCGTGTTCGTGCAGAACATCAACCTGGTCAAGCGCCACACGAAGCCGAATCCGCAGGCGAACCAGCCGGGCGGCATCGTCGAGCGCGAGGCTCCGATCCATATTTCCAACGTAATGCTGTTCAACACCGCCACCGGCAAGGGTGAGCGCGTGGGCTTCAAGACGCTCGAGAACGGGCGCAAGGTCCGCGTGTATCGCACGTCCGGCGAAGTGGTCGACGCTTGAGGCTGACGACATGACCCGCCTTCAAACTATCTACAAAGAACAGGTCGTGCCGAAGCTGACTCAGCGTTTCGGCTACACCAACCCGATGCAGGTGCCGCGCCTGACCAAGATCACGCTCAACATGGGCGTGGGCGAGGCGGTGGGCAACAAGAAGATCCTCGAGAACGCCGTGGCCGACATGGCGAAGATCGCCGGTCAGAAGCCGATCGTGACGCTGTCCCGCAAGGCGCACGCGACGTTCAAGATCCGCGAGAACTGGCCGATCGGCTGCAAGGTCACCCTGCGCCGTCACCGCATGTACGAGTTCTTCGATCGCCTGATCAACATCTCGCTGCCGCGCGTGCGTGACTTCCGCGGCATCTCGGGGCGTTCGTTCGACGGCCGCGGCAACTTCAACATGGGCCTGAAGGAACAGATCATCTTCCCCGAGATCGATTTCGACCAGATCGACGCGCTGCGCGGCATGGACATCGCGATCACGACGACCGCCCGTACCGACGAGGAAGCGAAGGCGCTGCTCGAAGCGTTCAACTTCCCGTTCCGCAACTGACAGCGCGACAGCAGGACCCAGGATTATGGCCAAGACCTCGATGATCAACCGCGATCTCAAGCGCACCAAGCTCGTGAAGCGGCATGCCGCCAAGCGAGAGGAGCTCAAGAAGATCGTGTCCAGCACGACGGCGTCGTACGACGAGAAGATCGCCGCTGCGGTGAAGCTGCAGAAGCTGCCGCGCGACTCGAGCCCTTCGCGTCAGCGCAACCGCTGCGAGCTGACCGGCCGCTCGCGCGGCGTCTACAGCAAGTTCGGCCTCGCGCGCCACAAGCTGCGCGAAGCGACCATGCGTGGCGACGTCCCGGGCCTGCGCAAGGCCAGCTGGTAACACGCGGAATCCTCCGCGCGAGCCCGGCCGTCCGCGGCCGGACTTCCACAAAATAGATCATTCGCATTTCGCGGATATCGGTGCACTCAGAGGTGGTTTTTCATGAGCATGACTGATCCCATCGCCGACATGTTTACGCGCATTCGCAATGCGCAGGCCACGGGCAAGCGTTCCGTGGCGATGCCGGCCTCCCGCGTCAAGCACGCGATCGCCAACCTGCTGAAGAACGAGGGCTACGTCGCCGAAGTGCAGACGAGCACGGTCGAAGGCAAGGCGAAGCTCGAGATCGCCCTCAAGTACTACGAAGGCAAGCCGGTCATCGAGCGCATCGAGCGCGTCAGTCGGTCCGGCCTGCGCGTGTACCGCGGCAAGGACGAGCTGCCGAAGATCCTCAATGGTCTCGGTATTTCGATCGTTTCCACGTCGTCCGGCATCATGACCGACGCGCAGGCCCGCAAGAAGGGCCTCGGCGGCGAAGTCATCGGCCTGGTCGCCTAAGTTTCTTGGAGAAATAAGACATGTCCCGCGTTGCCAAGAAACCCATTTCCCTGCCGAAGGGCGTCGAGTGCCAGGTCAAGGCCGACGCGATCACCGTGAAGGGCCCGAAGGGCACGCTCGCGATCGCCTCGCCGGCCGGCGTCTCCGTCGCCGTCGACGGTGGAACGATCCAGCTCAGCGCGAAGAGCGCGAACGACACGAAGATGGCGGGCACCGCCCGTGCATTGATCAACAACATGGTCACCGGCGTCAGCGAAGGCTACCAGCGCAAGCTGGAGCTGGTCGGCGTCGGTTACCGCGCGGCGCTGCAGGGCAAGGACCTCAGCCTCACGCTCGGCTTCTCGCATCCGGTCGTCTTCAAGGCGCCGGAAGGCATCACGATCACGGTTCCGGCACAGACCGAAATCCTGATCGCGGGTGCGGACAAGCAGCGCGTCGGCGAAGTCGCCGCGAAGATCCGCTCGTTCCGTCCGCCGGAACCCTACAAGGGCAAGGGCGTGCGTTACTCGGGCGAAAAGATCACCCTCAAAGAGGCCAAGAAGGCGTAAGGACGTTGTCCGCGCGCGTGAAGGGCGGCTGTTGATCGCCGGACTTTGCGCCAAGAACAGCCCATCGCAGCCGATCCGCTTCTGGAAGAACGACCATGGAAAAGAACATCGCAAGACTCCGCCGCGCCAAGTCCACGCGCGCACACATCCGCACGCTGGGCGTGCCGCGCTTGAGCGTGCATCGCAGCGGGCAGCACATCTACGCGCAGGTGCAGACCGCCGAAGGCGACAAGGTCATCGCGGCCGCGTCGACCACGCAGAAGGCGATCGCCGAAAGCCTGAAGGGCACCAAGAACAAGACCGCTGCCGCCGCCGTCGGCAAGGCCGTCGCCGAGGCCGCGCTGAAGGCGGGCGTCGAGAAGGTCGCGTTCGACCGCTCCGGCTTCCGTTACCACGGCCGCATCCAGGCGCTCGCGGAAGCGGCGCGCGAAGCGGGCCTGAAGTTCTGATCGCACGCGGCCGTCCGCGGCCGCGCCGACATGCACCAAACCGGCGCGCGGCGCCGGGCGCCAGGGCAGGCGCAGCAACAAACCGGATTGAGCCGTTCCGGAACCGTTCCATCACAACTCCAAGCGGCAATGCCGCAAGCAGAAGTCCGCAACCGCTCCGGCGGGCGGCATGACAGGTGAAACATGGCGAATACGAACGAACGTGAGAACAGCGACGGCTTCCTCGAGAAGCTGATCGCGGTGAACCGCGTGGCGAAGACCGTCAAGGGCGGCCGCCAGATGAGCTTCACGGCACTGACCGTCGTCGGTGACGGCGATGGTCGCGTCGGCTTCGGTTACGGCAAGGCGCGCGAAGTGCCGGTCGCGATCTCGAAGGCGATGGAGCGCGCGCGCAAGGGCATGGTCAAGGTCGACCTCAACAACGGCACGCTGTTCCATGCGGTGAAGGCCAACCACGGCGCGGCGAAGGTGTTCATGCAGCCGGCGTCCGAAGGCACCGGCGTGATCGCCGGCGGCGCGATGCGCGCTGTGCTCGAAGTGGTCGGCGTCAAGAACGTTCTGGCCAAGGCGGTCGGTTCGCGCAACCCGATCAACCTGGTGCGCGCGACGATCAACGGCCTGCAGGCGATGGTGTCGCCGGAGCGCATCGCGTCCAAGCGCGGCAAGTCGGTCGACGAGGTGATGGGCAATGGCTAAGACGAACGCGAAGGCAGGCAAGACGATCCGCGTCCGCCTGTTCAAGAGCATCAACGGCTGCCAGGAACGCCATCGCGTCAGCGTGCGCGCGCTCGGCCTGCGCAAGCTCAACGACGTGCGTGAACTGGTCGATTCGCCGTCGGTGCGCGGCCTGGTGAACCAGGTCAGCTATTTGGTCCGCATCGAGGAAGGCGTCTGAGACGCCCGGGGCATTGAACTCGCGTTCGATGCCTCGAACTAGCAATTTCTCTGGAGTCGATTGACATGCGTCTCAACACACTCAAGCCCGCCGCTGGTGCCCGCAAGGATCGCGTCCGCGTCGGTCGCGGCATCGGTTCGGGCCTCGGCAAGACCGCTGGTCGTGGTCACAAGGGTCAGTACGCGCGCGCCGGCAAGGGCAAGGTCAAGGCCGGCTTCGAAGGCGGCCAGATGCCGCTGCAGCGCCGCCTGCCGAAGGTCGGTTTCCGTTCCAAGAAGGCCCACGAGGTCAGCGAAGTGCTGCTCTACCAGCTCGATTCGCTCAAGGCCGACGTGGTCGATTTCGACGTGCTCAAGGCCGCCGGCCTGATCGAGACCCGCGCCGAACGCGCGAAGATCGTGAAGAAGGGCGACATCAAGCGCGCGGTGAAGCTCAAGGGCGTGGCGGTCACCGCCGGCGCCAAGGCCGCGATCGAGGCTGCCGGCGGCAGCGTGGAGTAAGCGCGTGGCGTCTTCGCAGTCCAATCCGCTCGCTTCGCTCGGCAAGTTGACCGAGCTGAAGCAGCGCCTGCTGTTCGTGATCGGCGCGCTGGTCGTGTACCGACTCGGCTCGTTCATCCCGGTGCCGGGCGTCAACCCGGAAGAGATGGCGCGTCGCATCCAGCAGGGCGGCGGCCTGCTCGACATGTTCAACATGTTCTCGGGTGGTGCGCTGAGCCGACTGTCGATCTTCGCCCTCGGTGTGATTCCTTACATCTCGGCGTCGATCATCGTGCAGATGTTCGCGTCGGTGATCCCGACCTGGCAGCAACTGCGCAAGGAAGGCGAGGCGGGACGGCGCAAGCTGACCACCTACACGCGCTTCGGTACGGTCGCGCTGGCGCTGTTCCAGTCGTTCGGTGTCGCATCGATGCTGCAGGCGCAGACCGGCATCGTCTATGCGCCCGGCCCGAGCTTCATCTTCACGACCGTCGTCGGCCTCACCGCCGGCACGATGTTCCTGATGTGGCTCGGCGAGCAGATCACCGAGCGCGGCATCGGCAACGGCATCTCGCTGCTGATCTTCTCCGGCATCGTGGCGGGCCTGCCCGCGGCCGTCGTGCATACGCTCGGCATGGCGCAGACCGGTGAATTGCCGATCCTGCGCGTCCTGATCGTGTTCGTGATCGTGCTCGCCGTGACCGCGTTCGTCGTGTTCATGGAGCGCGGCCAGCGTCGCATCACGGTGAACTATGCGCGTCGCCAGGGTGGGGCGGGCAAGGCCTACATGAACCAGAGTTCGCACCTGCCGCTGAAGATCAACATGTCGGGCGTGATCCCGCCGATCTTCGCGTCGTCCCTGCTGATGTTCCCGGCGACCGCGGCGACCTGGTTCAACAATTCCAACGAGATCCACTGGTTGCAGGTGCTCACCGCGTCCCTCGGTCCGGGCGAGCCGCTGCACATGTTGCTGTACGCGCTGCTGATCATCGTGTTCGCGTACTTCTACACGGCGCTGACGTTCAATTCGCAGGAAACCGCGGACAACCTCAAGCGCTCGGGTGCGCTGATCCCGGGCCTGCGTCCGGGCAAGGCGACGGCCGACTACATCGATGGTGTCCTGACCCGCCTGACGGGTGCCGGCGCACTCTACCTCGTGGCGGTCTGCCTGGTGCCGGACATCCTGCGCAACGCGTGGCACGTGCCGTTCTACTTCGGCGGCACGTCCCTGCTGATCGTGGTGGTCGTGGTCATGGACTTCACCGCCCAGATCCAGGCGCACCTGGTTTCGCATCAGTACGAAAGTCTGCTCAAAAAGGCGAATTTGCGCGGCCGTTGAGCGGCAAAAGATCCAGATCCGGGCCCTCGGGGCCGGGGGTTCCCCGGCAGGGGTAAACCGGATATAATGTCAAGTTCTCTGCGCACTTAAGTAGTTTTTCTGGAGATCAACAAGCATGGCACGCATTGCGGGTGTCAATCTGCCGGTTCAAAAGCATGTCGTGATCGGCCTGCAGAGCATTTTCGGCATCGGCCGTTCGCGCGCGAAGAAGGTCTGCGCCGACGCGGGTGTCAATCCGGCAGCCAAGATCAAGGACTTGACCGAGGCCGAGGTCGACAAGCTGCGCCATGAGATCGGCAAGGTCACGGTCGAAGGCGATCTGCGCCGTGAAGTCGGCATGTCGATCAAGCGCCTGATCGACCTCGGTACCTACCGCGGCCTGCGCCATCGTCGCGGCCTGCCGCTGCGCGGCCAGCGTACCCGTACCAACGCGCGCACCCGCAAGGGCCCGCGCCGCGCCATCAAGAAGTAAGGATATCCGGGCAAATGAACAAACCCGTAGCAGTCAAGCCTAAGAAGAAGACCAAGCGTGTGGTGACGGACGCCGTCGCCCACGTGCAGGCTTCGTTCAACAACACGATCGTCACGATTACCGACCGCCAGGGCAACGCGCTTTCGTGGGCGACTGCCGGCGGCGCCGGTTTCCGTGGCTCGCGCAAGTCGACGCCGTTCGCCGCGCAGGTCGCCGCGGACAAGGCGGCGCGCGTCGCCGCCGACTACGGCGTGAAGACGGTCGAAGTGCGCATCAAGGGTCCGGGTCCGGGTCGTGAATCGGCCGTGCGCTCGCTGAACAATGCGGGCTTCAAGGTCACCAACATCATCGACGTGACGCCGATTCCGCACAACGGATGCCGTCCGCCGAAGAAGCGTCGCGTGTAAGGGGAAACAGGAACCATGGCTCGTTATCTCGGACCCACCTGCAAGCTCGCGCGCCGCGAAGGCGCCGACCTCAGCCTCAAGAGCCCCGCGCGCGCGCTCGATTCGAAGTGCAAGCTGGAGCAGAAGCCCGGCCAGCATGGCGCCGCCGGCGCCAAGCGCGGCCGCCTGTCGGACTACGGTGTGCAGCTGCGCGAAAAGCAGAAGGTCAAGCGCATCTACGGCCTGCTCGAGCGCCAGTTCCGCTCGTACTACCAGAAGGCTTCGGGCCAGAAGGGCAACACGGGCGAGAACCTCCTGCGCATGCTCGAATCGCGCCTGGACAACGTCGTCTTCCGCATGGGCTTCGCCGTGACGCGCGCTGCCGCGCGCCAGCTGGTGTCGCATGCCGCCGTTCGCGTGAATGGCAAGAAGGTCAACCTGCCGTCGTACCAGGTGCGCCCGGGCGACGAGGTCGCGCTGAGCGAACGCGCCAAGAGCCAGCTGCGCGTGCAGGAATCGCTGACGGTCTCGCAGGAAATGGACCTCACCCCGTCGTGGGTCGAAGTCGACGCGAAGAAGGCGAGCGGCCTGTTCAAGACGCTGCCGGAACGCTCCGACCTGCCGTCGGACATCAACGAAAGCCTGATCATCGAGCTGTACTCGAAGTAAGAAGGCCGGGCCCCGCCCGGACCTTCGCAGGAACACATCACTGAGGAATCCGCGAGGATTCTTGGAGTCAACTGCATATGGCGGGATCGTCCACCAACGTGCTGCGTCCGCGCGGCATCCAAGTCGAACGCCTCGGTACCGACCGCGCCAAGGTCGTCGTCGAGCCGCTGGAGCGCGGCTTCGGTCACACGCTCGGCAACGCGCTGCGTCGCGTGCTGCTGTCGTCGATTCCGGGTAGCGCGATCATCGAAGTCGAGATCGACGGCGTGCTGCACGAGTACACCACGCTCGAAGGCCTGCAGGAAGACGTCATCGAGGTGCTGCTCAACCTCAAGGATGTCGCGATCCGCATGCACGGCCAAGACGAGACCACGCTCACGCTCAGCAAGAAGGGCAAGGGCGTCGTCGTCGCGGGCGACATCAAAGTCGATCACTCGGTCGAGATCGTCAATCCCGACCACGTGATCTGCCACCTGACCAAGGACATCGCGCTCAACATGCGCCTCAAGGTCGTGCGCGGCGTCGGCTACCAGCCGGCGACGGCACGCCGACTGCCGGACGAGGAAGCGCGTCCGATCGGCCGCCTGCAGCTCGATGCGTCGTTCTGCCCGGTGCGTCGCGTCGCCTACAACGTCGACAGCGCGCGCCTCGAGCAGCGCACCGACCTCGACAAGCTCGTGCTCGACGTCGAGACGAACGGCGCGATCGATGCCGAGGAAGCGGTGCGCAAGGCCGCCGAGATCCTGCAGGACCAGATCAGCGTGTTCGGTGATTTCGCGCGCCGCGAAAGCACCGACGCGAAGACCGACAAGAGCGGTGTCGACCCGGTGCTGCTGCGCCCGATCGACGACCTCGAGCTGACCGTGCGTTCGGCCAACTGCCTCAAGGCGGAAAGCATCTACTACATCGGCGATCTCGTGCAGAAGACCGAAGTCGAGTTGCTGAAGACGCCGAACCTCGGCAAGAAGTCGCTCACCGAGATCAAGGACGTGCTGTATCAGCGCGGCCTGCAGCTCGGCATGAAGCTCGACAGCTGGCCGCCGCCGGGTCTCGTCCACGGCATGCAGTTGGGCTGATTTTCCGCGGCCGCGCGCGATCCTTCGCCCGCGGTCGCTGCTGTCCACTCGTGCGATCGTCCTTGATCGCCAACCCGGCCGGATTGGCCGCAAGAGGATGCGGAAGCATCTTCGTCGATGTTCGAAAGCGGCCGGCACGGCCGTACTGTTGGAAGACAGCTCGTTGCAAACAGGGCTGCTTATCAGCGGGTAACCGCGGGTCGCCGGACACAGGTGCCGGCTTCTCATAACAATCGAGACAAGAGGAATCCACCATGCGCCACCAGAAGGCCGGTCGCAAGTTCAGCCGCACGAGCAGCCATCGCGAAGCGATGTTCAAGAACATGGCTGCATCGCTGTTCAAGCACGAGCTCATCCGCACCACGTTGCCGAAGGCGAAGGAATTGCGCCGCGTCGCCGAGCCGCTCATCACGCTCGCGAAGACCGACGGCGTGGCCAATCGCCGCCTCGCGTTCGCGCGCCTGCGCGACAAGGAAGCAGTCGGCAAGCTGTTCGTCGAACTCGGCCCGCGTTACCGCGAGCGCAAGGGCGGCTACCTGCGCCTGCTCAAGTGCGGTTTCCGCGCCGGCGACAACGCGCCGATGGCGTACGTCGAACTGGTCGATCGTCCGCGTTCCGATGCGGGCGACCAGGCGGCCGATTGACGCCACGGCAGCCAATCAGCGAAGAGCCCCGGCCTGTCCGGGGTTTTTCGTTTCTGGAACGCGCATCGTCGTCGGGAGCGCAGTGGGCGTTCGGCGTGCTGCTCGGCGCACTCTACGTCGCCGCGATCGTCGCGATACGCCTCAGCGCGCCGTTCACCGACGAGATCGATCATTTCACGCAGATCACGCAGTTCCTGCGTGGCACGGATCGCATCCTCGCCGAGCTGACGACGATTCCGGGCTACCACGCGCTCGTCGCTGCGCTCATGCGTGCGTGCGGTGCGGCCTCGCTCGATGCGGCGCGCCTCGCGAATGCCGCTTTCGGCCTGTTCGCGGTCGCAGGATTCCATGCGTTGCGCCGACGCGCGTGGCCCGGCACCGAGACGCTCGCGACCGCGCAGCTGCTCGTGCTGCCGATCCTCGTGCCGCTGTTCTTCGTCGTCTACACCGACGTGCTCGCGCTCGCCCTGCTGCTGTGGGCGGCGTGGGCGAGCGTCGCGCGCCGGCATGTGCTCGCGGCGTTGTTCGCGACGGCGCTCGTCGGCGTGCGCCAGCACGAAGTCGTCTGGACCGGCCTGTTCGTCATGCTCGCGATCGGCGACGATTCCCTCGAACGCGTGCGGCGCGAGCCCGTGCGCGTGCTGGCATCGTTGTGGCCCTACGTGGTTCCGCTCGCGGTGTTCGTCGCGTTCTGGGCGTGGAACGGCTCGATCTCGCTGTCGCGCACGCAAGCCGCGCTCCATCCGGACGCGAAGCTGCACGCCGGCAACCCGTTATTCGCACTGCTCGTCGCCGGGCTCCTGCTCCCGCTGCAGGTTTTTCAGGGACTCCCCGCGTTCCTCGCGGCGCTGCGTCGCGATCGCCCGGGTTGGCTGCTCGCGGCCGTCCCCATACTGGTCGCGTGCGGCTTCTGGTTCGGATTCCATGCCGACAACCCGTACAACACCGCTTATCCGTGGTACTACCTGCACAACCATCTGCCCGTGTTGATCGAGCAACGATGGTACGCACGAGCGCTTGCCGCGCTGGTCGCGGCGGGCGCCGCCTGTTCGCTCGCGACCTTCCGCCTGCGCCCATCGTCGGCGTACTGGCTGTTTCCGGTCGCGCTCGTGTTCCTCGCTGCGTCGTGGCTGGTCGAGCTGCGCTACGTGCTGGTGCCGCTCGTGCTGTGGCTCGCGTTCCGCGAACATCGGTCGCGGCCGGTCGAATACGCGACGTGGGCACTTTGGCTCGTGCTCGCGGTCTGCATGTACGTCGGCACGCTGACGCACTGGTTTTTCCTGTAGTGCGGCCGTGACGCTAGACTTCCACGCATCGAGCCCGGAGTACGCATGAATCCCAACCCGTTCGCCTGGTCCTACCGCGCGCAGTTCGCGCTCGGCGCACTGATCTGCTTCGGCCTGGTCGCCTACGCCTACTTCATCCTCGAGCGCCAGCAGGGGATCGTCCCGTGCCCGAAATGCATGTTCCAGCGCGGCGCCTTCGTCGGCATGGGCGTGTTCTTCCTCGTCGGTGCGCTGCATCGTCCCGGAACGATCGGCCGACGCGTCTACGCGCTGCTCGTTGCCTTGTTCGCGGTGGTCGGCGGCGTGATCGCCGTGCAACACCTGTGGATGCAGATGAACCCGCCGGATCCGCTCATGGGCGGTTGCGGGATGGACTTCTACACGCTGTTCGACAACCGCTTCCCGCTCGCCCAGGCGATCCGCAAGGCGTTCATGGCGAGCGGCGACTGCAGCGAAAGCAGCTGGCGCCTGCTCGGCATCACGATGCCGGGATGGACCCTGATCAGCTACGTGCTGCTCGGCACGGGCGCACTCTGGGCCGGATTCCGGCGGCGCACTGCCTAGCGGGCGATACGCCGCCGTCTGTATGACGGCGGCGAGAGGCTGTGGCATGATCGTTTTCCGCATTGCAGCAAACGACGATCGCCATGGCCTCTCCGGAACCCATCGCACCGCTCAGCACCGCTCCCGTCGAATGGTCGCCGTCGTCGTGGCAGGCTTGCCCGCACACCCAGCAGCCCGTCTATGCGGACGCCGCTGAACTCGAGCGTTCGCTCGCCCAGTTGTCGCAATTGCCGCCGCTGGTCACCTCGTGGGAGATCCTCTCGCTCAAGCGCCTGCTCGCGGAAGCGGCGGCGGGACAGCGGTTCCTCCTGCAAGGCGGTGATTGCGCGGAGAGTTTCGACGATTGCACGTCGCCGCTGATCTCCAATCGCCTCAAGGTCATGCTGCAGATGAGCCTCGTGCTCGTGCACGGGCTCAAGCTGCCGGTCGTACGCGTCGGTCGCTTCGCCGGCCAGTACGCCAAGCCGCGTTCGGCCGACAGCGAGACGCGAGACGGCGTGACGCTGCCGAGCTACCGCGGCGACCTCGTCAATGCCGCCGCGTTCACCGCTGAAGCGCGCCGCGCGGATCCCCAGCGCCTCATCCGCGGCCACGCGCGCTCGGCGATGACGATGAACTTCGTTCGCGCGCTCGTCGACGGCGGTTTCGCCGACCTGCATCACCCCGAATACTGGGACCTGGGCTGGGTCCAGCACTCGCCGCTGCAGGTCGAATACCGCGCGATGGTCGAGTCGATCGGCAATTCGCTGCGCTTCATGGAGACCCTCGCCGGCGAGCCGCTCGGCAGCTTCCAGCGGGTCGACTTCTACACGTCGCACGAGGCGCTCGTGCTGCACTACGAGCAGGCGCTCACGCGCCAGGTGCCGCGCCAGGCCGGCTGGTTCAACCTGTCGACGCACTTCCCGTGGATCGGCATGCGCACCGCGGCACTCGACGGCGCGCACGTCGAGTACTTCCGCGGCATCCGCAATCCGATCGCGGTGAAGGTCGGCCCGTCGGTGACGCCGGACCAGCTGCGCCGCCTCGCCGACGCGCTCGATCCCGAGCGCGAGCCGGGCCGCCTCACGTTGATCCACCGCATGGGCGCGACGAAGATCGAAGGCGCGCTGCCGCCGCTGCTCGCCGCGATGAAGGGCGGCGGGCGCACGCCGTTGTGGGTGTGCGATCCGATGCACGGCAACACCGAGACCGTCGGCAACGGCGTCAAGACGCGCCGCTTCGAGAACATCCGTGGCGAACTCGATTGCGCGTTCGACGTGCACGCGGCCGCCGGCACCCGCCTCGGCGGCGTGCACCTGGAACTCACTGGCGAGAACGTCACCGAATGCATGGGCGGTGCGCGCGACCTCACCGAGACCGATCTCGCGCGCGCCTACAAATCGCAGGTCGACCCGCGCCTCAACTACGAGCAGTCGCTCGAACTCGCGATGCTGATCGTACGCAAGCGCGGCGCGCTGCCGCCGACCCGCTGACCTCGACCCTGGACGTAGCCACCGGCCGGCGATTGCGTCGCCGCTCCGGTCTGGCATAAAGTACGTTTATCGTCGTACGTTACAAGGTGGAATCGTGCACTGCCGCATGCCTCGCATGCGGCGGCAGGCTGTCGTGCGCCTCGTTGCGGCCACGGCGCGCCGATTGCCTCCGGCGTCACGGCGCATCGCCAATCGACGGGGAGGAGATCGACGTGAAACGTGTCCATGTGAGCCGTGTCCATGCACACCGCATCCGATCGCTGTTGCTCGGCCTGGCCATGCTGGCCGGCTTCGGCATCGGACGGACATCGATCGCCCAGGACGAGCCGGCGGGCGACGAAGTCGAACTCGCGCCGGTCACGGTCACCGGCACGCGCATGAAGCGCGTCGACCAGGAGGACCTGCAGCCGCTCGTCGTCATCTCGCGCGAGGACTTGCAGGTGTCCGGTCGCACTTCGGTCGGCGCCGTGCTCGCGAACCTCACGCAGAACAGTTTCGGCGCGCCGCTCGACCACAATCCGACCACGAGCGCGCCCGGTACGACCACGGCCGGCCTGCGCGGGCTCGGCGCGCAGTACACGCTCGTGCTGCTCAACGGCATCCCGCTGATCGGGCAGGGATCGCTCGGTGGCGACGCGCAGAACCTCAATGTGCTGCCGTGGGCCGCCGTCGATCGCATCGAAATCCTCGGTGACGGCGCGTCGGCGGTGTACGGTTCGAGCGCGGTCGGCGGCGTGATCAACGTGATCACGCGTCGAGATTTCAGCGGCGCCGCGGTCACCGCGCAAGTCGATCGGCCCACCGCGAGCGGCGCCGACGCGAACAGCGCGAGTGCGATCGCCGGCTTCCACGACGAGCGCAGCCAGGCGATCTTCAGCGTCGACTACTCGAAGGAGGATCCGCTGTTCGCGCGCCAGCGCAGCTACCTTCCGCCGGGCATGTCGTCGTACGGCGCGCCGCCGACCTGGCGTCGCGACGATCCCTCGCCCGAGGTCGACCAGACCTGGCACGCGGCGGCCGACTGCCCGCAGACGCTCGGCAGCGACCCACGCTATCCGAATTCCGCGCTCGGGCCTTACTACGAGGACTATGGCCAGTTCTGCCAGTACAACTTCCAGGCGGACGCCGAGCTGCGCGCCGCGCTCGAGCGCAAGACGCTGCTCGCGCAAGGCTCGACCGCGGTCGGCGACACGATGAACGCCCACGCGCTGCTGCTCGTATCGCGCAACCGCTCGCGCGCCGAACTCGCACCCGCGCCGACCGGCGCGCTCGCCGATGCGATTCCGGCGGACAGCCCGTTCAACCCGACGCTCGGCGAAGTCGCGCCCGGCCTCGGCTATTCGCTCGATCTCGCCTATCGACCCGTACCCGCCGGGCCGCGCATCAACCGCGGCGACGACCGCGTCGAGCAGCTCACGGCCGGCCTCGGCGGCACGCACGTCGGCGGCTGGGAAGCGGACTGGAACCTCGACCTGACGGGCACGCGCTACGCGGAAGACCTCGAAGGAACGAACTACGCGAGCGTCTCGCGTTTCCTCGACGCGATCTCCGCCGGCACCTTCGATCCGTTCGCCGATCCCGCGACGCAGGACTTCTCGCAGTTCCGCACGTCGATCTCCAGCACGGCCGTGCACCGTACGCAGGGGGCGTCGTTCCAGCTGCAGCCGCGCACGTACTCGCTGTTCGACGTTCCACTCGATGTGCTGGTCGGCCTCGACTACGCGCACGAGAGTCTTGCGACCGGCTACGACGACCAGCAGCTCGCCGGCGACGTGTTCGGCGGCGTGCCGGCGACGCCGGTCGACCTCACGCGCAACCACCACGCCGCCTTCACCGAGGTCGCGCTGAACAACAACGGCCGCTGGCAGCTCAAGGCCGCGCTGCGACGCGACGACTACAGCGACGCGGGCGGTGCGACGAGCCCGAAGCTGTCGGCGATGTGGCGCCCGACCGATTCGCTGCTGCTGCGCGCGAGCATCGGCAAGGGCTTCCACGTGCCCGACCTCGTCACGCTCGGCGCGCCGACCTACACGAGCGAATCGCAGATCACCGACCTGCTCGGTTGCCAGCTGCGCCCGGACGATCCGATCGCCTGCGGCAGCCCGGTGCGCGAACTCGTATTCTTCTCCAATCCGAAACTCGGTGCCGAGACCGCGCGCCAGTCGAACATCGGTGCGGTGTTCTCGCCCACGCGCGACTTCAGCGTCGGTGTGCAGGGCTTCCGCACGCATTTCGACAACGCGATCACGCAGCTCGACATGTACACGGTGCTGTTCAACGACATCGCCTGCCACGACGCCGGGCGCACCTGCGATGTCTATCGCGAGGGTCTGGTCGAGCGCGACGCTGACGGCGAGATCGCGCGCATCCTCGTGCCGCAGCAGGTCAACGCGGTGAGTTCGCTCACGCGCGGTTTCGACGTCGACCTGCGCACGGGCCACGACTTCGCGTTCGGTCGCATCGAGGCGAACCTGTCGTGGTCGCGCATCACGCGTTCCGAACAGGAATTCGAGGGCAGTACCAATGCTCCCCTCGGTTACCTCGGCTATCCGCGCGATCGCGCGAACCTCGGCGTCAGTTGGCAGGGCGGTGCATGGAGCGCGTCGGCGCAGGCGCACATGATCGGTTCGCAGCGCAACTGCGATTCCTACGATGCCGAATCGGAAAGCTGTGCGCTGAGGGTGCCGACCTACACCACGCTCGACCTGCAGCTCGGCTGGCACGCGAGCGCGAAGACACAGCTCGCGATCGGCGCGATCAACGCCGGCGACCGTCGGCCGTTCATCGACTACAACGGCGTCTTCGGCAGCGCGTACAGCGCGGTCGGCCGCGTCGTCTACCTGCGCGTGGAGCAGGGATTCTGAGATGGAGGTCCGCGCACGCGCCGGGGCGCGTGCGCGCGACCGTCAGGCCGCCTGGCGCGAGGCGCGCTTGCGGTCGTTCTCGGTGAGGTGCTTCTTGCGCAGGCGGATCGCCTTCGGCGTGACCTCGACGAGTTCGTCCTCTTCGATGAACTCGAGCGCCTGCTCGAGCGACATGCGGATCGGCGGCGTCAGCTGCACGTTGTCGTCCTTGCCGGCGGCACGGATATTGGTGAGCTGTTTCGCGCGCAGCGCGTTGACCGTGAGGTCGTTGTCCTTGGCGTGGATGCCGACGAGCTGGCCCTCGTAGATCTCGTCGCCTTCGCTCACGAGCAGGCGGCCGCGTTCCTGCAGGCCGACCAGCGCGTAGGCCGGCGCCGGACCCTGGCCGTTCGAGATCATCACGCCGTTCGGACGCTTGGCGATCGCGCCCTCGGCCTTCGGGCCGTAGTGGTCGAACACGTGGAACAGCAGGCCGGTGCCTGCGGTGATCGTGCGGAACTCGGTCTGGAAGCCGATCAGGCCGCGCGCCGGGATCATGTAATCGAGGCGCACGCGACCCTTGCCGTCCGGCTCCATGTTGACGAGCTGGCCGCGGCGCATGCCGAGGCGCTCCATCACGCCGCCCTGGTACTGCTCCTCGAGGTCGCACACGAGTTGCTCGATCGGCTCGCTCGCAACGCCGTCGATGTCCTTGATGATGACTTCGGGGCGAGACACCGCGAGCTCGTAGCCTTCGCGACGCATCGTCTCGATCAGCACCGACAGGTGCAGCTCGCCGCGACCGGACACCTTGAACTTGTCCGGGTCCTCGGTCTCCTCGACCTTGAGCGCGACGTTGTGCAGCGTTTCGCGCAGCAGACGGTCGCGCAGCTGGCGCGACGTCAGGAACTTGCCGCCGCTATGGTCGCGGTTGCCCGCGAACGGGGAGTTGTTGACCTGGAACGTCATGCTGATCGTCGGCTCGTCGACGGTCAGCACCGGCAGCTGTTCCGGCGCGTCCGTCGCGCAGATCGTGTCCGAGATGCCAAGTGCCTCGATGCCGTTGAGCGCGATGATGTCGCCGGCTTCCGCCTCGGGGACTTCACGCCGCTCCAGTCCCATGAAGCCGAGCACCTGCAACACCTTCGCGCTGCGGCGCTTGCCTTCGCGATCGATCACCGTGACCGGCATGTTCGTGCGCACCTTGCCGCGCTGCACGCGGCCGATGCCGATCAGGCCGACGTAGTTGTTGTAGTCGAGCTGGCTGATGCGCATCTGGAACGGGCCGTCGAGGTCGACCTGCGGCGGCGACACGTGCTGCATGATCGCTTCGTAGAGCGGCGTCATGTCGCCCGAGCGCGCTTCCGCGTCGAGGCTCGCGTAGCCGTGCAGCGCCGAGGCGTAGACGACCGGGAAGTCGAGCTGCTCGTTGGTCGCGCCGAGGCGATCGAACAGGTCGAAGGTCTGGTTCAGCACCCAGTCGGGGCGCGCACCGGGGCGGTCGATCTTGTTGATGACGACGATCGGCCGGAAGCCCATCTGGAACGCCTTCTGGGTGACGAAGCGCGTCTGCGGCATCGGCCCGTCCATCGCGTCGACGAGGATGAGCACGGTGTCGACCATCGACAGCACGCGCTCGACCTCGCCGCCGAAGTCGGCGTGGCCCGGCGTGTCGACGATGTTGATGCGGTTGCCCTGCCAGGTGATCGCGGTGTTCTTCGACAGAATCGTGATGCCGCGTTCCTTTTCCTGGTCGTTCGAGTCCATCACGCGCTCGGCGAGCACGGTGCGTTCGCTGAACGTGCCGGACTGCTTGAGCAGGCAGTCGACGAGGGTGGTCTTGCCGTGGTCGACGTGGGCGACGATCGCGATATTGCGGAGGTTTTCGATGGACATCGGAGCAGGGCCTGCGGCCATGGATGCGGCCGCTCTGGGGGTCGGGGGCGGCATGTGCCGCAAGTTAGCCGCATATTATAGCGGGAATCGGTGACCGCTGCCGGCGCCGCCGGGAATCCCGCGCGCGGATCGGTTAGGCTGCGCGTCCCACGAATCCGGAGCCATCCCGATGTCCCTTCCCGAGCTGACCGCCGAAATCGCGACCGCCCACGGCACGATCCACCTGCGCCTGTTCGCCGACCTGGTACCGATGACCGTCGCGAGCTTCGCCAACCTCGCCCGCCGCGGCTTCTACGACGGCAAGACCTTCCATCGCGTGATCCCCGATTTCATGATCCAGGGCGGCTGCCCGCACGGCAGTGGTACCGGCGGCCCCGGCTACCAGTTCGACGACGAGATCGTTCCGGCCCTCAAGCACGACCGCCCGGGCATCCTGTCGATGGCCAACGCGGGCTCGCGCATGGGCCACGGCACCAACGGCAGCCAGTTCTTCATCACGCACGTGCCGACGCCGTGGCTCGACGGCAAGCACACCGTGTTCGGCAGCGTCGTCGGCCCGGCCGACCAGGCGATCGTCGACAAGATCAAGGGCGGCGACAGCATCCAGTCGATCACGATCAAGGGCGATACCGCACCCTTGTTCGCCCAGGAAAAGACGCATCTGGACGCGTGGAACGCGGTGCTCGACCGCGGCTGAAGCACAGCGCTCTTCCACGAAAAAGGCCGCCCTGGGGCGGCCTTTTTCGTTTGCGCGTCGCGCCGGCGTCAGGCTGATGTATTGCGGCGGAACAGGCGATAGATGATCAGCAGGATGATCGAACCGATCACGCCACCGATGAAGCCGGACGGCTCGATCGTTCCGCTGATCGCGGACTTGAAGCCGAGCGTCTGCGCGAGGAAGCCGCCGACGAACATGCCGGCCACGCCGAGCAGGCCGGTGACGAAGAAGCCGCCCGGATCCTTCCCGGGCATGAGGAACTTCGCGACGATGCCGACGAGCAGGCCGACGATGAACATCCACAGGTAGTGCATGGACAACTCCTCCTGGCGGGCGAAAGGCCGATCGCACTCTAGCGCATGCGCCTGACGCATGGCTTGCTGCGACGCGTCGGCTGCGTGACGGAGCGCCGGCCGGGCGGAGCGGGGTGCTGTGGTAGAATTTTCGGCTGTCCGGCTCCATTTCGAGCCCGTCTCTCCCTGCCGAGGATTCGCATGCCGACTCTCGCTGCGCGCATGAGCCGCGCCAAGCCCAGCGCCATCATGGCGGTCGCCGAAAAAGCCAAGCAGCTCAAGGCCGCGGGCCGCGACATCATCAGCTTCTCGATCGGCGTGCCGAACTTCCTGCCCGGCGAGCACGTGTACGCCGCCGTCCGCGACGCGCTCGCCAAGGACAGCGGCCAGTACGGCTCCAACCGCGGCGCCGACGCGCTGCTCGACGCGTTCCTGCTCCACCTCGAAGGAACCGGCCTCGGTGGGTACACGCGAAAGAACGTCGCGACCGGCATCGGCGCCAAGCACGTGCTCTACAACCTCGCCGAGGCGCTGCTCGATCCGGGCGACACGATCGCGTTCGCGGTGCCGTACTGGACCACCTACGTCGACATCGCCGAGATCGTCGACGCGAAGATGCGCCTGATGCCGTGCCCGGCCAGCCAGAACTACAAGCTGACGCCGGCGCAACTCGACGCCGCGCTGCCAGGCGTGAAGGTGTTTCTGTTCAACAACCCGAACAACCCGACCGGCATGGTCTACACGAAGGACGAGATCGCCGCGCTCGCCGACGTGCTGGTCAAGCACCCGCACGTGTGGATCGTCTGCGACGACATCTACAACCGCATGGTGTTCGACGGCATCGGCTACCACAACTTCGTCAACGCGCGGGCGGAGCTGCGCGAGCGCACGATCCACGTCGATTCGATCTCCAAGACCTACGGCATGCCGGGCTGGCGCGTCGGTTTCATCGCCGCGCCGGAACAGGTCGCGCAGGCGTTCGTCACGCTGAACTCCAACCACATCACCAACGTCCCCGAGATCGTCACCGCGGCCGCGGTCGCCGCGCTGGGCGGGCCGCAGGACGTGCCGACGCAGAAACGCGCCGAATTCCAGTCCAAGCGCGACCAGGTGCTCGCGGTCATGAACTCGATCCCGGGCGTGGTCTGCCCGCGCCCGCAGGGCGCGTTCTACGTGTTCCCGGACATCTCCTGCGCGTTCGGCAAGCGCCACGGCGACCGCACGATCGCCAACGACGTCGACCTCTGCAACGCACTGCTCGAGGACAAGGGCGTCGCCTGCGTGCCGGGCAGCGCCTTCGGCGAGCCGAACGCGCTGCGCATCTCCTACACCTGCCCGACGGCGCAGCTGCCGGAGGGCCTGAAGCGATTCCGCGAGTTCTTCGCCGAACTGAAGTGAGTGCGGGCGGCGCCCGCGGGCGCCGTGCGCCGATCCCGTTCAACGTTCACTGGAGTTACCCATGAAGACCCCCGTCCGTGTTGCCGTCACCGGCGCCGCCGGCCAGATCGGCTATGCCCTGCTGTTCCGCATCGCCGCCGGCGACATGCTCGGCTCCGACCAGCCGGTGATCCTGCACCTGCTCGAGATTACCCCGG
>Ga0207639_10000904_pt1 | contig 20095 bp, 21 predicted proteins | sample KBSCornC32_FD_184299 | JGI IMG/M metagenome (GOLD analysis project Ga0207639, IMG submission 184299) | Corn rhizosphere microbial communities from Kellogg Biological Station, Michigan, USA - KBS Corn C3-2 (SPAdes) (version 2) | ecosystem: Host-associated > Plants > Roots > Rhizosphere > Soil ...
GATAGCACCTCGACATCGGGGCCACCCGCCAATGTGGAGCTCCGTCAGCAGTCCGATAATTGAGCGCAGAGCGTTCGCCTGCACTCGGGTGAAGGTTCGTCACGAGTGCCGCTAATCACCGGGCGGAACCCGTCGTACGTGCTTTCCTTAAATCGACTGGGAGATTTCGGATGGTTTGGTTGCTAGTAGCCGGATTGATTGCTTGCCTGCTCTGGACGATGCAGGACCGGGTGAAGGCATACAAGGCAGGAGCACAACGGGCGCAAGAGCGTGATCAGTTCGCGGCAAAGATGCGCAAGTTCCACGATGGGTTGGAGGTGGCATACAAGGATATAGAAACCGCAAAAGCCGTGCTAATAATCGTGCGATCTTCTTGGCGGCTGGAGGAACCCGTCTTGCCCGTGTGCGGCATAATCGCTGGTATTGCGGACGATGGTCTGAGGGCCGCTGTCGAATCCGTAGTCGAATTGCTAAAGACGGATGTGGGACCGTCGAGTTATACGTAGTTGGGAATTGCAGAAAATCCACAGTTATTGCCATTGTTGTCCATTGCCCGAAGAGGCATGGGCTTTGTAGTTTCCTCAAAAAGTTTCGAGTTGTGGAGTTACTCGCCATGTTGAAGGCTTACATGGATCGCGGACAGAAGTCTGACAAGGATGATGAAATCCTTACCGTTGCATCGGTTATTTATGATCCCGATCCATATAAGCGTTTCTGCCAAGTGTGGAACAAGATGCTTAAGCCTTGGGGTGCCTCGGCATTCCATGCCACCGACTTCTATCCCGGTGGGGGCGAGTTCAAACGGGACACTCCAGAGCGCCAAAAACTCTACGACCGAGACTCAAAGCGTATCCCAATAATAGTCGGAAAGTTCGCAAGGCGAATAGCATTTGTATCCTTCAGGCCCGAGGAATTCAATCTGACGGCTCCTCCGCGCTGGAAAGAGTATTTTGGAAAAAGCATCCACTCGCAAGCAGTGCAGCTAGTGTTGATAGCCAATGGGTGGTGGCGCCATACGCGATGCAGACACAAGACCTTCGCATACTTCATGGAGTCTGGCGACGAAGAGGAAGGTCAAATTGTCAAGACGGTTGAGCGAATGCGACAAGATAAACAGAATGGAACCGGTGCTGTTATCGGCGTCAGCTTATTCACTCCGGTGGACAAAAAGACAGTCTCCGCGAGAGGCCTTGAGGCCGCCGATTTTGTAGCTTGGCAATGGAACAAGCACTACATGGACAAAATCAGAACGGGCAAGCAGCAACCGCGCAAGGATTTTGAGGCGTTCGCCAATGCCCATCGAAAAGTGGACCACATCTTTGCGACTGGCGAAAAACTCAAGTTTTTCTTTTCCTTGGTGCCAACCGCTGTGCTCAAGGACGAAAACGATACCAAAATTGACGCAGAAAGCAAAGAAGACTCCTGTTGCCGCGATTCTTCCGACCCGCAGGGTGCATAAAACGCTCCATGCTCGTTTGTGCTTCCAGACTCTTTCCTGCAGCATACTTTCAGAACCAGTGGCACGATTCTCTGAACCAGCAGTCCAGCGACGCCATCCAGAAAAACGAAGCAAAAACGGGCAGCCATGATCGGCTGCCCGTAATGATTTGTCGGTACTCGGGAGGGTTACTGTGGGGCCTGCACGACAATCCGCGTGGCCGTGATGGTGAACGTCCCACTGATGCTGGGAATGGGATTGCCGTCCAGATCGTAGTAGGTGAAGTCGCCTGCTCCGGTGTAAGAGTTCCCACTCTTACTAAGCGTGGTAGTCTGCCGCACCTTCAGTGTTCCCGTCGGATTGCCGCTGCTGAAACCATCGAACGTGAGATTGAGGTAGGTGAGGTTGAAGGTCCTCGCTCCGGTCATTTGCCACGCGCCGTGACCCGCGCTTGCCACCGCAAGAGGATTGAAGGAAAGCTGGTCGGCTTCCGTGTAGCCTCCGCCGGCGGAGTAGGTTTCAATCCCCTGGAAGGTAAATCCCGGAATGGTCACGGTGTAGAGCCACGATCCTTGCGGTCGCACGGACTGCTGCGTGCTTCCGCTCAACTGGGTGGTGGTTTGGGCTGTTGCCGCCGTGGGAGCTCCCAGGATGAGAGCCGCCATAACGGTCAAAGCTGCTACAGAAAGTTTCAGGAACTGGCAAGATTTCGTGTTCATCGATTGGGCTTTCATGAGAGACCTCCTCGTGGTCTGGGTTGAAGTCTGGGTTAATGTCTGGGTTCGAGAACTGGGACCATTTGCCCAACCTTCCCGACTGAAACGAATGCTGTTCGTGGTCTTCGTGGAGCGTGTTCATCCTGGTAAGCGAGAAAGATCGCTGAGAACTACAACAACGTCGAATAATTCTTTGCTTTCTTCACGAAGTCGTAAGATCGAGGCATTGGCGGGATCCATGGGCGAAGAGACGACAAGCGTCACCCATCTTCTGAAAGCCTGGAGCGACGGCGATCAGGAAGCCCTGGGAGACCTCACTTCGAAGGTCTACTTTGAGCTACGGCGGATGGCAGCAAAATATATGCGCAAGGAGCGGCCGGGCGACAGTCTGCAGGCGACTGCGCTCGTCCACGAAGTCTTTCTGCGGCTGGTTGAAGTAGACAACGTCAGCTGGCAGGATCGCGCGCATTTCTTCGCCGTGTCGGCAAACATGATGAGGCGGATCCTGGTGGATCGAGCCCGCGCAAAGAACATGACCAAACGGGGCAGCGGTGCGGTCCATGTGAACTTCGACGACGCCCCGGAGATTGCATCAGGCTCGAGAAACCGGGAGATGGTAGCCATCGACGACGCGTTGAATGAGCTCGATAAAATTGACCCACGCAAAGCAAAAGTCGTAGAGCTCCGATTCTTCGGCGGCTTGAGCGTCGAGGAAACGGCGGAAGTGTTGAAGATTTCTCCCCAAAGCGTCATGCGCGACTGGAAGATGGCAAGAGCCTGGCTACTCACGGAACTCGCTCGCTGAGCCCACGCCTCTATTCCAGGCCAGCAACTGGCACCGCCGCTGCATGCCAGGCCAGACGCAGCCAGTGAGCGGGCTTAGAGAATCAGAGCTAAGTAGATCCTGAAAGACGCCCCAGTGCTCACTGATTTCCGGTGGGTCACTTTCCAAAAGTCTGTATGGTCGCCATCTCGGCCAGGAGCCGTCGCGTCTGTTGTGGCGGATGAACGTCGAAAATCTCGTGGTCACATGTACGCTTAGCCCTTCATCGTCGAACTGAGGCCGGTGATGATCGCAGATACATGAGCTGAAGAAAGAAAGAAGGCTATATCACGAGGGTGAGAATACCCGTGGCCACTAGCGCGGCTGCCCAGACCAAGTCGAAGTTGAACCACGCCTTCCGGAGAAGGGCGAGGCCGAGCTTTCGATAGACCACCCAGGCGAGCAGTCCTGTGACCGCAAGATAGGCAAACGTATGGACACCGGTGGCGAGCATAGCGGTCAGGGGACTGGCGGCAGAAGATAGGTGATTGTGACCCGTCATTTGGCCGTGTGCTTCGACAGTGCTGCTACCCAGCAGCACCGGCACCACCATCAAACCGGCGCCGTGCGCAGAGGCCATCAAAAATGACCAAACAGTCAGATCTCGGAAACCCACCTGCATCCGGACCCACCGCGGGTGCTGATGTCGCACCAAGCAATAGATTCCTAGGCTGATCAGGACCGCGGCGACGAAGTAGCGTATGACTGCAAGCGGCACAGTCATGCCGAGAAACGCGGCAATCAACACCACGCCGCAGATGGCCAGGCCGTGGCCGATCCCAATGGGAACGAGCGATCTCGCCACTGCGCTCCCCTTTTGCTCCTGCATCCCCAAAGCCACCGCGAAGAGCCACCCCATCCCAGGGTTGAGTCCGTGATAGGCGCCGAGGAGCAGCATCAGCCAGAACACCGTCGAAGTCAGCCCGGCATGTGTCATTGCGCGTCCGAGTAACAATAGGAGTCTGACGAAGCGTCGCCCCCTTCCAGACGAAGCTGATGCGCTCGCACCCCGTCGAATTCGACGAAGAACTTTTCATCGAGTTTCATCCCGCCCTGTGGGTTGGTATCGATCTTCACCATCCAACTCTTTACACCATCGGGATAGAACTGCTCGTCCCACGGGGAGTAGAGCGAGTTGGTGAAATAGACGCGCTTGCCGTCGCGGCTGATTTCAACCATCTGCGGACCGCCATTCAGCGCTTGCTTTGCCTTCTTCGGGTGAGCCGCCCGACGTACGATGCCGCCAAGGTGGATAGAACCGGTCTTCTTCGGGCTGGCGGGGTCGGACACGTCGTACTGGATGAACTCACCTGTCCCCCAGCACGAAACATAGAGGAAGCGGTCGTCGAGTGAGAGGTTGATGTCGGATACCAATGGCGGCACCGCCTTGAAGCCCTTTAGCAGGGGCGGCAGGTTTTCCGGATCGGCCGGCTCGGCGGGAATTTCGATCACCTTGCGAACTGCCCATTTGCCGTTCTTACCGCCGTCCTCGCGATACCACATCCAGATGGAGGACGAAAGGTCTTTCAGGGAGATGACCACGCCGACGAATCCGAAAGTCTTTTGGGGGTCGTGTGAGGGCCGAAGCTCGAGCACCATCTGTTGCTCCGCACCCAGGTCAATTTCCTGCAGATGGCGGCCCTTATCCAGGTCCCAGATGTGGAGCTTGTGGCCATACTTTCCGCCCAGCAACAACTCCGGGACCAGGCCGTTCTTCACCATATTCGGCGTGCCCCATTCCGATGTAATCATGGTGTCGTGTCCGAGGTGCCACCAGAAGTCGTAGGCCAGATTCTGTGGGCCGTGTTCCTTCTCCCAAGGTCCCTTCAGCTCAAACGTGCTGGCATCCATCAGGAAGATGCCTCCGGGGCCGTCGCCGCTGGCCGAACCGAGCGCGCTGCCATAGATGCCGTCGGGGCCGCAATGAATGGTGTGTGGCGATGTGTAGCCCGTCTTTTTAATGAACTCCTCAGGCTCAATCACTTTCACGATCTTGGGTTGATTGGGGTCCGCCTTCGTGTCCAGGATGTGAATCCGGGACGACCCGATGCCCGGCACAACCAGGTAACGACGCTCCATGTGCGGGTGAGGGGCCTGGGGGCAGAGGCACGCGCTGCACGCGTTCCAGCCAAAGTGATGCAACTCATTATCGCCATTGGGGAAGTCCACCTGGCCGACGAACTGACCATACGCGGAGGAACTCGGGTCGACGTTGATGACGCCCATGGCGTCCCGCTTGCCACTTTTGCCGACGTTGAGCATGGCTACGTAAGCGATGCGTTCCGGCGCCGCGTGCATCGCCAGGCCTGGTGAGGGGTAAAAGGTTAGATCCGGCATCAAGGTCATATCCATTTTCTCCTTCGACAAAGAGTCAGGACGAGGGATCTGCCAGAGGGTGTTTCACTCAGTGTCGATCAGACCCGACCCCCAAAAAGTATTACGGGAAGACTCCAGAGCGCGTGGGGAAACGCTAGGACACCGCCTGCCAAGAGTCGCAAGGAATCAAAATACACGCGCGGGTTCTTAGTCGCTGGAAGCATAACTCCTTCGTGTGTCTGCGGGCTACTGCCTTCTGCAATTTTTGTCCAGGTTACCGTTCAGCGCCACTGAGGCGCTTCAGGTCGATTGGTTGGCAACTCCGTCGAAACTCAGCGACTCAGGACGAGTTTCATCCCTATGGGTGGGCCGAAGGCCCATGCGTAATTCGGAATTTCCTGGTCAACGAGGCTGGCACGCCCGGCTATGCATTTGGCGACGACAGGCCAACGCGCACATTGAACTCAGGTTAGCAAGCGAGCTGCGGATTAGTACTGTTAAACGCGCCAGTGCTTACTGATTTCCGGTGGGTCACTTTCCACATGTCTGTATAGTCGCCATCTCGGACAAGTGACTTTCTGGCCCAACTGTTGAGAACCGGTCTTTTGAAATCTGTCGGCATTCAGAGGTGATTTCCTGCTGCTGCCGACGCCGCCGCAAAGTACCGTTAGCCGTCGATCAAATATTGTGGCAACATTAGGATCGCGTCTAAGCAAGGACGGCTTTGCATACGCGGGTGAAATCGGTCGAGTTGGTAGGCGGGAACAATACGGGAACAACCTGGGGAGGAAACCATCCCAAAGGATCCCAAACGATCCTAAATCGGCGCTGCTCTAAACGTCTTTCGTATCAATCGCGTCCGCAGATTCTAAGCCACTTAGGTCCATTGGTAGGGGCCCTGAAAAGGCCGGCGTCGGCGGTTCAATCCCGTCCCTGGCCACCATTTAGAATCAATAACTTAGCGCGAGTTTGATTGCCTATTCTCCGAGATCATTTTCCGCCCAATCTTCTAAATGCCTGAAAACATTAGATTCACAATGTTCCCGTATTGTTCCCGCCGACGCTTCTTCAAATTGGAAGCCTTGTTTTCGTTTGTCCTCTCGCGCACAGTTCGATGCTCGGCTGCATAGCCGCTCGCATGATCCTGACAGATGAATGCGATTCCTTCGTTTTTGTAGAGTATGAAGGAGTTTCCGATAACTACGATGTCAATTGTCCGACCAGACGGTTTTTCTTCCACTTGCCAAGAACACTGGATCGAGTTGAATGACTCAATGAGATTCGAAGCGGCAAATGATGGCACTGGCCAACTCTACGTTACTGATCCAATGGATGTGCGTGGGCGAGAATTATTAGGTTTCCGCCCACTTCACCGCACACACGGAAAGCCTCTAAAAGCGTCGCTGTTTCGGGCAATTTCGGATGGGGTTTTCCGCTCACTCCGTCGCAGCTTGTATGAGGGCCAGTTACCCTGAATCCGAGTGCTTCAGCCCAGCTCACGCAGTAAGAGCAGAACAAAACTGGTTAGCAATTGAATGGATACAAAACGAGGGTGATAGAGCTTATCCGTAAGGAAGACCCGGTGAATTGGGACAGCTCTGGGACCAGCCATGGTGAAGTCCTCATTTACGACAGCCACTCTCCACCGCTTCCCGTTTCGGAATGTGTGTACGCTTAAACTATTCCTCGGAGCTCCTCGCGAGGATAATCGATCTCTACATATTCGGACCAAACATCGTCCGAATACTGGTAAACATACTCTTTGCACGGCCCATTCTTGCCACTTATGTGACTAGTAGGAGTAAATATTCGCTCAAGCCTTCTCCATATGCGGCTCTCAGGAAGAGAACCGATACAGCTTCATCGCGGAGACGACTGGAGCGAATTGCCAAGCGTCCTGGCTATGAAACTCAAAGGTAGGTAGGTGGCGAAGTAGACGCACGGGATGCCCTTTCCGCACTCCCACCGTGGGGCCACAGGTAGGTGTCGCCTAACGTCATCTACCTACCTACTGCGCAGAAGAGTATCCGTACTATCATTTTCAGTCTGTGCAAATTGATACACCTGAACTAAATTGCAAAGCCACCGGAGGCGGGAATTAGCCGCCCCAACGAATAACCACAATATTCGCAGTTAGATATCGTTCTTCAATAGCCACTATGTCAACGCGTGTCATCCGCCGATGATGGGCTGCGTTTCTTTAAACGACGAGGCGGAGCAGTACCTTTGCGCCGTCGCTCTCTCTGCGAGCGGGTTTTCGCGGCAAGAGAGAAGGTTTTGGTTGTAACTATTAGCGGCTGAAATATGCCACAGGCTATGGCTGTTGGTTAACGAAACACAACCTGTGGGGTCAATGCGAATCCCTTTGGAGGGCGGCTGGACTAAGGTATGAATAATTTGTATGCGATCTAGTCTGATTGAATGGTAGCCGGTTGGCTCTGACCGCGGGTGGGAATTCGTGCGGGCTCGGTTACGAATGGGGCCATATGGGGTCGACTGCATCTTTGCGGAATCCGTCGAGCTCGTATCTCCCTTCTCCGCCGTATCGGCAATCCCTCCGCTTCTCGTGTCATTTCGCGCAATGCGTTCTGTGTTCCTAGCTTTCCATTTCATCTCCACGCCGCCCGAACCTTCAGATGCTCGTTTCCAGGATGGCGCCCATTACCGTAAATGCATCTGGGCTATTTAAGACAACGGTCGAGTGGAGTCCTGCACCATCCAATGTTACTTGTGCTCGGGAACGCACACGCGATGTGACCTGAAAGGTATGTATATCTTTGTATCGAAGATTTCCAAAACTGAATTCCGGGCTTGGAACCCCATCGACGATGTCTTGCGTCTCTACCAGATCAAAACGAACCTTGATATTTCAACCATGGCAGTCTGATATTGTGCCTGTCTCATTCACGAGAACTCTTTTCGTCATCATCTCACTGCACATGGCATCTTCCACTGGACACTCCGATGTATCTAACGTTTGGCTCCGTCAGGGAACGAACTCAGAAATTCCTTGCATCGCGCCCAGATCAGAGATTTGATGAGTGACGGTTACGGCTAGAGCCGAACTTTCGGGAACCCCGACAACCAAGAGCACGACCATCGGATCGAAACGTAATCCGCTGCTGAGCGGTACCGAAACGACGGGCATTTGAATCAGCATAATGTGCGTAGAGATTCGCTCGTCCTGTCTTTGTCGTGCTTTCCGGCGAGATAGAAGGTTGGTGGTCAGAACCGAAGTTGCGAAGCCGCTCTGCCTTTCTCCAGCGGTGGTCAAAGAATGCCGCTAAGGCAAAAATGACGACGAGGACAAGAGCAAAGGCCACAACTATTTTTCCGTAATTCGTCAAATCGGAGTACACAAATTCTCCATTGCATCGAAGTCCGCAACAACAAAAGGAACGCTGCGCGGCGGTGACGACGGATTAGGAAGGCCGCCAGTTTCCCGACACGCATAGTGCATCCAAGAATGCAATCGCGTTACCCTGCATGATGTTATCAAGCACTTCATCATCGGCAAGGCTCTTCCGCTCATAATGACTTTCAAAGCGAACGACGCCAATTTGAAGATGGCATGGTTCACCCCATGCTGCGTCGCAGACCGGGCAAACGAACATCAGAGCGGCGTCATTATCAAACATACGAGTTTTCTACTCCCCAGTTATTGCAAAAGAATGGTTCAAAATTGAACGCTCAACTCTTTTCCGCTGAGCACCGAACATCTCTCCCAAAAAAGACTCCATCACCTGCCTTGTCAGTTAAGTAGATCTACCACGCTTCGCGCCATGATTGTTGTACCCCGCTTTTTAGCTGCGCAAGATCGAGAAATGCGGGCACCTTCGCCATCGATGTGAAAGCGTGCAAGGACTTTCTGCTAAGAAGTTATCTTGATCAAAGCACAATGAGGAGTTTTTGAAGCCTAGTATTGGGGATAAGTCGGCCGATAGGTGAATGGAATGGCGAGTTCGTCCACGAGTTCATGACAATCGTATGTGTGGCTCGCACCGCATTTGCAAGCATTGCAGCTATAAGGATCAAGAGGCGCTTCGTCGGCAAATGCGCTCCGGTGCCGTTGCTCCCCGTATTTTATGAATTTGCCGCACGTGTTGCACATCACACCGACGAGTAGGGACACGTTATCTCCTTGTTGACAGAAGAACCAGTAGCAGAGGAGGAACGCAGTGGAAGGGTAGGCAGGCGAAGGGTTCGAGGATGGGCTGAGACTTCCTGGACAGAAGTGGTGGCCCTACGTCTTACTATCCTCTTATACCTGCCTACTCTTCCACGATCCACCTCTTGATGGGAGAGTTTGCCCTCTCATATTATTTGAAGCTGTTCCAAATGGTACATCTTCGAAAATATTTATTGAAGGTCTTTGGAGGTCGCGGGAAGGATAGAAATAGCCGCTCAATTCGTTGCGCAAGCGAAACGTGCTCATTACGCCATTGTTGCTTATACGAACCGCGCACCAAATCACAGAACGTCTACGATATCCAAAGCTATCAGCTACTTATCTGATTTCTTACCTCAGAGCAGTTCGAATAATCGCGTCTGCGTCAAAAATGACTGGAACCCGAATAGCACTTCATTGCCAAATGGCATCTTGTTCCAATTCATGCGGCAATGCAGCAAAACGGGTCTATAGAGGCAATGGTTTCGGAGCAGTATGCGCGCGCGTTGCTCGGAAGACGCGTTAAAGGCTACTTCAATGACTTAGGTTCAGCTCTCCGTTTCCTGCATAAGAGCCTGGTGTGAACGAGGGTACTCAATGGGCATCACCATTTTTGCTCTCCGCTTCGAGGACGGTTCCTGGAAGGATTGGGAACACGCCTGCGATATGGAGGAGTTCGAGGCGGTTGAGAATTTAGCACGTGCCAAGGCATACGACAACGGACGACCAGGGTGCCCGACTTATGTTGATTTTCTAGAGGGAGCTCGATACATCTTTGACATCGCGTTTGGGCCGCGAGAAAGGCCAAAGGAGGGGGACACCGAAGTTTTTGGGGTTTTGGTGGATCGGATCGTAATTGGGCGATTCGAACAAATGCAGCGCCACTTCGCTCTTAAGTGGTAACGATAGGGCGATTCCGGTTTGCGATCGAGGGGTGAAGGAACGGCACACAAATGCAGGGGGTCGGCCCTGTTGATTTGCGATGACGAAGGTTGATACACCAATTGTAGAAGTTGCCGTAATTGCGCCGTCAAGGTTCTGCCGATTGATGGAAGGCAGATTCCTTTAGGAGTTCAAATCGGAGGTCATCTGAGTCGCCATGAAATGAAATCAACAAAGCGTGGGTCGATGCGATCTCTCAGTCGCTCTCAAGAGTCATTTTCGAAACAGGCTCTTGAGGAAGAGCCTGTTGGATCGGCATCGGAGTTGGTATGAAGTCGAAGTCCTTCTCGGACCGGAATGTACAAATCGCCCTCGGGTCTGCCATTCTCTGCTTAGTTGTCGCGAGCATTGTCTCTCTTCGCGGCATGGCCGTATTCAATAAGAGCGAAGGTCTTGTGCGGCATACTCAGCGGGTTCTTGAGACGCTCCAGGATTTACGCTTCGCAGCGGACGGAGTCGATTCGAATGCCCGGGACTACGGGCTTACGGGGCAGGCCTCCGATCTTGAGTCGTACAAAATAAGCAAGCAATCTGTTCAGCGGGACGAGGCAATTCTTCTCGAATTGACGGTAGATAACCCACTTCAGCAGCTCCGCATTCCTGAGCTCGAGCGGCTAACGTCCCACAAAGTAGTTCGCGCTGAGTCGATCATCTTTCGACGGGACAGCAACAGTTTGGACGCAACCGAAGTCGGTAAAAGTAGGACGGACGACGCGATCGATGATCAGTTTCAGAGGGTAGTCCGCAACTTGCGGGAGGAAGAGCTTCGTTTGCTGGAATTGCAGGATGCAGACGCAAAATGGCGCCTGGGGCTGATGAAGGTTCTCCTTGTCGTCGCAACTTGTATAGGCTCGCTGATCGCAGCGCTTGCCGGGTGGAGTTTTCATCGCAACGCAGTGAAGCAAGAAATGGCAGAGCTGGCGCTTCGCAACAGTGAAGAGAAGTATCGATCCCTCCTGGATGGAATCGAGGAATTCGCAGTTCTGATGTTGGACCCTGCAGGGGTGATTCTCAATTGGAATTTCGGCGCCCAACGAATGTATGGATACTCAGCGGAAGAGATCGTGGGCCAGAACTTTTCACGCTTGTTTTCTGTGGAAGAGATCCAGAGGGGGCGACCATCGGCGATTCTTCGTCTGGCGTCCGTGAGCGAACGGCATCATGAAGAGATCCCGCATGCCCGACAAGACGGTTCAAGATTCATCGGCGAGGTCGTTTTGACGGCCTTGCGTGATTCGTCGGGAAAGCTGCGTGGATTCTCTAAAATCGGCCGCGACCTCACCCCTCGCAAGGAAGCCGAGAACCATCTGGTCCGGATCGATAAGCAACTAGCTACTTTAACCCATTCAGCCGAGCACGACCCTCTTACGGGATTGCCTAACAGACTACTGCTGAACGACCGCATCAACCAGGCGATCGCGCTGGCCCACCGGCGCTCGGGCAAGATCGCAGTGCTCTTTCTGGATTTGGATGGCTTCAAGCACACCAACGATTCCCTGGGTCACTCGGTCGGCGACAAACTCCTTCGGTCAGTCGCAAAGCGCTTACTCGCATGTGTACGCTCCCCGGACACCGTGAGCCGCAATGGGGGCGATGAATTCATCATTGTGCTTCAAGAAATGGAACGGCCGAATCAGGCTGGCATTACTGCGAGAAGAGTACTCAAGGCGTTGGCGGATCCTCACAAAGTCGGTGAACTCGATCTTCATGTGACCGCAAGCGTTGGAGTGAGTGTTTACCCCGACGACGGCCCGGATGCGGAGTCTCTTATCAAAAACGCTGATACCGCGATGTATCAGGCCAAGGCGAGCGGGCGCAAGACATTCCAGTTTTTCACGCCCGAGATGAATGTTAGCGCCGTAGAGCGGCAATCCATCGAAGAGGACCTGCGTCACGCATTGGAAAACGGTGAGTTTGCGTTGCACTACCAGCCAAAGGTCAACCTGAAGACTGGAGCAGTTGTCGGGGCCGAAGCGTTGATCCGGTGGGTACATCCCACTCGCGGACCGCTCTCCCCGGGCAAGTTCATTCCGGTGGCGGAAGAGACGGGCCTCATTCTGCCCATCGGCGCCTGGGTCCTGCGTGAAGCTTGCTCGCAAGCCAAGTCCTGGAAGGACTCGGGTCTGAGTGTCGGAACTATTGCCGTCAACGTCTCCACGATCCAGTTTCAGGACGAAAGGTTTCTCGTAGACCTACTTTCAATCCTCAGGGAAGCCGGGCTGGACCCGCGCTTTCTCGAACTCGAGGTTACTGAGAGTGTTCTCATGAGGAATACCGAAGCCTCAGTATCGATAATCAAAGCGGTCAGAGATGTCGGAATTAGGGTGGCTGTCGATGACTTCGGAACGGGCTACTCTAGCTTGAGTTATCTTCGGCGCTTTCCTCTCGACTCGCTCAAGATCGACCAATCGTTTCTCCGTAAGATCCACGATGCTCCTGATGACTCGATCATCGTAAGCGCAATCATCGGAATGGGACGAAACCTTGGCTTGCGGGTGATCGCCGAAGGAGTTGAGACCGCCGCAGAGCTGGCATTTCTGAAAGCAAACGATTGCGACGAAGCCCAAGGATACTTCTTCAGCAGGCCAGTCCCAGCCGAAGATTTCGTCAAACTTCTCGCTTGTGATGACTTTGTCGTCAACTCAATCACGAAAAAGGACCCGGGAAATCTCGTGCCCCTATGAGCAAACTTGACCATACTCGCAGCCGACTGGCTGCAATGCTATCCAACGGCTGGAGATCTCTAAATGAGCGCAAAATACGATGTTGCAACTGTCCTGGAACGTGTCGAGCAGGAGCTGGACTTAAGTGCCATTCCATTGAGCCGCAAGGATCGATGCGCTCACCTGCCAGAAATGTTCGTCGATCTGGTCAACCGTCTGAGAAACCCACTCCCGTTGGGCACACATGCGCTGACGTCGGAGGCCGCCCATAACCATGGCTGTCTCCGACGCGATCAGGGCTACACCCCTGCGATGATGGTTGAAGAATCCCGCATGTTGCAGGTTTCCATATTCCAGACGCTCCAGTTGCACGTGGAGGACACCGAGCCTGGAGTGCTGTTGCTTTACGTGATGGTCATCGCCGACGAGGTTGACTCGCAGTTGGCTCAGGCGATGTCAAGTTACATCTCTGAGGCAAAGGTCGACGCCAAGCCGATCACAGCATAGGTTATTGCGACCGGTTCCGTATCGTGGACGAAGAACGCCTAGCAGCGTCACGCTCAAACCGTCGACGACGAAGGCGGTTTCCGATACGGCGCAGTGAAGATGGAGATACCGATTCGATGAGCCCTGACCCGACGAGGCACGTCTCCGCATCCAGTTCCCGGCGTTCCTTCAATCCCTTAGTAACATTGAGTGACTGCTTTTTACACGTCCTGTGTTTGCAAGCCGAACAGCCACGATGATCGAAGCGGCGATGACAAAGAGTGGATGCAAAGCAACACCTAATAGCCGTGTTGTAAGAGCAAAAGCTTCCCTAGTATCCGAAAGTAATGCGGTTTACACCTCAACCGAATTTTCGAATCGCGATCAGAGTAAACTCCTGGCATGCGGAAGGGTAGGAATCTAATCCGGCAACACGACTCTACCCGTGATGGGTGGGGATGTAGCATGTGCAGTTGGCTACGTCTGCAGACATTTGAACCTATACCAAAAGAGATTCAATACGCATTCAGGTCACATTACTGCTCAAAGCACCCAAACATCGAGCGAATGGCCAAAGTGCCTCAAATTGAAATATAGCGAGTGAGGCGGTCTTTATTTGAAGCCATCTCCTTATGAATATTGGCCTAACCAGCCGCAGTCGTGGCGTTGGGAAAGTGAAAAACGGCAGTATCGTTTTTCAAGCGGATGGAGTCCGCGTCTTTTCCACCGCCTGCTCTTCGAGCGAACTCAGCCGGCGTCAGATAGTTCAGGCTGCTGTGAGGCCGGTGTTCGTTGTAATCCCGGCGCCACGCAGCGATGATGCGTCTTGCTTCGAACAAGTTCTGGAACCAGTTGATGCGCAGGCACTCCTCGCGCAGCCTGCTGTTGAAGCTCTCTACGTACGCGTTTTGCGTCGGCTTGCCAGGCTGGATGTGAACCAGGTCGATCTTCTGATCCAGTGCCCAGGCAAGGAAGTGTCGACTGGTCAGCTCCGGGCCGTTATCGCAGCGAATCGACTGTGGCTGTCCGCGTTCGGCGATGATCTCGTTAAGCACGCGGGTGACGCGAAGGCCGGCGAAGCTGGTGTCCACTTCCATGGCCAGGCTCTCGCGTGTATAGGCATCAATCACGTTCAGTACACGGATCGATCGGCCCGAGGCCAGCACGTCGTGCACGAAGTCCAGCGCCCACTCCTGATTGGCGGCCGTGTATACGCCTAGTGGCGTGCTCACGCGCACGCAGTGCTTCCGCTTCTTGCGGCGCAGAGCCAGTCCGGCCTCGCGATAGATTCGATGTACCCGCTTATGGTTTACCGCTTCGCCGTGACGCTCGAGCAAAACATGCAAGCGTCGATAACCGAAGCGTGGCTTCTCCCGTGCCAACGCAACCAGACGCTCGCGCAAACCGTCGTCGCACTGGCGCGGCGTGTAGCGATAACTCGAAATCGGAACCAGCAACAAGCGGCAGGCCCGACGCTCGGTGAAGGCGAACTTCTCACGGATGTGCTCCACAGATGCCTTCATCGCTGCGAGCTCCCATCCGTTTTTTTCAATAACCGACTGCAAGGCTTCCTTGTCCAGACTCAGATCGGCGTCCAGCTTGCGCAGCCGGCCATTTTCATCTCGCAGCCGCCTAGCTTCCTGAGCCTCGCTCACATCCATGCCGCCGCACTTCGACTTCCAGGCGTAAATCGTGTGCGTGCTCACCCCAACCTCGCGGGCAACATCCTCTGCCTTGCGACCGGCCTCCAGCTGCTTGACCGCCGCGATCATCTGCGCTTCCGTGTGCTTGCTCCTCGACATCTCCGCTCCTCCTCAAACATACAATTTCGTAGTCAGACGTATGCGGTTTTTGGGGAGCAGGTCAGTCTAGCGGTCCTGGGGGTTTGTGCAATTCCGAGTGGTGCGGTGAGGCTCAGGACGAATAAGCTCTTTACGCAAAGAGACGAAAAGGAGACTCTTGCAGAATAAGAGCTCCGAGCTTCTGGCGTTGACGATGTGCAGACGTCGAGTCGCATCCAAATACTCCTTCAAATGGTCTATGGGATTGCGTATCCATGGAACGTGCGCACCGCCGGAGCATGTGGTGTTCCATGAATGTGCGTCTGTATGAACGGTGAAATGTGTTTGGGTTACAGCGCCGCCCAAGTAAGATTTAGAATTCGCCTGAACAATTGAATGTAGCAATGGGCGGAAGAATTTCATGACCGAGGTCGATCACAATTATCCGGCACTTCCGCAAAAGAGCGATGCCAATGCAATGGCGCTTGCCCTGCTGCGCATCGCCCTCTGGTTCTTCTTTGTCATCTTCGGACAGTACAAGTTCTTCGGCACTGGATTTGTGCGCTCCGGATTTCGTGCGCCGTCAAGCCTCAAAACAATTGAGATTTGCGACCACATTAGTCGGCGCCGGCGATAACGATCCGCGCGTTGGGACTCAGCAGGTTGGCATTGAGCAACCCCACAGTCAGTTGATGATGGCCAATGAGCGGGGCCTGAGATGCTTCGACGCCCGCCGCGGTGAGCACGCGCTGCTTATAGGGAACCAACCCTGCATTGAGCAGCAGGAAATCGACCGGACGACCTTGCTTGACCAGCGTGGCGACGGCGGAGTGAACGATGACCGGGTCGTTCAGATCAAGCTCCAGCGGCGTGAAGACCTGCCTTTTGGTCTCCGCCGCGAGCTGAGCGGCCGTTTCCTTGACCTGGGCCAGGCTGCGGCCGGTGACGATGATCTCGCGGTAGCCCTTGGCGGCGAGCAAGCGGGCCGCCGCATAACCGAGCCCGGAAGTAGCACCGGTGACGAGTGCGATCGAATGTTTCAAGTTGCTCCTTAGTGAAAGGGGAAAAAAATAGAACCGGAAGGGCACCACGCCAAAGCCAGCTTGCGATTTACGAACTATTTAGTTCTATATTGGTAGAATGGAGACTGTCAAGGAGTTTTGAACCAAATGATTCAAAATACCGCTAGGCCGCGGGGGCGACCGCGCAGCTTCGACGAGACAGGAGCGCTGGAAAAGGCGACTCAGGTGTTCTGGTCGAAAGGCTACGATGGCGTGACGATTGACGATCTCGTCGAAGGGATGGGTGTGGGACGACCGAGCCTGTATGCAGTCTTCGGAGACAAGCGGGCGATATTCTTGCGCGTCCTCAGGGCGTACGCAGAACGGAAGGGCGCTCTCGCAGCCAAAGCACTCCTGTCGCCACAAGGTCTTCGCGACTCGATCGCGGGCTTCCTTAGGTACAACGTCGAAAGTGCGACCGAGAAAGGCTCCGCCCGGGGATGCCTTATGGTATGCGTCGCGCCGCTTGTGAACGATGCTGAGGTTCAGCGGTTCCTGCAGAGCGCGGCCGCGGGCGGCGCGGCGATGGTGGAGCGCCGTTTCCGGGACGGGATCAGCGCGGGAGAAATCCCATCTGACTTTCCCGTAGCCGCGCGCGCAACCCAAGTCACGGATTTAGCGCGTGGACTTACCATGCGTGCGCAGATAGGCACGCCGCGCAAGACGCTCCTCAAAGATGCTGCGGAAGCGGCCGACTTGGTGCTCCTGCCGCGGCGCGTGTGAGTTATCGGAACAATTCACTTTACCTTGGGAGTTCCGCGCCTGTCGTGAAGCGCACCGCTCGGTGACGAGCCTCGAGAGTCGGCTGAATCCGGCAAAGTTCCTTCGCATACATCGCGGTCGAATGGTAAACCTCGCCCGAATCGAGACCATACATCCTCTGCTGGGCGGTACCTACGAATTGGAGTTACGGACCGGCACGCGACTTACGACTGGGAGACAGTACAAAACCCAAGTCCAAACGCTGCTTAGAAGTTGAATGGAACGCCCGCCGGACCTGGACCGAGTTCCGCTAATCTCGCATTCTGTCTAGCAGTTCCTGACTGCTGACGCAACTCTCCACGATTGCAAACTGCCCTGTGTTTTTGACCTCAGAGACTGCATTGAGAAATCCAGTCATCGCCGCTCGATAAAGGGATGTGGCAAGGCTGATGCGCTTCACACCGGCATCCCGCAGTTCAGCGACAGAAAACGATTTACCCTTGAGGCCGACCATGAAATTCACGGGTCTCGTCACAGCAGTACAGAGTTCGCGCACAGAATCGAGATCAGGCAGTCCAGGCGCAAAGAGTACGTCGGCCCCAACCTCTTCGAATGCTTGAAGACGCTTTATCGTGTCATTCAAGTTGGGGTTGGAATACATCAGATTGTGAGCCCGAGCGGTCAGGATAAATGGAAAGTCCAAGTTCCTTACAGCTTGCGCCGCGGCAGCAATTCGCTCTACGGCAAGACTAAAGTCGTACAGGGGCTTGTCGAGGTTTCCCGTCGTGTCCTCTATTGTGCAACCGACCAAGCCAACATCGGCTGCGCGCCGGATTGTTTCGGCAACCGATTCGGGGTCATCGCCAAATCCCCTTTCCAGATCGGCGGACACGGGCAACTCTGTTGCATTGACGATTAAGTGTGCATGCTCCAGCGCCTCTTCACGCGTCAGTGTTCCGTCCCTTTTACCTAGCGCGCATGCCGATGCAGCACTCGACGTCGCCAACGCTTCAAAGCCAGAACCGGCGAGAATGCGTGCGGTGGCGCGGTCCCACGGATTTGGGATTATGAAGACGCCTGGACGTTCATGAAGCGCACGAAAGCGTGCGCCTTTCTCCCTCTGGCTGATTCCCATGCGATCGGTCACTCCATTCGATCTGCCGATTGTAGTCTAGCCGTCACAAGCGCACTCTGGTGAATCGCAGGATCGACGGCAAACAGTGCAGGAATACAAATCGGCAGTCAAATTCTGTGGTCTCTCTCGCTAAGCGGGAGCAATTGGGGGCTGGGCACTTCAGTTGCCCTTACCATCCATTTATGATTTGTCGACCGCCGGGAAAAGGGCCGTGTCGAGTGCGGACTTCTTCAGGAAAACCGACGCGATACCGGCCTAGCCGTCGGACAGTTTTCAAGCTTTGACTCGCGGGATAAAGCCGGGAACTCCAGTAGAGATGACGTCGTTTAGTCTCTGCCTGGTCTCGATGCAATTGATCTCGTTAAAGGCGTTTTTTGGTAACGCGGATATTTCGAAGTTCTCTTTAGCGCGAGCCGCAGTTCGTGGGGTGGTGAGGACCGCTGTACCGCGCTGTACTGCCCAAGCAAGTAGTACCTGTGCCGGTGTTTTGCCGATTCGGGCGGAGATTGCCAAAATGACTGGATCTTCGAGCAGACCGGGTTTCAATCCGTGGCCCAGGGGCGCAAATGCCAAGAACACTATATCGTTCCCCCTGCAGAAATCCAGAAGTTCTGTCTCAGGCAGATAAGGATGTGATTCCACCTGGACGACTGCGGGTTTGATTCGGGCAGATTCGTAGATGGGTATGAGCTTACCGAGAGTTATGTCGGACAGGCCAATAGTTCGGCACTTGCCCTGATCGACGAGATTCTCCATCGCTCTCCACGTCTGTAGGAGCGATACGTCGTTGTCGTAAAGAACGTCACCATTTTGACTACGCGGGTCTTGGTTGTCGCCTGGTAAGAACGCATACGGTGTGTGAATGAGATAGAGATCCAAATACTTGAGCTTTAACCTTTCAAGACTTCTGTCGAACGCCGGTTCAACGCGCTCGGGTCTGTGATTGGTGTTCCACAACTTTGTCGTGACGAAAATGTCTTCTCGAACGAGTCCTTCGGAGCTCAGTCCCGAAGACAACGCTTCGCCAACCTCTCGCTCGTTTCGGTATCGTTCTGCACAATCAAAGTGTCGAAACCCAGCTTTCAGTGCATCTGTGGTCGCCGTGATTGTTTCGGCGGGGTCAGAAATCAGAGTGCCGAATCCGAGGGCAGGAATGTACGCAGCACCACTGTTTAGAGGCAATTTCGTTTGCCGAAAATCAGGCGATTCTGTCATCTTGGGCCTCCTCGTTCGGCGTTTGATCAGGTTGCAGCTTTGATTGCACCATTGGGGGCTAGCTAAATCGATTGGACTAAAGTATCGGGAACGTCATTTTCTGAATGCGCCAGTGATTCGCCCCAATGGGATGTGCGCTCGTGGTCGGGCATTGCTCGAGCCCGCCTGATCAACAACATTTCCGAACGTACTGCAATACTATCGTCTAATTGTTTGTCTTCCGGTTTGTTGCTTTGATAGCAAAGTCGAGTTCGGCTCGATGCGAGACCAGAGGAGGACAAAATGGCAACCTTGAGTGCGATCCACAGTAATGAACCAGCAACGAACGACGAAATCGTGAAGGTCGACATGAAGTTCGAGGTCGTTGTGATTCCGGTTTCGGAAGTAAACCGCGCAAAAGAGTTCTATACAAGGCTCGGATGGAGGCTCGACGCCGATTTCACCGCGGGAGACGACTGGAGTGGCGTACAGTTTACGCCGCCTGGCTCGGGTTGCTCGGTCATCTTTGGCAAGAACATCACCCCGGCGGAACCGGGTTCCGCTCAGGGGATGTATCTGATCGTTTCCGATATCGAGGCAGCTCGCAACGAGCTACTCCGTCGTGGAGTTGAAGTTAGTGAGGTGTTCCACGGCGGAGGCAACGTGTACG
>Ga0207639_10000905_pt1 | contig 20086 bp, 16 predicted proteins | sample KBSCornC32_FD_184299 | JGI IMG/M metagenome (GOLD analysis project Ga0207639, IMG submission 184299) | Corn rhizosphere microbial communities from Kellogg Biological Station, Michigan, USA - KBS Corn C3-2 (SPAdes) (version 2) | ecosystem: Host-associated > Plants > Roots > Rhizosphere > Soil ...
CGACCTCCGAGGTGCCGATGCCGTGCGCCAGCGCTCCGAAAGCGCCGTGCGTCGAGGTGTGGCTGTCGCCGCAGACGATTGTCATGCCGGGGAGGGTGAAACCCTGCTCGGGGCCGACGATGTGGACGATGCCCTGGCGCTTATCGAGTTCGTTGAAATACTCGACGCCGAATTCCCTGGCGTTTTCCGCCATGGTCTCGACCTGCAACCGGCTCTCGGGATCGTCGATGCCGTGCGTGCGGTCGGAAGTCGGCACGTTGTGGTCGACCACGGCCAGCGTCCGCTCAGGCGCGCGCACCTTGCGATGGCTCATGCGCAGGCCCTCAAAAGCCTGCGGGCTCGTCACTTCGTGGACGAGGTGCCGGTCGATATAAATAAGCGAGGTGCCGTCCCCGTTGTCGGAAACGAGGTGATCGTCCCAGATCTTGTCGTAAAGCGTGCGGCCCTGGCTCATCTGATGCTCGTAGAAAACGCTACTGGTTGCGGAAAGCGGCGTATTAAGCCGCGAGAGGTTGGCCCGTCAATAAAAGCATTGCGGCGGCGGCCTGCAAGGGCAGGTCGCGTCAAGAAATTTTTCGCCGTCGTTCCAGAGGCCCGTCGCGCCGCGCAGCGAATGGCACTATTGTCGCATGGCGCTTGCTTCGCCCACCCCTGGGCTGGCCGGCCGGGGGCAAAGTTTATGGAAGCTGACGGCGAATCCCGTGGCGCGAAAACCCATGCGGCGCTGATCGCGCGGGGCAAGGCGCTGGTCGCCACGGAGCCGAACTATGCGCGGTTCCTGCTCTACGCCGTGCGCGCCACCGATCCGGACGACCTCTCGCCCTATAGCCCCGCGGTGATCGACGCGGAGTTCCGCCGCGCCTATGCGCTCCTCGAAAAGCGCGGGCAGCAGAGCCACTTCATCCAGGTCTCGACCGCCGACGTGCTGCAGCTCGACGCGCCCGAGATCATCGACATTTTCACGCCCGACATGCCGTTCATCGTGGATTCGGTCCTCGCGGCGGTTCGCGCCAAGGGCGGCACTGTCCGGCTGATGGCGCATCCGGTGCTGCCGCTCGATCCGGCGACGTATCGGGTGCTCAACGAGCCGACGCCGCAGAGCCGGCAGGAAAGCTTCCTCCATCTCCACCTCGATCCGCTGCCCAACGAGGAAGCGCGCGCTGCGCTGATCAACGAGATCGCCGAGGTGCTCGACGAGGTCGCACAGGCGGTGCGGGGCTGGCGGCCGATGCTCGAGCGGCTGCGCCAGCTCGTCCAGGACGTGCGCGAGAATCCGCCGCCGGTCGATCCGGCGCTCCTCACCGAGAGCATCCAGTTCCTCGGCTGGCTGGCGGGCCACAATTTCACTTTCCTCGGCATGCGCGAGTATGCGCTGGCGACGAGCGGGGGCGAACAGAAGCTCCAGCCGGTGCCCAATTCAGGCGTGGGGGTGCTCGAAAACCCGCACTTCTTCTTCCTCCGGCACGGCACCGAATATGTCGAGACGACGCCCGAGCACCTGGCGTTCCTCGGCGGCTCCGAGCTGATCGTCGTTTCCAAGGCCAATGTCCGCTCGCGCGTCCACCGGCGCGCCTATATGGATTATGTCGGGGTCAAGCTGTTCGATGCGAAAGGCGCCGTATCGGGCGAGATCCGTATCGTCGGGCTGTTCACGTCTGCGTCCGCGGCCGTGCCGAATGCCGAGGTGCCGCTGATCCGGCGGAAGATCGGGGCGGTGCTCGAGCGCTCGGGCACCGTGCCCGACAGCCACGCCGGCAAGGCGCTGCTCCAGGCGCTCGAGACCTACCCGCGCGACGAGCTCTTCCAGATCGATACCGACGAGCTCGCCGAATTTGCCTCGGCCATCGCAACGCTGCCGGACCGGCCGCGGGTGCGGGTGCTGCCGCGCATCGACCGGTTCGACAATTTCGTCTCGATCCTGCTCTACATGCCGCGCGAGCGCTACAACTCCGACGTCCGGGCGCGGATCGGCGACTACTTTGCGAGGAAATACGAGGGCCGCGTCTCGGCCTATTACCCGAATTTCCCGGAAGGCGAACTCGTCCGGGTGCACTTTATCATCGGGCGCAATGGCGGCCCGACGCCTCGGCCGGACCGCGAGGACCTCGAGCGCGACGTTGCCGCGCTCACCCGCGACTTCGGCGACCGGCTGCTCGATGCGGCGGCGGACCCGATCTCGATCGAGCCCTATCGCTACGCCTTCCCGGTGGCCTACCAGGCGAATACCACACCGGCGCAGGCGATCGCCGACATCGCGACCTTCCGCGGCCTCGGCGACGATGTCGCCATCCACCTGCTGCCGGCCACCGAGGGGGGAAGCCTCCATCTCAAGGTCTACCATGTCGCCGAGCCGCTGCCGCTCAGCGACCGGGTGCCGCTGCTCGAAAATTTCGGCTTCCGCGTCATCGACGAAGAGACGCATCGGATCACGCCGAAGGAGGAGCCCGAAAGCTTCATCCACGACATGGTGCTGGCGCTGCCCGAGGGGATGACCTTGCCCGACGGCGTTGGCGTCGCACGGGTCGAGGAGGCGCTGCTCGCCGTCTGGCACGGCGAGGCCGAGAACGACGGCTACAATCAGTTGACCCTCAAGGCGGGCCTCACCTGGGACGACACCGCCCTGCTGCGCGCCCTCGGGCACTACCTCAGGCAGCTCGGCTTCGGCTTTTCGCAGCGCTATCTTGCGGCAACGCTCGTCGTCCACGCGGATGCCGCGGCGGCGCTGGTCGAGCTCTTCCACGCCCTGCATGCCCCCGATTTCGTCGCCGATCGCGGCCGGGCGGAAGAGACCGCGCGCCAGACCATCGCCGAGGCGCTGGAGCGCACGACCTCGCTCGATGAAGACCGCATCATTCGCCGCGTCCTCAATCTCGTCGACGCCGCGGTGCGGACCAATTTCTATCAGCGCGACACGCTTGGCGAGCGGCGGCCGGCGCTCGGCATCAAATTCGATTGCCACGCCGTGGCGGAGATGCCCGAACCCCGGCCGTACCGCGAGATCTTCGTCTATGCGCCGCGGGTCGAGGGCTTGCACTTGCGCTTCGGGCCGATCGCGCGCGGCGGGCTGCGCTGGTCCGACCGGCCAGAGGATTTCCGCACCGAGGTGCTCGGCCTCGTCAAGGCGCAGCAGGTCAAGAACGCCATCATCGTGCCGGTCGGCGCCAAGGGCGCGTTCGTCCCCAAGGCGATGCCGGCCGGGGCCGACCGCGAGACGATCCAAGCCGAGGGCATCGCCTGCTACAAGACCTTCGTCGGCACGCTCCTCGATCTGACCGACAATATCGAAGGCGACACCGTGGTGCCGCCGCGCGGCATGACCCGGCTCGACGGTGACGACCCCTACCTGGTGGTCGCCGCCGACAAGGGTACGGCGAGCTTTTCCGACATCGCCAACAGCATCGCCACCGAGCGCAATTTCTGGCTCGGCGATGCCTTCGCCTCGGGCGGCTCGGCCGGCTACGACCACAAGAAGATGGGGATCACGGCACGCGGCGCCTGGGAAAGCGTCAAGCGTCATTTCCGCGAGATGGGCCGCGATACGCAGGCCGAGCCCTTCACCGTGGTGGGCGTCGGCGACATGAGCGGCGACGTCTTCGGCAACGGCATGCTGCTCTCGCCCAAGACCCGGCTCGTCGCCGCGTTCGATCACCGCGATATCTTCATCGATCCCGATCCCGACCCGGTGATGAGCCTCGCCGAGCGGCTTCGCCTCTTCTCGCTGCCGCGCTCCAGCTGGCAGGACTACAACCGCACCATCCTCTCACGGGGCGGCGGCATCTATTCGCGCGCCCTCAAGTCGGCCGATCTCTCCGAGGAAGGGCGCGCGCTGCTCGGCCTTGGCGGCGGCGACCTCACGCCGGCCGATGTGATCCGCGCGATCCTTCGCGCCAATGTCGACCTCCTCTGGTTCGGCGGCATCGGCACCTATGTGCGCGGCAGCGCCGAGACCAATCTCGACGCCGGTGACCGCACCAATGACGGGGTCCGCATCACCGGTCGTGACATCCGCGCCAAGGTGGTGGGCGAGGGCGCCAACCTTGCGATGACGCAGCGCGGTCGCGTCGAATACGCGCTCGCCGGCGGGCGGCTCAATACGGACGCCATCGACAATTCGGCCGGTGTCAATTCATCCGACCTCGAGGTCAACATCAAGATCGCCCTCGGCACGATGGTGTCGGCGCGGCGCATGACCACCGAGCACCGCAACGAGTTCCTCGCAAGCATGACCGACGAGGTCGCGGGGCTCTGCCTCCGCAACAATTACCTGCAGTCGCTGGCCCTGTCGCTCGCCGAACGCGATGGCCTCGCGGCCCTGCCCGAGCAGCGCGGGCTCATGGCCTATCTCGAGGAGCGTAATCTCCTCAGCCGGGCAGTCGAGTTTCTGCCGACCGAGACCGCGCTCGACGAACGGGTCGCAACCGGCCATGGCCTGACCCGGCCGGAGCTGGCGGTGCTCCTTGCCTACGCCAAGAACACGCTCGAGACCGACCTCATCGCCTCCAATGCGCCGGACGATCCCTACCTCGGCCGCGACCTCTTCGCTTATTTCCCCGCCAAGCTCGGCGAGGAAATGCGCGAGACCATCGAGACGCATCGCCTCCGCCGCGAGGTGATCGCCACGGTCCTTGCCAATGCCATGATCAACCGCGGCGGCCCGGCGTTCGCGGCCGAGATGGTGGCAACGACAAGCGCCGATGCTGGAGCTGTGGCGCGTGGGTATGCGGCCGCGCGCGATGCATTTGGCCTCACCGAACTCAACCGGCAGATCGACGACCTCGACGGGCAGATCGCCGGCAGCGCCCAGCTCGGGCTCTATGCCGACGTCGAAACGCTGATGCGCGGGCAGACGCTCTGGTTCCTGCGCAACGAGACGTTCGAGGGCGGGCTCTCCGAGCTCATCGCCCGCTATGCGTTGGGTGTCGGCGACATCCGCGGCGCGCTCGCAAGCCTCTTGCCGCCGGCGTTGGCCGAGGCAGTCGGCGTGCGGGCCGCGGGGTTCAGTGCCCTCGGGGTGTCGCCAGACCTTGCCCGCCGCGTGGCCGAGCTGCCGGCGCTGGGGCTGGCGACCGACATCGTGCTCGTCGCGAGCCGCACGCAGAACGAGGTGCTGGAGACCGGGCGCGCCTATTTCGCCGTCGTCGACACGTTCGGCCTGTCGCGCATTGTCGAGGGGGCGGCGGCCCTGACGCCCGCCGATCGCTTCGACCGCATGGCGCTCGACCGGGCCCTTGCCAACCTTTTCCGGGCGCAGCGCGACCTTACGACCGACGTGCTCGCCGCGGACGGCGGCATGGCGGCGGACCGCTTCGCCGCCTGGCGCGCGACGCGATCGGCGGCCATCGACCGGGCGGCCAAGGCTGTCGCGGAGCTGACGGAAGGGACGCTGACAGTGTCCCGTCTTACGGTTGCCGCGGGCCTGCTCTCCGATCTCGCGCGAGGGACGTGAGCCACTCCTCGTAGGCCCTCGTGGTTCGACAAGCTCACCATGAGGGCGCGGCGGGGCGGGCCGCGGCGTCTTAGTGCCGGAAGTGGCGCAGTCCCGTGAAGACCATCGCGAGGCCGGCTTCGTCGGCGGCGGCGATGACGTCGTTGTCGTGGATCGAGCCGCCCGGCTGGATGACGGCCGTGGCGCCGGCAGAGGCCGCGGCGAGGAGGCCATCCGGGAACGGGAAGAAGGCATCCGAGGCGACGACCGAACCCTTCGTCAGGGCTTCGGGCAACCCAGCGGCCTTGGCGGAGTCTTCGGCCTTCTGGGCCGCGATGCGGCTTGAATCGACGCGGCTCATCTGCCCGGCGCCGATGCCGACGGTCGCCCCGTCCTTGACGTAGATCACGGCGTTCGACTTGACGTGCTTGGCGACCTTTTCGGCGATCAGCAGGTCGGTCATTTCCTTGTTGGTCGGCGTGCGCTTGGTCACGACCTTGAGCTCGGCACGGTCGGCTGCGCGGTCGTCGCGCGACTGCACCAGCATGCCGCCGGCCAGCGAGCGGACCGTGAGGCCGCCGGCCTGGGGATCGGCGAGGGCGCCGGTCACCAGCAGCCGCAGGTTCTTCTTGGCCGCAATGATCGCCTGTGCCTCCGGGCTCGCGGCCGGCGCGACGATCACCTCGGTGAAGATTTTCACCATCTCGGTCGCGGTTTCGGCGTCGATCTCGCGGTTGAGCGCGACGATCCCGCCATAAGCGCTGACCGGATCGGTGCGGAGCGCCAGCCGATAGGCCTCGGCGAGGCTTTCGGCCGTCGCAAAGCCGCAGGGGTTGGCGTGCTTGATGATGGCGACGGCCGGCTTCTCGTCGCCGAACTCGCTCACGAGCTCGAAGGCGGCGTCGGTATCATTGAGGTTGTTGTAGGAGAGGCTCTTGCCCTGGAGCTGCGTCGCCGTCGCGACGCCCGGACGGTTGTCGCCGGTCTTGTAGAAGGCCGCCCATTGATGCGGGTTCTCGCCGTAGCGCATCACTTCGCTCAGCGTTCCGGTGAAGCTCCGATAGGGCACATCCTCGTAGCCGATGGTCTTGGCGAACCAGCTCGAAATCACCGCATCGTAAGCGGCAGTGCGCGCATAGGCCTTGGCGGCCAGCTTTTGGCGCATCTCATACGGCACGCCGCCAGAGCGGACCGCCTCGAGGATAGCCGGATAGTCGGAGGGGTCCACCACCACCGTCACATAGGCGTGGTTCTTCGCCGACGAGCGGATCATCGCCGGGCCACCGATGTCGATGTTCTCGATCACCGTGTCGTAGTCGGCGCCCGAGGCAATCGTGTCTTCGAAGGGGTAGAGGTTGGAAATGAGGAGGTCGATCTCCCCGATCGCGTGCGTCTCAAGCGCGGCGCGGTGGTCCGCCTTGTCGCGGACGGCGAGGAGGCCGCCATGCACCTTGGGGTGAAGCGTCTTGACCCGCCCATCCATCATTTCGGGAAAGCCGGTGACCTCCGAAATGTCCTTCACCGCCGCGCCAGTCGAAGCGATCAACGCGCGCGTCCCGCCCGTCGAGATGAGCTCAACGCCGGCATCGGCCAGCGCCTTGGCGAGCTCGGCCACGCCGGTCTTATCGAACACCGAGATAAGGGCGCGCTTGATCTGAACCTTGCGGTCGGTGGCCATGCGAGTCTCCTGGGCTGTTGCGGCTGGTCGCTAGCACAGGGAACGCGCGGAGCGAAATAGCCAATTGAGCCGCAGGGGGCCTGCCTTCAACGCCGGCGTCGCGGCCGGACGGCGGGCGTGGCGCGCCGGTGTTCGTCGAGCGTGAAAATCCAGGCAATCTCCTGGTCACCGCCCAGCGGCGTCTCCAGCACGATCTGCTTGATGCGGTGGAAGCCGAAATACGACGACTGCCGCACGCTGTCCTCGATGCGCATCTCGGCGCCTTCCCAGAGGAAGGTCCAGACGGCGCCCGAGGCGAGGCGCAGCCGCAGCACATCGTCGTCGCCGCTGGCGTCGACCGTCGTGCCGAGGGCGAGGTGGAAACGGGCAACTGCCGCATTGCGACGCCGTCCGCCGGGGCGCCCGCCGATCAGCCGATCCTGTCCGACGAGCGACTTGCCCTCCGACATCAGCGTCAGCCGGCGCTCGATGAGGACGCCGTAGCGGCGCTCATAGGCGGGGCAGCGAAGAAGCACGCTTTGCTCGTCCTCATTGGCACCGACGCTCGGCGGCGGTCCCTTGGGTCGGAGGCGCCGGGCGAACAGGCCACCTTCCTTGAGCCGTGCGGCGGAGACGCCGTTGATGGTCATGCCCGAATGGGTCAGCCCCTGCCGGAACACCAGGCCCTGCGCCATGAGCTCGGCGGGCGCCGGGCCGCAATTGCCCACCACGAGTTCGGTGCCGTGGGAAAACTCGAAGGCAAGGGCGCTGGCATGCGCCTCCGCCGCATATTCGGGCGCCGGCACGAGGCCGCTGTCCGCCACGACGATGCTCTTGCCATCGAGCAGCCGTCCATAGCCGCCCGCCACCCCGGTCGAGCGGAAGCGCGCCGGGCTTTGCACCTGCACGGCGACGATCAGGTCGTGCGGCAACTGGCCGGTGCCGTTGAAATAGGCGGGTTCGCCCGTCGAGAGCGAGATGGCGTCGAGCGCCACATGCATGCTGTCGACGAAGGGACCGAGCTCTTCGGCGAACTCCCGGTTATCCCGCCCGAGCGCCTGACGGAGCGTTTCGAGCTCGACGAGGAGCCCAAGCTGCTGCTTGGCGCTGCGGGTGCGGTGGAGGCCATCGGCGTCGATCTGCCGGTCGAGCAGGTTCAGCAGGCGGTTCATCCGCTTGGGTAGCTCGGAGACGCGCCGCTCGTCGCAGAGCGCGACCCCGGCGAGGGCGATGGCGACGAACAGCCGGTCGACCGGATCGGCGGTGAGGCGCGCGCGCAGTTTCAGCGACTGGACCTGGATGCCGAGCGAGCGGCGGATCTGGAGGGCCTGCTCCTCGGTTGCACCCTCGACCAGGAGGTTGAAGTGGCGCAGCCAATTGAGCACGCGCCTGGCGCAGAGCGCCGGTGTCCAGCTCAGCCGGTCGAAACGGCCCTCGCGCCCGATCCAGTCGAGCGTTAGGGTGCGGGCGAAGCGGCGTTCGCCCTCCTCGCGCGCGTCGCGAAAGTGCCGCAGCCAGGAGAAGCCGCGCAGCTCCTCGCTCCAGGCTTCCTCGGCCTCGACCGAGAACGGCGATACGCCATGGGTATCGATCAGCCGCGAGGCGAGGAGATAGCGGCCCGCCATCATCTCGAGCACGGTCTCGCGATCGGTCGGCCGGAATTCGCCGAGCGCGCCGACCAGCTCCTCGCGCGAGGGGCCGGCCCAGATCCAGCGGGCGATCGGCAGCGTCGCCAGCCAGTCGGCAAAGCCGAGCACGAGGCGCCGGACGAGGAAACGCCACGCCGCTAACAATCCTGCGCTCCTGCGTGCCTCGGCTCGACGCTGATCATTCGATGTTGAACTAGCCCTCGTCTCGCCGCCTGCCGAACGTTTCCCACGCGCCCGGCATGCCGGCGAAGCAGTACCGCGCGGACGGCAATAGCATTTTTTCCATTGCTTGCGCCTAGCGGAAAAACGTCATCCACCGCCGCGGTGGGTCAGCGGCGCCGGAAACGGGCAATGAAGAATCCATCGAGCGTGCCGGTTGCCGGCAATGGGACCTCAATGGCGGGGTGGGTGCGGAGGTGGCCCGCCGGTGTCAGAGCGGGGAGGGGGCCGATCTCAGCGGCGCCAATAGGCAGGAGCTCGAGCTCGGGCAGGGCCTCGGCGATCCAGTCGGCCTGCATCTCGCCTTCCTCGGGCTCAAGCGAGCAGACGCAGTAGATCAGCACGCCGCCGGGTCGTACGCATCTGGCGGCGTTGGCCATGAGCCGGCGCTGCAGCGCCACGCGGCCGGCGATGTCGGCGGCGCTGCGATGCCAGACGACTTCGGGGTGGCGGCGGAAGGTGCCGGTCGCCGAACAGGGCGCGTCGAGCAGCACCGCATCGAAAAGCGCGGCCGGCTTGTATTTCGCGGCGTCGGCTTCGACAGTTTCGGCAGCGTATCCGAGACGATCGAGGTTGGCCCTGAGCCGGAGGAGCCGCTGGGCATCGTTGTCGAGGGCGGTGACGGCAAAACCGGCCTTAATCAGTTGCGCCGTCTTGCCGCCGGGCGCGGCACAGAGGTCGAGCACTGTTGCGCCGCGCGGCAGGTCGATCAGCCGGGCGGGCAGGGCGGCGGCGGCGTCTTGCGGCCACCAGCGGCCTTCGGGATAGCCGGGCAGGGCTTCGACCGGGCGGTCGCGCGTTTCGAGCCGAACGCTATCGGCCAGAACCGGCGTTGCGCCGAGCTCTGCGACAAGCTCGGGACTGTCGTCGCGCAATGTCAGATCGAGCGGCGCGCCGGCCAGCAGCGCCTCGCTAAAGGCCGGCACGGCGGCCGCCCCATAGGCAAGCGCCCAGCGCTGCCGTGACGCCTCGGGGAACAGCGCTTCGAGCGGTAGTGTTTGGAATTTCGGCGCGTCCGCCTGGGCACGGCGGAGCACCGCGTTGAGCAGCTTGGCGAGGTGCGCGGCCTTGCGGTCGCGCTTGGCGGCCTCGACGGCGAGGAAGATGGCGCTGTGCGCGCCGAGATCCGGCAGCCAGAGCAATTGGGCAAGGCCGATCCTGAGGATCGCCTCGAAATCGCCGGCGCGAGGCGGAAGGCCGCGATCGAGCAGGCGGGCGATGATCACGTCGAGATGCCCGTGTCGGCGGAGCGCCGTGGTCACCAGCCGGTTGGCCAGCGCCCGGTCGCGCCCGTCGGCGATCTCGGCGGCGGTGAAGGGTTGGAAACGCGAGCCGCCCAGCACCTCGCGGAGGCGCCGGGCGGCCGTGAGACGAAGATCGAGACCGGCGACGGAGGCCGTTGCGGCGCCGTTCACCCCCAGGGCCCGCGTGGCGTCGACGGCTCGGCGGCCGCGCCCGTCGAGGGCACCCGCCATCCGGCCCGCGTGGTCGCGTTCGCGCCGCTCCATGGACCGGCCGGGCTACTGGACTCGACTCCGGCGCTTCGACCGCTGCCCATGCCGCGTGCGATTTCCTCGAGCGCCGCGATGCGGTTGTCCGTATCGGGGTGCGTCGAGAACAGGTTGTCCATGCGCGCGCCGGACAACGGGTTGATGATGTAAAGGTGCGCCATGGCGGGGTTTTGCTCGGCGGGAATGTTCGGCACCTGGTGCGCCGCGCCGGCAATCTTGCGCAGCGCCGAGGCGAGCGCCAGAGGCTGGCCCGAAATTTCGGCGCCGCCGCGATCGGCCTCGTATTCGCGGGTACGGCTCACGGCCATCTGCACCAGCATGGCGGCGAGCGGGGCGACGATGACGGCGAGCAGCGCGCCGATGCCGCCAAGGGGCGAATTGTTGTTGCGGCCGCCGCCAAACCAGAAGCCGAACTGCGCCAGCATGCCGATGGCGCCGGCAAAGGTCGCGGTGATCGTCGTGGTCAGCGTGTCGCGATGCTTGATGTGGGCCAGCTCATGGGCGACGACGCCCGAGAGCTCGTCGGCATTGAGGCGCTGCAGCAGGCCGGCGGACACCGCGACCGCGGCGTTCTGCGGGTCGCGGCCGGTGGCGAAGGCGTTCGGCTGGTCGGTGTGGATGAGGTATATTTTCGGGGTCGGGATGCCGGCGTTGCGGGCGAGCCGCTCGACGAGCGCATAAAGATCTGGGGCGCGTTGCGGATCGACCTCTTCGGCATTCTGCATCGAGAGGACGAGCTTGTCGGCGTTCCAGTAGCCGATGATGTTGGTGACGAGCGCGATGCCGAAGGCCACGAACATGCCGCCGGTGCCGCCCACCAGATAGCCCACGGCCATGAAGATGGCGGTGAGTACGGCCAGTAGCACGCCGGTGCGCAAGGTGTTGAACATCGATGCCCAAAACTCCTAGGTTTCGTCACGAAATAGGATGGTGTGCCACCGTCCTGCCCGCAATAGCGCTTACGAAACTGTCATGTCCGAACCCGACGACCCTGCCACTCCACCCGCAGCCCCGAAGCCGCTTTCACCCGCCGCGCAGCGCGCCCTCGCGGAAGCCGAAGCGCGCCGTCGGGCAATCGATGCGGCCGCGGCCGCCTTGCCGCCCGAAAAAGGCGGCCGGGGCGGCCTCGACCCGGTTCGCTACGGTGACTGGGAGATCAAGGGGCTGACGGCCGACTTCTGAGCGGGGTGATTGCGGATATCCATGCAATGATATACATTCATTGGATGTATATCATTCAGGTGTCGCCATGAAGCTTTCCAAGTGGGGAAACAGCCTGGCCATTCGGGTGCCAGGCGCCGTGAAAGATCATCTGAACCTCAAGGAAGGCGACGAGGTCGATCTGGCCATAGACGCGGCCGGTCGTGTCGAATTGGTTCGCACGTTGACCAAGCAGGAGCAAATCGCGGCGGCCCTGAAAGAGCTGCGGAAGTTCCGCGGCATGGTTCCGGCCGACTTCAAGTTTGACCGCGAAGAAGCGAATGCCCGCCGATAGTTTCTTCGACACCAACGTGCTGATCTATCTGGCACGGGGCGATGATCGAAAAGCCGACCGCGCGGAACAGCTGCTCGCACAAGGCGGGATCGTCAGCGTTCAAGTGCTGAACGAAGTTGCCAACGTGACCCGCGGCAAGCTGCAGTGGAGCTGGGAAGACATTCGCCGCTTCATTGGAAAGATGCTGGTTCCGCTAGAAGCCAGGCCGCTGACGATCGCGACTCATGAGATCGGCCTCGGGCTGGCCGAGCGCTATCAGGTCCACCTCTACGACGCGATGATCATGGCTTCGGCGCTCGAAGCCGGCAGCGAGGTCCTCTATTCCGAGGACATGCACCACGGCCTCGTGGTCGAGGGCAAGGTTCGGATCGTCAATCCGTTCCTCGACCTCTGACCGTTACAGCCCGCCCATCTTGCAGATGAGATTCCACTCGGCATCGCTCACCGGCCCAACGGACAGGCGCGAGAGTTTTACCAGCGCCATGTCGCCGAGCGCCGGGGTGGCCTTGATGGTCTCGAGCGTCACGGGCTTGGGCAGCTTCTTCACCGCGACGACATCGACGCATTCCCAGACGATCTTGCCGTTTTCGTTCGGCTCGGCGGTCGAATCCGGGTGTGCGAGCGCCACCACCTTTGCAATGCCGACGACTTCCTTGCCCTGCACCGAGTGGTAGATGAAGACCTCTTCGCCGAGCTTCATCGCCTTCATGTTGTTGCGCGCCGTGTAGTTGCGTACGCCGTGCCATTCCTCGAATTTCTTCTTGGCGATGTCATCGTAGGAGAGGACATCGGGCTCGGTCTTCATCAGCCAGTGTGCCATCACTGCCCCCGCCTTTCCGGATTGTTGATGACCCAGTTCCAGCGCGTGATCTCGTAGCTCTGGAACACCCCCTTCCTGATGTAGGGGTCCTTGGCGAAGAGGTCCTGGGCCTCGGTCATGTTCGCCGCCTCGATCACCGCCAGGGTTCCGGTCGGCTGCGCCTGTTCGTCCTGGATGGGGCCGGCGAAGAGCAGCATCGTGCCGAGGCTGTCGAGGTGTTTGAGGTGCTCCGGCCGGACGGCCATGCGGTCGGCGACGCCGTTCGGCTTGTCCTTGGCAATCATGGCGTAGAGCGGCACGTCATTCCTCCCGTTTGAGCGGCCGCGACATGAGGCCGGCGACGATCCTGTCGATGCGGGTTTCGCCCGCGAGGAGGAGGTTTACCGCATCGATCAGCGGGGCGTCGATGCCGAGTTTGCGTGCCAGCGCCTGCGCGGCGGGCGCCGTGAACACGCCCTCGACCAGCACGACGCTTTCGACCTGCGGAGCGGCGGTGATGACCCCCGAGCCGAGCGCGACGCCGGCGCGATAATTGCGCGACTGCGTGGTGGTGCAGGAGAGCGCGAGATCGCCGAGCCCGGCAAGCCCCGCCAGCGTCGATGCTTGCCCGCCGAGCGCCACGACGAGCCGCGTCAGCTCGGCGAAGGCGCGGCCGAGCAGCGCGGCGCGGGCCGAGGCACCGAGGCCCGCGCCTTCCACCGCGCCGGCCGCGATGGCGTAGACATTCTTGAGCCCACCGGCGAGCTCGACGCCGACGATGTCGCCTGCCGCATAGGGGCGGAACGACGGACCCGCGAGCGCCGCGGCGAGTTCGTCGGTGAGATCGGCGTCGTTGCCGGCCAGCGTGACCGCCGTGGGCCGGCCCGCGGCGACGTCCTCGGCGAAGCTCGGGCCCGAAAGCACATAGGGGACGGCTTCGGGGGCGATCTCGGCCAAAATCTCGCTCTGCCGCTTCAGGGTCGTGCGCTCGAGCCCCTTGGCCGAGAGGATGACGGGCTTGCCCGCCAGCGCCCTCGCGCCGATCGTCCCCAGCGCGGTGCGGGTCGCCTGCGCGGGGACGGCGAGGATGACGAAATCGGCGGTGGCGTTGAAGGCCGTCGAGGCGCCGATGTGCTCGGACAGCGCCTGCGGGCCGAGGTAGTCGGCGTTGGTATGGCGGGCGTTGATTTCGTCGATGACCGACCGGTCGCGGCCGACGAGCAGCACATCGCGGCCGGCGGTTGCCGCGGCCTGGGCGAGCGCCGTGCCCCAGGCGCCGGCGCCGACGATGGCGGCGCGCTCAAGCGGCATGGCGTTTCATGCTGAGGTCGTCGAGCGGCCAGCGCGGCCGCGCCGCCACGTCGAAGCCGTCGGTCAGGCCGAACGCCAGCCGCTCGGCGCCCGCCCAGGCGACCATGGCGCCGTTGTCGGTGCAAAGCGCCGGCGGCGGGATGACGAGGCGCGCGCCGGCGGTCTCCGCTGCGTCGCGCAGCGCAGCGCCGATGGCGCGGTTGGCGGCAACACCGCCGGCGACAACAAGTTGCGCCGGGGCATCGGGCAGCACCGATCGCAAGCGGGCCAGCGCTTGCCCGGATCGCACTGCGACGACCTCGGTGACGGCGGCCTGGAAGCTGGCGCAGATGTCGGCGACATCCCGGTCGGAGAGCGGTGCGATGGCCTCGGCGGCGAGCCGCACGGCCGTCTTGAGGCCCGAGAACGAAAAGTCGAGCCGCGCTTCGCGGAGCAGCGGGCGGGGAAACGCAAAACGCGCAGGGTCGCCCTGCAGCGCCTGGCGCTCCACTTCGGGGCCGCCCGGCACGCCGAGGCCAAGGAGCTTGGCGACCTTGTCGAAGGCCTCGCCGAGCGCGTCGTCGATAGTCGAGCCCCAGCGCGCGTAGTCGCCGACGCCCTTCACCAGCACGAATTGCGAATGGCCGCCGGAGACCAGCAGCATCAGATAGGGGAACGCGATGCCATCAGTAAGCCGGGCGGTCAGCGCGTGCGCCTCGAGGTGGTTGACCGCCAGCAGCGGCTTTTGCAGCGCGGCGGCCAGTGCCTTGGCGGTGGTGAGGCCAACCAGCACGCCGCCGATGAGCCCGGGCCCGGCGGTCGCCGCGATGGCATCGACCTCGGCCAGCGGCACGCCCGCATCGGCGCTGGCGCGGGCGATGATGCCGTCGAGCCGGCTGACATGAGCGCGCGCCGCCAGTTCCGGCACCACGCCGCCATAGGGCGCGTGCTCGGTGAGCTGGCTATAGACGACATTGGAGAGAATCCGGCCCCGGCCAGCCGCATCGCGCGCCACAATGGCGGCGGCGGTTTCGTCGCAGCTCGTCTCGATGCCCAGAACGCGCATGTTTCTTGCCTTGCGCCCGTGCCGGTGGTCTAAGCCTGCCGGCCTAAAGAGAAACCGCAGAGATTGCAATTGGCAGCCGCCTCGACAAGCCCTCTCGTCCGCCTCGGCACCCGCGGTTCGCCGTTGGCGCTGCGCCAGGCCGAGCTGGTGCGCGAGCGGTTGGCGGCGGCGCATGGCGTCAAGCCTGACGCGATCGAGATCGTCGTCATTTCGACCGGCGGCGACCGCATCCAGGACCGGCCGCTGAGCGAGCTCGGCGGCAAGGGCATGTTCACCAAGGAAATCGAGCAGGCGCTGGTGTCCGGCGCCATCGATATCGGGGTGCATTCCTCCAAGGACGTGGCTTCGGTGCTGCCCGAGGGGCTGATCCTTCCGGTTTTTCTAGAGCGCGAGGATGTTCGTGACGCGTTCGTGTCGCTGACGGCGAAATCGCTCGATGAGCTACCAAAAGGCGCGCGGCTCGGCACCTCCTCGCTGCGGCGCGCCGCGCAGATGAAGAGCTTTCGGCCCGATCTCGAGATCGTGGCGTTTCGCGGCAATGTCGACACTCGCCTTGAAAAACTGGCCCGCGGCCTGGCCGATGCGACGCTGCTGGCGGCGGCTGGCCTTGCCCGCCTTGGCCGGCTCGATCGAGTCACTGCCTTCCTTGACCCAATCACGTTCCCGCCGGCGCCAGCGCAGGGCGCTATCGGTCTCGAAATCCGCGATGGCGACCGGCGGACGCTCGATATTCTGACGCCGCTCGACCATGCGCCGACGACGATCGCCGTCACGGCGGAACGCGCCTTCCTGCGCGTCCTCGATGGTTCCTGCCGCACACCGATTGGCGCCTACAGCGTTTTAGCCGGCACTATGTTGACCCTCCACGGTGAGATCTTGTCGCCCGATGGTAGTATCAGCTTCCGTAACGTCCATTACGGGCATGCATCGGCCCCCGTGGCGCTGGGCGAAGCACTGGGGCGCGAGCTCGTCGACCGCGCGGGCCCGGAATTCTTGAAGCTGTTCGCTGCCTGATGCGGATGCTGGTCACGCGCGCCGAGCCTGACGCGGCCGACACGGCGGCGCGGCTCGAAGCGCTCGGCATCGCGGCCATCCGGGCGCCGCTGCTCGAGCGGGCGACCCTCCACACGAGCCTTCCCGATGGCCATGGCTTTGCGGCGCTGGCGCTGACCAGCAGTAACGCGCTCCGGGCGCTCGATGAGCGCGGCGTGCTGGCGCGCTACCACGAGCTGCCGGTGTTTGCCGTCGGCGACCGGACGGCGCAGGCGGCGCGCGACTTCGGCTTCGGGCAGGTCACGACGAGCGGCGGCACGCTCGGGCACCTCGTCGAGGAGATCGTTGGAGCCAAACTGGCCGGCCCGGTGTTCTATCCGACGGCGCGGCACCAGTCCGGCGATCTCGCGCAGGAGCTCGCGCCCTTCGGCATCATGGTGGTGGCGGCGAAGGTCTATGAGATGCGCGCTGCAAGCCAGTTTCCCGCCGACGTCGCCGGGGCCCTCAAGAAGGGCGCGATCGATGCGGCGCTGCTCTATTCGCGGCGGACCAGCGAGGTGTTTGCCGAGCTGGCGCGCTCGCTTTCGGCCGCGGAGCGCGCGCGCTTGGGCTTGCTCTGCCTCTCCGAGCAGGTCGCGGCGCCGCTCATTGCCGCGCGGTTCGCCCGCATCGCGCTTGCCGACTATCCGAGCGAGGAGGCGATGATGACACTGGCGCTGTCTTTTGCCCGCGGCCAAAACAGGCCATGATCGATTCCCGCTTGGTCGACGCATGAGGATGGGATGGCTGAACGCAAATCCGGACCGGTGAAGCCGCCGGTAATCGACCTTACGGCCAGGCCGGCCGAGGCCAAGCCGGAGAAGCCTGCGGCCACCGCTCCCGAGACGACCAATCCTGCCGAGACGGCGCCGAAGCCGGCCGCGGCAAAGCCCGCGCGCGCGGCCGGGCCGGCCAGCCCCGGCGAGCCCGCCAAGCCAGCCGAGGCGCCGCCGCCCACCGAAACGATCGTGCCGGAAGCCGCAAAGGCTGCACCGGGAAAACCCGGCCCCGGTCCGTCGCCCTCGGTGCCGGCGCCGCGCGGCAACGCCTGGGGACCCGCTGGGCTGGGTGCGGTCGCGGGCGCCGTGGTGGCCGTTGCCGTCTGCTATGGACTCGCGACGACAGGTTACTGGCCACGGCCTGCGGACGACGCCGGGCGGCTCGAGGCGCTCGACAGTGCAGTCGCCCAGGCGCAGCAGGCGGCGACCGCCAACGGCACGGCGCTCACCGACCTCGGCCACCGGATCGACGGGGTCGAAAGCAATCTCGCCGCCAAGACTGCCGCCGCTGCGCAGTCGCTCGGGCAGGTACAGGACGGGCTGGCCAAGCTTCAGGCGGCAAAACCGCCCGCGGCCGACCTCGCCCCGATCGAGGCCGAGCTCAAGACCCTCTCGGGCCGGGTCGATGCCGTGGCGGCCGGTGCGTCCTCGGCCGATGCCGGGGCGCTCGCCGCCAACCTTGCAACCGTGCAGCAAAGCCTCAACGACCTGTCGACCAGGCTCTCGGCGCTCGATGGCCGGGCCAGCGCCACCGATACCGCGATGGCGGGGCTGAAATCCCAACTCGACCAGGCGAAGGCCGCGATCGACCAGGCGGCCGCCGCGCCATCGCCCAAGGCGATCGCGTCGGCGATGCAACTGCCGCTGCTGCTCTCGGCGCTCGAAACTGATTTTGCCGCTGGACGGCCTTACGCTGCCGACCTCAGCGCGCTGACGGCGGCCGAGCCCGAGGCGCGGGTGCCGGCGAGCGTCAGCGACGCCGCGGCCAATGGCCTCCCGGCGCCAGAGGAGATCGCACGCCAGTTCGAGGCAAGAATGCCCGATATGCTTGCGGCGCTGCCGGGTGCGGCGGATACCAGCTGGCAAGGTCAGCTCACCGACTGGGTCAAGGGCGCGCTGGCGCTGCGGCCCGCCGGCGAGCAGCAGGGCGAGGGACCGGCGGCGGTTCTGTCGCGGGTCGAGGGCGCGGTCGGCCGCCACGATTTTGCGGCGGCGCTGAAACTCTTCGATGCGCTGCCGCAGCCCGCGCGCGATGCCGCCGGCGACGTTGCGGCGCAGATGCGTGCACTGGCCGACGCCCAGGATTTTGTCGCCAACCTCCGCAAGAGCGCCCTCGCGCCGGCCAGCGGAGCCGCCTCGTGATCCGGCTCGCCTCCTGGATCGTCGCTTCGCTCCTCGTTACGGCGCTCATCGCCTGGCTGATCAGCCTGCCAGGTACCGTCACCATCGCGGTCGGCGGCTATGTGGCGCAGCCGCGGCTCGGCGTCGCGGTGCTGGTTGTGCTCGGCGCGGTGCTGGTGCTGTTCCTGCTCCTCGCGATCGTCGCCCGCATTCTCGCCACGCCGCGTATCCTCGCTCGGCGCGGCCGCGAAAAACGCCGCGAGCGCGGCATGGCGGCGCTCTCCGATGCGGTGATCGCGCTCCACGCGGGCGAAGCGAACGTCGCGCGCGACCTTGCACGTGAAGCGCGCCAACACTTGCCGGCGAACGCCGCGGCACAGCTCGTCGAGGCCCGCGCGCACCTTGCCCTCGGCGACATGTCCGCGGCGCGCGAGCACTATCGCGCCCTCATTGGCAACTCGAAGACCGCGATGGCGGCGCTCTCGGGCCTCCACGAGCAGGCCAAGGCGCAAGGCCGCCACGGGCCGGCGCTGACCTTTGCGCAGAAGGCGGCGGCACTGCAGCCGGGGGCGAGCTGGGCGACCAATGCGGTATTTGACGATCTCGTGCGCAAGCAGGATTGGGCGGCGGCGCTCGCCATGGCGTCGGCCGCGCCGGCGGGGACACGGGAGGAGAAGGCGCGCCGCAAGCGCCGCCTTGCCGTGCTCGAAACGGCCGTTGCCCGTGAGCTCGAGCCGACGGCGCCGCAGGACGCGCGCGACCACGCCTTGGCCGCCCTCAAACTGCAGCCGGATTTCGTGCCAGCGGCGCTGATTGCCGCCCGGGTCGAGGCGAACCAGGGCGAGTCTCGCCGGGCCATGGGGCTCCTGCGCAAGACCTGGCGGCTCACCAACCACCCGGACGTCGCGGCGCTCTACGCCAACAGCCAGCCGGGCGCCTCGGCGGTCGAGCGGCTGAAGCGCGTGCGCGAGCTGGTCGAGATCCCGCCGCCGGATCGGACCAGCGCCATCGTCCTCGCCCGCGCGGCGATCGATGCCTATGAGTGGGTCACGGCGCGCAACGCGCTCGCGCCCTATGCGTCGGGCGAACCGACGCAGGCGGTGGCGATGCTGATGGCCGAGATCGAGGAGGGCCAGAACGGCGACCAGGGCCGGGCGCGCGAGTGGCTGGCCCGCGCGGTGCGTGCCCCGGCCGATCCGACCTGGACGACCGACGGGGTCACCGCGGGCGAATGGGCGCCGGTCTCGCCGGTCACCGGTCGCTTCGATGCGTTCGAATGGAAGGTGCCGCTCAATGCGGTGCCGCCGCGCAACGGCGCCGAGCCGTTGCCGGCCTCGCCCGAGGCGGCCCCGCCGGGCTCGGTCCGCCCGCTGCCGTCGCCGGGTCCGGCCTGATCCGGGCCAGCGCATAGGGCTGTTGCCGCAAAGCGCTTGCGCCGCGCCCCCGCAATCAGCTAAAGACCCGCCCATCCCGCCGGAAGGCCAACCGCCCTCCCGCCGGCGCCGCTTTAGCTCAGTTGGTAGAGCACATCATTCGTAATGATGGGGTCAGGTGTTCGAGTCACCTAAGCGGCACCACTATTTCTCAACGAAATGAGCAGCTTGTGCACCCTATTATGGTGGGCGCGGCCTTGGCAATGGCGTGTGAACGTGCACAACTGCGAACGGTCCAAATTTAAGATCGCATACGAATGATCCGTCGTGCCCATTGGCACTCGCTCGTGCTCTACCAGCTGAGCTAAAGCGGCGACGCCGCATCCCGATCCTTCGGCGTTCGCGAGGGGCCCCGACCGGCGGCTGCAAGTCGGGACCGAAGGCGTCAAT
>Ga0207639_10000909_pt1 | contig 20024 bp, 17 predicted proteins | sample KBSCornC32_FD_184299 | JGI IMG/M metagenome (GOLD analysis project Ga0207639, IMG submission 184299) | Corn rhizosphere microbial communities from Kellogg Biological Station, Michigan, USA - KBS Corn C3-2 (SPAdes) (version 2) | ecosystem: Host-associated > Plants > Roots > Rhizosphere > Soil ...
GAGGCCCATCCCTCGTCCGGTGGTCTTGGTCGTGAAGAAAGGCTCACCCACGCGCTCGAGGACCGCCGCCCCCATGCCGGTGCCCTGGTCGCGCACCTCGAAGGTCAGCCCCGCCACGCTCGCCGACACATGCAGGTCCACGGCGGCGGTCGAGGTGGCCGGTGAAGGGCCGGCCGGGCGCGCGGCGGCCGTGGCCTCCTGCGCGTTCTTCACCAGCCCGGACAGGGCCTGGCCCAGCGCTCGCCGAGGGATGCGCAGCCGCAGGGCCGCCTCGCCGTTCGCGTAGGTCGTGTTCACCGGGACGGTGGCCGGCAGGTCGCGAACCACCCCGGCCAGCAACTCGGCCACCGGCATGGCCGTCGCGCCCTCGCCGACGGTCTCGCCGGCGTCGGTCGACATGCGCTCGAGGATCGCGCGGCAGCGATCCACCTGCTCGCGGACCAGGCGCAGATCCTCCACCACGCCCGGGTCCGCCGCGACCAGCGACGTGCGCCGTTGCAGCTCGCGCATGACGACGGCGATCGTGCCGAGCGGCGTCGACAGCTCGTGAGCGGCGCCCGCCGCCAGCGTCGCCAGCGAGGCCAGACGCTCCTGCCGCGCGGCCACCTGGCGCGATCGCGCCAGCTCGTCCTCGCGCTGGGCCAGGGCGCGGCGCACCCGCAAGAGGAAGTAAACGATGAAGCCGGCCGCCACCCCGAACGCCACCCACATGCCCTGCAGGTGCAGCGCCATGTATTGCTCGTGCGGCACCGGCAGCGGCCGATGCCAGGCGAACAGCACCGCCGAGCCCGCCAGCGCCAGCGCGGTCAGCGCCCACGTCAAGGTTCCCCGCAGCGTGGTGGCCGCCAGCGCAATCTGGACCAGGTAAAGGAACGAGAACGGGTTCGACGGTCCGCCCGTGAAGAAGAGCAGCCCGGTGCACATCACCACGTCGAGCGCCATCAGCGCCGCCATGCCGCCCTGACGGGCCGGGCGCCGCCGCCCGCGCACCGACGCCGCCAGGTTGGACGCCGCCTCGACGCCCACGATGGCGAGCAGGGGCTCGAGCGGCAAGGGCAGCCCGAGCAGGTACCGGACGCCCAGGATGGTCAGAAGCTGGCCAGCGACCATCGACCAGCGCAGCCTGACCAGCCAGCCGAAGTTGATCTCGTCGGGCTGCGCGGGATCGGCGCGCCTCGTGGTCTGTCCCTTGTCAGGCATGGACCCTCGTCGCGATGTCTAGCATTGTTTGCTGCGGGTCAAATGTAGGGCTTTCCCTGAATCTGCTGAAACGCTCGCGCCTTGACCTCGGTCTCGGCGAACTCGGCGGCGGGATCGGAGTCGACCACGATGCCGCCCCCCACCGACAGCGAAAGGCGCCCGCCCGCCACGGTGGCGGTCCGGATGGCGACCGCCAGGTCGAGATCGCCCGCCGCGCCCAACCACCCCGTCGCCCCCGTATAGATCCCGCGCCGCACCGGCTCGAGCTCGTCGATGATCTCCATGGCGCGACGCTTCGGCGCCCCCGTGATCGAGCCGCCGGGAAAGGTCGCGCGCAGCAACTCGTCGAGCCCGACGTCGCGGCGCAGCCGGCCGCTCACCGTCGAGACCAGATGAAACACCGTCGGCAGCTCGACCACGCGCATCAGGTCGTCGATCCGCACGGAGCCGACCTCGCAGATCTGGCCGAGATCGTTGCGCTCGAGATCGACGATCATCACGTGCTCGGCCCGATCCTTCGCCGCGTCCCGTAGCTCGGCGCGGAGCGCGGCGTCGCTGGCAGGGTCGGAGCCGCGCGGGCGTGTTCCCTTGATCGGGCTCGTCTCGACGGATCCGTCCGGCCGCACGCGCAGGAACCGCTCCGGCGAGTTGCCGACCACGTAGGCGTCCACCGGCGCCAGGGCGGCGTCTCCGGCCTCCGAAGGAGCCCCGACCGAGGTCGCCCCCGCGCCCCGCGTGCCCATCCAGACCGCGAAGGGCGCGGGCGCCCGCTCGCGCAGGCGGGCCGCGATCCACACCGGATCGCCAGGCCCGATGGTGGCGGACAGCCGGCGCGCCAGGTTGACCTGGTAGGCGTCGCCCGCCCGCAGGTAGTCCCGGATTCGCTCCACCGACGCCTCGTGCGATGCGCGCGAGCGATCGCCGGCGAGCGCGCCGATCTGCGGCGGCGGGGGTGAGACCGCGGCCGGGTGTTCGAGCCGTTCGAGCAACCGCGCGGCGGCCGCCTCGTCGCGGGCCACGACGCGCGCCTGGCCGGTCTCGAGATCTCGGAGCCACAGCGCATCGAAGAAGCGCGCCTCGACGTCCGGCCAGGCGAACGGTTCGCCCGCCGGGGCCGAGGCGTCCTCGGGCGCGGCCCCTCGCGCGCCAGCCGCGCGCGGATCCCGCCAGCGGCGCGCCAGATCGTAGGAGAACCACCCCACCCCGATCGGCAGGCCCGCCGGCAACGACGTGGCGGCTCCCGTTCCCTGGAGGCGTCCCGGCCCCGCGCCGCCCCACCGGGCTCGCGCCGCTTTCCAGGCATCCTCCACCTCGGAGATCGGCCGCCCCCTCACGACCAGCCAGGGATCGGCCGCCACCACGTCGCACCGGATCGAGACGGGATACCCCCCGCGCGCGGCGTCCTGGTCGGCGCTCGCCGCTCCCTCCGAGATCGCTGGCACCAGAGGGTCGGGCGAGGAGAGCCAGATCGGCTCGGCGCCCGCGGAGGCGGCCCGCCGCGCCGCCTCGGCCGGCGGCAACCCCGGAGCCTCCCGGACGATCACGGCGAGGCGCTGGGCGGCCGGGCCGACCGCCAGGCCACCCTGAAGAACTTGTGCAGGTAGTCCGCGCCGGAGGCCAGAGACACGATCATCGACAGGTACAGCACGATCGTGCCGACCCGGTGGTAGTCGACCGGGACCGTCTGTCCGAGCAGCGTCTCGGCGCCCAGGACCGGATACGTGAAGTGGATGAGCAGCATCATGATGGCCACGAGCTGCAGCGCGGTCTTGATCTTGCCGCCGTCACTGGCCGCGATGACCAGCCCCTGCGCCGAGGCGATGCTGCGCAGGCCGTTGATGGCGAGGTCGCGGCCGATGAGCACAATGACGACCCAGGCGGGCGCCCTATGCAGCGCCACCATGGTGACCAGCACGGCCGTGACGATCAGCTTGTCGGCCAGCGGGTCGAGGAACTTGCCGAGGACGCTGACCTGGTTGCGCTTCCTCGCCAGATAACCGTCGAGCGCGTCCCCCGCCGCCGCTCCCAGATACATCAGGCTGGCCAGGAAGGTCCGCAGCGGGCTGTAGTTGTCGATCAGCAAGAGAACGAATGGCACCAGCACCACGCGTCCGATCGTCACCAGGTTGGGAAGGTTGGTCAGCTCGGCGCGCAGGTTGTTGCCCGCGCGAACGGGAGCGCTCGGCACCGCCGCGGTGGTCATGTCACTCATCCTCGACTGAAAATAACGGGACCGGCAGGCGCCCCTTCGATTCCCCCGCGTCCCCCGCGGGCGAACGCCGCCGGCCCGAGCCGGTCGGGACCTCCGTGGTCCTCGACGTCCAGTAGCACGACGCCCTCGCCTTCGCACGTGATGGGCAGCGGCCCCGGTGACGACAGGCGAGCCTGGGCCGACGAGATGCCGACGTCGTGCAGGCCGCCATGCGCGACGACCCGCCCGACCCAGCCGAGCAGGTTGCGGGCGGCCGCCTGGACGGGGCGCTCCGGGCTGACCTTGACGGACCCCGGCTCGCCCCGGACGAAGACGACGACCAGGCCTCGGCCGCGAAACTGCAACATGCCGACGGTCGCGCGGGGAATGTGTCCGTATTCCCAGGACACCGTCCCCTCGAACGCCAGCACGGCGTCCTCGCGCACGTAAAGGATGTCATCCTCGAGCTGCAGGGGGATCAATCGCCCGGTCCCGGGCGGCGCGGCCACGAAGAGCTCGCCCGAGCGGCCGCGCACCCGGAAGAACGGCGCCTCGGGGCGGCCGAGCCGCTCGGTGGTCGGGCGGCCGTGCACCCGGCGGTTCGCCTCCTCCCAGCGCACGACGCCGGCCGACGCGACGGCCGCGTCGGCGCGAACGTAGGCCCCGTCCGTGATCGACAGGCGAGCGGCGGCGCCCACCCAGGCCGTTTGCTCGGGCGGCGGTCCAAGGCGTGAGACCGTGAAGCCCACCAGCGGCGCGACCGGTGCGGCGCCGGACGTGGCCCCGCGCCCCAGGCTCGAGCCCGGATCTTCGAAGACCCGGCTCGGCAAGGCGCCGGGCAACGAGCCGCCCGAGGCGCCGGCTCCCGTGGGCATGCGCCCGCCCAGGGCGAGCTCGAGCGGGCCGTCGCCAGCCAGCGTCGTCATGGGGCGCCCCACTCTATCTTCGGGCGCCTCGGGCTCGATTGTCCCGTCGGCTTCGAGCCCGGTCGCCGCCGGCGGCTCGGCCTCGTTTTCTGTCTCGCGAGCCAGCGACTCCTGGCCGGCGCGCCGGAAGGCGGCCGCCGCGCGCGCCCGCTCGCCCCGACGCGCATAGGCGAACCCGAGGTAGCTCCAGGGCCTCGGATCGTCGGGCGCCAGACGGGCGGCCGTCTCCAGCTCCTGGATCGAGTCGTCGACGCGATCGAGCTTCAGCGCGATGAGCCCCAGCTTGAGCCGGATGCCGCCGTCGCGCGGCTGGCGGGCCGCGATCTCGCGGCAGATCGCGCGCGACTCGTCCAGGCGGCCCAGCTTGAAGCGCACCAGCGCCAGCAGCTTCAGCGCCCGCAGGTCGGAGGGCATGATCGACAGCGCCCGCAGGACCTCGATCTCGGCCTCGCGAAAGCGGCGCCCGCCCACCAGGTCCGCGGCGCTGGACATGCAGTCGAGGAAGCGATCGTCCGAGACGCGGCTCGGAACGGAGGTGGGACCTGACAGCTCGCTCACGTCATCGCTCCGTCACGAAGGCGCCGGCGTGCGCGGCCGGGCCGCTGCGGAACTCGTCGTACCGGCGCAGGACCATGGTCACGTAAGCCCGCGTGGTCTCGTAGGGCGGCAGGCCTCCGTACTTCAGGACGGCCCCTGGCCCCGCGTGGTACGCCGCGATCACCTTCACCTTCTCGTCATCGGAGCAGATCAGAGCCTTGCCGGCGGCGCGGCCGTCGTCCTCCGTGACGGCGGGCGTGCGGCAGAACCGGCGCGCCAGCACCTGCAGGTATCGAGCGCCGCCCATGATGTTCTGGCGGGCATCGAACGGATCGGTCACGCCCATCAGCCGGCCCGTGTCCGGCATCAGCTGCATCAGCCCCTCGGCCCCGACGCTGGAGACGACGTGAGGATCGAAGTCGGACTCCACCTTGATGACGGCGCGGACCAGGGCCTCGGGGATCCCGTAATACTGCTGCTGATCGGCGATGTCCTGGTCGTAGCGGGAGTATCGGGCGGGCGACGCATCCCGCGGAGGCACCATGTCGGTGCGGCCTCGCAGGGCGGACGCCTTGCCGGGGCCCGTCTTCAGCCACACCTTCCACCGGGCGCCGACGGGACGCAGGTTGGTGAACTCGACCACCCCGTTGGCGCGCTCACGCGCCCAGAACGTGCCGCCGTCCGTGGAGCTGCCGCCCGCGGCACGCCCCGAACGGCGGGTGGTCGACTCGACGATGCCGTCCGACCGCGTGCGGTTGACCACCTCGGCGCCGCTGCGCGCCGGCGGCGCGGCCGTCACGACGAACGCCAGCGCCGCCGGGGCCAGGCGGCCCACCCGCCGAATGCGCGCGTCGAGCGTCAACACGCTCTTCAGGGTACCACGCACCCCCGTGCCAGTCCCCCCCTCTCTACGCCGTCCTCGTCGTCGTCCGCCCGTCCTTGTTTCCCTCCCGCCTCGGGCGCCGTCTGTTAGATTGCCCTGAGTGGCAGCCGGACCGCCGAATCCCTCGCTGATCGAGACCGACTACCTCGTGATCGGGTCCGGCCTGGCCGGGCTCGGCTTCGCGCTCTCGGCCTCGCACCACGGCCGCGTCCTGATCGTGACGAAGCGCGGTCCCTCCGACTCGAACACCAACTACGCCCAGGGCGGTGTGGCCGCCGTCCTCGACCCCGACGACACGACCGACAACCACGTGGCCGACACGCTGCGGGTCGGTGACGGGCTGTGCCACCCCGAGGTCGTCGAACGCTGCGTGCGCGAGGCCCCCGCGCAGATCCGCCGCTTCGCAGAGGAGATCGGGGTACCGTTCGACCGGGACGGCGGCGGTGACTTCGTGCTCGGCCGCGAAGGCGGGCACACCGCCCGGCGCATCGTCCACGTCAAGGACATGACCGGCCGAGCCATCGAGCAGGCCCTGCTCGACAGGGTGGCCGAGCGCCAGGACCGAATCTCGATCCTGCCCGATCACCTGGCCATCGATCTGCTGACCACCGCCAAGTACGGCGGACCGAACGCCGTGTTCGGCGCCTACGTCTACGACCAGCACTCGGGCGAGATCAAGACGGTCGTCGCGCGTGCCGTGGTCCTGGCCACCGGCGGCGCGGGCAAGGTCTATCTGTACACGACGAACCCCGACGTCGCGACCGGCGACGGGATCGCCATGGCGTACCGGGTGGGCGCCGCCATCGGCAACATGGAGTTCTTCCAGTTTCACCCGACGTGCCTCTACCATCCGGCGGCCAAGTCGTTCCTCATCTCGGAGGCGCTGCGCGGCGAGGGCGGCATCCTGCGGCTGCGCGACGGGACGGCCTTCATGGCGCGCTACCACGAGATGAAGGATCTCGCCCCGCGCGACATCGTGGCGCGCGCCATCGACGCCGAGATGAAGCGCACCGGCGACGACTTCGTCACGCTCGACATGACCCACCTGGCGCCCGACTTCCTGGCCGAGCGCTTCCCCACCATCCACGAGCGCTGCATGCAGCTGGGGATCGACATGCGCCGAGCGCCCATCCCGGTGGTGCCGGCCGCCCACTACAGCTGCGGCGGCGTCATCGTCGACGAGCGCGGGCGCACCAGCGTGCCGAACCTCTACGCCGTGGGCGAGGTGGCCATGACCGGGCTCCACGGGGCGTGCCGGCTCGCCTCGAACTCGCTGCTCGAGGCGATGGTGTACGCCTCCCACGCCGCAGACGACGTCCGCCAGGCCGGGATCTCGCGGCCGGCTCGCGTGGCGCCGTGGACAGCCGGCGAGGCCACCAGCTCCGACGAGGCGGTCGTGGTGTCGCACAACTGGGACGAGATCCGGCGGTTGATGTGGAACTACGTGGGCATCGTGCGCAGCGACCGCCGGCTGGCGCGCGCCCGGAGCCGCATCGACGTCATCCGCCGCGAGATCCGCGACTACTACTGGAACGTGCTGGTGAACGGCGACCTCATCGAGCTGCGCAACATCGCGCTGGTGGCCGACCTCATCATCGAGAGCGCGATCCGCCGCCGCGAGAGCCGCGGGCTCCACTACAACCTGGACCACCTGGCCCACGACCCCGCCCTGGCCCACGACACCGTCCTGGTCCGGGGCAGCGGCCCCCCGCCCTAGCGGCTCCGCCGCCGTGCGCGCGGCTTCGTCGGTGGAACGAGAGATACGTCTATTTTGGGGTCAGCCGGCCCAGCGAGCGCCGAGGGCGATGCCGAGCTGGCCCAGCCAGTAGACGCCCAGCGTGAGCAGCGGCGCGTAGCGGATGCGCTTGTGGAAGTGGTCCAGGGCCAGGCTGGCGTCGCCCACGTAGAAGAGCGCCGCCCCGACGGCCGCGGCCGGCGACAGCGCCTGGGGGCCCCCGGCCGTCGCCGCGGCGACCGCGGTCGTCACCGTCGCCGACAGCGCGATCGCGTAGGCGACCAGCGGCCCGCGGACGTTCCCGACCCCCGGCCACAGCCGCCGGAGAAGCAGCGCCGAGGCCGTGATGACCAGCGCAGCCGCGGCCAGCGCGGGCGGCGCGAGCAGCGCCCCGCCCGCGACGCTCGCGAAGGCCACGATGTAGGCGAGGTGCGCCAGCAGGAAGATCGCGAGCCCGGCCAGGAACGCGCCCTTCGTGGGAAAAAGCAGGATCGTGTCGCCCGCCAGCGAGAACACCAGGCCGGCGTGGATCAGCCAGGCCAGACGCGAGCCGACGGGCCCGGCTACGATCAGCAACAGGGCCGTCGTCAGCGGCTTGGCCAGCACCAGCGCAAAGCGACGCCCGGTCAGCGACGAGGCCACCGCCACCGCCGCGGAGGCGAGGAACACGGCGCAGAGGGCGACGGGCACGCGCTCCATCCTCCCCTGATTGTGACCGAATCCGGCCCGTAGGAAAGAAACCCGTCCTCCGGGCAGGTGGAAGCGCCCCGGCGCGCCGATCTACTTTTCAGCCGCCAGGTCGGCCAGGCGGCGCTCGATCTCCTGGGCGTCGGACGGTTCGAAGCCGCTGTTGATGTAGCGGATGACCCCGGCCCGGTCGATGACGTAGGAGGTCGGCATCTTCTCGGGCTGGAAGGTGTCGGCGATGGCTCCCTTCGGATCGTGCGCCACCGTCAGGTGCCACTTCCCGCGGCTCCCCAGGAACTTGTCGACGTTCTCGCGTTCCTGGTCGACCGAGACGGCCAGGACCTCCACGCCGCGCCTGTGCAGCCGCCCCGCGATGGCGTCCAGCATCGGCAACTCCTGCTTGCAGGGCCCGCACCACGACGCCCAGACGTCCAGCAGGACCACCTTCCCGCGTAGCGAAGACAGGGCGAGATCCCCGCCGCTCACCCGATCGACGACGATCTCGGGCGCGACGCGGCCGACTCCGTGGCCCCCTGCCCCTCCCCTCGACCCGGCCCCGCCAGCCGTCGCGCAGGCGCCTCCCAAGCCGGCGAGCAGGACCAGCGCCGTGCCCATCGCGACCCGAGCCCCTCCCGCCGACCTCCGCGACCGGAGCCGTCGGGGGCCGCTGGAGAGGCGGGCCGTCGCCGTCACTTGGCGAGCTCTTCCTTGATCCACTCGCGGAGGCTCTCGGTGTCCTTGGCGTCGGTGTACTCGCGCCCGTTGATGAACAGGGTCGGCGTCGATGACAGCCCGAGCGTGCCTCCGTCGACCCGGTCCTTCTGGACCCGAGCCTTGGTCTTCGGATCGTCCACGTCGGCGCGGAACTTCGTCATGTCGAGACCGAGCTCCTTCGCGAACTTCTCCATGTCGGCGGGAGACAGGCTGTCCTGGTTTTCCCACAGCTTGTCCTGATAGGGCCAGAACTTGCCTTGCTTCTGGGCCGCCACGGCCGCTTCCGCCGCGAGCCGCGCGTTGGTGTGCTGCGGCAGCGGATAGTGCTTGAAGTAGATCTTGATCTCGCGGCGGAACTCGTCGAGCACCTGACGCAGCACCGGCTGGAAACGCTTGCAGTGAGGGCACTCGTAGTCGGCGAACTCGACCAGCGTGACCTTGGCGCTGGGGTTGCCCTCGACGGGGGCCTCGGACACGTCGATGAACTTGGGCTCGGCCGCCCGATATCGCTTCTCGAGCGCCTCGCTGATCTCGCTCTGGGTGTAGCCCTGGTCCGCCAGGCGGGCCACGTACTTCACCGCGTTCAAAGACCGCCGGCACGACTCGTCCTTCTTGGCGGAGGCCAGGAGGCTCTGCGCCTTCCCGCACACCGACGGCTCGCTGGTCACGACCCGGAAGAAGATCTTGCGCGCCAGCTCGTCCAGCTTGGACACGTCGACCCCCGGCGGGGGCGTCGTGTCGCTGGCGTCCGTCGCGGGGTCCGTCTTCTTGTCGCCCTTGTCGGCGGGGGCGCCTGCCGGAGGTGCCGACGCCGCGGGCGCCGAATGTGCTTCCGGAGGGCTCTTGGCACAGGCCGATACGCCGGTGGCAGCTACGAGGATCGCGACGCGCACCACGAGCGCGACCGATGAGGGCAGACGCATGCGGCGATAGATATAGGAACACGCCGAGATGGAGTCAACCGAGACTCGCGCGGACGATGAACGTCGCGCCGCCGGATCCTGGGTCCAAAGCCCCTTCGCGCGTCCTTTCGCACCGTTGACGGCACGCGCGGTGGCCACTATAAACCCCCTCGGCGCCGAGGCGCTCAAACCAGAATGGAATCCGATTACATTTCGACCGCGCTCATGATCATCATCGGCGTCGGGTTCGCGCTGGCGCTCACCGCCGCTGCGAAGTACCTGGGCCCTGGCCGACCGAGCAAGGCCAAGGACTACCCGTACGAGTGTGGCTCCGAGGTCATCGGCAGCCCGCGGGCCCGTTTCGAGATCAAGTTCTACCAGGTCGCGATCTTGTTCCTGGTGTTCGACATCGAAACGGCCTTCCTCTATCCGTGGGCGCTCCGCTATCGGGAGCTGTCCTGCGCGGGACCGCTGGCACCGGATGGCGCGTGCACCGCCGGGGGCTCGTTCTTCGGGCTGACCGAGATCCTGGTGTTCATGAGCGTCCTCATCGTCGCCCTCACCTACGTCTGGCGCAAGCGCGCCGTCGGCTGGGAGTAGTCAACCAATGGGCCTCGAAATCTACAACACCACCGTCCAGGCCGCCGTGAACTGGGCGCGTAAGTTCTCGCTGTTCAACTACCCGTTCGTGACGGCCTGCTGCGGGATGGAGTTCATGTCCACCGCCGCGCCGAAGTACGACATCGCGCGCTTCGGCGCCGAGTTCCCGCGTTTCTCGCCTCGCCAGGCCGACCTGCTCATCATCGTGGGGACCATCACCGAGCGGCAGGCCCCCGCCCTTCGCCGCGTCTACGACCAGATGTGCGAGCCGAAGTGGGTCATCGCCTTCGGGGTGTGCGCCTCGACCGGCGGCTTCTATCAGAACTATTCGACCGTCCCCGGGGCCGATCAGATCGTCCCCGTCGACGTCTACATCCCGGGCTGCCCCCCGCGACCCGAGCAGGTGCTGGACGGTCTCGTGCTGCTGCAGGAGCGGATCCAGCGCGGCGAGGGGCACAGCCAGATCGTCCTCAAGGCCGAGGCCGGTCACGACGTGCCCATCGCGGCGATCCGGCCCCGCGACAAGCAGCCCCACGGCGCAAAATAAAGACGCGAGATAAAGACGCGAAATAGACCCCACGAAGTAGAACGCCAGCAGGCACGGCCCACAGGAAAACGCGAGACATGGCTCAGATCGTCCTTGACCGGCTGGTCGCCACCTTCACCGGCGGCGAAATCGAGCAAATCGGGACCCAGCACGGCAACGAATGGGCGCGCGTTCGCCGCGACGCCTGGCGGGCCGTCGGCGCGTTCCTCCGCGACGATCCGACCTGCGACATGAAGATGCCGACCGACCTGACGGCGGTCGACCGGCTGAACCGCGACCCGCGCTTCGACGTGGTCGTTCACCTCTATTCGGTGACCAAGAAGCACCGGGTGCGCCTTTACGTCGGCGTCCCCGAGGACGACTGCAACGTCGACAGCCTGGTGCCGGTGTGGCCGGGGCTCGACTGGTTCGAGCGCGAGGCGTACGACCTGTACGGCGTGCGCTTCAAGGGCCATCCCGACCTGCGCCGCATCCTCATGTACCCCGAGTTCGTGGGGCACCCGCTGCGCAAGGATTACCCCAAGGAGAAGCGCCAGCCGCTCATCCGTCGGAGCGGCCTGCCGGGCAGTCCGGAATGACGCCGGGAATGACGCTGGGAGTGAAGCGGGCCGCGTGGGCGACCAACCGGTCCACCGCCGCCGATCCCACAACGAGGACGAAATGGCCAGCACACTGACTCCGACGCCGCCCAAAGCTCTCGCCGCTCCTCCCGCGCGCCGCATGGTGCTCGGCGTTCAGGAGCCGGAGGACATGGATCTGCCGACCGATCCGATCCCGTTGAACATGGGACCTTCGCACCCGGCCATGCACGGCACGGTGCGCATGGTGGTCGACGTCGAGGGCGAGAAGATCACGAACGTCGACATCCAGATCGGCTACCTGCACCGCTGCTTCGAGAAAGAGTCGGAGTACGCGACCTACACGCAGATCTTTCCGTACACCGATCGGCTGAACTACGTCTCGCCGATGCTGAACAACGTCGGCTACGCGCTGGCGGTCGAGAAGCTGATGGGCATCTCGGACAAGCTGCCCGAGCGAGTGGCGTACATCCGCGTGATCGTGGGCGAGGTCTCCCGGATCACCGACCACATGACCTGCCTCGGCGCCGGCGCCATGGAGCTCGGCGCGTTCACGGTCTTCCTGTACCTGCTGAAGGCCCGCGAGTGGCTGTATGAGCTGCTCGAGGAGATCTCGGGCGCGCGGCTCACGCACAGCTACGTCCGCATCGGCGGTGTCTCGGGCGATCTGCCCGACGGCTGGGGCGCCAAGCTGCTGGACGTCATCAAGCGCACCCGCGCGGTGATCGTCGAGTGCGGCCTGCTGCTGAACCGCAACCGGATCTTCCGCGATCGAATGGACGGCATCGGCATCATCACGAAGGAAGACGCCATCGCCTGGGGCGTGACCGGTCCGGTCGGCCGCTCGACCGGCCTCGACTACGACGTCCGCAAGGACCACCCGTACCTGGTCTACGACCGCTTCGACTTCGACGTGCCGATCGGCTCGGTGGGCGACAACTTCGATCGCTACATGTGCCGACTCGAGGAGATCGAGCAGTCGATGCGCATCGTCGAGCAGGCGCTGGCCAAGATCCCGGCCGGCCCCATCATGGTCGACGATCCGCGGGTGCGGCTCCCCTCCAAGACCGAGACCTACAACTCGATCGAGGCGATGATCGCCCACTTCAAGGTGATCATGGACGGCATCCACGTGCCCCCCGGCGAGGTCTACTCCTTCACCGAGGGCGGCAACGGCGAGCTCGGCTTCTACATCGTCTCCGATGGGACGGGCCGCCCCTGGAAGTGCCGCGTGCGCCCGCCCTGCTTCGCGAACGTCGCGGTGCTGCCCAGGGTCCTGCCCGGGCTGTTCATCGCCGACATCGTCCCGACGTTCGGGATGATCAACATGATCGGCGGCGAGTGCGACCGCTAATGCCGTCGCGCGCCTCTTCCTGCTCCTTCCGTCTCGACATGGGGAACCCGCATGCCTGAAACGACCCTGACCTTGATGACCGGCGCGCCGGTGCCGGCTCCGCGCGAGGACGACGCGCGCATCCCCGCCGGGACCGAGATGGTGACCGTGACCATCGACGGCACGACGAAGCAGTTCCCGAAGGGCACCATCCTGGTCGAGGCCTGCAACTCGCTGGGCGCGGACGTGCCCTTCTTCTGCTACCACCCGGGCCTCTCGTCGCCGGCCGTGTGCCGGCAGTGCCTGGTCGACGTGAAGGGTCAGCCCAAGCCGGTGCCGTCCTGCTACACGCCGGTGGCCGACAAGATGGAGGTGACCACCGCGTCGCCGCGCGTGCTGGACATCCGGCGTCAGATGCTGGAGTTCACGCTGCTCAACCACCCCATCGACTGCCCGATCTGCGACAAGGCGGGCGAGTGCACGCTGCAGAAGCACTACTTCGATTGGGACGCCAAGTACGCCCGCAACGACGGGATCAAGGTCCACAAGGCCAAGAAGGTCGACATCGGCAAGCACATCGTCCTGGACCAGGAGCGGTGCATCCTGTGCACCCGCTGCATCCGCGTCTGTGACGAGGTGGCCAAGGAGACGGAGCTCACGATGGCCATGCGCGGGGACCACGAGGTCCTGACCACCGCGCCGGGCAAGCGCCTCGACAACCCCTACTCGCTCAACACGGTCGACGTCTGTCCGGTCGGCGCGCTGACCTCCAAGGACTTTCGCTTCACGAGGCGCGTGTGGGAGCTGCAGACCACCCCGTCGGTGTGCCCCGGGTGCGCCACCGGCTGCAACATCGAGGTCCACACCGCCAGCCAGGAGATCCAGCGGCTGGTCCCGCGCGAGAACCCCTACGTCAACCAGCACTGGATGTGCGACGAAGGCCGCTTCACCTATCGACGCATCTCCGATCACCGCCTCGGCGTTCCGCTCGTCGCTGGCGCGCCGGTCGAGTGGGACCGCGCGCTCGAGCAGGCCGCCCGACTGGTGCGCGCGACGCTCGATCAGGCGCCCGGGCGCATCGGCGTGGTCTTCTCCGCGCAATCGACCAACGAGGATCTGTATGCCCTCGCGCGGCTGACCTGGGAGACACTGGGCGCCACCCGCGCCTACGTGGCGGGCCTCGACCAGGGCTGGAGCGACAACATCCTCGTCAGCGCCGACAAGAACCCGAACACGGCCGGTGCACTGGCCATCGGCTCCGGGCGGCTGAAGAGCCTGATGGATCTGTCGAACGACCTGAAAGCGGGGGCCCTCTCCACCCTGTTGATCGTCGGCGACGCGGGCGTGCTGGGCCCGGCGGGCACCGCCGCGCTGCCGCTCGCCAAGCTCGAGTCGTTGATCGTGCTCGCCTGGAAGCGCGGACCGCTGACGGACGCCGCCCAGGTCGCCTTGCCGTTGGCGGACTGGGCCGAGGTGGACGGCACGGTCACGAACCGCCAGGGCGCGGTCCAGCGCCTGCGCGCGGCCGTCCCCCCGGCGGGCGACGCGCTGCCGGGCTGGGAGATCGTCTCGCTCCTGGCCCACCGGCTGGGGCTGCCCCTGCTGTTCTCGTCGGGGACCGAGGGACGCGCGCCGGCCGAGGCCACCACGGCGCGAGCCGTGTTCCTCGAGGCCAAGCAGAAGATGGCTTTCATGAAGAACGCCGACTGGGGCCGCACGTCGCTGCCGGTCCAGCTGCGTTTCGCCAACTCGCGAGGGTGACCCGGAATGTCCTACGGTACATTGGCTTTCCAGATCGTGGCGGCGGTCGCCAAGATCGCGTTCATGATCTTCGCCTTCCTGATGCCGATCGCGTCGATCCTGACGTGGCTCGAGCGGCGCCAGTCCGCGATGATGCAGGACCGCCTGGGGCCGAACCGGGCCAACATCGGTCCCTTCCGGGCCTGGGGCATCACCCACTTCCTGGCCGACGCGCTCAAGTTCATGTTCAAGGAAGACTTCGTGCCGCCGCAGGCGCACAAGTTCCTGTTCATGTGGGCGCCGATCATGGCGATGGCGCCGGCGCTGATCGTGGCGGCCATCATCCCGTTCGGTCCGCCGCTGTGCTGGGGCCAGCTCTTCGAGGTGGTCCCCGGCGGCGCGTGCCAGCAGCCGGTGGCGCTGCAGATCGCGCACCTCGACATCGGTCTGCTGTTCTACTTCGCCATCTCGTCGCTGGCCGTGTACGGCGCGACGCTGGCCGGTTGGGCGTCGCACAACAAGTGGGCCATGATGGGCGGCCTGCGCGCCAGCTCGCAGATGATGTCCTACGAGGTCACCATGGGCATGGCGGTGCTCGGATCCTTCCTCGTGTACGGGACACTCGAGCCGTCGGCCATCGCGAACCAGCAGACGCACATCCTCAGCTTCAACGACAGCTTCCAGAAGAGCTGGGGCATCTTCACGCAGCCGGCCGGGTTCTTGCTGTTCCTCACCGCCGCCATCGCCGAGACCAAGCGCACCCCGTTCGACATCCCCGAGGGCGAGCCCGAGATCATCGGCTACTTCGTCGAGTACTCGGGCCTGCGCTTCGGCATGTTCTTCCTGGGCGAGTTCCTCGAGATCGTGGTGTCGAGCTCGATCATGGTCACCTTGTTCTTCGGCGGGTGGCACTGGGGCGCGTTCATCGACGACTTCCTGGCGTCGCACCTGCCGAACGTCGCCTTCGTCGCGGTCATGGCCACGGCGTGGCTGATCAAGGTGTTCGTCTTCTGCGGCTTCCAGCTGCTGATTCGGTGGTCCTTGCCGCGCTTCCGCTCCGACCAGCTCATGCAGCTCGGGTGGCAGCGCCTGTTGCCCGTGTCGATCGTGAACGTGGTCGTCACGGCCGCCATCATTCTTTGGGCACGGATGTGAGCGCGCGTGCCGCGCGCCCGCCCGTGAGGTAACGAGAAGTCAGAAAGAGAGACGAGAGAATGGCCGTCGGAGTCAAAGTCGTCACCCGCCCCGGAAGCTTCAGCCAGCAGATCTATCTGCCCGCCATCGCGGAGGGCCTCGGCATCACGTTCCGCCACTTCGTGAAGAATTTCTTCGGGAACCTGACCGGCCAGCGCAAGCGCACGGACATCCAGACGATCCAGTACCCGGAGGAGAAGAAGGCCTACCCGGCGCGCCACCGCGGCCTGCACCGGCTGATGGTGCGGGACGATGGCCAGACCCGTTGCGTGGCGTGCATGATGTGCCCCACGGTCTGCCCCGCCCACTGCATCACGATCGTCCCCGAGGAGTCGCCCGACGGGAAGATCGAGAAGCGGCCCAAGATCTTCGAGATCGACGAGCTCCGCTGCGTGGTGTGCGGGCTGTGCGCCGAGGCGTGCCCCTGCGACGCCATCCGGATGGACACGCTCGATCACGCGAAGCCCGTCTACAAGCGCGGCGAGGCCATCCTCGATCGTGAGGAGCTGCTCGAGCGCGGCGTCCGATCGGTCGCCGTGCAGGGCGGCGCGGGCGCGTTCTGGCGCGAGAGGGTCGCAGGCACGCCGCAGACGCTGCCCGAGGCGGCCTTGCTGCCCGGCGGTCCGCCGGCCGGGCCCACGCCGGTCGAGACCTTCGCGCCGCGCGCGAACGCGTCGAAGCCGCCGGGGACCGCGAAGGAATAGCGTTCGCGTTCGTGAGGCCTCGAGTCGGCGGCGCCCGCAGCTTTTGCCTTGACGAGGCCGGCGGCCGTCGTCATTGTCATCGGGAGCCTTCTACGCGGTTCGACACGAAGAGAGATTCTTTTCCCTACAAGAACGAATCTGGGAGCTGCCTCTGGCCGATGGACGTGCACGCCCGCGAGTCGGGAAGCCCGATGCGGCCAATCTCGTGGTTCCCCCCTTACGAAAGTAGGGGCTGAGAATTCTCTTCACCGGCCGAGGTGGAAGGCTGTTTAAAACCCGCAGGGGGACTTCGTCCCCCTACGTGCCCCCCTCAGATCGCAGCGTGGGGCCGGCGCGGCGAAGCCGCGCCTCCCGGCAACAAACTCGCTCCCTTCGGTCGCTCTGACGCCTTGGTAGCGAAAGGCAGTCGCGGCCCTGAGGGTCGGATGAGGCGCCTCTCCTCCCCGATTCCGGCTCCCTCTCCTCCGCGGGAGCGGAGGAGAGGGTTGGGGTGAGGAGGGGGGCGCGAGGGATTGCCCGAGGTCTTGGGTCGCGGGCAACCGGAGGTGCGGGTCCATGGTCGAAGCTCGCGTTTTCCTTGCTCGATGGGGGAGATTTTGCTTGTGCCGAGCTTTCCATTGCCCGGAACCGTTGATATGAGAGGCGAGCCTTAAGCGGGCCCGACTCTCATGATCAAGGTGAAGCGCATCGATCACGTGGCCATCGCCGTCGGCGATCGGGATGCGAGCGCCGGCGCGCTGGCGGGGCTCTTCGGGCTGGAATCGGGCCCGCGCGAGCACGTGGTCTCCCAGAAGACCGATGTGGCGTTCCTGAACGCCGGCGCCGACTGCGACGCCGCGCTGGAGATCATCGCGCCGGCCGGTAACGACGGCCTCTCGCGCTTCCTCGATCGCCGGGGCCCGGGGCTTCATCACGTTTGCTTCGAGGTGGACGACCTTCCGGGCGCCCTCGCCTCGCTGAAAGCCGCCGGGGTGCGCCTGATCGACGAGGCGCCTCGCCTCGGCGCCCGCGGCCACCAGGTCGCGTTTCTCCACCCGGCCTCCACCGGCGGCGTCCTGTTCGAGCTTTGCAGCCATTCAACGACTCAACCATCGTCCCAGCCCGCGTCCCAGCCTCTTTCCGCGACGCCGCCCCACGGAGCCAAAGCGTGAGCATCCGATCCTTCGTTTTCCGAATCCGACCCCGACGAACTTCGTCGCCCCTTTCGCCAGCGGCCGCCGCGTGGACCTTCGCCGCCCTGGGCGTCCTGGGCTTCGCGCCGGTTGCCCGCGCGCAGATGGGTGGCATGGGCCCCGGCATGAGCCCGGGCGGTGGCATGCCGAGCGGGCCGTCGTCCCAGGCGCCCAAGGAAGAAGGGCCTGCGCAGGAGGCCCCCGAGGACACCACCACACCGTCCGATCTCGAGCCGCTGTCCGGCTACGGCGGCGAGAGCCGCCGGCGGGTGCAGCTCTTCGAGATCGACGGGTATCTGCGCCTGCGCACCGACTACATGCACAACTTCAACCTCGGCCAGGGGTACTCGGATCGCACGGACCCGCTGGGGACGGGGCGATCCTACGGTCTGCCGCCCTTTCCGACCTCGCTGCTCTGCCCCACCCCGTCCGCCGCCAACACGGTCACGGGAACCGACCCGGCCTACGGAGGCTGCGGCCACAAGGATCTCGGGCAGGCGACGCTCCGCTTCCGCATCGAGCCGACCATCAACGTCACCGACCAGGTGCGAATTCGCTCCCAGTTCGACGTCCTCGACAACACCATCATGGGCTCGACGCCGGACAGCCTGGCCATGAACCGCACGGCGGGCGGGATCGTCCCCCAGGCGCCCATTCCGTTTCTCTACACGACCCAGGATCCGCCGGAGATCGGCCAGAACGGGTACATGTCCAGCATCCGCGCCAAGCGGGCCTGGGCCGAGATCGACACCGAGTTCGGATCGCTGCGCTTCGGGCGCATGCCCTGGCACTTCGGACGCGGGATGTCCTTCAACGATGGTAGCTGCCTCGACTGCGACGGCGGCACGACCGTCGACCGCATCGCGCTGCTCACCGAGCTGTACGGCCACCAGTTCACGCTCGCGCTCGACTACGGCACGCAGGGCTTGACCTCGAACCAGCTGGCCATCGGCCGCGTGGGCTCGAACGGGATCCCGATCGATCTCGGTCAGGACGACGACGTGTACGAGTACATGGCCGCGGTGACCCACATCGACACGCCGGTGAGGCTCCGCGAGAAGATCGATCGGGGCGAGGTGGTGCTGAACTACGGCTTGCAGCTCGTCTACCGCTCGCAGCACACCAGCTACGACACTGCCGGCTGCACCACGAAGGCGGCCGACACCATGACCGAGGGGGCGCCCGCCTGCTTGGGCAACGGCATGATCGACAGCCGCGAGCAAGCACTGCCCGCGACCCAGGAGGTCAACGCCTTCTTCTTCCAGCCGAACCTGTGGATGAAGTTGCATTATCGTGCGCTGACCGTCGAGTTCGAGGGCACCGCCGTCCTCGGCCGCATGGATCGGGGCGGCATCCTCCTGGCAGAGCCGAGCTCGCCCGCCTACTTCCGCCAGTGGGGTGGCGTGCTGGCCAGCGAGCTCCGCCTCTATCGCGACACCTTCTTCATCGGGTTCGAGACGGGCGCCGCTTCGGGAGACCAGGCCGAGAACGACGCGGGCTATCTCAATTATCGCTGGAGGTTCGTGCAGCAACCGGCCGGCGATCACAGCATTCGCGACTTCAAGTTCTCGCCCGAGTACCACGTGGACTCGATCCTGTTCCGGCACATCCTGGGGACCGTCAGCAACGCGATCTATTTCAAGCCGGCCGTCTCTTATTGGTTCGACCTCACCCAGGGCCGGCAGCTCGGGATCGCGGGCAGCGCGGTCTACAGCTTGGCGCAGGTGCCGGTCGCCACGCCCGGCAACGGCCTCGGCTACGGCCTGGAGATGAACGTCGGTGCCAGCTACCGCAACACCGCCGAAGGCTTCTACGCCGGAATGACCTGGGGCGTGCTCTGGCCGATGGGCGCCCTCAACCGCCCCGACACCCTCTGGACCACCGGCCAAGGCGCCGGCAACGCAACCGCCGCCCAAGTCCTCCGCGGCTTCCTCGGCGTTAAATTTTAAGCGCAGGGGGGACTTCGTCCCCCCTACGAGACCCCCAACAAGCCCGCAGGGGGGACTTCGTCCCCCCTACGAGACCCCCAAAAAGCCCGCAGGGGGGACTTCGTCCCCCCTACGAGACCCCCAAAAAGCCGTAGGGGGGACTTCGTCCCCCCTACGAGACCCCCAAAAAGCCGTAGGGGGGACTGCGTCCCCCCTACGAGACCCCCAAGATCTCAGACCCACGCCGGCGCGGCGAAGCCGCGCCTCCCGTCATCAAACTCGCTCGCAAGCTCGCTCTGACGCTCCCGTATGAGCCGCGCAGCCTCTGCGGAGCGGAGGTCGGCTTGCGGAGCGGAGCGAACGGTGGCCGCAGGTTGAGGAAGAGGGAGGGGCGTACCCCTCCGAGCGAGTTCCGCAGCGGTCCCCCTCGCAACCTCTCCTTGCCAGACCCAC
>Ga0207639_10000911_pt1 | contig 20012 bp, 20 predicted proteins | sample KBSCornC32_FD_184299 | JGI IMG/M metagenome (GOLD analysis project Ga0207639, IMG submission 184299) | Corn rhizosphere microbial communities from Kellogg Biological Station, Michigan, USA - KBS Corn C3-2 (SPAdes) (version 2) | ecosystem: Host-associated > Plants > Roots > Rhizosphere > Soil ...
ACGATGCGCTCGCGGGCTTCGACGTCGAACGCGCGCGCGCGGACTTCCCGCTGCTCGCGCGCACGGTGCACGACAAGCCGCTGGTGTATTTCGACAGCGCCAATACCGCGCAGAAGCCGCGTGCAGCGATCGAGGCGGTCGACCGCTACTACCGCGAGTTCAACGCGAATGTCGCGCGGGCGGTGCACCAGCTCGGCGAAGAGGCGACCGCCGCCTACGAGTCGGCGCGCGACAAGCTGGCGCGCCTGCTCAATGCACCGTCGCGCGACGAGGTCGTGCTGACCAGCGGCACGACCCAGGCGATCAACCTGGTCGCCTACAGCTGGGCATTGCCGCGCCTCGGGCCCGGCGACACGATCCTCGTCACGACCATGGAACACCACGCGAACATCGTTCCGTGGCAACTGGTGTGCGAGCGCACCGGTGCGAAGCTGAAGGTCGCGCCGATCGACGAGCGCGGCGAATTGCTGGTCGACGCGTTCATCGACGCGCTGACCCCGGACGTGAAGCTCGCTGCGGTCGCGCACGTGTCGAACGTGCTCGGCACGATCAACCCGGTCGCGGAGCTCGCACGCCACGCACGCAAGCGCGGCATTCCGCTGCTCGTCGACGGGTCGCAGGCGGCGCCGCACTTCGCGGTCGACGTGCGTGCGCTCGGCTGCGACTTCTACGCAATGACCGGCCACAAGCTGTTCGGCCCCACCGGCACCGGTGCGCTGTGGGCACGCCGCGAGATCCTGCGCGACATGCCGCCGTTCTTCGGCGGTGGCGAGATGATTCGCGAAGTGCGTTTCGACGGCACCACGTTCGCCGATCCGCCGCACCGGTTCGAGGCGGGCACGCCGAACATCGCCGGCTTCGTCGGCCTCGCCGCGGCGATCGACTATCTCGGCACGCTCGACCACGCGCGCGTCGCGGCGCACGAGCAGGCCCTGCTCGCGCATGCGAGCGAAGCGTTGCGCGCGGTGCCCGGCGTGCGCCTGATCGGCGAAGCCGCGCACAAGGTGCCGGTGATTTCGTTCCTGGTCGATGGCGCGCATGCGCACGATCTGGCGACCCTGCTCGACCACGAGGGCATCGCGGTGCGCTCGGGCCACCACTGCGCGCATCCGCTGATGCAGTTCTACGGCGTGCCCGCGACCCTGCGCGCGTCGCTGGCGTTCTACAACACGCATGCGGAAATCGAGCGTTTCGTCGCCTCGCTCGTGCGCGTGCGCAAGCTGCTGGGTTGACGCGACGATGGCCGACACGACGCTCTACGGCGCGATCGTGCTCGAACACTACCGTGCGCCGCGTCACCGCGGCACGCTGGCATCGCGCACCCATGCCGCCGACGGTGCCAATCCGCTGTGCGGCGACCGGCTGTGCATCGAACTGCGCTGCGAGCGCGGACGCATCGTCGAACTGGGCCACACTGGCGAAGCCTGCGCCATCGCGACCGCGACAGCATCGATGCTCGGCGATCTGGTTGCCGGCTTCGATGCCGCGCAGGTCATCGACCTCGAACGGCGCTTCGACGCGTTCATCGCCGGCACGGGCGCGCGGGAAGGCCTCGGCGCGCTCGCCGCGATGCAGGACTTGCAGCGCCATCCGCTGCGGCGAAAATGTGCGCTGCTGCCGTTCGCCACCCTGCGCGCCGCCCTGGCCGGCACGCCGCACGCCACCACCGAAGAAGGAACCCGCATGAATTCGAATCCTGCGCCCTGGCGTTTTCGCACGGCGCAAACCGCGGATGTCGACGCGATCGTCGCGTTGGTCCAATCGGCCTATCGCGGAGAGGGCAGCAAGCAGGGCTGGACCACCGAAGCGGACATGCTCGACGGCCAACGCACCGATCCCGCGAGCGTCGCGGCGCTGCTCAAGCCGGGCAGCGTCGTGCTGCTCGCCGAATCCGACGCGGGGCTGCTCGCCTGCGCGCATATCGAACGACAGGACAAGGCCGGCTACTTCGGCATGTTCTCGGTGAACCCCTCGCTGCAGGGCGGTGGCATCGGCCGGGCGATGCTGGGCGAGGCCGAGCGCATTGCGCGCGCCGACTGGAACTGCGAGGAGATGCAGATGACCGTGATCTCGATCCGCGACGAACTGATCGCGTGGTACGAGCGACGCGGCTACCGGCGCACCGGGCAGTACAAGCCGTTCCCGTACGGCGACGAGCGCTTCGGCGTGCCCAAGCGCGACGACTTGCGCTTCGAGCTGCTGGTGAAAGCGTTGTGACCAACTGGGTGCGCGTGTGTGCGACCGCCGAGCTGTTGCCCGGCGAATACCGCGTCGTCTGGGATGGCGACACGCCGATCGCGGTCTTCAATGTCGACGGCGAGCTGTATGCGATCGAGGACCTCTGCACGCACGATGGTGGCGAGTTGACCGGTGGCATCGTCGAAGGGCGCGAGGTCGAATGCCCGCGCCACGGCGCGCGTTTCGACATCACCACCGGTGCGGCGCTGTGTCCGCCCGCGTACGAACCGACCGCGAAGTTCCCGGTCCGGGTCGACGATGGTTTCGTCTACACGCGCGACGATCGCGACGGCTGAGCCTCGTCGCGCGCGAGCGTCGCGAAGCGCAGGGTGACGCGCAGGCCACCGCCGTCGCGACCGCGGCCGAACACGACCGCAGCGCCATGACTGTCGGCGACGCGTCGCACGATCGCGAGCCCGAGTCCGGAACCGTCGCGCCGGCTCTCGGGCGGACGGAAGAACCGTTCGCCGAGGCGTGGCCACCATTCCGCGGCGACACCCGGGCCGGAATCCTCGACGCTCAGCGCGAGCGTGCTGAGCTCGCAGGCGAGTGAGACGGTCACGCTGCCGTGTTCACCGGCGTAGTTCAACGCGTTGTCGACCAGGTTCACCAGCGCCTCGCGCAGCATCACCGGATCGCCGGCGACGTCGGCATGCGCCGGTCCCTCGTAACCGAGGTCGATCCGCGCCGCGAGCGCATCGGGCACGCGTTCTGCGATGTAGTCGCGCGCGAGGTGCGCGAGGTCGACCCGCGCCGCGCCTTCGGCGCTTTCGCTGATCGCCTGCGCACGCGCGAGCGCGAGCAGTTGTCCTGCGGCGCGACCGGCGCCGGCCGACAGACGCTCGACGTGGACGAGCGCGTCGCGCACGCTGTCCGGGCGTGGATCACCGAGCGCCCGTTCCGCCTGCAGGCGCAGGCCGGCGAGCGGCGTGCGCAACTGGTGCGCGGCATCGGCGATGAAGCGTTCCTGCAGTTCGAGCAGTTCGCGCAGGCGCGCGAGCAGGGCGTCGATCGTCTGCGTCAGCGGTCGGATCTCCAGCGGCACGCCGCGCTGGTCGAGCGGGGACAGGTCGCGCGCGCGGCGCTGCGCCAGCTGTTCGACCAGCGGATCGAGCAGGTGCAGGCCGCGACTCACGCCGACCCACACCAGCAGCAGCACGATCGCGATCAGCAGGAGCACGATCGGCAGGGTGCCGACGAGGATCTCGCGTGCGAGCGCATGCCTGCCGGCGAGCGTTTCCGCGACCGACACGACGATGGTGTCGCCGCTGTCGTCGCCACGCAGCGCCAGCGAAGCGACGCGCAGCGGCCGCCTGCCGGCTTCGAGGGAGTCGAGTCGAGGCGCGGCATCGATGATCGGCAATGGTGCGCCGGCGGGCAGGTCGATGTTGGAGGCGAGCACGCCGTGCTTGAGGCTGCGTACGACGTAGTAGGTCGGCTCGGCCGACTCGTACTCCATCAGGATGCGCACCTGCGGGCTGAGTTCCTCGTGCCCGGATTCGCTGCGGATCATCCGTTCGAGCGCGCGCGCACCGTCCACCAGCGAGCGGTCATAGTTGATGTTCGCGTAGTGCAGGGCGAGCACGTAGATCAGCGCGCCGCTGCCGAGCCAGGCCAGCGCCATCGGCACGACCAGGATCGTCAGCAGGCGTCGGCGCAGGCTAGGCGCTGGCATCGGCCGCTTCCAGCAGGTAGCCGAGGCCGCGCACGGTACGGATGCGCACGCCGCTGCCGTCGAGCTTGCGCCGCAGGCGGTAGACCGCGATGTCGAGACCGTTGTCGGTGAGCGTCGTGTCCCAGCTGCACAGCGCATCGATCAGCTGCTCGCGGCTCATGACGCGGTCGAGCCGCGAAGCGAGCGCCTCGAGCAGGCCGAATTCGCGTGGCGTGAGCTCGAGCGGCGTGCCGTCGACCTGCGCGCGTCGGCGCGGCAGGTCCAGGCGCATGCGCCCGAGCTGCAGTTCCGGTACGCCCTTGGTCGTGCGCCGACGCAGCAGGGCGCGTGCGCGCGCTTCGAACTCGCGCAACGCGAACGGCTTAACCAGGTAGTCGTCGGCGCCGAGATCGAGCGCGCGCACGCGCTCCTCGAGTTCTTCGCGCGCCGTCGCGACCAGTACGGGCACCGCGTCGGCACGTGCGCGCAAGCGACGCAGCAGTTCGATGCCGTCCACGTCGGGCAGACCGAGATCGAGCACGACGAGGTCGTAGGGGTGGTCGCGCAAGGCGGTATCGGCCTGGCGTCCGCTGGCGAGACGATCGACCGCGTGGCCGGCCTGGGTGAGCGCCGCGCCGATCGCGTCGGCGATCGCGGCGTCGTCCTCGATGATCAGGATGCGCATCGCCGCATTCTAGCCAGCGCGAGCGCTGTCACGCGCTGCCAAAAAAGATCAGGCACTTGGCTCTTCAATAGAGTTGAGAATGATTCGCATTTGTGATCCAATCAGCATCCTCACTTTTGGCCGACCGTGTCCGTGAAACCGACGCTGCTCAAACGCGTGCTGTTCCGCCTGCACTGGCTCGCCGGAATCACGGCCGGGCTCGTGCTCGGCGTGGTCGGATTCACGGGCGGCCTGATGGGCATGGAGGAGCCCGTGCTCGCACTGCTGAATGCGCGCGTGCATGCGCAGGCCGACGGCCAGGCGGCACTCGCGCCGGATCGCTGGATCGCCGCCGCGCGCGCTGCCTATCCGCAGCAATCGGTGCGCAGCGTCGCGTGGGACGGCGCGGATGCAGCCGTGCGCGTGCGCGTCGCCGGCGAAGGCGCGCGTGGATTCGAGGTCGCGGTCGATCCGTACACCGCCGAGGTGCTTGGCGTGCCGCGCGGCAGCGCATTCTTCGCGACGGTCGAACAGATCCATCGCAACCTCGCGGTCGGCCCTGTCGGCAAGCAGATCGTTGGCGCCAGCACGATTTCGATGCTCGTGTTCATCGCGACCGGCATCTACCTGCGCTGGCCACGACGGGCGCGCTCGCCGTCGGCATGGCTGCGCATGAACACGCGCGCGAACGGACGCGGGTTCTGGTGGCAGCTCCATGCGGTCGTCGGCACATGGCTGCTCGTGTTCTATTTCGTCGCGGCGGCGACCGGCCTGTGGTGGTCGTACGACGTGTATCGCAATGCGGTCAACCGGATCGCCGGCGTCAGCCCTGCACCGCGGCGCCCGCCCGCTGGCGAAGCGAAGACCCCGGTTGCTTCGCTCGACGCGGCGTGGGGAACGTTCCTGCGGCAGGTGCCGGAGGCGACGCGTGCGAGCGCGGCGCTCGCGCCCGGCGCGGATGGCGCGATCGAGATCCGTTACCAGACGCCGGCGAGTCCGCACGATCGCGCCTGGAACAGCATCAAGGTCGACCCCGCGGACGCGACGATCGTCGCGCGCGAGACGTACGCCGAGCTTCCACGCGGACGACGTTTCGTCGCGTCGCTGTTCCCGCTGCATTCGGGCAGCTTCTGGGGCACTCCGGGACGCTTGCTGATGGCGCTTTCCGCATTGCTGATGCCGCTGTTCCCGCTCACCGGCCTGTGGATGTGGCGGCTGCGTCGCCGCAACGAAGCCCTGCGCCGGCAGCACGCCGCCGCGCTCTCCGCGCCGCTCGACGTGCGCACCGCCTGAATCCCGCCACACCGCTTTTCCATCGAAGGACCGCAACCATGTCAACCCACCCGTTCATCCATTCGAGCCACGCAACGCCGAAGCGTCTGCTAGCCACTGCACTGGGCACTGCATTCGTCTCGACCGTTCCGGCGCTCGCGGAGACGGGTGTGCCGGCAACCCCGGACGGCGCCGCCGCCGACGACGCCGGCACGCGCAAGACCGACCAGCTCGAAAGCGTCACCGTCGAAGGCAGCGCACTGAAGCAGGCGTCCTCGCCGAAGTTCACGGCGTCGCTGCTCGATACGCCGCAGCAGATCACGATCGTGCCGCAGAAGGTGATCGCGGAGCAGAACCTGCTCAACCTGCGCGACATCCTCAGCACCCTGCCGGGCATCACGTTCGGCGCCGGCGAAGGCGGCGGCGGTTACGGCGACAGCATCAACCTGCGCGGGTTCACCGGCAGCAACGACATCACCGTCGACGGCGTGCGCGACAGCGCGCAGTACACGCGCTCGGATCCGTTCAACCTCGATCACGTCGAGCTCGTCAACGGTGCGAATTCGGTCTATTCCGGATCGGGATCGGTCGGTGGTTCGATCAACCTCGTCAGCAAGGTGCCGTTGCTCGGCGACCGCACGATCATCAACGCCGGCGTCGGCAGCGACAGCTACACGCGCGCCACGCTCGACACCAACCAGCAGATCGGCGATACCACCGCGGTTCGCCTGAACCTCATGGGCCATCGCAACGACGTGCCCGGGCGCGACGTCGAGGACTACCGGCGCTGGGGCATCGCGCCGTCGATCGCATTCGGCCTCGGCACCGACACCACCTTCACCCTGAGCTGGCTGCACCAGAACGACGACAACATTCCCCAGTACGGCATCCCGACCTTCAAGGGCGACGTGCTGCCCGGGGTCGATCGCGAGGCCTACTACGGCTATCGCAACTTCGACCGCCAGGAAATCCGCAGCGACATCCTGACCGGCGTGATCCAGCACGCGTTCGGCGACAATTTCTCGCTGCGCAACCTCACGCGTGCGCAACGCGTCACCCAGTTCTCGCTGGTCGATGCCCCGCAGGGCACGTTCTGCCTGCCGAATGGCCTCACTCCGTCGGGCACGTCCTGCACGTCGGGCGCGGGAACACCGTTCGAAATCGTGGTGCCGCCGGGCATGTACATGCCGAGCGGGAACCCGCGCGGCAACATCCGCGACACGAGCAACAAGATCCTCTACAACCAGACCGATCTCTCGTCGACCTTCAATACCGGCGCGATCGCGCACACCCTGGTTGCGGGTGTCTCCCTCTCGCACGAAAGCTATGCGCTGGACGGCTACAGCCAATACCGCAACGACGATGGGACCAATCCGTATGCGGCGCCCGGGCATTTCCCGTTCACGCCGATCGGCGACCCGGATTCGTTCTACGTCGGCCCGGCCCATCGCACGTTGACCTCCAGGATCGACGGCGATCTCGACAACGCAGCGGTCTATGCGTTCGACGACCTCAAGTTCAGCGACCGCTGGTCGCTCAACTTCGGTGCGCGCTGGGAGCGCAACGACGCGAGTTCCAACAGCGCGATCGTCAAGCAGTTCGTCGCGCCGACCACGGCGAACCCGAATCCCGACAACACGAACATCGGCGCGATCACCGGCGCCAATCCGACCGCGAACAATGCCGACAACCTGTTCTCGTATCGTGCCGGCCTAGTGTTCAAGCCGATCGAGAATGCGAGCCTGTACGCCGCCTACAGCAATTCGAAGACGCCGTCGGCCGCGTCGGTGAACGGTGCCTGCACCGCGACGAGCACGACCGGCACGGCGAACTGCAACGTCGATCCGGAGACCGCGGTCAACTATGAGCTCGGCGCAAAGTGGGACCTCTACGGCGGCCGCCTGTCGTTGACCGGATCGGTATTCCGCAACGACCGCCGGAACTACCGCGTCGCCGATCCGGGCAACCCCGACAATCCATCTGGCCAGCAGAGCCTGGACGGGCGCGCGCGCGTGAACGGCGTGCTGCTCGGCATCAGCGGCAACTTGACCGAGCACTGGGCGGTCTACGCGAACTACTCGCATCTCGACAGCGAAGTCGTGCAGGGTGCGTCCGACTACGTCTCCTCGCAGGGACAGGACTACACCAAGGGCGATCCGCTGTTGTCGACGCCGGAAAATTCGCTGAGCCTGTGGACGACGTACGACTTGTCCGATGCCTGGCAATTCGGTTACGGCGCGACCTGGGTCGGCAGCTACAACGTCAGCCAGCACTCGGCAGCAAACCCGGCTGGTCCGCTCAACGAGGTCGACGGCTACTGGATGCACCGCGCGATGGTCGCGTACAAGGTCAACCGCAGCTTGCGCCTGCAGCTCAACGTGACGAACCTGTTCGACGAGGAATACCTCACGCGCGTGCGTACCGCCGGTGACATCGCCTGGGGGACGCCGGGCGATGCAAGGTCGGCGGTGTTGACTGCAACCTGGGTGTTCTAGACTGTAGGGCGGACCCGACGGAGCCGAGCGATGCTGCTGCATGTCGCCAATGTGCTGGACGCGGACGAGGTGGCGCGCTGCCGCGCCGCGCTCGATGCGGCCGAGTGGCGCGACGGGCGCATCACCGCCGGTCACCAGTCCGGGCGTGCCAAGCACAACCGCCAGCTCGCCGAGGCCGATCCGGTCGCGCGCGAGCTCGGCGCGCTCGTATTGCACGCGCTCGACCGCAGTCCGACCTTCTTCGCCGGCGCGTTGCCGCGGCGCGTGTTCCCGCCATTGTTCAACCGCTACGAAGGCGGCGAGGCATTCGGTTCGCACATCGACAACGCCGTGCGCTACGACCGCTCGGGCGGCGACGTGCAGCCGCTGCGCACCGACTTGTCGGCCACCTTGTTCCTCAGCGCGCCGGAGGAATACGACGGCGGCGAGCTCGTGGTCGAGGATACATTCGGTGCGCACAGCGTGAAGCTTCCCGCCGGCGACCTCGTGCTCTATCCGGGCAGCAGCGTGCACGAAGTGCGGGCGGTCACGCGCGGAGCACGCGTCGCCGCGTTCTTCTGGATCCAGAGCCTGGTACGTTCGGACGCGCAGCGGCGGCTCCTGTTCGACCTCGATGTGTCGATCCAGCAACTGACGCAGAAGCTGCCGGATGCACCGGAACTGGTGCGCCTGACCGGCGTGTATCACAACCTGCTGCGCGAGTGGTCGAATGTCTGATGACAGCGGCCTTGCGCCAGGCGGTGCCGCCGGCGATGTCGTGCGCGCGGCTGCACACGCCGGCGACATCGATGCGCAGGCGTTGTATGCGCAGCTGCTGTGCGAGGGGCGCGGCGTCGCCGCCGATGCCGGCGAGGCGCTGCACTGGTTCTCGCTCGCCGCGAATGGGGGCCATGCCGGCGCGATGAACATGCTCGGCCGCTGCCATGAGCTGGGTCACGGCACTCCGGTCGATTTCGAGCGCGCCGCGGCGTGGTATCGCAAGGCCGCGATGGCAGGACTCGACTGGGGCATGTACAACCATGCGCAACTGCTCGCGGCGGGGCGTGGTGTCCCTGCCGATCGCGCGCGCGCATTTTCGCTGTACCTGTGTGCAGCGCAGGCCGGTCATGCGAAGTCGATGAACTGGGTCGGGCGCCACTACGACGAAGGTTGGGAAGTCGACCGCGACCCGGCGCTTGCGCTCGAGTGGTATCGGCGTTCCGCGTTGGCCGGCGATTTTCGCGGGCAGGTCAGCTATGCCTCGCGGCTCGTGCAGGATGGCCAGCTCGAGGACGCCGTGCAGTGGTTGCGGCGCGCCGCCGCGACCGCGACGCCGGCTTTCCTGCGGCAGCTCGTCGAGGACCTGTCGAAATCGTCGCACGCGCCATTGCGCACGATCGCGGCCGAACTGCGTCAGGGCGCGCCAGCCGCCTGAGCGGCGGTGAATTTCACCAGCACGAGCTCGCCGCCGCCGTCGAGCACGAGGCGTTGGCCGGCGCCGTCGCGGAAGTCGGCCAGCAATGAAGCTCCCGTCGCGAGGACGAGGGTTTCCTCGCCGCTGCGTGCCTTCGCCTGGCCGGCGAACACGTGCACGAACCACTCGCTGCCCGCTTCCGGGAAGATCACCATCGGCCCGACCAGCGGCCGCGCGAGGACCTCCGCACGCGCCGCGTCGCGTCGCGCCATCACGTTGAAGTCGCGGGTCGGTCCGGCCAGAAGGCGGCACGCGACGTGCGCTTCGCCCTTGAAATGCACGTGTTCGAAACGCCGGCTCAGCGTGCGCGGAAGTGCGTCGTCGACGACGAGCTCGATGCCGTTGCCCTCGAGCAGCAGCAGGTCGCGCGCGATGCCGGGAAACGACGAAAACGGTCCATCGCTCTCGATCTCGGCGATGCTGATACGCCAACGGAAACCGGCGGCGGAGTCATCCGCGCTGCGCGCGATCTCGGTGGTCCAACCGCCATCGTTCTTCCAGCGCGTGCGCTGGTAGTCGGCAGCGGAGAAAATGCGCAGGTTGTTCATGCGGGTGTTTCCCGTGCCACGCGACCTGGTTGATGGCCGATCCTTGACCGCAGCCTCATGGGACCCCCAGATGGTCCTGCAGGAAGCGGGCGACTGCAGGCCATACCTGCTTGCGTTGCGCTGCATCCGCGATACCGTGTCCAGCCCCTTCGAGGGTAATCAGGTTTGGCGGGCGACCATCCATTGAAAGCAGACGGACGAGCCGGCGCGTGTGCTCGTAGTCGACGCGTGGATCTTCGGTTCCGTGGACGAGCAGCAATGGCGCGCGCAACTCGCGATAGCGATACGCAGGTGAAATCCGCTCGAACGCGGCTTCGTCCTTGCGCGGGTCTCCCATGATTTTCAGGAGCGCATCGCGGCCGGTTTTCGAGCGGCCCGAGTCGCTTGCGGTGAACACGAGTGCCCGATCGCTGACGCCCATCATCGAGATCACGCAACGATACCGTTCCGGCCAGCGGATCGCGGACATCATCGCGGAGTATCCGCCGTAGCTTGCGCCGAATGCGCACATGCGCTGTTGATCGAGCGGATATTGTTCGAGTACCTTGGCGAGTGCCGTATCGATGTCGTCTTCGATCGATGTTCCCAGGCTACCCTTGCCGGCTTCGCGGAATGCGACGCCGTAGCCGCCGGATCCGCGGAAATTTACTTGCAGCACCGCATATCCAAGGCTCGCGATGAACTGTACCTCCGGGTCGAAGCGGGCCGAGTCGCGCACTCCGATCGGGCCACCGTGGCTCAGCACGACAAGCGGCAGTTTCCTCCCCTGCGTGACTTCGGGCATCGTCAGGTAGCCCTCGATCGGAAGGTGGTCGGCACTCTCCGCATGGATGACCTTGGTCGAACTCCACGCGCGTCCCTTGAGCCATGGGCGCGCTTCGTCGAGCAGTGCTGCCTGCTTCCGCCCGATATCCAGCAAGAAGAATGTCGGCGGGCGCGTCGCGCTTTCAACGCCAAGTATCACCTTGTGGAGATTCGCGTCGTGGTCGATGACGACAACCGTCTCGTCCGGGAAGGCGTTGCTCGCCTGCGCATTCAGTCGTGCTCGCGTGCGATCGAAATATTCGGTCGCGACCTGCCCCTCGCGGTAGTACGTGACCCCTATCGGCTCCTTGTCGGGGTTGAACAGAGCCGATTCGATATCCGTTCCCGGTCTTGAGAAAAGCGTCCGGGTGACTTTCCCGCTCACCGGATCGAACGCAACGAGGTCGCGCTGGGAGCGGCCGTCATCGCTCAAGCCATAGATGAGGTCGCCAGCGGAAGACAGGGCGATGGCGTAGAACGCGCCGGGCGCCCCTGGAAGCGTGACTTCGTGGAATGAGTCGGCCGATCCGTAGTACAGCACATTGGCGCCGTCACGACGACCAATGGCGGCGCGCAGTCTGCCGCTGCCGTCGGTGAACCATTGGCTGTCGTTCTCGACGCCGTGATTGAGCCGATGGCCTTCGCTGAGGTTCGTCGCATCGATCGTTTTCTGGCTTGCGATGTCGATCTTCTGCACGACGAGGCGATTGTTGTCCGAGTGCGACGCGAACAGGAGATGCTGCTTGTCGCCGGGCAGCAGGTCGACGATCGATCCACCTTGCTGCACGGTCAGCACGGTCGTGCGCGGAGGGGAAACATTGAAGTCTTCCAGTCGAAGGATCTTGATGAGCTGACGGTCTGGGTCCGCTCCGATTCCCAATACCAGGATCCGCTCGCTTTTCCATTCGGCCAGATTGATCCGTGCAGGCGCTTTCAGCAGTGGCGTGCTGGTCGAACGTCGCAAGTCGACGATGTCGATGCCCCACGATTCTCCGTCGTTGGTCACTTCCGCGACGAGTTCGCCATCGGGCGAAATGCGCAGCCGGTCGATCCTGTCGGGGCGCCACAACTGCTCTACATCAACGGGCAGGTCCTGCGCCGGTTTTGGTGCAATCGCCGCATCCGCCATGCGTGGATCGCTGCGCTTTGAGCGATAGAACGCGGGGAACGGATCCGGATAGGGTCCGGCATAGACGAAAGGTAGCGTCGACGGCAGCCTCGGATGCGTCGATTCAAGCCAGTCCATGGCACGCAATCCGCGATTGGACAGCCATATCTTTGCGTGGAACAGGCCGGTTTCGCGGAAACGGAGATCGCCCGGGTAATTGATGACGCCAGGTTTCACGCTGAATCGGAATTCATCGTCCGAAGCGAGGTCGTACTGGATGAATCCAGTCGTCGTCATGCTCGCGTGGTCGAAGCGATACTCGCCTGCGGTCGCCTTGTAGAGCTGGGTACGCAGGCCGGGATTGATTCCCTTCAGCATGGCAGCGCTGATCCCGCCGTTGCGCTGAATCCGTACTCCACCCGGAAGCGCGGTATCCGAGTCGACTGCGACGATGAGAAAGCCTTCGTCGGCATCCAGTGCGGGCAGATCCCCCGGGGCGACTTCGCGCAGGGAAGCGCGACTCGTCGCGCCAGCGAAAAGGAGGAAAAGGCAGATCGTGGTCGTGAGGGAGCGAGACATGCGCGATCCCGCGTCAAATGCGATCACTGGAATATACGGGACGCCTTGCGGCGAAGCTGAGATCAGGGGCCCTGCGGATGATACGTATAGACCAGCGTCGCGTGGCCGAGGAAGTCGATCGTCGTCGCCTGGCGTCCGCCGAGACGGCGGGCGACGCGCTCGGAGGCGCTGTTCTCGGCGCGGATCAGGCTGATCGCGCGCGCGGCATGCAGTTCGGCGAAGGCGTAGTCGAGTGCGGCTCGCGCTGCCTCGGTCGCGTAGCCCTTGCGACGCTGTTCCGGAACGAGCATCCAGCCGAGCTCGAGGTCGGGCCAGCCTTCCGGGTAGTGCATGCCGACGCGGCCGACGAACTCGCCGCTGTGGCGCAATTCGACCGCCCACATGCCGCAACCGCGCAGCGCCCAGTGGCCGAGCAGCATCGCCATCGAGCGCCAGGCATTCATGCGGTCGAGCGGCTGGCCATCGCCGACGAAGCGCGTGCTGCTGGCGTCGGCGAGCATCGCGGCATAGGCCTCGAAATGGCGTTCGCCGAGCGCGCACAGGCGCAGGCGTTCGGTTTCGAGCGTGGGAATTTCGATCATCGCCGGATCAGCCAAGCAGCGCGGCGAGCGCGCGCGTCGATGCGAGCAGGCTCTCGTTCCAGCTGAAGCCGACGATGCGCTCGCCGCTGTGTGCGTCGAGGAATTCCTCTTCCTGACCAGGCGCGAGCAGGTGGCGGTAGTCGACCGTGATCTCGGTGCCGATGCCAAGATCGGCGGCGGCGAACACGAAACCGAGATGCCACAGCCCGCTCGGTTCGAACGCATGATTGATGTAGCACTCGTCCGGCCATTCCGGCGTGACGGTGTAGCGGTCCTCGAACCAGCGCACGGTCGCCGGCAGCAGTTGCGCCGCGTCCGGCATCGCGTTGATTTCGTCGAACGTGTAGACACGCGGGATCGCATCAGGCGCGGTGATCAGGCGGCCGCGCGCGACCGGCTCGTCGAGGAACAAGCCTTGCCCTGCGCCCGTGATCGTCGACGGGCCGATGTGGTAACGCGGGAGGATCATTGCGTGCAACCGCCGTTCGGCGGGGCGCGAGTGTACAGGATGCGCGCGCCCGCCGAGCAAGCCGGCCGGCTGGATGCCTCAGCGGACCTCCATCGCGCCGCTGCCGCCGCGCGCAGGCAGCCTCTCGACCACGATGACGATCGCGTCGCGGTTCGCTTCGATCGTGCGTTCGCCGATGCCGTCGACGGCAGCCAGATCCTCGATGTGCAGGAACGGCCCGTGCGAAGCGCGATAGGCAACGATCGCCTCCGCCTTGACCAGGCCGACGCCGCTGAGCGACTCGGCCAGCGTCTTGGCGTCGGCATGGTTGATGTCCACCTGCGCGAGCGCCGGCAGGGGCAGCAGCGCGAACGTCAGCAGCAGGGAGGACAGGAGCTGTCGAAGCAGTTTCATCGGCGGCCGGATGGAACGAGCGGTTCCGGCGGGCGTCGTGCCCCGAACCGAACGGATGTTCTCGCGCGACCCTGCGCGATGGGTGAAAGTCTAGGTCCGGCGGCGGGTTGCAGGGAGTGTCCGGGGTCATGCATCGATGTAGGTGCATGCTGCGCGTTCGCGTAGGAAATTTCCTACGCAGCGCGCTCCGCAGGGTCGTCAGGCCTGCTCCAGCGGTACGGCCATGCCCCGTTTGAGCGTGCCGAGGGCAACGCGGGTGCGGTAACGCCGCACGTTCGCATTGTCCGCGAGCAGCTTCTGCATCAGTGCTTCGTAGCCTTCGACGTCGCGCGCGCTGACCACCAGCACGTAGTCCTCGTCACCGGTCACGTACCACGCTTCCTGGATCGCCGCTTCGGCGGCGATCCAGCGCTTCAGGCCGGCGAGCAGTTCGGTGCGTTCGCGCTCCACCTCGAGGTCGACGATCATCGTCAAAGGTCGACCGACGCTGCGCGCATCGACCACGGCGACTTCGCCGGTGATCACCGCCTCGTCGCGCAGGCGCGCGGTGCGCCGCTGCACGGCCGAGGCGGACAGCCCGATCTCCGCGCCGATCGCTTCGGCGGAAATGCGTGCATCGCGCTGGAGCAGGGTGAGGATCCTGCGATCGAGCTTGTCGAGTTCCGGTGGCATCTGGGCGTAAAAGCGGGAAATGACGGGGAAACTTCGCGTTTCCCGCGGGACGAACGCGGCTGCGCCGCGCGGCGCGACTCTAGCATGGGCAACCTCATCCAGCGCCCCGCGCCCGAGGTTCCGAGCATGCAGTCCACGCCCCTCATCGCCAACGTCCTGACCGCAGCGCGCTACATCGATCCACTGTTCCTCGACTCGCCGATCCTCGGCAATGCGGCGCTCGACGCCGAGCTCGGCTGCGAGTTGCTCGCCAAGGACGAGACGCGCAATCCGATCGGCTCGTTCAAGGGGCGCGGTACCGAACTGTTCGCGGCCACGGCCTTGCGAGGAAACGAGGCGGTCGTGTGTGCTTCGGCCGGCAACTTCGGCCAGGGGCTCGCACGCGCCGCGGCGAAGCGCGGGCATGCGTGCACGGTCTTCGTCGGTGCGGGCGCGAATCCGCTCAAGGTCGATGCGATGCGCCGGTTCGGTGCCGACGTGCGCAGCGGCGGGGCCGATTTCGATGCGGCCAAGCAGGCTGCGCGCGCGTACGCGGCGGCGCATGGCTTGATCTTCGTCGAGGATGGCGCACAAGCCGCGATCGCCGAAGGCGCCGGCACCATCGGCCTCGAACTGGCCGCGAGCGCGCACTTCGACACCATCCTCGTGCCGCTCGGCAATGGCGCCTTGCTCGCCGGTGTCGGGGTCGCGCTGCGCCATGTCGCGGCAGACGTGCGCATCGTCGCGGTCGTGGCCGCCAACGCGCCGGCGATGAAGCGTTCGCTCGAAGCCGGTCGTGCGGTCGCGACCGATAGCGTCGACACGATCGCGGACGGCATCGCGGTGCGCGAGCCGATCGCGCAGTCCTTGCCCGAGCTGCGTCGCTGCTGCGACGAGGTCGTCGCGGTGTCGGAGCAGCAGATCGTCGATGCGATGCGCTTGCTGCACCGGCGCCTTGGTCGTGCTTTCGAGCCGGCGGGCGTGGTCGGCGTCGCCGCGATCCTCGCCGCCCGCGAGTGCCATGCCGGTCGGCGGGTGGCGACGATCCTGTGTGGCGCGAATGTCGCGCCGGACCTGCGCGAGCGCCTGTTCCCGAGCTGACGGCGCCGCGTCATCACGCTTCGTTCCTCCCTTTTCACACGGAAGCCCCGATGAAACTCCTGTACCAGACCCACTCGCCCTATGCCCGCAAGGTTCTCGTTGCCGCGCACGAAATGGGCATCGCGCAAGCGCTCGAGGTGATCCATCACGAGACCAGTCCGCTGCTGCGCAACGACGCGGTGTTCGCACTGAATCCGCTCGGCAAGGTGCCGGTGCTCATCGATGGCGACGACTCGGTCGTGTTCGACTCCGACGTGATCTGCGAATACCTCGATCGTCTGCACGGCGGTCGCCGCCTCATCCCGGACGAGGCGAGGTCGCGCTTTCGCGCACTGCGCCTGCAGGCGCTCGCGCAGGGGATTGCCGATGCCGGGATCGCCGTGCGCTGGGAAGACGAGCGGCGGCCCCCGCCGTTGCGCTGGCCGCAGCTGCGTGACGGCCAACTGCGCAAGATCGCGGACGCCTGCGATTTCGCCGAGCGCGAGGTCGATCCGGCGCGGCCGATCGACATCGGCGACATCGCACTCGCGACCTCGCTCAGCTGGATCGAATTCCGCGGCGTGCATGCGTTCGCACCAGGCCGCCCACGCCTCGCCGAATGGTATGCACGGTTCAGCGAGCGCCCGTCGATGCGTGCGACCACGCTGTCGGGAGATACCCATGACCACTGAAGGCACCACTCCGGCATCCTCGTCGGTCGGAACATCGCTGACGCGCCTCGGCCCTCAACTGCTGTTCCTGCACGGCTACATCGCCGATGTGCAACTCGTGCGGCGGATGGTTTGCGCACCGCCGCAAGCGCAGCGCCGGCCGGCCGCGTGGCGGCGCCTGGTGGCGCTGTTCGGGTGGCTCGGCTGCGGTGCGATCCGCGCCTTTCCGCCTTGATGGCACGCGAAGTAGGCGCGCCGATCCGCTACGATTGACGACCTGCCGGGTGCGGCTGCCAGCGTGTGCCAACGCGCGCGGTTCGCGCAACGGACCCACGATCGAACAGGTGGACAGATGGATTCCAACGCACTCAGCAGTTTCGTCGGCGGCCTCTGGGACGAGCAGATCGTCCCGCAGATCACCGAGTACATCCGCATCCCGAACAAGTCGCCGATGTTCGACGCGCAGTGGGCCGAACACGGCTACATGGACCAGGCGGTCGAACTGATGGCGGGGTGGGCGAAGGCGCAGCCGATCCCCGGCATGCAGCTGGAGGTGGTGCGCCTGCCTGGTCGCACGCCGCTGATCTTCATCGAGATCCCGGGCAGCGGCGACGACACCGTGCTGCTCTATGGCCACCTCGACAAGCAGCCGGAAATGACCGGCTGGTCCGCGCACCTCGGTCCCTGGAAACCGGTGCGTGAAGGCGACAAGCTGTACGGTCGTGGCGGCGCCGACGACGGCTATGCGATCTTCGGTTCGCTCGCCGCGATCCTCGCGTTGCAGGCGCAGGGTATCCCGCATGCACGCTGCGTCGTGATGATCGAGGCCTGCGAAGAGTCGGGAAGTTACGACCTGCCGTACTACGTCGACCATCTCGCCGCGCGCATCGGCAAGCCGTCGCTGATCGTCTGCCTCGACTCCGGCTGCGGCAACTACGACCAGCTGTGGTTGACGACCTCCCTGCGCGGCCTGACCGGCGGCAACCTGACGGTGAAGGTGCTCGAGGAGGGCGTGCATTCCGGTGACGCTTCCGGCGTCGTCGCGTCGAGCTTCCGCATCCTGCGCCAGGTGCTGTCGCGCCTCGAGGACGAGGTGACCGGCAAGATCCGGCCGCAGGAGCTGCACGTCGAGATCCCCGCGCAGCGCGTCGCTCAGGCGCAGCGTACCGCGCAGATCCTCGGCAACGCCGTGTATTCGAAGTTCCCGCTGGTCGACGGCGAACAGCCGATGAATGCCGATCTCGCCGAACTCGTGTTGAACCGCACCTGGCGCCCGGCACTGTCGGTGACCGGCGTCGGTGGCCTGCCGGCGCTCGATTCCGCCGGCAACGTGCTGCGTCCGTACACCGCGGTCAAGCTTTCCCTGCGCGTGCCGCCGACGCTGGATGCGGCGAAGGGCGGCGAGTTCCTCAAGCGCCTGCTCGAGAAGGACCCGCCGTACGGCGCCAAGGTCACGTTCGACCTCGAGAAGGCCGGCAGCGGCTGGGAAGCGCCCGCGCTCGCGCCGTGGCTCGAGCAGGCAGTCGACGCCGCATCGCGGCAATTCTTCGGTGCGCCGGTCGCGTTCAACGGCGAGGGCGGCTCGATCCCGTTCATGGGCATGCTCGGCGAGAAGTTCCCGGGCGCGCAGTTCATGATCACGGGCGTGCTCGGCCCGCACTCGAATGCGCATGGCCCCAACGAGTTCCTGCACATCCCGACCGGCAAGCGCATGTCGATGTGCGTCGCCAAGGTCGTCGCCGACCACCATGCGGCCGGCATGCAGGGACTCACGCGCGGCGTCGCGGCGAGCCATGCGCATACGGTCAAGGGCGGCGACGGCTGCTGCGACTGAGCGTCGGCATATCGCCACGATCGTGCCATCGTGGCGCCATGCTTCGTGCCGGCGAATTGGTTAGTTTTGCCGGCAGGAGGTTCCCATGACGACGATCCGCACCGCACGCACCTACGACGCCGCCGCGATCACCGGCCTGTGCGGCGAGCTCGGCTATCCGGCCACGCGTGCGCAGGTCGTCTCGCGCCTCGCCGCGATCGAGACGGACGCGCGCGGCTGCGTGCTGGTCGCGGAAGACGCTTCCGGCACGGTGGCCGGCTGGCTGCATGTCGCGATCGGCGCCAGCCTCACCGATGAGGCATGCGCCGAGATCCGCGGCCTCGTCGTCACCGCGTCCGCGCGCGGCAACGGCCTCGGCCGTGACCTGCTGCACGCCGCCGAAGCCTGGGCGCACGCGCACGGTTGCGCGTGCATGCGCGTACGCAGCCGCGTCGAACGCGAAGGCGCGCACCGCTTCTACGAACGCGCCGGCTATGTCCGCGCGAAGACCCAGGCGGTATTCGCCAAGCCGGTCGCGGCGGCTCAGTCGACCAGTCGCTTGCGCACCGCGTAGCGCACCAGTTCGGCGCTGTTGCGCACGCCGAGCTTGGCCAGCACGCGGCTGCGGTGATTCTCCGCACCCTTCGCGCTGATCGACAGGCGGATGGCGATTTCCTTGATCGTCAGGCCGTCGACGACGAGATGCAGCACTTCGCGTTCGCGGTCCGACAGCGAGCCGTACGGATCCTCGGGCAGATCCTGCGGCTGGTGCAGGCGGCCGGCGAGGATCTTCGTCGCATACGGGCCGAAGTGCACGCCGCCGGCGGCGATCGTGCGGATCGCCTTCAGCAACTCGTCCGCCGCGGCGTGCTTGACGAGGTAGCCGGCGGCGCCGGCGCGCACCATCTGCACGACATACTCGTCCTCCTCGTGCATGGTCAGCACGAGCACGCGCGTGCGCGGCAACTCCTCGGTCAGGCGGCGCACGACATCGATGCCGCTCAGGCGCGGCATCGAAATGTCGATCACCGCGACGTCCGGATGCAGGGCATGTGCCTGCTCGATCGCGGCGATGCCGTCGCCGGCCTCGCCCACCACGAGGCAGTCGCTGCTCGCGCGCAGCGTCGCGACCATGCATTCGCGCAGCACCGTGTGGTCGTCGGCGATGAGCAGTCGGATCATGCGTCGGCCTCCATGTTCGAATCCGTGAGTGCGAAGCGCAGGCGTATGCCGAAACCGGCACCGGGCGCCGAATCGACCCGCAGCGTACCGCCGAACAGGCGCGCGCGGTCGCGCATGCCGCCGAGACCGCTGCTGGCACCTTCGGTCCCGCGCGCGAGCGCCGCTTCCGGCGCGCAACCGCGGCCATCGTCGCGCACGCTCAGTTCGGCTTCGCGTTCCGCGCAGCGGAAGGCGACTTCCACGTGCGTCGCGTCCGCGTGCTTGGCGATGTTCGCGAGGGCTTCCTGCACGATGCGGAACACGAGGGTGGAGCGGTCGCGGTCGAGCGCGACCGAACCGGCCTCGTATTCGAGCGTG
>Ga0207639_10000912_pt1 | contig 19997 bp, 13 predicted proteins | sample KBSCornC32_FD_184299 | JGI IMG/M metagenome (GOLD analysis project Ga0207639, IMG submission 184299) | Corn rhizosphere microbial communities from Kellogg Biological Station, Michigan, USA - KBS Corn C3-2 (SPAdes) (version 2) | ecosystem: Host-associated > Plants > Roots > Rhizosphere > Soil ...
CATGTTTTGCGCATGATAGTCATGCCGTCCTCCCCTTAATTCGCGCTGGCGGTGATTTCGACCCGACGGTTCATCGGTTCGCGCACACCATCGGCGGTTTCGATCTTGAGCTGGGTTTCGCCCAGGCCGTTGACGGTCATGGCATCCGTGGGGATGCCACCCTGGCTGAGCAGATTGGCGACATTCTGCGCGCGGCGCAGCGAAAGGCCGTCATTATAGCGGTTGCTGCCCGAAGTATCGGTATAGCCGGTCACGCCAAAGCGCTTCCACCCGCATTGCGCCGCCGTCTGGGTCAAGGTCGTGACAGTGTTCACCCCTTCCGGCAGCGGCATGTCCATGTTCCAGTCGAAGAAGATGGACACCGCCGGCGCCGTGCAGTCCAGCGCGGGTGGGGCTGAAGCTGCCGACACCGGCGGCGGTGGCGGCGCCGTGAGGCGTGCCACAAAGTCGTCGCACTTGTTGATGCTTTCCGCATCCTTCGTGCCGGATTTGATGAAGCCGATGGCGATGCCGCACTGGTTCTTCGCCTCCACGGCGTAGGTCCAGCGGCTGTCCTGGGCCGCGCGGATGCTGGCGTCGCCCACGGCCTTGACCGCCGTGTCGTAACGGCTGTCCAGCGCATCCCTCAATTCGGACTTGCCCAGTTGCAGCAAGGGCGAAGCAGGCGCCGCCCAGGCCGCTGTCGATAGCATGGCTGTCACCATCCCGGCAGCAGCCACCCTCCCCAACGCATTTCGCATATCCATTCTCCCCAAAATTCCCCGCGAGACAGTTTCAAGATCACGCATGCGCGACCGCCATTGCTTCATGCGCCGCCATCGCGGCCTCGAAGATGGCGGTGACCGCTGCCATGTGCCCGGCGTCCGCCATTTCGACATGCGCCGGGTTCAGCAGCGCAGGCGCCGCCGGATGCGCGCCGCCCGGCAGAGCCGCCAGCAGCGCATCGATGTTCGGCACGTCATGGGCGCCCAGCGCTTCCTTCACGACCTCCGCCGCATTGGCGGCCGGTCCAGCCTGCTGCGCCGCCGCCAGAACCGCCGCCGCCGCATTGCCGTTGAAGGACGGCAGATTGATCGACTGCGCCAGCAGCGCCTGATGATCGCCAAGGCTTGGCTGCTCGGTCTGCGCCGTGTCGGCCGATGCCGGAGCAGGCGCGGCACCATGGTCGGACAGACTGACGTGATCCGGTGCCTGCTCCTCGCCATGGCTGGCCTGCTGGACCGGCTGTTCGGCCTGATGCGTCGACTGGTCGTCGGCCGATGCAACGCTGGTCTTGCTGTCGTCGGTGCTGGTTGGCTCGGACGGCGCCGTGCTGGCCGGAGCGCTCTCCGTCACCACGGGCGTGCTTTCCGTGGTCGCCGGGGCGGTTTGCGTTTGCTCCTGCGTTTCCACGGCGCCAGCGACGGCGACCAGGCTGGCGGCGACGAGCGTCTGATTGAAGCTGCTCGTCGTCGTGCTGTCCGTCACCTTGCTGTCGGCATCCTTGGGCGCGGTGGTGAACACCGCGTCGCCGATCGTACCCTTGCTGCCATCCGTCCGCACGAAGCTCGCTTCGCCGAGCACGGTCACGTCGCCATTTGCAGCCGTATAGCTCTTGCCGTCGGCGGTCAGTTCGATCGCGACAATGCCGGCTGCCGTCAGCGACTTGATTTCGCCCGCGTCAACATGGCCATTGGCGTTGGCATCCTGCCACACGCCAAACTGGGCAAAGGCAGCATCCTTCGCATCAAACACGCCGTCGCCATTGCTGTCATAGGCAAGGCGCAGACCCTCAAGGTCGCTGCTGGCGCCAGGCGCATCGTCGGAGAAGACAATGTCATAAGCGCCGCCCGTCATATGGACCAGCAGGCCGTCTTCAGCCGACACCCAGGCGGTGTTGACTGCGCCAGCGCCATAGTCATGGCTGATGCCGGCATCCAGACCGACAAAGTGCAGGCCATCGCCGTTCAGGTCGATCGCAATCGGTGCAGCCGGCTGGGCAGGCGTCAACCCGTCCTTGACATGAATGCTGAAGCTCTGGGTCGCTGTCGTGTCACCGTCATTGTCGGTGAGTTGCAGCGTCACCGGGATCGTCCGGTCGACCGTAGTGGACGCCACGCCGACCTCGACCAGGTTCAGTTTGATGGATCCCGTTGATTCATAGACGTCGATCCATGCCAACTGAGTCCCGCCCGGAGCCGTGATCGTCAGCGATGTCGCCGAGGTCGCGGGAGTGAAACTGGCGGTCGTCCCATTTGCGTAATGGGCGACGAACTCCACCTTGTCGCCAGCACCGAAATTGGCGAATGTGAACGTGGCATAGGTCGCATTGGCCAGGCTGACGCCAGACGGCGACGTGTAGGGACCAGCGCCATCATAGTCGTTCAGCGCACCGAAATCGAAGCGCATGAACTCGCCGGCGTCCAGATTATTGTTGCCAAGCCCCCAACCTGCCGTGGAGCCGTTGACTCCGCCGGTCTGGGTCAGGGAAGGATCGCTTCCGCTCAACCAGGTGGCTTCGTTGAAGCCTGCTGTCGGAGTCCATCCCGTCGCCATGACGACATTGGACACGACAATATATTGCGTCGGCCCGCTGCCGGAAGAACTTCCGCTGCCGACCGCGACCGGCGTCGTCACTCCATCCAATGGAGCCAACAGGTCGAATATATACTGCCCGGACGTGCCTGCCGCGGGGTTTACCGTGATGGTGAAGACCGCCGTGTCGCCGGCATTGTGCGTCCCGCTACCATCAACGTCGGCATAAGCTGTCAGAACATTGCCGACCTGCTCCGTCACCAGATTGTGACCACCAGAGGTAATGCCGGCGGTGTTGGCGTTGATGACCATCGATCCGGTGCCGTCGGCGCCCGACACATAATGGAGCGTCCCCACGGCTGGTGTCGTCGCCACATTATTGTCGGTCTGCTGGCTCTGCACCGTGCCGAGCGTCGGCGTGTCGTCGACGATGTGCACCACCAGATTGTCGCTCGCCGTGGTGCCGCCAATGCCGTTCACCGTCAGGGTGACGCTGTCATCGAACCCGGTCGGGGTCGCGCCGGCATAGCTGTCATTGTCGATGGTCGCGTTCAGCGTGTAGCTGTAGCTCACCGCCCCGGTTCCGGCATTGTAGCCGGTCAGGCGCAGCGTGCCCTCTCCCGTGTTCACCACGCCATTGGTGGTGCCGAAGGCCAGCATCTGCGCCAGGGTGAAGGTGGTGCCGCCCACCACGATGTTCGCCACTCCATCAGTCGCCGTCACCGTGAAGCTGCCCGTGGTCGCATTCGTGCCGTCATGCAGCGAACCCGTCGGCAGACCAGCCTCATAGACAGTGGCATCCGGGCCGGTTGCAGCCAGGGTGACAACGCTGGCGCTGTCGGCCGCGCCATGGACCGTGATCACCAGCTTGGCCGAGGACTGGTCCCCATCCGCATCCTGCATGGTGTAGTTGAGCGTGAAGTCCTTGCTGAACGCCGCACCCAGCGCCTGCGTCGCGGCCCGGCTGTTGTCGAGCACATAGCTCCACGTGCCATCGCTGTTCTGCGTCAGCGTGCCGTAGGTATTGAGTTCCGTGATCGCAGCCGTATCTGCACCCCAGCCGACGAAACCCTTGGGCGTGTCGGCACCCGATACGTCGTTGGTCAGCACATTGCCCGAAAGCGTGTTGATCGCCGCATCCTCGGTCACCGTGCCGCCAGCATCATCCACAGCGTGAGGCGTGTCGTCGACGATGCGAACCACAAGCTCGTCGCTGCCGGTCGAACCACCGATGCTGTTCACCGTCAGCAGGACCGTATCGTCGAACCCGGTTGGGGTCGCACCGGCATAGCTGTCATTGTCGATCGTCGCGTTCAGCGTGTAGCTATAGCTGACCACCCCGGTCCCGGCATTGTAGCCGGTCAGGCGCAGCGTGCCCTCTCCTGTGTTCACCACGCCATTGGTGGTGCCGAAGGCCAGCATCTGCGCCAGGGTGAAGGTCGTGCCGCCCACCACGATGTTCGCCACGCCATCAGTCGCTGTCACCGTGAAGCTGCCCGTGGTCGCGTTCGTGCCGTCATGCAGCGAACCCGTCGGCAGACCAGCCTCATAGACAGTATTGTCCGGTCCGGTCGCGGCCAGGGTGACAACGCTGGCGCTGTCGGCAGAGCCATGGACCGTAATCACCAGCTTGGCCGAGGACTGGTCCCCGTCCGTATCCTGCATGGTATAGTTGAGCGTGAAGTCCTTGCTGAAGGAACCGCTGAGCGCCTGCGTCGCGGCCCGGCTGTTGTCGAGCACATAGCTCCACGTGCCGTCGCTGTTCTGCGTCAGCGTGCCGTAGGTGTTGAGTTCAGCAATGGCCGCGGTGTCGGCACCCCAGCCGACAAAGCTGCCCGGCGAGTCCGCGCCCTGCACATCGTTGGCGAGGACATTGCCCGAAAGCGTGTTGATGGCCGCATCCTCGGTCACCGTGCCGCCAGCATCGTCGATGGCATGAGGCACATCGTCCACGATAGCGATAGTGAGGCTGCTGCTGGCCGGATCACCGTCCTGGTCAGTCAGGACGATGTCGAAGCTGACGTTGGTGTCGTTGCCCGACGTATTGTCCTTCAGCGTATAGGTATAGGTGAAGGAGCCGTCGCCCGTGACGTCATCATAGCTGCCGCCCGTGATCACCAGCGTGCCGATGGCGTTGTTCACCACCGTCTGCGGGAAGAGCGAGGCGTCAAGCGCAACGCCGCCAACCGTCAGCGACTGGATGCCGTCGCTCGAATGGAAGTTGACCGTGCCCGACACCGCTTCACGCGGATCGCCATTGGGTCCAGGCGCAGCCTGCTCGCCCGAACCTTCCGATTTCCCGTCACGTGCGGGCAGGCCCGCTTCGTAGACAGTGGTCGTCTCACCACCCGCTGCGGGCACGGAGAGCGTGGGAAGCGAGTCTGCAATGCTGATGGTCAGCGTCGTCGGCGAAGTGCTGCCGTCGCCATCGGCCAGGACATAAAGGAATTTATCCTCCACGCCGCCGGGCGTGTCAGTGAAGCGGGTATAATTGTAATCGCCATTGGCGAAGATCTGAAGGTCGCCATATTGGCCGTGGATGACGGCGAAGCTGCCCGGCGCGACCGGCTGGCCGCTGCCCGCCACGAAGGCGTCGTTGACGATGCTTCCACCGAAGCTGACATGTGCGCCCACGCTGTCGGCGCCGAGAACATCCGCGCCCGCCGTGCCGCTGGTGGTGCCGACGCCAGTGATGACATTGCCCGCCTCGGCGGTGAAGCTGCCCGCTGCCACCGTGTCAGTGTCGGCCAGCGCGTGCGGCTTGTCGTCGATAATGGCGATGCTGAGGTGGCTGCTCGCCGGATCGCCATCCTGGTCGGTAAGAACGATGTCGAAGCTGACGCTGGTGTTGCTGTTGCCGGACGTATTGTCCTTCAGCGTATAGGTGTAGGTGAAGGAACCGTTGCCGGTGACGTCATCAAAGCTGCCTCCGGTGATCACCAGCGTGCCGGTGGCGTCGTTCACCACCGTCTGGGGGAAGAGCGAGGGGTCCAGCGCCACGCCACCAACCGTCAGCGACTGGATGCCATCGCTCGAATGGAAGTTGACCGTACCCGACACCGCTTCGCGCGGATCGCCATTGACACCGGGGGCGGCCTGTTCGCCCGAACCCTCGGACTCGCCCGGACGGGCGGGCAAGCCTGCTTCATAGACAGTGGTCGTCTCGCCGCCCGCTTCCGGGACGGCGAGCGTCGGCAGCGAGTCCCCGATCGAGATGGTCAGCGTCGCAGGCGAAGTGCTGCCGTCGCTGTCGGCCAGGATATAGACAAACTTGTCCTCGACGCCGCCGGGCGTCTCGGTGAATCGGGTATAGCTGTAATCACCGTTGGAGAAGAGCGTCAGGTCGCCATATTGGCCGTGGATTATGGCCGAAGCACCCGAAAGCACGCCCTGACCGCTGCCCGGCACCAGGGTGCCGTTGACGATGCTGCCGCCGAAGCTGACATGCGCGCCCGCGCCGTCGGCGCCAAGAATATCCGCGCCCGCTGTCCCGCTGGTGGTGCCGGCGCCGGTGACGACATTGCCCGTCTCCGCCGCGAAGCTGCCGGCCGCCACGGCATCGGTGTCCGGCAGCGCCTGGGGTTTGTCATCAATGATGGCGATGGTCAGCGTGGTCGCCGCCGGATCGCCGTCGCTGTCGGTTACGGTGACGGCAAAATCGTCATGCGTGTTGGTGCCGGAGGTATGCGTCTCCAATGTGTAGCTATAGGCATAGCCCGCCGCCGGTGATCCGGTGATCGTCAGCGTGCCGAATGCACCCTTGATCGTACCGCCGTTGGTGACGTCCACATTGTTGACGAACAACGTGCCCACCGTGTCGTTGCCGGTAGTGATGACCAGCGCGCCGGTCGCCGTTTCCGCCGTCGAGGCGGCATTCGAGCCATTAGGGTTAAGCGCCGCTTCATCGACGACCGTGTCGGAGCCTTCCGCGACCAATATGCTCGGCGTGGAGTCCGGCAGCAGGGTGACGGTCACCGTCGCCTGCGACTTGTCGCCATCGCCATCCTCGATCTGGTAGACGAAGCTGGCCGTGCCTTCCTGGCCCGGAGCAGGTGTGAAGGTGAAGAGGCCAGCCGTTGCGTCGTAGCTCACGCTGCCCAGTGCCGGGCCGCTGACGATCGTGACCTTGGGCGTCGTGGCATTATGTATGTCGACGCCGTCGGCACCGAACACATCGTTGGTGAAGGCGTTGATGACCACCGGCGCATTTTCCGTCGTCTGGACGGCGGCATCGTCATGGGCGGTCGGCACGTCATCCTTGATCGTGATGACCAGCGTACCAGGCGCGGACGCATCACCATCGACATCGGTCACGACCACGGTGAACTTGTCGGTCACGTCATCACCCGGCGTATTGTCGGTCACGGTGTAGCTGTAGTCGATCGATCCCGGCGCGATGGCGGTTATGGTCAGCGTGCCGCTGGCACCGGTGATCTGCTGGCCCACGGCGGTGACTGTCACACCGTTGATCGTGACGATCGCCGGCATGTCGGGCGCGACATAGGTGATCGTGCCGTTGGTCGTTTCGATCGGAGCGGGCGCATCCGAACCGGGCGATTCACCCGGACGATTTTCGATGCCAAGGCCAGCTTCGTCAACCACCGTGCCCGCGCCCGAAGTGGGAATGGAGGTGATAACCGAGCCGCTGTCGCCGATATTGACCGTCAGCGTCGCATGCGACAGGTCACCGTCGCCGTCGCGGACCGTATAGGTGAAGCTGTCGCTGACGCCGCCCGGCGTCCCTTCCGAGCGGACATAGCTGTAGCTGCCGTCACCATTCAGAGTCAGGACGCCATATTGGCCCTGGATCGCGTGGCCGACAGTATTGGCATTGTCCAGCGAGGCTCCGTTGGCGCCAGCCGCGACGCCGACCACGGCGCCGGTGGGCGCGAAACCGTCAGCGCCGCTGATGTCAGCGCCGGCGGCGCCCGAAGTCGTGCCAGCGCCGGTGACGACATTGCCGGTTTCCGGGCCATAGCTTCCCGCCGCTACCAGATCGGTGTCGTTATGAGCCTGCGGCGCGTCGTCCGCAATCGAGATGCTGAGGGTCGCGGTCGCTTGATCGCCGGTGCGGTCGGTGACCACCACAGTGAAGATTTCAGCAGGCGGCGTACCGATCACATTGTCGCTCAGCACATAGCTGTAGCCGATCGCGCCGGACCCTATGGAGGTGATCGTCAGCACGCCGAGCGGGGTCGTAACCGTCTGGCCGACCGCAGTGATGGCGGTCCCGTTAATGGTCACGCCGGCCAGGCCGTCATTGGCGGTGATCTGGATGGTGCCAGTGGTGCGCTCGCTGTCGGTCGCAGCGGCAGTGCCCGCCGGCTCTCCCTCGCCGCGCGCGGGCAGGCCCGCTTCGCTCACGTTCGCGGTCGCGTCGATCGCGCCGGCCGGCTGGTCGGGCGTGACGATGACGACTTCCGGCTTCTCATCGGGAGCAATCGGCAGGATTTCGCGCGTCTCAGGCTGGGTGAACTGCAATTCGGTGGGGGGCAGCAGATCGCCAAGGCCATGGGGATCACCCACATTGCCATCGGGACCAATGAAATTGCCACCGGAGCTGCGCGGCGGACCGGCGGCTGGTTGCGGTTCTTCGCCGATCAGCAGGGCGGCCAGGTTGACCGAGGGGATCTGGACATCGCCCACGACCAACTGCGGCATGACGACCGCGCCATCCAGAATGACCAGGTCGCTGCCATCGGGCAGGTGGACGATCAGATTGCGCCCCGACACCTCTATCTGGTTGATATCCGTGCCCGCGGGCAGGACGACGGTGCCGTCCGGATTGGGTGCGACCGTCCTTACGACGTCTGCATGATGATGCATCTTGCCGGGATGGACCGTCTTGCCCTTGGCAGTCAGGGCGGCCGCTTCAGGATGAAGGGCCTGCTGATGGTCAGAGGTGCTTTTGCTATCCCAATCGCGCTCGAAATCCATTGTCCATCCCACCTGTCGCCATGGGGGCATGGAAGGAGCGCGCAAAGGACCAGCCCCGAATGCACAGCGCATACGGACCGACACCTTTTTCCGACATTGCGGCAATCAGCGGATCAGCTATTGCCCCTAGTCAACGTTCTCCCGCCGGCAGGATCTTTTCTGCAAAGTCGACTGCCGCCCCGGATTAACATCTTTCATCTTATTTTTACTGACCCGATGGCCGATCTTATTCGTCCGGCGCGAAATGAGTCACGCAGATTCCAGTTTTGTTAACCATTTTAATACGATACGACCGGAAAAATAACTTAAGCTTTATTACTAAGGATATAGTTATGGATATTCAGCTATATCCTATAGCCTATGCCAAACTCGGCCATGGCTAAGGAACAAGGTTTACAACTTACGCGACTCGGACGACTCGAACCTGTCTTGACCTTTCCGGATCGGCGGCATCAAGGATGCCGAACGACCGGAACCGCTCAGAAGAAATGAAAACGGGCGACCGGCTTATGTAGCCGATCGCCCGTTCAAAATGCGACCCATAGACTTATCTTGCGGAGCCATGCGTTCCTTTCCGCGGCTTCCTCCAGTCGGCCTGTGACTGGCGATAAGCTATGGAAAATCAACCCCCCTCCGACGAGAATCACAAATAACGGCTGAAGCGGTTTTAACAATTGACCCGTTGACTTATATCGAAGGATAATAGTTGAGCCCTTCTTCTCGATGGACGAGGATATCTGTGTTTAAGGAGCCGTCTCTTTTATGGCTTCCGTTGGCGCGGATGGATATTTTTCCACAACATTCTCTACGCCGGTACCTGCGATATCCGAACCGGTCGGCTGATCTGCGCCGTTCACCTTGGCGCCTGCGTCGACAGCAGCGGATGGCGCGGAGACCGGCGGGGCGACGGGTGGAGCAGGCTTGGGCATGGCCGCGAGAAGCTGCTCCATCCGCCGAGTGCGCGCGCCGCCCGATCCGGTGGTCCGCCGGAAGCTGGCCAAGGCATAGCTGGCCAAGGGTTCCGCCGCGTCATAGCGTTTGCGCGCCAGATAGAAATCGACGAGATTCTCCACGGCCAACTGCGTATTGGGATCATCTTCTCCCCGGGTTCGCAAATAGCTGTCGAACACCCGCCGATAGAGGCCTTCCGCCTCGCGATAACGGCCGATCGCTTCCAGCTGCAACGCCAGATCATTGGCGGAAATCAGCGTGCGCGGATCGTCGGCGCCGAACAACTCGTCGGCCAGCGCCAATCCCTTGCGCGCCAGATCGACCCCGTCCGCCTTGCCAGAAGCATAGGCGGCCTGGGAAGCCGCCACCAGCGTGCGCCATTCCTTTTCCCGTGCCTCAGTGACGTCGGGAACATAGGGAAGCTGTGCATGCACCGGCGCCGCGAGGCAGAGCCACGCGATGCCCCACGAAATCCACCCCTTGCTACCGCCGGTCATGGCCATCCTCCCCATCACAAGCTTTCGCGACGATGCTATGCGCGACGGGTTTAACAAAGTGCAAGTGTCGAACTGTTTCAAAACAACAGGCCCTGATCGGCCTGCCCTTCCCAGGCAGGTCCGTGCTGCGGCAAACAGGACTGCGACCTGGGAAATTACCCGGTCAACGCCTCGACCAGTGCCTTGACCTTCTTCTGCCGCCACTGCGGCAAAGGCGCCAACAACCAATAGGCGAGCGACGAAGGCGCGGCGTCGCCGACCGGTCGGACGCGCCCTGCGGCAATATCCGCCTGTGCCAGCAAAAGCGGCACGCAGGCATGGCCAAAGCCATTCGCCGCGGCTTCGATCGCGAGTCCCGCATCGGCCACGCGGATCGTGGCAGGCGTGTCCCCCTTCGGGCAACCGGGCCATTCGATGCGATGATTGGAACCGCCCTTGACCGCTTCCACGGTTACAAAGGCCGCCTCGCCCAGCTTCACGCCCTCATTCTCGCCCGGCCCCTCGGCCAGACGCAAGGCGAGGTCGAGATTGGCTTCGGTGAAGTCCAGCGCCTCGTCAGCCGCGACTAGCGCGAACTTGAGGTCCGGCTGGCTGGCCGCATAGCCCGCCAGACGGGGCTGGAGCCATTTGGCCGTGATGTCTCGCGGCGCCGCTATGGTGAGCGAACTGCTGGATTGACCCGCCTGCATGGCGCGCACCGCTTCCTCGAACTCCAGGAAACCGGCACGCAGGGCAGCGAGGCCCGCTTCGGTCTCAGGCGTCAGTTCCAGCCCCTTGGGAGTCCGGCGAAACAGGACGACGCCCAACAGATCCTCCAGCGCGCGAATCTGCTGCCCCACGGCGGCTGGCGTCACGGCCAGTTCATCCGCGGCGCGCGTAAAGGACAGGTGCCGCGCCGCGGCATCCAGCACGCGCAGGCCGTTGAGCGGCAAATGGGTACGCTTCATTCGGCCACCGCCGGCGCGATCAGCGCGAAATGCGGGATGGCGATGTCGAACGTCTCGCCGCTGGCGCCGATCATGTGATAATGCCCCTTCATCGATCCCGTCGGCGTATTGAGCGGGCAGCCTGATACATAGTCATAGCTCTTGCCTGGCTGCACCACCGGCTGTTCCCCCACGACACCGTCTCCATCGACACGATGCTGCGTGCCGCGCCCATCGGTAATGATCCAATGACGCGTCAGCAGTTGCACCGGCTGGTCCCCGTCATTCTCGATGCGGATATGATAGGCCCAGAACCATCGGCCCCGGTCCGGCTCCGACTGTTCGGGCAGGAATGTGACCGCGACGTGCACGTTGATGTCGCGCGTTGTCGCGTGGAAGGGAAAAAGTGCGTTCACGGGTTAAGAAATGCGCCTTTCACCCCTGTCCCGTCAACGCCCTATCGACTTCAGCGCGCGATCCAGATCCTCGATGACATCCTCCGGATCCTCCAGCCCGACGTTGAGGCGCAACATGTCCTCGGTGATGCCGACCTCCAGCCGCGCCGCTTCCGCCATGCCATAGTGCGTAGTGGATGCGGGGTGCGTCATCAGTGAGCGGGCGTCGCCGATATTGTTGCTGATGTCGACCAGTTCGAGACCGTTGAGCAGACCATGCGCTTCGGCCCGTCCGCCGCCGACATAGAGCGAGAAGATGGGCCCGGCCATCGCCATCTGCTTCATGGCGAGCGCGTGCTGGGGATGGCTTTCCAGACCCGGATAGAGCACCCGAGCCACCCGGCCTTCCAGGAATTTCGCGACCTTCAATGCATTTTCGCTCTGTCGGCGGATGCGCAGGTCGAGCGTCTCCAGCCCCTTCAGCACCACCCAGGCGTTGAACGCACTGAGCGTCGGCCCGGTGTTGCGGTGAAAGGGCAGCAGCGTGTTGATGATGAAATCTTCCGTGCCGCAGATCGCGCCCGCGAGGACGCGGCCTTGCCCATCCATCATCTTGGTCGCGCTATAGGCCACCACGTCCGCGCCATATTCCATCGGACGCTGGAGCGCGGGCGTAGCGAAGGCATTGTCGACAACGCTGGTGATGCCATGGGCCCTGGCGATGCCGCAGATGGCGGCAAGGTCCGCCACGTCCATCGTCGGATTGGCGGGCGTCTCAAAGAAAAACACCTTCGTATTTGGCCGAACGGCAGCTTCCCATGCAGCATTGTCGGTAGCATCGACCGTGGTCGTCTCGATACCGAATTTGGGCAGCAGCGTGTCGGTCAACCAGCGGCAGGACCCGAACAGCGCCTTGCCCGCTACCACATGATCACCCGCGGAAAGCTGGCACAGCAAGGCAGCCGTCATCGCCGCCATCCCCGTTGCGGTCGCGCGGCAGGCTTCGGCCCCTTCCAGCAGGGCGATGCGCTTTTCCAGCATCTCGACCGTGGGGTTCTGAAGGCGCGAATAGGTCATGCCCTGCTGCTCGCCGGCAAAGCGCGCCGCGGCGTCCTCAGCCCGGTCGTAGCTGTATCCGCTGGTCAGGAACAGCGCCTCGGACGTCTCGCCATATTCGGTCCGGGCGCTGCCGCCCCGCACAGCAAGGGTCGCGGGACGCCAGGTCCGGGTGATTTCGGGATTCTGCCCGCTCTTGCGCTTCATTTCCTTATCCTCGGATCCCGAAATTCAGACCAGAGCCGCCAGCACGGCATCGCCCATTTCAACCGTATTCATCGTGCCGCCCAGATCGAAACTGCGCGCGCCATCGGCAAGCGCCTTCGCCACGGCGGCGTCGATCCGGTCGGCCTGCTCCGGCATGCCGAGCGAGTAGCGCAGCATCATGCCCGCGGACAGGACCGTTGCCAGCGGATTGGCCTTGCCCTGTCCGGCAATGTCGGGCGCGGAGCCGTGGATCGGCTCATACAGTCCCTGATTGCTATCGTTGAGCGTGGCCGAAGCCAGCATGCCGATGGATCCCACGCACATGCTCGCCTGATCCGAAAGGATGTCGCCGAACATATTGCCGGTGACGATGACATCGAACTGCCCAGGATTGCGCACAAGCTGCATCGCGGCATTGTCGACATACATGTGGCTGAGCGCGACGTCGGGATAGTCCGCCGACACCTCTATCACCACGTCGCGCCAAAGCTGGCTCGTCTCCAGCACATTAGCCTTGTCCACCGAACAAAGCTTGCCCCGGCGCGCGCGTGCTGCCTGGAACCCCTGATGCGCGATCTTGCGCACCTGCTCCTCATTATAGGACATGATGTCATAGCCTTCGCGCAGCCCCTCCGGCGTCTTGCGCATGCCCTTTTCGCCGAAATAGACGTCGCCATTGGTCTCGCGCACGATCAGCAGGTCGATGGCGCTCGCCACCTCCTGCTTGAGGGCGGAGGCGTCAGCCAGCTCGGGAAAGACCTTTGCCGGGCGCAGGTTGGAGAAGAGACCGAGTTCCTTGCGCAGGCCCAGAATCGCCTGTTCGGGGCGGAGATGGCGCTCCAGCGAGTCGCAATCCGGATCGCCCACTGCGCCGAAGAGGATCGCGCTGGCGCGCCTGGCAAGGTCCAGCGTTTCGGGCGGCAGCGGATGGCCAACAGCCTTGTAGGCCGCGCCGCCGACCAGCCCTTCCTCATAAATGATGCCATCGATCGCCAGCGCATCGAGCACGCGCCGTGCCTGCGCGACGATCTCGGGACCGATACCGTCTCCGGGGAACAGGGCGATCAACATGGGGCAACTCCTTCAAACGCGTGGCTGCCCCTTATGAAGCGCGTGCGGCCAGCGCAAGCGTTTAGGCGAAGGAGAAAGCGCCCGCTCCCGCAAAGGCAGAAACGCGAAACAGGCAAATTCAGGCAACAGCTCTTTTGAGCCGCTCCACCAGACGCTCCCGCGCGGCCAGCACATCGGTCCGCCAATCGGTCAGCACCGATCGTTCGAGGAAGAAGCCCGTCAACCGCAGCCCGTCCAATATGGCGGGCCAATCCCCTGCTCCACCCTCCAGCAGAAAAGCGGGCAGAGGCAACAGCCGGTCCTCATAGCCCGCAGCGCCCGCGCGGCTGACTCCCGCCGCACTGCGAGGACTGACATAGGCGAGGTCGTCGTTCCCGCCAGTCGCAGCGCACCGGGTTAGATCCAGCCCGAAGCCCAGTTCCGCCAGCAACAGCAATTCATAGCGGACCAGCGCCACTGCCCAGCCCCGCGCGGCGGGCGCGGCCTCCACAGCGCCCAGCACGCCGCCCAGCGCCGCATAAAGCGCTGGATAGGGCGTCCCCTCGGGCAAGGCCACGGCCGTGAGCGCGCAGACCCAGTCGATCGCTGCCGCAGGCAAGGGCTCCGCCAGAAGAGGAGCGCGGCTATGGTCCAGTTCGACTGTCAGTCCGGCCAATTGCTCCTCGGTCCGGGCGCGGAACTCGGCCTTGACGGCATTGCCGGGAAGCAGGACGGGGCGGAGCTGGCGCGACCGCCCGCCTCGGACGTAGCCTGCAAGCAGGCCATGATCGGGCGTCAGAAGACGCGCGACCGCCCCATGTTCGCCATGGGGCCGCAACGCGCACATCAGGGCCGGAGTGATCAGCGTTGCCATATCCCTTCATATCGGCCCGCAGCCCCCCGCGCCATCCATCTCCTCTTCGGCTCGACTGTCCCAGAATCGCGCAGAAATCGCCGCCCAGGGCAAGGCCACCTTTTGATATAGGTTGCTTTTCCATCAGGCCATGCGCACAATCATGCGGGGACTTGTCGGGGGACAAATTTCACCATGTATCACATGCCCTTGGCATCATCTTCCGCGATGGACCGCCTGGTGCTTTGGCTGGGACGTTCGCCGACGCTGGGTTTTGCCATATCCCGCGTCGCCTTTTCGGCTGCGGCGACGTGGCAGATCGAAGCGATGTTCAGCAACGAGCCGGATTTCGCCCACACGGCCTTGCTGCTGAAGGCTGCCGTGTGGACATGGACGGCGATCAGCATCGCGCAAAATTCGCTGACGCCGCCTCTGGGGCTGCTGCTGCGTCCCATTTTCCTGATATTCGACCTTATCGCCTTCCTGACGGTCATCGTGCTGTGCGAACCCTTGCAGATCGCGGCGCTGGGTTGCCTGTTCTTCGTCGCCTGGTCAGCATCCGACCGTTTCGGTCGCGGGGCGGTCCTCATCCTGGGGATATGCCTGATCTTCGCTTTCATCGCGCGGGGATATTATGAAAGCTGGGCTTCGGCCCGCCACGTGGCCGCAGTGGACCGCGCGATCGACAGCCTGACTATCGTCATCGGCTGCGTCATCGCGGCATCCATGTTGAGCTTGAACATATTGGAGCGGCGACTGATAAGCTGGTCGGAAAGGCTGCAAGGGGTCGGCCTGTCCTTCCAGAAGTCGCTGGCGCAATTTCTGGTGGAGCAGGTCTCCCAGTTGATGAACTCCCGCTATTGCGCGTTCGTTTGGGAGATGATGGACGATACCACCGTCCACTGCGAACTGTACGACGGCGACGGCGTGCGGCATCTCATTCTGCCACAGAAGCAGATTGACGGGCTGTCGAATGTCACCCCGCGGGAAGCGCCCTTCCTCTATTCCACCCAGTCGCCACGGCTGTTGCTGCGCAGCCGCCTCGGCATATTGCGGAACGAGCGGGCACCGGATCTGGTCGACAGCATATCCGACGTCTTCGGCGCAGGTCAGGGCGCAAGCATCCATATCCAGGCGGGCGAACTGCGCGGCAGGCTGTTCATCGGGACCAGCCATGGCTGGTCGCCCGCCGTGCTGTTGCGCTGCCTTCGCATACAGGAGGGGATCGACCTTTTCCTGGAGCGCCATTTCTTCTTCCTCGCCTGGCGCCAGCGCACCTTTGCCGAAGCGCGCCAGGCGCTGAGCCGCGATCTTCACGACAGCGTGCTGCAGACATTGGCCGCGCTTCGCGTCCGGCTGGCGACCACTATCCATGGCCTCTCCAACGCCGCCGTTCCTGACCAGTTGACGGAACTCAGGTCGATGGAGGAACTGGTGACGGCCGAACAGGCGCATCTGCGTCGGTTGCTAAGCCAGCAAAGTCCGGTTGCGGCTGAGACGGATGTCGACCTTGGCCGGGAGGTCGAACGCTGCTGCCGCTTCATCGCCCTGCAATGGGCGATAGATTGCCGCCTGAACCTGGCCGAACGTTCGATGACCGTATCCGCCGAAACGGCGGCGGAAGTCGAATATCTGATCCGCGAGGCCGCGGCCAATGCCGTCAAGCACGCAAATGCGCGCCACATCACCGTATCGATCGCACAGGTCGATGATGAGATATTGATTGCATTGAAAGACAATCCCGGGCCGCAGGCGGTTGCCCGCGAAAACTATACCGGCGATTTCGAACTCCAGTCGCAGTCCATCATGAAGCGACTGGGCAAGATCGGCGGAACAGCATATTTTCATAATCTGAGTATGAATTCGCTGATCTCGATCAGATTACCCTCCTCCTTACCAAGGTCTCCGATATGATGGCCCAGATAGCGATAGTCGACGATCATCCGATCTTCCTGGATGGCATGGCCCAGTTCCTAAGCTCCCACGGCCATGACATATTGTTCTGCGCCCGGTCGGTCGAAGAAGCGCTGGAACGGATGCAGGCGGGCGAGCCCGACCTGCTCATCCTCGACGTCAGCATGAAGAGCGGCGGCGGCCTTGCGATCCTTTCTGCCATCCGGAATAGCGGCAGCACCGTACCGGTCATCTTCATGACCGTGCATATCCGCCCGGAACAGACGCTGGAAGCGATCAAGCTGGGCGTTGACGGGGTGGTGCTGAAGGACAGTGACCCCAATGATCTGCTAGGCTGCATCCAGCAGGTCCTGAGCGGCAACAAGAGCATCGCACCCTTCGTCATGGAACAGGCGCTGGTGCACAGCATTTCCGCTCCCGCCAGCGAAGCCAATGTGCTTGCCGTCCTGACCGACCGGGAACTGGAGATCGCCGGCCTGATCCGCGCAGGCCTGCGCAACCGCGAAATAGCGAACCGGTGCGGTTTGACCGAGGGGACAGTGAAGGTCCACCTGCACAGCATCTTCCAGAAATTGAACATCAAGTCGCGATCGGAACTGATCATCATGATGATGTCGATGGACAGCGAAATACCCGCCGTCGGCATGGAGCATTAGAGGACGCAGATCGCGCGCTTCAAATCGTTGTTCTCACATCATTTGAAGCGGTAATCCGGTCCCTGCCCTTCCGCTCGATGCTTCCTTGTTTTCAGCGATTTTCTTAACCAGCGACAGGTTGCGATCGCATGGAAATCGCCCTTGTCTTTTAATGCCGCATTTTCCGAGCCGTTGACCGTAAACGGTCGACTTGAAAATACTTTAGCTGAGCCCGCGAACAAAATCGGGCAGGCGTGCCGCACCGCTGGGATTGGGGCCGGCCATGTAAAGGGCCATGATCGTGCCCAGCGCAATCGCCACGCCATAAGGTATCGGCCCCTTCTTGTCGAACAAGGCGATGGAGGAGCCTTCCCGTACTCTCTGCGGCACCAGCCGCCGTCCGGCCATGAGCACCAGCGCCAGCAAGCCGCCGCCTATGGTGACATAGATCAGCCACGGTATCACGCCCGTCCAGTCGAACCACAGCGCGCATGCCGTCATCAGCTTGACATCGCCACCGCCCATCGCGCGCATGGCGAACAGGCCGCAGCCGACCGCAAACATCCCCAGGAAAACGGTGCCGTTACGCCATATGTCATTTTCCCAACCGACCGTGGCGACCCAGGCCGCATAGAGCCCGACAACCAGCAGGGGAAAGACATTGGATATGCGCAATCGGGCCATGTCCTCCACCGCCGCCGCGATGAGCAGGAGTGAAAGGGCAAGCAGAATCAGATCCCTCATCATTTCCCCGCAGTTTTCATGCCGTCCAAAGCCGCAGCGGCATCCGGCACGAAGCTGTCGCCTTCGGTCATCGCCCGGCTTAGATAGGCCTGCGCCTTGGGCAGGTCGCCCATTCGCATCGCAACCTGTCCGGCGTTGCTGAGCCGGCGCGCCCATTCATCGGCTGTGTCGCCGGGCCGGCGGCTGATGTCGCGGCCCCCCATGACATAGGCGGTGTCGCCATTGGCGATGATCCGTACATCGTCCGGCGCGGTTTCGCGCGCCTTGTCGAATATCACCGCGGCCTTCGCTGCCTTCCCCTGCTTGAGCAGCGACAATCCGTAATTGTTGAGAACCTGGGACGGCTTGTCCGTCAATTGATACGCCCGCTCATAAGCGGCATTGCTCAGTGCCCAGGATTGGGCCTCGTCATAAGCAACGGCCAGCGCATTCCAGGAACGCCAGCGTCCCTCGCAATCCGCCGCGGCCCGGCGCAACGGCTCCAGCGCCTCCTGTGCCCGGCCCAGCCGCAGCAAAGCGATCCCTTTTCCCTCACCGACGCGGCAGTCATTGAGACCGCTCCGTTCCAGCGAGGAGAAACGGGCCAGCGCCTCCTCGTCACGCCGTTTTTCGAGCGCCATGCGCGCATCGGCAATCTCTATCGCCTGCAGTGCATTCGGTTGCGCGGCGACCCGCCACTGGCCCAACATCGCATCCGCCTGGATGATGCGGCCACCGTCAATCGCCTCATCCACCAGCCGGGCATAATCGAGCGGCGCAGGCGCCGCCCCGGCGACCGGTGTCGCGGCGGCCAGAAGCAGCGCCAGGATCATCCCCGCCGGCCTTTCCTATCGGGCTGTGCCATCGACTTCCACAGCCGCTCAAACAGTCCATCATAAGCCGGCCTGACGTCCTCGCCTGCGGCAAACTTCGGCAAAGACGCCGCATCCAGCCTGCCGACGGTGATGATCGGAGCCGTCAGTTCAGACCGCGCCTGGCTTTCCGCCACAGTGACGATCCGGGTCGTCAGTTGCGGGTTTGTACGTTCCGTCGCGGCCGCATCCATCGTCCGCAACCGCACTTCTCCCAGAGACATGCGTTCCAACTCGACGCTTGCCGTCCGTACCGGAGAGCCGACCGGAACCGCCGACGCCAGTTGCGCCAGGGTCGGACGAGCGACGACGGTCGCACCCTTTGGCGCTGCGCCTGCCTGGGCGAGCAAAGCGTCGGCTTCGCTGTTGAAGCCCTGCGCCGACAGGCTCCGCGCGAAGTTGCGGGCAATACGCTGATCTTCCGGCGCACGCGACAGCGCCAGTTCGAAAAACTCCCGCGCCAGATCATGCCGTCCCATGGCCGCATAGCTGATCGCGACCCCATTCAGCCCATGCGCATCGGTCGGATCGCTGCGGACAGCACGGCGGAACGCATCCAGCGCCAGCGCATATTCTCCGCGCGAAAACAGCACGTCGCCCCGCTCCAGCGCATCCTGCGCTGGTCCGGGGGCTTGCTGATTGACAGGCCTGATCGAAAGGACGCCCTTTTGCGGCCCGCTGCACGCCGCTGTCGCAATAATGAGAGCGACTGCCACAATAGCTTTGTTCATGGTCCCCCCTCCCCCTTTCCTAACGAGTCATGACTGGCAGGATGTCGCGCACCACGCGTACCACCGCCGGCAGCATCAGCACGCCGATCATCACCGGCAACATGCAGGCGACCAGCGGCACCGACAGCAGAACCGGCAGGCGATGCGCCTTTTCCTCGGCGCGCATCCGCCGCTTCTCGCGCATCTCCGCCGCATAGACGCGCAAGGTCTGTCCAATGCTCGACCCCAGTTGATCGGACTGGATCAACAGCGTCGCAAAGGAGCGGATCTCGTCCACATCGACATCATCCGCCATGCGCCGCAAGGCGTCCTGCCGGCTACGCCCCGCGCGCAGTTCCAGAACGACCTTGCCGAGCGCAGCCGATACCAGCGGATGCGATACCGCCAGTTCCCGGCCCACGCGATCCATGGCCGCCTCCAGTCCAAGCCCCGCCTCGACGCAGACCAGCATCAGGTCCAGGGCATCGGGAAAGCCGTGTATGATCGCCTCCTGACGCCGCGAAGCCTTTGCCGAAATATAGAGGTTGGGCATGTAGAGCCCAAGTACCGCCAATATCGACGCCACCATATAGAGCGTCAGCGGAGTGGGCGGTTCCGGATTGCCGAGCGATGTCAGCACGAATATCGCAGGCAAGGTGAAAGTCAGCACGAGACGGAAAAAGGTGAAGAGCTTGGGTGCGTCCGGCGACATATAGCCGGCCGCGATCAGTCGCCGGCGCAGAGTCACATTGTTCGT
>Ga0207639_10000913_pt1 | contig 19990 bp, 13 predicted proteins | sample KBSCornC32_FD_184299 | JGI IMG/M metagenome (GOLD analysis project Ga0207639, IMG submission 184299) | Corn rhizosphere microbial communities from Kellogg Biological Station, Michigan, USA - KBS Corn C3-2 (SPAdes) (version 2) | ecosystem: Host-associated > Plants > Roots > Rhizosphere > Soil ...
CGACGAGCAGCGCACGTACAGCGGCCCTGGAATGCTCCGAACAGAGCCGCAGATACCCGAGGCCTACACTTGAGGGTGGCGGGCAGCACGGGCCTTCTAGCGCGTTCTGTGCGGTGTTCCTGCATCGGGACTGTGCTCTACTGTTGCGAATAAAATACCTCGAGATGTGGCTGATTTTTCGGCATAGTTCTGAGTCGGCGAGCACAGATGGAAAGTGCTACAAAAGAGGACATGACACCACAACGCCAGCTCCTCACGCCTCGTGAAGCCTCACGCATGCTTGGAATCAGTTATCCGTCGATTAAGAAATGGATATTGGAAGGGAAGCTGAAAACCATCAAGACTCCTGGTGGCCATCACCGCCTCACCGTGGCGAGTCTACGACCATACCTTGAACTCGACGGCACTCGACCCGAATCTGAATCGCGGGAACGCTATCGGCGAGTAAGCGGCCGCAATCAACTGGCGGGTACTGTTGTAAGCGTTCGAATCCAAGGATTTCTCGCTGAGGTTGTCCTCGCAATCGGAGAGACAAATGTGACCGCGATCATTACAGCCGAAGCCGTAAAGGAAATGCGGCTCAAGAAGGGCGACGCGGCGGCAGCTCTCATCAAGTCTACAGACGTAATGATTGAGCGCCTTGAAGAGGACATGGATTGAGTAGTGAGAATCCCATTTGCCACCCTTCTTGACGATGCGATTCTATACATATAAATTCGAGATACCCCGGTGACTGCGGGCAAAGACAGCCCTCCCCCTTTTCAACTCGCAAATCTCGTTGAGAGCGTCACCGGGCGCAATTCCATCCTCGGAGAACGAATCATGAGGCTTCGCCCGGTCCTCTGTGCGGTCCTGTTTGTGTTTCTGAGCTGGTCAATTGCAGTGGCACAGATCGCGGCAGACATTCGAGGCCGTGTGCTCGATCCATCTGGCGCAGCCATTTCCGATGCGACTGTCGAACTGACTGAATCGAGTACAAAAGTACACCTGGTCACGACTAGCTCAAGATCTGGGGATTACGCTTTCACAAGCCTCATTCCAGGGACCTACCAACTTGACGTGACCGCTGCGCACTTCGGACACCTGACTCGAGCTGGTGTAACGGCGGTAGTGGGACAAACAGTGGCTGCGGACCTTGTCGTGACCCTGGGCGGGAGTCAGCAAGTTGTGCAAGTCACCGCGGATGCTCCTTTGCTGCAATCGGAGACCAGCAACGTCGAAACGAATATCCCTGGATCGAGCGTCATCGCGATGCCACTGAACACACGCAATTTCGTTCAGCTTGCGACACTTGCTCCGGGAGTTGAGTTGCCGCCGGGCACCCTGCTCCCTCGCATAAACGGTGGAAGACCTCGAACGAATGAGTACCTCTACGATGGCATCTCAGCCCTCCAGCCAGAACCCGGCCAAGTGGTTTACTTCCCAATCATTGACGACATCCATGAGTTCACGGTCGAAGCGAACAACGTTGGAGCCCAGTTCGGACGATTCAACGGAGGGGTTGTGAACGTAGCGACGCGCTCAGGATCGAATGCTTTCCACGGTAGTCTGTTCGAGTTCTTCCGCAACGAAGACTTGAATGCCCGCAACTACTTCGCCAGACCGGAAGCACCGAAGCCTGAATACCGGAGGAATCTGTACGGCGCCTCGATTGGCGGCCCTTTCTGGCCGAATCATCTCTTCTTCTTCGGCGACTATCAGGTTGTCAAGCAGCTCATTGGAGTTACAAGAATTTCAACGATTCCGACTCTTGGAGAACGGCAGGGAATCTTCACTGGCATATCGCATATCTATGATCCGACCAGCACGACAGTAGTGAACGGCACAACCGTCCGCACCGAGTTTCCCAACGATGTGATCAATATTCCATTCGATCCGGCAGCCGTTGCCTTGCTTGCGCGGTTTCCCACGCCTACAGATCTCACCGTCAAGGCGAATAACTACACGCGAACCGGAAACGATTCCGACCACCAGAATCAGTTCGACTTTAGAGTTGATGGCGCCAGAGGGAGCCACGATCTCGCCTTCGGGCGGTACACCTACTACAACGAGGTGGAAGAGCCTGTTACGCCTTTGCCGGACGGAAGCGGCGCGATTACAGGAACGGTCCTGGGCACGGGCGGAGTTGCCGGATTGTCCAGTGTGCTTGGTCAGCAGGCGGCAGTCGGCGAGACCCATATCTTCACTCCCCACCTCTTGAATGACCTACGGGCAGGCTACACGCGCCGTGGCAACACGATCAATGGAACGATCCTGGGTGACACCGCTTCATCGGCTCTGGGTATTCCAGGTATCCCGACGAACGCAGCATTCAACAATGCGCTGCCTCTGTTCACGTTCACCGGGTTTCAACAACTCGGACCATCTTCGAGCACGTTCTCGGCCTATCAGACCGCCGTCTGGCAGGTTGTTGATACTGTCGCCTACACCAAGGGATCACACGCCTTCAAGTTCGGCACGGACCTCCGCTGGTACCAGCTCAACGCAGTTGCTCCTCCCAATCCGACCGGAGTATTCACCTTCACCACCACCGGCACCGACCAGCAGGGCGTCACCAACAGCGGGAACTCGATCGCGAGCTTTCTGCTGGGCCAGGTCGATACTTTCCAGATCGATCTGCAGCAGAGCAAGATTCGACCCCGTGACCACATTGAAGAGTACTTTGCGCAGGATGATTGGAAAGCAACAGGCCGCCTGACGTTCAACCTCGGAGCAAGATACACCCTTCATTTCCCATCGACTGAAAAGACCAATCAAGGAGCGGTGTTCAATCTCAATACCCAACAACTGGATTACCTCGGCCAGAATGGCTTTTCCCGCAGTGCCCGTGAGTTACACGTAGATAACGTTGCCCCCCGCGTGGGTTTCGCGTTCCTTCTCACGCCAAAGACCGTCGTTCGCTCCGGCTTCGGGATGGTCTTCATTGACCAGTCTGGTATTACCACACCGTTTACTACTCCCCAGTTCCCGTTTATTCAAAATGTGCAGCAGAAGACTCAGGACGGCCTGCGACCAACGTTTGTCCTGTCCAAGGGGCCTTCAGTTGCTCCGATTCCTCTCAAACGGGATGCAGGGCTCGGCCAGAGCGTGTACACCACGGACAGAACTGCCGGTTCGGGTTACGTTGAGCAATGGAACCTGGGCTTGCAGAGAGCGATCACCAACAATCTGTCCGTCGAAGTGGCATACGTCGGCTCGCACATCGTCCACGTCGGCATACCGGATTCGAACTTGAACCAGCTCACGACTGAACAGCTTTCAGAGGGTGCTCCGCTACTCAAGACCGTGCCCAATCCTTATTACGGTCAGATACCCATATCGAGTTCCATTGGTGGCAAGACAATCACCGAAGCCCAGCTCATGAAGCCTTATCCGCGATTCCTGAATGTGGCAACCTACCGTCACAACAGCGGGACCACGAATTACAACGCCATCGAAGCTAAAGTGGAGCGGAGATTCTCTCACGGCCTCTCTCTCTTGTTCGCCTACACACATTCCAAACTCATCGACGATGCTTCCTCGGTGTTCTCCACTACCGTGCTGTCATCGCCCAACTCTAGCAGTTTGATTGCGGCAGACACGTTTCGCCCAGAGCTGGAGCGTGATTCCTCCAGCGGAGATATGCCAAACGTCACCTCGTTTAGCGGCATCTACGATCTACCTGCTGGCCGTGGACATCGTTTCGCCTCGAGTGGTCTAGCGGATGCTGTACTAGGCGGTTGGTCCCTGAACACCATCTTCCTGCTTCAGTCTGGAATGCCGGTGACCGTGACTCAGGCGACGAATAACAATTCATTTGCGGGGTTCGCTTTGCAGCGACCGAATCTGGTGGGCAAGCCCTCTCTGTCTCCGGGCGACAGGACCCCCACTCATTTCTTCAACATAAGCGCGTTCGCGACAGCTCCCCAGTTCACGATCGGGAGTGCATCAAGAAATCCGGTGCGTGGCCCCGCCTACCGCGATGTCGACTTAGCACTGGTGAAACACACAACGTTGTATCGTGAAACTGGTTTGGAGTTCAGAGCCGAGTTGTTCAACCTCACCAACACTCCCGCGTTTTCGCAGCCGAATGGCAGCTTCGGCTCCGCCGCATTCGGCAGCATCACCAGCACCGTCGCTGATCCTAGAGTGATGCAACTTGCCATTCGCATTAGTCGGTAATAAAGCTTTGCCGGTTTGGCAATGTCTCTTCACTTGCGGTCATTTCGGGGCGTCTCTGGCTGTACCAAAGTATGCGAGGAGAGGATTTGAATGTTCGATATGTGACACAAGTGGCGATAGACTTTTCCTATGCTGAAGGGTAGACAGCTTGTTCGGACGGAGGACGAAAAGGGAGAATCGTGGAGATGCAGTATGTGCAGTTGGCGGTGTCCAGGTGCCTTCTTTTCGCTTGTTTCGGGCATCGCCACACAAGAGATTCAAGCTAATTTCAAATCGCATTACTGCTCAAAGCATCCGGACATTGAGCGCGACGTCTGCGTCACGCTGCCGACGGCCCTAAGGTCGGCACCACTGACCACCCCACTGTCGAAAGAACCCGTAACTTCGTAGGCGTACACTGCCTCGTTGGGTTGAAACTATGGTCTGTTATTCGGTGTCTCCCGCGGCGGCTCCGAGTTGGGCGATGCGGGCGGCAAGGATTCGGCGGAGATCGACTTGCGACGGGGATTTGAGGTCGCCGGTCCTGTCGAGCCGGTGGAGTGCGAGGCGAAGCTGTTCAAGGGTGTCGCGAGCAGTTGCACGTGTTGGTTTGCGGATGATCATCGCGGGTCGGCTGTCTTTGGGAGAACCGTAGATGCGCCAGACTCCAACCTATTGATCCGACTCGTGCGGCATCTAGCTCTGCGATGCGACGAAGGAGATGCGCTTTGATTTCCATACGGTCTCGCCAGAATCGCCGCTCTCCTCGAAGTGCTTGAGGTCTCCGCGAAGCATTTCGACGTTGTCAGCGTGGGGAAGATTGCTCATCTACGGTTGGGTCATTCGTCACAGTAGGTCGCGGCGGTCTAGGGCCGTCGGCTAGTCTGCGGCAGGCGGCTTTATTCTGACCTGGCGGTGGTGTCTTTGCGAATGAACCTGGAGTTGAAAGACGCATTGGGGCCATTGACCGCCAACTCGGGCCCTACCTCGAAAAAGGCGAAAACCCGTCAAAGTTCCCAATTGCCGGACCACACGAGCCAAATACACTCTCTGTTCTGGAATCTCCCGGTTTCTCCCAGTCGGAAACCTCAAAACGGATTTAGTCCTTAATCGGCACAGAGACGTCTTCGGCAGCTACGATTTGCCACTTCCCATGTCGTCGAAGCCAGGTGTCGGTCCACACAAAGCGGCCTTTGCGACCCCCTTTGCGAGTCCAGAGTTCGCTTCCCTGAACAACTGCGGTGTCTCCGAAGAATCGTACATGCGCGTGGTCGAGATGATTGGATAGAAAGTCTCCGGGACCGCTCTTCGCTTCGGCGATGGCCTGTGATTTTGTCGTAATCCTTCCATCCAATACCCATTCGCAATCCTCTGCCAATATCCGTTCCACGACCGAAGCATCGTTGGTTGCGACGCTCTCGGCCCACGCAGCCTCGCTGCTTTTTATGAACTGCTCAGCCTCGCTTTGCGAGTAGGGGACGCTTGTTTGAGCAGCGCAGGTCGCGAATGCGACCACGATGAATGCACAGAGCGTAGACCACGATCTCACGCATCCCTCCGGTTTGCAGAAGTAAGTTCTCAATACTATACGTCGTAGGCTTCAGAGAAGAGGCTGCCGCATAAGCCGCGCTTTGGGCGAGCGACAGGCAAATCAGAACTTGAGAGCAAAATCTTGCCAACTTCCCGAGTTGCCACCTGCTAGAGTCCTCGGGGAGAAAGAAGATGTCTATCGAATCACCGCAAGATCAACACGGAAACGCTATTCGCGTGATGACGGCCTATGAAATTCGGGGCATCGGTGGCGAGTCACTGCTCATCGCTATTGAGTATTTAGAACCGGCAGCGGACGATGCTGTCGAACGCAAACAGTTTCAAACCATGGTTTATGCTCAACAAGCATTTGAGTTCGCCGAGACACTGAAACGCGCGGCAGCCAAAATTATTTCACCCGACTCTCTGGATAAGATTCAGTAAGCATTTGCACTTCCTTTATGCCGTCTGCGACTTGAACCGTTCAAGCCGAGCAAGGCACTCTTTCACAATTCGTTCGCTGGGTTCGCCGTGTCTCCACCGGTTCTGAAGTTTCAGAAGCACAGTGCTGTACTCCTCCAGCTCTTCACCGTCTAGGTTCAGGTCCTCGATGCCAGCAGCATACTTCAGTCAAATCTATCAGGGTTTGCATACAAGACCTGATTAACCGGGATCAAATAAATCGAACGGCCCCTAGCCAAGACGAAAGGGACCGTTCAGTGACTCAGTGGAGTGTCAATAATGCGGATGAGGCTATCAGCCAGCGGGCCGAACTGTCACTGGGTTTGTCTGCAACTGCTGGGTGCTAGTTCTTTAATTGACTCTTGGCGATGATGGCGGCGAGGTTTTCCATCGCGCTATCGATGATAGCGATTCGACGGAGCAGGAGAGTCTTCAATTCCCTAGCCTCCGGTGTCAGTTCACGTTGGGACGTCTCCTCCTCAATGCGGCGCAGATTTACTGCGGAGAACGTCGAGAAGGTCGTGATTCGGCTGGATACTCACAGGGTTAATAGAATGCCACATACGCACGTGTAACGAAACGGCCTTTGATGATCTATATCACTTAGAGTGCGTTCGATACCGAACATACGGAGTGAGGGGTCGGGCGGCAATATGCTGCATTGGTACTCTTTCAGTTCGTTCAACTGGCAGCTTGTCGGAATGGTGTGTGGTCTCTGACCGAGAACTCGATGTCTCTATCTGTGTAATTGTGCGACGCATTGCATTGTTGGCATCTAACCGGCCCCGGATTTGATAGGGTGCCTGCAATCCTCAGAGATACAGCAGGACCTAGGTATTCGACAACGATTTCTGCGTTGCACGACTTACAGCGAACGATCCGGTAGATGTGGGCAATAGCCATACTATCTTTCTATGCCAAAGCGTTCTTGCTGCAAAGTGTAGCAGGTAACTTAAACAGAAGGAGAAGAAGGTAGCCAAGGTCGGTTATTGCCAATCACCGTCTATTCGTCAGTTACAATTTGCCAGCCGCTTCAAATCACTTTGGCAGGGTTCCTGTTTCTGCATAATCCTTGAGTTCTTGTGTGCTCATTTTGTCGAACAGGTTATTCAGGCTCACTTGCTCCGTGCGGTCAATCCACTGGCCCGCTGCATTGATCTTGCTGTAGGCTTGGACCGCGGCTACAACTGAACTGGCAGTTACCTCAACATCGCCGGCCCTTTCAATGATCTTCTCGAGCGCAGCTCGGATGTTGCGCCTACGCTTTTCTGAAAGGCCCACGGCATCCACGTGTCGGTAGACGCTGCTTTAATAGGTGAGCCCATATTCTGTCGCAATTGTTGCGGGCGATTTCCATGCTACAAAGTCAGCTTCGATCGCTTCGCGCTGAGCGTGCGCGCAGATCAGGAACATGGAACGGGCCTCGTCCCATCAAACGCCGTTTTTAAGCCTTGGAGAATCATCTGTGCGATTCTGCGCCAATACACCGCCAAGCCCACCCTGACGCTTCTAGGTCTCGACTCACTAGATGGGTCACCCGACGCGGAATGGAATTTGACCTGGACCAGAGCTGATGTGAAGCCCAATTTTGGAATTGGATCTTTCCCTTGATGCGCTCGAGATATTGAAGGCGGGGAAACTTCGATCATTGAAGAAGTGCGACCAATGAGGTAAGTGGTTCGTTGGGCGGTTCCACATCAGCGGTTTTGTTCAGGGGAGTGCAAAGATCAGTTCCACACGTCAAATGAGTCCGACAAGGCCAGACGACGTGAATGGGCAAGAGCGAACTATCAAACTCGCAAGGAATTGGAATCCGGGTCGCGGAAGGCAGCAAATCAAAAGTCAGCGTAAATTTGCTAGTTCAATGAACTATGGCCTCGAAGTTCTCCGATGGCCTACCTAGGAGCAATTGAGCGGTTCGCGGGTGTCACCCTCGGCGGCCAAGTCGCGGGGCGGGGCGCTTGAGTTCGATAAGAACACATTCGTGAGCCGATTCGAACGACAAGGGGCATATCCCTCCTCTCCGCCAGATTTTCCCTATTTGCACAGATGGGAAACGGCGCGCTATTTTTGAAATCCAACCCGCCTCAGAAAATCCTCAAATCTCGCATCGTTACGTAGCGAATCAAGGCGTGGGTCAGCCTTTAAATCGGGCATGCAGGCCGAGCGTTCCTTCAAACCTCTGCTCAGCCAGTCCATCGCCTTGTCCTTATTTCCGAGTATCGCGTGGGCTGTCGCCATTTCGTAAGGGCACACGTAGTGACGCTTGGAAATGGAATCTAGCCTCGAAAGCAAGCGTTCCGCTTCTGCTCGATTACCGCTGACTGCCTGGCGGCCTGTAATTGCTGCTAGCTGCAGCGCATCAGCGTCACCCGACGATGGCGGGGAGAGCACGGTTCCCATTTCTGCCTGCTTTACGTATGCAATCCAAATAGATGAGTGCGTAACCGTGAAATGCGGATCAATATCGAGAATCTTTCGCCATTCCTGAACAGCTTGGTCGTTTTGCCTCGCCAGGTAATAAACCCATCCCGCATTGACATGAACAGCCAGCGAGAGCGGATCAAGATTTTCGGCAAGCTTTATCTCCGATATGCCTTCATCACTCCGGCCCATCTGGGCGAGGAACACTCCGCGCCACAGGTGTGCATCCGAGGAGTTTGGGTTCAGCTTGACTGCTTGCGTAAACTCCTTCTCTGCTTGTGGCCAGTCCCAGTCATACAAGAATCGGATTGCGCCAAGGGAAACATGCGTCTCTGCAAGATTGTCGTCCAGCTGCAAAGCCTTCATTGCCGCCTGTTTCCCTAATTCCAGGGTGGCTGCCGGTGACACGTAATAGTCCGACAATGCCAGGTACGAGTCAGCCAGTGCGGCATAGTTTCGCGCGTCTTGGGGACTGTGCTCGATACCCTGACGGAAGTACTCGATCCCTTTGTTGATCTCGTCTTCACTCCCTTTGCCCAGGTGATACCGCCCGCGGAGATATAGGTCCTGCTCCTCCGGATCTACACGCGAAATCTCTGCCACCGGCGGTCGCGCTTTTCCTTTGATCTCCGCGCGTATTTCCTGCGCGATTGAACCCGCCATATCACTCTGCAAGAGCAAAACATCTCCCAGTTCTCGGTCGTAAGTGCGCGCCCAGATGTGCTGGTCGGTTGCGGCATCTATCAGTTGCGCGGTAACCCGCACGTGTTGGCCAGACCGGAGCACCGATCCTTCGAAGATCGCGTCGACGCCTAGTTCGTTGGCAATCTGCCGAAGCGGCTTTTGTGCTCCTTTGTACTGCATAACGGATGTCCGCGAGATGATGCGTACACTGCCCAATTCCGCCAGTTCAGTAATCAACTCTTCTGTCATGCCATCGGCAAAATACTCCTGCGTCGGGTCGCCAGATAGATTTTGCAGTGGCAGAACTGCAAGGGAGCGAACCTGGGGGTTGCTGCGATGCCGCAACCAGTGGCGAGAGTGCGCCAGATTGAATCCAAGAACGGCTCCCAACAACAGGGCTCCGGCAAGCAGCACCGCCAGTACGCTGGTGACGAGCCTCCGAGAGCGAGGTGGGCGCATGGTTGCGGTCGGGTCGGGGTTAGAAACGGCAACAGTGCCAGGCGACGTCACCGGCGCGATAAACCGATATCCCCGCCGCGCCACAGTTTCGATAAACCTTGGATTTTCTGAGGAGTCTCCTAGGGCGTCGCGAAGACGCGCCATAGCGCTATATAAGCCGTGATCGAATTCAACGAACGTATTCGCAGGCCAGATGTTAGTTCGCAACTGCTCGCGGGTGACAATCTCGCCGCGATTTTGGAGCAACAAATGTAGAACTTTGAGTGGCTGCTCCTGCAGCTTGATCCTGACCCCCCGCTTCCGCAACTCCGCCTGCTGCATGTCAAGTTCGAACAATCCGAACTGCAAAACTTCCGAAGTGGAGACTGGCGCAGGCATTCTGGGAAAGGTTCGATAGAGTCTAGCACTGCTCTTTACGTCAAGCTAGAAGAAGATAGAAGTGCTCCTAAGCGTTTGTGTAGGCGAATGTTACGCCGACAGAAGCACGTGAGTTGACCTTTCATAGCTGAGCTCCTACTTTTGCCTCGACGTCCAGGAGACCTACTATGACCCGGTACAAGAAACTAAAGACACTAATTGCAGTTAGCCTGTTTTTCAGCATCTGTTCCCTTTCCAACGCCCAGAGATTCCCGCATTCCGCCAGCCCCGTGAAGGAGGGTCTGCACTCCGGTCTGGGCACTGCCACCGTGTTCGCCACGGGCTTGCGATACCCGCGGGGCCTGAAGTTTGGTCCTGATTCGCGGCTCTATGTAGCTGAGTCCGGTATAGGCGGCGACCACAAAACCGAAAAGATCTGCGCTCAAGATCCAAATTTCGGACCGTTTCAGAGCGGCCCAACCTCGCGCGTGACCAGTTTCGATCTTCACGGGAACCGAACCGTTGTGGTGGACCAACTTCCATCCAGCGTTGACATATATGGCGAAACTTTTGGGGCGGCGGATGTCGCGTTTCTCGGTAATACGCTCTACATCGTGACGAACGGGTCGGGATGCAGTCAGGCAGTTGAATATGCCAATAACGCCATTCTGCGCCTGAATAGGGATGGCACGCTCACCCCGATCAATGATCTCTCCGCCTGGACCCACAACCATCAAGTGGCGAATCCTCCCTGCTGCGACTACGATGCGGAAGGCGTGTGGTGGACCCTCAATGTCCGCCACGGCGTGTTCTACACCAATAATGCGAACACCGGCGATTTCCTGCGCGTAACGCCTGACGGCAACACGACAAGAGTTATCGACATGTCGGCCACCGAGGGACACAACGTTCCAACCGCTGTTGCACAAAACGGCAATTTCTATATCGCGAACCTGGGGCAGTTTCCCATTACGCCCGGCTCTTCCTCTCTGTACAAATTGTTGCCAAATAAAAGACTCACGAAACTGTTCGATGGTCTGACCGCCGTCATAGGCATGGTCTTTGCGGACGGAAAACTTTATGCGCTGGAGACTTCCACGGCGGCCGACAATCCGGAGCCTGGCAGTGGAAAGATCGTACGCGTCAGTGATTCGGGCGAACTCACAGATGTGCTGACGGGCCTGTCGTTCCCAACCGCCATTACTGCCGGCCCCGACGGCGCACTATATGTATCCGAGTTTGGCTATGGCGTGACTCCGGATCAGGATCAGACGCCCGGCAGAATTATCCAGGTCAGGTTGAAATAGACGAACGAATGCTGATGCACTGCCCCCTGCGAAACGGCGAGCAATCAATCAACGGCGAAGAGGATGAGCTCTTGGAATATAACGCTACGGTGGAGCGGGCAAACAGCATACGATCCAACCAAAACGGGAAAAACAGAGAGGAGACTCACCATGAAAGCAAATTCAAAGCGGCCAACCAGAAGACGACTACGAAGAAGGTGGTGTTGAACGCACCCGTTAGCCAGCTCAGAGGTCGAGGTATGCAAACGGAACGCAAGAAGACCAAAAAGAATATCGTGGATCCTATTGTAAAAATCAGGGTGCCAAAGCTGGTGGATCTGTTCCACGCGAGAAAGTGGAGAGTTGCTCTCCCAAAAGTAGAGACGCCGAGTGATGCTCGAGCTGCTTCGAACCCGGCAACGGTGGCGACATTCCGACTATCGCTTCCATGAAACGGCAGGCCAGCGCCACACCGGAAGCAACAGGCTGAAAAACCTTCAGCGTGAAATAGAGACCTAAAGCCAGGGGGATGGTGAGCAACGAACCCAGCAGTGTCAATGTCCTCCCGATTGCTGAATGAGGCATCTGCATGCCAGTGAGGTCAACCATCAGAACAAGCAGGTACATCAATCCAGCTACTCTTGCCCATCTCTGCCTTGAACCAACCGTCATCTGAGAAAGCCCTCTAGACCCTTCAACACCCAGTACGTTCCGGACAGCCCCCGGGTTCCGAGTGGCGAACGGTCGGCAACTCGGACCCTAGAAGGCGAAGGATCAAAGGGAAGAGTTGCCCATGACTCACGTACCGAAGGTGCGCATGTCTCCTCTGACCGGGCGAGTACACGTTTCCTTACTTTCCAACCTTCCGGATCCAGACTTGCTGCGGAGTTCACGCTCAAGCGAAATATGCGAGTTGCAGAGAACAACCGGCGAATGGCGGGCGCGCATGCGTCCTGAAAGTCCGAGTCGAGAGGCGGCCTTTATATGATCCTGACTCCATTGCCCCTACTATCGACTTGAATACCCCACGTGTAGCCTGGAGAGTTCTCTCAATGGCGCAAGCATGCAGCGAAGGTGAATCGATTCACGTCCTGAGCGCCGATGAGGTGTCGGCACTTATTGAAGAGGGAAAGCCCGCCAATACCCTGATTAACGTTGTGGGCCTTGTTGCCGCACGGTTTAGCACCGATGTCTGTTCAATCTACCTGCTTGAGCCTGACCGATCGAATCTCGTGCTTGCCGCCTCGGTGGGGCTGCACCCGGACTGTGTTGGCACTCTTCGCATGCCGCTGCATGAAGGCCTGACCGGTCTGGTCGCGGAACTTGTCCAGCCTGTCGCCGTTTCAGAGGCCGCCAGTCATCCGCGCTTCAAGTTCTTCAAGGAATCGGGCGAAGGCGAATATCACTCCTTTCTCGGAGTTCCGCTCGTCGATCGGGGCATTCTGCAGGGAGTGCTGATTATCCAGACCAAGGATATTCGCGAGTTCCGATCCGACGAAATCCAGATGCTCCAGGAAGCGGGGTCCGAAATAGCTCCGGTTGTATGCGAAGCGCGCACGCTGGATCGTTTTCTTGCGCCCGCACAGGAGCGGTTGTGGACGCTGGCTCGCAATATCGCGTGGAGTTGGGATCCGGAGTGTGTTGCTCTCTTTCGCGATTTGAACCCGACTCGCTGGCGTGAGCTTAATCAGAATCCCATCGCCTTACTCACCGAAACTCCGCTGAACGAACTGGAGCAGCGCGCCACGCAGCTCGGCCTGCACAGCAGGATCAACTACTGTTTCCGGCGGCAGCGGGAATATCTTAGGGCAGAAAGTACATGGGGCACGATCAATGCTGGCGTTCTTCGTCCTCGCCCGGTCGCGTATTTCTCGGCTGAATTCGGGCTACACGAATCCGTTCCGATATACTCCGGGGGGCTCGGTGTGCTCGCCGGCGACCACATTAAGAGTGCATCAGATCTCGATATTCCACTGATCGGCGTCGGACTCTTTTACGGACAGGGATATTTTCTGCAGAGACTCAACTCTGACGGCTGGCAACACGAAGAGTATGTGCACACCGATGTGACCAAGCTGCCGATGCAGGTTGCCATCGGAGCAAATGGGGAGCCCATCCGGTTGCGGCTTGAGACCCGGACGGGATCGATTTCCGCGAAGGTGTGGAGGATGCGGGTTGGCCGCTGCGATTTATTGCTGCTCGATTCTGATGTGGAAGGGAACGAACCGCAGGACCGCGACCTGACGTCAAGGCTGTATGGAGGAGACAATCGAACCCGCATCAGGCAGGAACTTCTGCTCGGAGTAGGCGGCTACCGCGTACTGCGCGCGATGGTTGTGACGCCGGGTGTTCTCCACCTGAACGAGGGCCATAGCGGGTTTGCCGTTCTGGAGGCAATCCGGGATTGCATGCAGGAAGAGGGCGTCGACTTCAGAACGGCGGCCAGCCAGGTGTCGCGCGAGGTAATCTTCACCACGCATACGCCAGTACCCGCGGGGCACGACCGCTTTGATGCCGATTTGATTGAAGAGCATCTTGGCCCGCTCCGTGACGAACTGCGCATATCGCACGAAGACCTGCTGGGCTTTGGCCGCGTGCATCCAGAAGACTACAACGAACAGTTCTGCATGACAGTTCTGGGGCTGAAATTGTCGCGTCGCGCAAATGCCGTATCAGCCCTGCATGGCGAGATATCGCGCTCGATGTGGTGGAGCCTCTACCCGACCAAACCGGAGGATGCGGTTCCCATTGGGCACATCACGAATGGCGTTCATGTCCCGTCGTGGCTCGCACCACAGATGAAGCGACTGTACGACCGGCACCTTGGGGTTGATTGGCAGGGTCGAAGCGGTGACAAACACACCTGGGCTGAAATCGAAAAAGTGGACGATGGCGAGCTATGGGAGACACATCTCACGCTCAAAGCCCAGTTGATTGAATTTGCACGATACCGCCTCATTACTCAAGCGTCGCGGCGTTCGGAATCCAAGGAAAGCATGGCGCGCCTGCAGAAACTGCTTTCGCTGGACGCACTGACGATCGGCTTCGCTCGTCGCTTTGCTACATACAAGCGAGCGAACCTGATCCTGGCGGATATTGAGCAACTGGCACAGATGGTCAACGATCCCAAACGCCCCATACAGTTCGTGTTTTCCGGCAAAGCGCATCCGCATGACGAACCCGGCAAACGCGTCCTGCAGGAGATCGCACGGCTGATGCGGAACCATCCGCGACTGGCCGATCGATTCATTTTTATCGAGGATTACGACATCAATGTTGGCCGACACCTGGTGCAAGGCGTCGATGTATGGCTGAATAACCCGCGCCGGCCGCTGGAGGCCTCCGGCACCAGCGGACAGAAGGTTGTGCTCAATGGCGGCTTGAATCTGTCAATCCTCGACGGTTGGTGGGCCGAAGCGTATGACGGCATGAACGGGTTCGCGATCGGCAGGGGCAGGACTCATCTGAACATGGATGTGCATGACCAGCGCGATGGAGCGGACCTGTACCGGGTGTTGCGCGACGAGGTCATTCCTCTGTATTACCAGCGGGACCGCGATGGCTTGCCGCGTCAATGGATCCAGCGCATGAAGCGGACCATCAAGACACTTGGCTGGCGCTTCAATGCGGATCGTATGGTGATGGATTACTGCCAGAAGTGCTACGTGCCAGCAACAGGAGGGATCTCAAGCGAAAGACGACTGGTCTGTTAGGCATGCTAGGTCACCGGCATCCGTCTGGCGTGCCCTTGAAAGAGGATTCATTGAATCTGGTGAACGACAATGATGGATCAACTGCGACTAGCCGGAGTTCTATCGACACGGCTATTGATACTGTGCGCCAATGGACTCATGGTTTCAGGCCAGAAGCCGAAGTTCTAGAGATCGGATTCGAGAGCGGTGCGATACCTCAAGTACTGATCGATGCAAGTCTCTCTCTTCGCCTTGTTGAAGCTTCTCAAACACGGTTGGGCATATTCCGGCGAATGTTCCCGGAAGTGCCTTCCGCCTGCTCAGAGACAAAAAGTTGCGCTTTCTTCAGTCGTACCTTCGACGGCGTCCTTCTTTGCGGCTCGAGGAGAGCAATGCTGGAACCGAAACAAGTGGCGCTGCTCGCGAAGATCGAACGCCTGCTCCGTGGCGGCGGCCGCCTGTTGATCATCCTTTCTCCTCAGAGCCAGGAAGCGGTCGATCTCTATGGCGAAGCTTCAGCCAGGGATGTCTGTGAGAGGGTCCTGCGCTATTCTGGCTTGGACATTCTGCCCGGTGTGTTCGACAGGAGTGGGAACGAATATATATCGGCCGTGAAGTATGTATGTGCCGGAGTTCCCCACTAACTACCAGCTCACTTCCTCACGACCGAGCAGGGTCCTGCTCCACTCCAAGGTCTGAACTAATTCCCCAGCTTGCCGCCCGCGGGCTCTACTTCTTCCGTACGCGTCAATTCCGGCAGCAATGTCAGAATTGCCAGCTGTTTGCCAGCACTGTTGCCCGTGACTCAAGGTGCAGGCTCTTACCTCCTTGATCGCCTTCAACACGGAGCCCAACACCCGCAGTGAACGGCGGCGCTGAGGATCGCCGTACACCTTCGAAGCGGAGCCGTACCGGTAAGACATAAGTTGAGCCGGAGCGATAAACAGGGAGCGGCGAGCTTGAAAGGAAGGGTGCCTACTCTGTAGTGAATCGAATGCGGATCGCGATGGTTGGATCAACCACGTGATCTCCAACACGCATGGTTCTGGGTATTACCAAGCCTCCGACACCCGAAATCCGATTCTCGGGAAACCGGTCGAAGCACAGTGTCATGGGCGTAAACGGGCTGGATGAAGCCGAACGTCGGAGTGTTTGGGCTGAGCCGCGCCACCGTAGCGATGAAGCGATACCCTCGTCCGGGCAGCGTTTCGATATAACGCGGGGAAGTCGCGGGGTCGAGCAGAGCAGTGCGAAGCTTGTGCATGGAGCGGTTGAGCCCTAGCTCGAAGTCCAGGTAAACGGCCTTGGGCCACAGGCATTCACGCAATTCGTCCCGTCTGACGAGCTCACCGGGACGCTCGAGCAGTAATGCAAGCACTTTGAACGGTTGCGGCTGAATTCTTATCCTAAGACCCAGTCTGCGCAACTCACCGCAGTTCAGGTCCACTTCGAACGGACCGAAGCGAAGGTTTCGAGGCATGTTTTCGCTATTCATAACTGTTGAAATTTGCAGTCAGAATCTTCGTCTATCCGCACTGCTCGCTAGTTGACCTTGTAGACGTATACCTGGCCTGCCTGCGCAGTGGTTCCGACGTCAGCCAATTTTGCGCCAACCACAACGAAGGGGTATCCCGGCACGACAGCGACACCGTAGCCATAATCCATGCCATTCGCGGATATTGCTGGCGGTTCGAAAACGAAATTCGGGTTCTCGGTCGCGGCAAAGGGACTGGTGAAAAGGTGGACCGCCCCTACATACATGGTGCACGCCGATCCAATTTGCGGATTGTTGGCGTTGGGGCTGCCAACAAAAATCGCGCCTGCAGCCAGCATGTCGCCAAGATCGAAGTTAGGAGATGCCCAGCTGTAAGCAAGTCCGCTTGCGGGCAACAATTGATTTGTATATCCAGAGCCTGCGCTGACAGGTCCAGAAAAAATCAAAGCCATCGCTGTTGTGTCGCTTCCGCTAAACTGGTCGCCCGTCATGACCACCAGGTCAGGCCTGCCATCTAGGTCGACATCAGCGATACCCATGCCTCGACCGAAATTTGGTCCAGGGCCCGAGAGCGAGAAACTTGATGCTTGCTGGACGGGAGAGGAAAAGACGAATACCAGACCGCTCGTGCCACCCCCGGGGGCTCCGATTACCAGATCGTTTCCCGACTTGCCGTCGATGTTTCCTATAGCGACTGCACTGCCGAAGCCGCCGTTGCTGCCCGGATCTTGGACTTTCTGAGTGTAGGTAATGCTGCCCGATGCGTACTTGAAGATGAACGCTCCGCCAACTGTAGGACCTTTTTTGCCAGGCGTTGCACCAATAACAATTTCGTCTTTTCCGTCACCATCCAAATCGCCGATGGCCAATGCGACTGCCCAATTCGCTGGTGCGTCAGAGGTCGCTTGAATATGGATCGCCGCATAGCTCACATTGAAAGTGGACGGAGCAATGCTTCCCACAAAGAGATATGCATTGTTATCGACGCCTCCCATTAGAAAGTCGGGAATGTGATCGCCATTTACATCCCCGGCGGCGGCAACAACCGCACGAACGCCAGTCAGGAGCAGAATGGGATTCGGCCAAGAAGCTCCTGTTATCGGGTTCACACTCTGGGGAACCCCAGTCGTAGGATCCAAAAGGTATACGTAGGTGCCCTGATTGCCGCCGCTGAGCGTGCCGGACGTAACAAAGGCCACCAAAGTGTCCACAATTCCGTCGCCGTTGAGATCCAACGGACGGACTCGAATTGCATTGCCGAGAGCAAGTGTCTTGATCAGCGCAGCGCCGTTCGACAGTACAGGGTTTAATTGTGAGACCAGGGTGAATCCGCTGGGGGTGCCGCTCGTGTAGCATCCGATAGGCGTCCCCTTCGCAGTGACCGCGAACTTGTCTGTTCCTTTTCCCGTACGACCGTCTGTATTCGTCACGACGATGTCAAAGCCGCTGATGACAGCGCCCGCAGAGATTGTAATGTTGGCCGTCAAACTGGTTGAGTGGACGGCGGATATCGAATTTACCGTGACACCGCCGGGGTTAGTTGTGCCGGTCACGTACCACTTGGCGACTGCGCCACTCTTGAAGCCACTTCCGTTGATCGTCACATTCAGATTCGTCGAGCCTTGAGGCGCCGCCGATGGATTGGTGGATGTTACCTGTACCTGGCTCGCAGCCGGCAATGCGCTGATTGCTGCGGCGGACATCAAAAGGATCAGGAATGCTGACGATCTGCGATGGGATTTCATATGCGAACTCCAGGGAAAGATGGTCTGCGTGACCGGCCCTGTGATTCCAACAATTGCTTCTGTCCACTTACACGGACGCAGTTTTCAGTTTTTCCGAATTTAGTTGATAGAACCGGATATCACGAATCCAGCCCAGTAGTATGGATGGCTGTAGCGAACATCGCTGCTTCGAAGTTCTCGTTGTGCTTTGGCAAGAGCTTCGGGCCCGCCGCTTGTCAATAGATGCCGATAGATCCTGATCATCAGCTCTCGAGTGGACTGATCATTTACCGCCCAGAGGCTTGCCAGCACGTTCTGGCCTCCGGCGCTAAGAAACGCACGTGTCAGGCCGACAAATTCGTCGCCAGCTGGAGTTTCATTGAAATAGCCGGTTCCCAACCCGGTCTCACAGGCGCTGAGCGTAATGAGGCGCGCGTGTAGACTCATCGCGGCGATCTCATACACCTCGAGTCGGCCGTCATTTTGGCCATCAGCCTCCAGTTCCAGCGCCGACAACATCGGGGCATTGCGATTCAGGCTTCCGTGTGTTGCCAGGTGGAGATAGTCATAATCGCCGGCAATCTGTTTGAACAGAGTCTTGGTTGCTTTCTTCCCAACGACGACGCGGGAGCCTGGACCAAAAATTTGACCGATTCCGCGGACCTCAGCGAACGCATTCGGCAGATGTGCATCGGAGGGCGCCATCGCGAGCAATTTTCCACCGCCCGGCTTTGCAGTTTTCGCCAAAGCCGCTGCCGCCGGCAGATACATGATTGTGAACTTATCGCCGAGATATTGCTGTCGTCCGATTGGAAATGCCGCAAAGGGAATGTAATTAAGTGCACTGTCAGGAACGATGAGGAGCTGCTGAATTCCGGAAAGAAAGCCGGCGTTCTCAATCGGATCAACCAGCAACCTGCGAAGCCCGCGTGCAGGCTCGACCCACCCCTCATGGCGTGCAGCAATCAGATCACGAAGCAGTTCACTCCGCGAGTACAGACTCTCCGAGGTCACGTCGATAGGCAATCCGACAACCGATGTTGATGTCACTACAATGATGCTGAGTGTGTTTCTGCCGACAACATATTCCACGAGAGCGGACTTCGGCGGGAGATGACGTTGCACTTCAGCGGCGGGCAGAATGTTCCGTGCGCGATCTTCTTTCGAGCCCTCGGCCAAGTTGTTTGAAGCATCCATGAGCGTCGCATATTCCCGTTCCGCACCATTCAGTTCGACCGAATACAGTTGAAGATCCGGCCCGTGGCGTAGGTCCGGCGGAGCCGCATATTCCTTCTCCACGGCCTGGCGGAGGGTGTGAATCTGTTCGTCAAGTTCCTGGATGCGCTGCTGGGACGTCAGATTGGGCCACTGATTCCCGCTGACCCCCAATTGATCGAAGTAAGCGCGGGCTCGCAGTTTCTCCGAGTACAGGAATGCATCATCAACCTTGTGGAGCTTCAACAGTAACTCGACCAGCGCCACATAAACGTGGTAGCGATCCTCTATATAACCCGCGCGATAGCGCTCCTCAGCAATTCGTGATCGCGTGCTTTCGATGATGCCAATCGCCCCTTCATACGCGGCGACAGCCTCCACGGGTCTGTCTTGTGCGGCAAGTGCCTGCCCAAGGCCATACTGAATACGCCATCCCAGTTCGGGATTGCGCAATTGTTCCTGCAACGCTTGTGCAGACGAGTAATGGATCAGTGCAGTGGGCAGCTGTCCCTGCGATCTTTG
>Ga0207639_10000915_pt1 | contig 19983 bp, 20 predicted proteins | sample KBSCornC32_FD_184299 | JGI IMG/M metagenome (GOLD analysis project Ga0207639, IMG submission 184299) | Corn rhizosphere microbial communities from Kellogg Biological Station, Michigan, USA - KBS Corn C3-2 (SPAdes) (version 2) | ecosystem: Host-associated > Plants > Roots > Rhizosphere > Soil ...
GCAGTTTCGAGGGCTGCCCAGGTGCCCCTGCTCGTCTCGGCCTGCCAGAGCTCGACGAAGTCGAGGAAGAGGCGGCGGCGGCGGGCGCGCAGCGCCGTCGCGACCGAGCCGATGTGCTCGACCTTGGCCAACATCAGATCGCAGTCGTGGAGGTCGCCAAGCACCGACTGCAGGCGCTTGGCGGCACGCCGGGCAGCCTTCGCCTCCTCGCCGAGGCAGGGCTCGAAGATCTCCAGCAGGTAGCGCAGTCGCTTGGCGGCGATCCGCATGTCGTGCTGTGCCTCGCTCGCGTCAGGCGCGAGGGCGTCATCGACGAATTCGCGCAGCTCATCGAGCCGGACCGAGACGATCCGGGCGGCGTTGGGGCGCAACGGACCCGCCGGGTCCAGCCTCTCGATCGCTCGTGCCTTCATCACCCCGCCTTCTTGATCAGCTTCTTCAGCTGCCGCCGCAGCTTCTTCAGCCGCTTCGGCGCCACGTAAGGCGCCAGCGCCTCGTTGGCCTCGGCTTGGCGCAGGCGCAGCTCGTCGACCAGGCCCTGAAGAGCGGCCCGATCCACCTCGGCGGCTTCGCCGATGAGGCTCTCGAGCAGGGCTATCTCCACATCGGCGTCGCGACGTTCGCCGAGCGCGTCGGCCAACCTCTTCACCTTCTTCAGGGCCTTGCGGTGGCGCTTGCGCGAAAAGCACGGCTCGAAGACCTCGAGCGCTGCGCGCAGGCGGCGTGTCGCAACCCGCATGTCGTGCACACGCTCGGTGGCGCCGAGATCGAGAACGCCCTCGGAGTGGGCAAAGACCTCTGCCACGCGAACCTTCAGCGTCTTTGTCGCGGCCTTGGAGAACGAGGCGTCGCAGTCGAGCCTGACCTTACGGGCACCCGCCACGCTACGAGGCTAGAGGACCACGTGCTCCGGCTGCCGATGCGTCCCGGTGTTAGGCAACCAGGCGGAGCGACGGGCCATTGATGCTGCCGTTGAGCATGTCCAGCACAACCCCCTCGCGAAGGCCGCCCTTGCCGATCTGCAGCGGCTGGCCAAGCAGCTCGGAGACCTTCTCCAGGAGCAGCACCCCGGTGGCGAGGATGCGCACCCGTTCGGGATCGAGCTCGAAGCGGCGCGCCACGTCAGCGGCCGGATCGCTGCACAGAACCCGAATCCCCCGCTCCAGGGTCTCGTACTCGAGCACCGCGCCGACCAGGCGGCGCAACGAGGTGGCACTGCCGCCGACGGCGACAGCCTGGGCCGGGTGCTCGATCTCGACCCCAGCGAAGATGTCGTCGATGCGGTCGCGGACCTTGCGGATCTCGGCGGCGGAAGGAGGGTCGGAGGAGATCAGCTCGTTGGCGAGCACCCCCGAGCCGACCGGCCAGGAACGGACCTCATCGGCGCCCCCCGGCACCGTGCCGAGGATCACCTCGGTCGAGCCACCGCCGACGTCGACGACGCCGACCCTGCCCTCGACCGGATGACCGAGCGTCTTGGTCGCGCCGATGAAGGAGAGCCTGCCCTCCTCCTCGTCGCTCAGCACCTCGACCCGGACGCCGGCGACCTCGCCAATCGCCGCCGCCACCTCACCGCCGTTGGAGGCCTCGCGCACCGCCGCCGTCGCCACCGCGCGGATCTCTTCGGCCCCGAGCTCTTTCGCCAGCCGCACCTGGGTGGCAACGACCTCGCAGACCTCATCGGCCTTGGAGGCAAGAATCGCCCCGTCGCCATCGAGCGCCTTGTTGATCCGCGTATAAGCCCGCTGCTCCATCACCTTCTTCAACTGCCCGTCCACCGGCTCCGCCACGAGCACGCGCGTCGTATTCGACCCAATATCTATGGCGGCACAGAGCGTCACGGGCTTAGCCTCATGTTCCCAGACTCATCGGATCTCACACTGCCAGTGAGAGGGCCAGTCATGCCTTGCCGGACGCTCAACCCGGCCGCAGGCCGGGTGTCCGGCAAGGCATGACTGGCCCTCTTTTAGCCACTCGGATGCGAAGCGTCCTCGAACTCCCGAAAAAGCCCCGTGACGACGAAGGCGACCTGCTCTCCGATGTCGACCGCGTTGTCGCCGATCCGCTCGATCGCCCTCGCGCCCAGCAGCATCGTCATCGCCCACTCGCGCCGGTCCGCGTCGTCGCCGATCTCCAGGGCGAGGCGGAAGCATTCGCGGTTGAGGTTGTCGACGACGTCGTCCTGGCGGACCAGGTCCTGAGCGAGTTCGATGTCGCGATCCGCGAAGGACCGCTTGGCCTGGCTGAGCAGGGTCTTGGTCTGCCCGCCCATGGAGAGGATCAGCTTCACCATCTCCTGATCGGAGGGCGGCTCGTTGCCGGTCAGGGGGATCATCTTGCAGATGTTCACGCACTGGTCGCCCATCCGCTCGACGTTCTTCAAGACGTGCAGAAGGGCCGAGATCAGGCGCAGGTCTGTCGCCACCGGCGACTGCGTGGCGAGCAGCGTGATCAGCGCCTGGTGCACCTCGAGATAGCGGCCGTCGATGCGGTCGTCGTCGGCGACGACGATCTGGGCCAGCTCGACGTCCTGGTGCTCGATCGCCTCCAGGGTGCGGCTGAGCGCCGCGCTGGCCAGGTCTATGCCGCCCAGCGCACTCGCCTCGAGGCGATCCAGTTCCTCTTGGTATTCGACCCTGATACCGCCTGGCACTACCCGAACCGCCCGCTGACGTAGTCCTCGGTCGCCTGCTGGGCGGGGCTGGTGAAGATCTTCTCGGTCGGGCCGATCTCGACCAGGCGACCGGGCTTGCCGGTCTGCTCGAGGTTGAAGAAGGCGGTGATGTCGCTGGCCCGCGAGGCCTGCTGCATGTTGTGGGTGACGATCGCGATCGTGAACTTGCTCTTCAGCTCGCCGATCAGGTCCTCGATCGCCAGCGTGGCGACCGGGTCGAGGGCGGAGCAGGGCTCGTCCATCAAGAGCACCTCGGGCTCGACCGCGATCGCGCGGGCGATGCAGAGCCGCTGCTGCTGGCCGCCCGAGAGCCCGGAGCCGGGCTTGTCGAGACGGTCCTTGACCTCGTTCCAGAGGTGGGCCCCGCGCAGCGAGCGCTCGACGATCGCGTCCTTCTCGGTCTTCTTGACACGACCGGCGTTGAGGTTGAGGCCGGCGGCGACGTTGTCGTAGATCGACATCGTCGGGAAGGGATTGGGCGACTGGAAGACCATGCCGACGAGGCGGCGGACCTGGACCGGATCTACGCCGCGCTCGTAGATGTCCTGGCCGTCGAGGGCGATCTCACCCTCGACCCGAGCCCCGGGGGTCAGCTCGTGCATGCGGTTGAGCGAGCGCAGGAAGGTCGTCTTGCCGCAGCCGGAGGAGCCGATCAGTGCGGTCACCTTGTTCGGCTCGACCGTCATCGTCACGTCTTCGACCGCGTGGAAGTCGCCGTAGAAGAGGTCGACCCCGCGCGTCTCCAGCGTCTTCGCCGGCCTGCCGCCCGTCGCCGGGGCGGCCGTTGGGGTGGGCTGCGTACCTGTCGTCGTCACCTTCATCTCAGTCTTGCCGACCTCGGCCTCAGCCTCGGCCCTGGTTGCGCCTATGGCTCCCATCGGGCGTGCTCTCCTTCCATCCACTAGCGGATCTCGGTTCGGTACCGGCGGTAGATCAGGCGAGCTACGAGGTTGAGGACCATGACGATAACGATCAGGGTCAGCGCAGCTGCCCAGGCCTTGTCGTACGACGCCTGCTTGAAGACGCCGGGGGTTCGGTACTCGCTGTAGGCGTAGACCGCGAGGTTCTGCATGCGGCCGGAAAAGGGGTTGCTGTTGATCGAGTCGACCACGCCGGTGGTGACCAGCAGCGGCGCCGTCTCGCCGATGATGCGGGCAACGGCGATCATCATGCCGGTGATCAGGCCGGCGAAGGCGGTCGGCAATACGACCTTGGTGATCGTCCGCCACTTCGGCGTTCCCAGCGCGTAGGAGGCTTCGCGCAGGTGGTTGGGGACGATCTTCAGCACCTCCTCGGAGGTGCGGATCACGATCGGGATCATCAGCACCGAGAGCGCCACCGAGCCCATCACGCCGAGGCGGATGCCCGGGCCGAGGAAGAGGGCGAATAGCGCGTAGGCGAATAGCCCAGCGACGATCGAAGGGATGCCGGTCATCACGTCGACGAAGAAGGTCAGCGCCCGGCCGAGCCGGCCGCCGCCGTACTCGGTCAGGTAGATCGCCGCCATCAGCCCGATCGGGATCGAGATCAGGGCGGCAACGCCGGTGATCACGAGGGTGCCGACCAGGGCGTGGGCGGCGCCGCCCCCACCGATCTGGCCGCGCGCGTCCTCGGTGAGGAATTCGAGGCTGAGGCCGGGGATGCCGCGCTTGGCGACCTCGAAGATCAGCGAGAGCAGAGGGATCAGCGCCAGCCCGAAGGCAGCGACGATGGCCAGCGTGATCAGGCGGTCCTTGGCGCGGCGCGGACCCTCGACCCGGCGCGACCAGGTATAGGTGGCGACCATCGCGACCAGCACGGTGCAGACGAGCAGCAGGGCCACGCTGAAGGCCCCCGCCCCCAGCAGCAGCGCGGCGGCCAGCGCGGCCGAGCCCGCGACCACGCCATAGGGCGACCAGTCGGGCAGCACGCCGGTGTGAAGCGTTGCGTTCATTGAATGTTCTGGCGGGCGATGATCGCCCGCGCTGCGAGGTTGGTGACCAGGGTGATCGCGAAGAGGACGAGGCCCGAGGCGATCAGGGTGTTGATCGCGAGCCCGGTCGATTCGGGGAAGTCGAGGGCGATGTTGGCGGCGATCGTCGAGGGGTTCGCCTGGCTGATCAGGTTGAAGGTGACGACGCCGGAGACCGAGAGGATGATCGTCACCGCCATCGTCTCGCCCAGTGCCCGGCCGAGGCCCAGCATGGCGCCGCTGATGATCGAGGACTTACCGAAGGGGAGGACCGTCATGCGCAGCATCTCCCAGCGGGTCGCGCCCAGCGCCAGAGCGCCCTCCTGCAGCTTGCGCGGGGTCTGCGAGAAGACCTCACGGGCGACGGCGGAGACGATCGGCAGGATCATCACCGTCAGCACCAGGCCGGCGACGAGCATCGTGCGCCCGGTGACCGAGGCCGGACCGTCGAAGAAGGGGATGAAACCGAGCTTCTGTTCGAGCCATTTCATCGGCCCCACCGCGGCCGGGCCGAGCACGAAGATCCCCCAGAGCCCATAGACGATGCTCGGTATGGCGGCGAGCAGGTCGACCATGTAGCCGAGCGGCAGCAAAAGCCGCCTCGGGGCGATGTGGCTGATGAAGAGAGCCACGGCAACCGCGAGCGGGACGGCGAGGATCACCGCGATCGTCGCCGCCAACACGGTGCCGAAGGCGAGCGGCGCGATGTAGTCGATCAGGCTCTTGCCCCCGGGCAGTTCCGAGGAGCTGGCGGTGATCGCCGGCGCCGCCTGGATCAGCAGGAAAGTGGCAACCCCCGCCAGCAGGGCGAGGATCGTGACCGCGGCGGCGACGGAGAAGTTGGAGAAGATCCGGTCGCCCCACTGCCGCCTCCCTCCGGAGGCGGCAGCGAGGAGCTGACCGGCATTGGTCGTCGTGTCGGCGCGAGCCTCCACTCAGGACCTAGGAGCTTCCTTCGATCGCTTCGACGGCCGGCTGGATCTTCTTGGTCAGCGCCGCCGAGAGCGGTGCCGAACCGGCGTTTTCAGCGGCCACCTTCTGTCCTTCGCTGCTGATCGCGTATTCGAAGTAGGCCTTGACGATGGCCGCTTCGCTGGCCGAGCCGTACTTTGTGCAGCCGATCAGGTAGGAGACCAGGACGATCGGGTACGTGCCCTGCGTTTCGGTCTTGCGATCGAGTTCGAAGGGGAACATGTAGGGGCTCTTGGCCTCGTCCTTGGCTTCCGGGGACTCCTCGAGGATCTTCGCCGCGGCCTCGGGAGTCGGTTCGGCGTATTCCTTGCCGACCTTGATCGTGGCGACGCCGAGTTCGCCGGCCTGGCTGGCGTCGGCGTAGCCGATCGCGCCGTCGCCGGCGGTCACCGCTTCGACCACGCCGGAGGTGCCCTGTGCGGCCTCGCCGCCCTTGACCGGCCAGTCGCCGCTGACTTCGTACTTCCAGATACTGGGGACGACCTCGGAGAGGTATTCGGTGAAGTTCTGGGTCGTGCCCGACTCGTCAGAGCGGTTGACCGGCACGATCCGGGTGTCGGGAAGTTCGACGCCGGGGTTGTCCTTGGCGATCGCGGGATCGTTCCAGTTGCTGATTTCCTGATTGAAGATCTTCGCCAGCGTTTCCGGGTCGAGCTGCAGCCCTTCGACGCCTTCGACGTTGTAGATGATCGCGATCGGCGAGACGTAAGCCGGGACCTCGACGAGTTTGCCGGGGGCGCAGCGTTCCGCCGCCTTCTTCAGTTCGCCTTCTTCTTCGGAGAGAGCGGCGTCGCTGCCGGCGTAACCGACGCCACCGGCGATGAATTGTTCGCGCCCGCCGCCCGAGCCGACGGCGTCGTAGGTGATCGTGGCGCCGGAGTTTGCGTTCTCGAATTCTGCGGTCCAGGCTTCCTGCGCGGCCTCCTGCGCGGTCGAGCCGGCACCGGCGACCTCGCCGGAGAGGCTGCCACCGGATGAGCTGCTGTCGCTGCTGCTGCCGCAGGCGGAAACGCCAAGCGCGAGGACGGCCAGTGAGGCGAAAACGGCCAACCATCTAGAGGGACTCAACACAAACTCCTTTTCGTCGTAGGGCACGAAAGCGGGCCAGATAGGCCACTCGCGGCCACACTCTCAGTGCGTCTCCGACAGCTTGTTACCTGGCTGTATCGGGAATGTAAAAAAGATGTAAAAGACCCTGGAAGGGGCCCGGGCGCCTATCCCTCGGGCGAAAAGCGATAGCCGATGCCGCTGTGGGTGTGAATCAGGTGCCTGCCCGGCAGCGCTTCACCCAGCTTCGAGCGCAGGCGGCTGACGTAAACGTCGACCGAACGGTCGTCATGGCGCGGCTCGCGCCCCCAAACCTCGGCGTAAAGCTCCTCACGGGTGAGAATGCGCTGCGGGTGGGCGGCCAGAGTCGTCAGGAGCTGCAGCTCACGCACCGTCAGGCTGAGCGGCCGACCGTCGACGAGCGCCGCGTGCTCCTCTGGCCTGATCTCCAACATGGCCAGCGAGGATGCTCGCCGGCGACAGGCGCGCGGTTACGCGGCCGTAAAGCTCCTGTGAACTACTTGTGAATTCCCGGCCTGCTGGTCGATGCCAGCAGCGGCCTCGTCGGCCAACTCCGGCGCCACCCCGCCAACCGCCTCTGGATCGAAGCGGTAGCCGACGCCGAAATGGGTATGGATGTAGCGCCAGCCCGGCGAGCGCTTCTCCAGCTTCTGGCGCAGCTTGCGGATGAAGACGTCGACCGAACGATCGCCGTGGGCCATCGCGTAGCCCCAAACCCGCTGGTAGATCGCCTCGCGCTCGAGCACCTGGCCCTTGGTGTCGGCGAGCAGCTGCAGCAGCTCGAACTCACGGCGGGTGAGGTCGAGGCTGCCCTCGCCGACGAAGGCCTGGAACTGGTCAGCGCGGATCTCCAGCTCGCCGACCACGACCGGGCCGGCCTCGGCGGCCGCTCCCCGTGTGCGGCGGCGGCGACGGCGGGAGACAGCTTCGATCCGCGCCATCACCTCCTCGGGGTGGCAGGGCTTGCCGATCCAGTCGTCGACGCCGAGCCGCAGAGCGCGAACGCGTTGGGCCACGGTCGAGCGGCCGGTGCAGACGACAACGGCGAGGTCGGGCAGCGCCTCGCAGACGCGCCCCAGGTACTCCCAGGCTTCGTCGCCGAGCACCTCCATGTCGAGCAGCAGCGCGTTCAGCTTCATCGCCACCAGCTCGTTCGGCGAGATCGCGCTGCTCAGCACGCGCTGTTGCCAGCCGGCGGCCTCGGTGCGCTTGGAGAGCACGGTGACGAAGCCACTGTCGTCATCGATGACCGCAAGCCGAGTGGTCTGCTGCGAGGTCAAGACGTCGGGATTGTATGCAGCGGCAAAGACGGGCGCCTGGATAAAACGCCTGCGTTCACAGGAATTTCACAGGTGAACAGCCCTAATTTGCGGAAAAGTCGCTCGAGCGGGCCCCGGCGCAACTTGTTACCCAACCTTCTCCACGGCTTCTCCGAATGTTCACGGGGAGACGCCGAGCCCAGGACAAGATCCACCTCACGAGACTCCTCTCTCGTCACCGCGAACGGCCCACTGCCCCGGGCCGTTCGCCATTTAAAGGGCGGCTCAGTCGATTGCGCCGCTGGCGGTCAGGACCAGGACCAGGGCCCCGAGGGCGATCCGGTAGACGACGAAGATCTCGAGGCTGTGCGAGCTGAGGTAGCGCAGCAGCCAGGCGATCGCCGCGTAGCCGGTGACGAAGGCGACCAGGGTGGCGATCACCGTCGCCGCCACCGATGGACTGCCCGCTTCGCCGACCTTGCGCAGCTCGAAGAGGCCGCTGAGGACCACGGCGGGCACCGAGAGCAGGAACGAGTAGCGGGCTGCGGCGACCCGGTCGAAGCCGCGGAAGAGGCCGGCGGAGATCGTCGCCCCCGAGCGCGAGACGCCAGGCACGAGGGCGAGCGACTGGGCGACGCCGATGAAGAGCCCGTCGCGGCCATCCATCTCCACCAGAGAGCGCTGCCTGGTGCCGACCCGCTCGGCGGCAATCATCACGAAGGAGAAGAGAATCAGGGCCGAGCCGATCAGGTAGAGGCTGCGCGCGCCGGACTCGATCTGGTCCTTGAAGATGAAGCCGAAAATCGAGATCGGGATCGTTCCCAGGACGATGAACCAGCCCAGCCTTGCCTCCTGGCTGGCCTGTCGAATCGGCACTCGCAGCTCGCCGAGCCAGGCGGCGGCGATGCGCACGAGGTCGGCGCGGAAGTAGATCAGCACCGCAGCCATCGTGCCGAGCTGAATCACGGCAGTGAAGCCGGCGCCGGGATCGGGCCAGCCGAGCAGGGCAGGCACGATCCGCAGGTGGCCGCTGGAGGAGATCGGCAGGAACTCGGTCAGCCCCTGGACCAAGCCGAGGACGATGGCTTCGAGGTTGCTCACGACCGGCGCATCCTATGGAGACCAAGAGACGGTGGCGCCGGTCCCTTGCGCTAGATTCCCGGTTGTGAGGCTTCCCGCTCGAGCGGCCATAGTTCTCGCGGCGCTATCAGCCGCACTGCTCTCGCTGCTGCTGGCAGCGCCTCTGGCGCTCGCCGACAATGGCGTCGGCCTCGCCGGACCGACCACGGACAAGACGGTCACCTTCTTCTGTTTTGGCGTGATCGCCTTCTTCGCGATCTTGGTGATCGTGCTCTCGCTCGTCCAGGGCCGTCTCGAGGCCCGCAAGGAACGGCGCCGCCAAGACCTCGAGCGCTACGGCTAGTCAAGCCTGAAGCCGCTGAGCAGTCGCTTCTCGGTCTCGCCCTCGATCTCGGCGAGGACTTCGATCTTGCCCTCCAGCGGCGTGCCGCGGATCTTCGTCGCCAGCAGGTCGTCGACCTGGAAGATCCCGGCTGAGTTGTTCAGCTCGATCCCGATCCGCACCGGCCGCGTCTCCCCCGCCTCGATCCGCACCTCGTCGACCGCCGCCGCGGAGATCGAGTGGATTCCCTCCTGTCCCGCTTCGATCGGCAGCCGCGTTCTCCCCTGGGCCATGTCGAGCGCATCGGCAACCCTGACCACCCCTGCCTCGAGCGTGTATGGCTCGCCGCGGCGGCGGTGCCCGATAATCGCGTGCAGGATCTCCGAGGCCACGACGGTTCGCTCGGGCTGCCGGTAGCAGTCGGCAAGCAGCCGGTCGAGCGCCCCATTGGCGAGGAAGAGGCTGTAGGCCTCGTGGTCCTGGCGGTGGATCGACATCCCAACGTCGTGCAAGAGGGCCCCGCCGGCCACCACGACCTCAGCATCACGGGGCGACATCCCGTGGTCGGCGACTACCGCGGGCTCGACCCCTGCCTTGACCAAGAGGCGCAGCAGGCGCAGGGCGATGTTGAGGACGATCTGCATGTGGACCCAGGAGTGATCCGACATGCCGAGCCGCTCCGCGTGCACCTGGGTCATGTACCACCAGGCCCGCACCTGCTCGTCGCCGTTGACGGCCCCCAGGAAGGTCTCGAGCTTGCGGTTCCCCCGGGACGGGGCCCGCACCTTTGCCTCGGCGATCGCTTCTTTCGGGGGCCTGCGCTGCGGTCCCTTCGGGTCTGGTGTCGGAACCGCGTCGCTCACCCCACGATCGTAGGTTCAGCCGCAGACGGGCCAGGGCGACGAACCCGCGCGCGAGTACAGCAGCGCCGCCCTGTAGTCCTGCTCTCGTTCGGAAGCCGCGGCGGGATCGCCACTGCCGCCGACCGATTCCCAGGTGCCGTAATCGAACTGATACTTGCCCCGGTAGGTGCCGTCCGAGGAGACGGCGGTCGGGTCACCACCGGACTCGCAGGCGCCGATCGCATCGAGCGTTTCCTGGGATACGCCCCCCGGGAGACTGGCGAAGAGCTGTCGGCGCCGGCGGCGAAGCTTGGCGCGGTGCGCCGCTTCGAGGTGGGCAACCGTGACCCGAATCGTGCGATGGAAGCTCGCCGTGGAACGGCGCAGGACCGAGAGCCGTGCGGGGACGGCATCGGCTACGCCGGCTCGGGGTGACGACCCTCCGCCGTCGCCCGCCGCGAGAGCGGCGGCGGGGAAGGCGATGCAGAGGATCAGGATCGGAACAAAATATGTGCGTTTTGTGAGCAAGCGGCGGACCGTGCCGGTATTTGCGGGCCGGCAAGGTGACCGCGCTCACACTCTTCACATAGTGCGTGCCGTCTGAAACGAAGTTGGGCACGATGTGCGATCTGCCACTTAGCTTTTCCGGTCCGCGCAAGGGATGATGCGCGGGTGCCCGAGCAACCGACGACGCGTTTGCTGCTTGCCTGCCAGGACCGGCCCGGGCTGATCGCCGCCGTCAGCGGCTTCCTCGCCGAAGCAGGGCTCAACATCATCGACGCCGACCAGCATTCGAGCAACGAGGGGCGCTTCTTCATGCGGATGGTCTTCGACGCCGTCCCAGCCGGCGAGCGCGAGGAGGTCTACGGTCGCTTTGCGAGCGAGATCGCCAACCGCTTCGAGATGGACCACCGCTTCGCCGAGTCGAGCGAGCCCAAACGGGCGGCGATAATGGTCTCGCGGGAGGACCACTGCCTCTCGGATCTGCTCTGGCGCTGGCGCAGCGGCGAGCTCGGCGCGGACGTGGTCGCCGTCGTCTCCAACCATGACGAGCACCGCGATCAGGTCACCTCGCTCGGCCTTCCCTTTCACCACGTTCCCGTCGATACTGGCGCCAAGGCGCAGGCTGAGGACCGTATGCTGGCGCTGCTGGGCGAGCTCGACCTGCTCGTCCTCGCCCGCTACATGCAGGTCCTATCGGCCGAGTTCCTCGAGCGGCTCGGCGCCCCGGCGATCAACATCCACCACAGCTTCCTGCCCGCCTTCGTCGGCGCCGACCCCTACGGCCGAGCCCACGAGCGTGGGGTGAAGCTAATCGGCGCCACCGCCCACTACGTCACTGAGGAGCTCGACGCCGGGCCGATCATCGACCAGGACGTGACCAGAGTCAGCCACCGCGACGAGGTCACCGACCTGCAGCGGATCGGGCGTGACATCGAGCGGCTGGTCCTAGCCCGGGCGGTGACCGCCCACCTCGACGATCGCGTCCTCCTCGACGGCGCCCGGACCATCGTCTTCTGAGATGCCACCCGGCTCCAGAGCCCCGTCACTGCTGCAGGCCCTGCGCTACGCGCGCGACCCGCTTGGCTTCCTGGTTCAGCTGCAGCGCCGCTACGGCGCCATCTTCAGCCTCTCCTTCCCCTTCTTTGGTCAGCTCTATTACGTCGCCGACCCGGCCCTGGTCAAGCAGCTCTTCACCGGCTCGCCCGAGCATTTTCACGCCGGCGAGGCCAATGCGACAGTGCTCGAGCCGGCGCTCGGACCCAACTCGGTGCTTACGCTCGACGACGCGCCGCACATGCAGCAGCGCAAGCTGCTCCTTCCCCCCTTCCACGGCGAGCGCATCCGCGGCTACGGCGAGCTGATCCGCGCGATGACCGTGAAGCAGATGGAGACCTGGCCAATCGGTGAGCCCTTTGCCCTGCGCCCCCATACCCAGCGGATCACCCTGGCCGTGATCATGCGCGCCGTCTTCGGCGTTCACGACGAGCAGCGCCTGACCCGCTTTGAGGCGCTGATCGAGGACTTCAGCAAGCGGGTCGGGTTGATCACCACCTTCCCGGCGCTGCGCAAGAACTTCGGGCCAGGCAGCCCCTGGCCGCGCTTCCTGCGCTCGCGCGCGAGGCTCGACGAGTTCATCTACGAGGAGATCGGCCTGCGGCGCAAGGAGGTCGAAGCAGGCGAGGGAGGTCACGAGGACGTTCTCTCGCTATTGCTGCAGGCTCGCCACGACGACGGCAGCCCGATGAGCGACGAAGAGCTGCGCGACGAGCTCGTCACCGTGCTCGGCGCCGGCCACGAGACGACCGCGACCGGGCTAGCCTGGGCGATGGAGCGGCTACTGCGAACGCCGCAGGTGCTGGCCAAGCTGCGCGACTCGATCGCCGCTGGCGAGGACGACTACCTCGACGCAACGGTCAAGGAGACATTGCGGGCGCGGCCGGTGATCGTCGACGTCGCCCGCAAGCTCAAGGCGCCGGCCAGGATCGGCGGATACGAGCTGCCCGAAGGCAGCTTCGTGATGGCTGCGATCGCCGCGCTGCACTACCGCGAGGACCTCTTCCCGGACCCTGAGGAGTTCCGGCCCGAGCGGTTCCTCGAGGGCAAGGCCGACAACTACGCCTGGATTCCCTTCGGCGGCGGCGTGCGCCGCTGCATCGGCGCTGCCTTTGCCGAATACGAGATGCGAATCGTCCTGCGCGAGTTCGTCCAGCGCGCCGAGCTCAGCCCTCTCAACCCCAAGCCGGAGAAGGTCAAGGTCCGCAACATCACTCTGGCCCCCGCCAAGGGCACCATGGTCAGGCTGGATCGCCCGCTGCACTGACCGTTCGTTCGGCCTCCTCCCATTGCTCATAGAGCTCGCTGACCTTGCGCTTGGCGGCGTCGTGGCGCTCGTTGGCCCGCTCTGACTTGGCCGGCGTCGCCCAGGCGCCAGGATCGGCCAGCTCCTCCTCGAGCGCGCGCAGCTCCGCTTCCGCTGCCTCGATCTTTTCCGCCAGGCGACCCGCCTTCCGCGCCGCCCGCTGGGCGATGGTGCGCGGACTCTGGCGCTTGCCGCTCTTGGCTGAGCGCTTCGCCGCTGCGGCGGCGGCCGAAGCCGCTTCCTCGTCTTCCTCGCGGCGGCGCTGGTACGCGGCCCAACCGCTCGGGTGGCTGCGCAGCTCGCCGCCCTCGCAGACGATCGTGCGGCTGCCGACCGCCTCGAGCAGGGCGCGGTCGTGGGAGACGAGGATGACCGCGCCTTCGAAGGCGGAGAGGGCATCCTCGAGCGCCTCGCGGCTCTCGATGTCGAGATGGTTCGTCGGCTCGTCGAGGATCAGCACATTGGCGCCGCTGGCGACCAGGATCGCCAGCGAGAGGCGCCGCTGCTCGCCACCGGAGATGTCGTCGAGCGCCTTCTCCACATCGGCGCCGGAGAAGAGGAAGCCGCCGAGCAGGTCGCGCGCCTTCTGGCCGCTGAGCCCCGTCTCGCGCTGGGCCGCGTCGAGCACAGTGCCCGTCCCCGCCGCCGTCTCGGCGTGCTGGGAGAGGTAGCCGACCTTGACGTTGTGCCCAGTGCGCACCGAGCCCGCGGCAGGCTCGCGCTGCTCGGCGAGGGTCTCGATCAGGGTCGTCTTGCCGGCACCGTTGGGACCGACGAGGACGACGTGCTCGCCGCGTTCGAGCTCGAGGTTGGCACCGGTGAGCAGGGTGCGACCAGGAACCTCGATCGTCGCGTTGACCAGTTTCAGCACCACCCGGCCGGGTCGCTCCGGTTTGACGAAGGAGAAACGCAGATTGCGGCGGTCGCGCGCTTCGGCCTTGACCCCGTCGCGCTTGATCTTGTCGATCTGCTTGAGCCGGGACTGCGCTTGTTTGGCCTTGGTCGCCTTGTAGCGGAAGCGCTCGACGAACCGCTCCATCCGCTCGATCTCGGCCTGCTGGCGCTCGATCGCCTTGCCGCGGGCGATCTCGCGGGCGGCCTGCTCCTTGCGCCAAGCGTGCCAGGGGCCGGCGAAGAAACGGCCGCGCTGGGCCTCCAGCTCGAGCACCGAGGTCCCAACCGCCTCGAGGAACCAACGATCGTGGGCGACGAGCACGACGGCAGCGTCGAGATCGACCAGGTAGCGCTCGAGCCATTCCAGCGAGGGAATGTCGAGGTGGTTCGTCGGCTCGTCGAGCAGCAGCAGGTCCGGTCGGGTGGCGAGGGCGCGGGCCAGCGAGGCCCGGGTCAGCTCGCCGCCGGAGAAGGTCGAGAGCTCACGCGAGGCCGCCTCCTCGCCAAAGCCGAGACCGCCGAGGACGGCGAGGACGTCATCGCGCCAGCGGTAGCCGCCGCCGGCTTCGAGCCGCTGCTGTGCCGCCGAGTAGGCCCGCATCGTCTCCTCGTCTGGGGCGCCGGCGCCCATCGCCGCCTCCAAGCGCGCCAGCTCGACCTCCGTCTCCTCCATGTCGGCCCGGCCAGAGAAGACGTAGTCGCCGAGCGAGATCGCATCGTCGCGCGGCGGGCGCTGGTCGTGCAGGGCTACCCGCGCGCCTTTCTGCAGGGCGATGCTGCCCGAGTCCGGGGGCCGCTCGCCGGCGAGAACGCGCAGCAAGGTCGACTTGCCAACCCCGTTTCGTCCCGAGAGCGTCATCCGCTCGCGCGGCTCGAGCTTGAAGGAGACGTCGGCGAAGAGCAGCTTGCCGCCGGCGTAGAGGTCGATCGTGGTCGCGGTGGCGATGGCCATGGTCAGCCTGACATTACGCGGCTTGCGGGGAGCCGGGCGACGCGTAAGCTGCGAGCGTGGAACGAGAGCAGCTGCAGGCGATCCAGGCACCGCTGAAGGAGCGCTACCGCGAGGAACCCGATACCGCCGTGATCACGCTCTCCGCCCAGGGCGAGCTTGGCGCGGGCGTCTCCTGCTCGGTCGACACCGGCCGCGCGATCGCCGATGCCGGCCTGCATCCGGCAAGCGGTGGCGACGGCAGCCAGCTCTGCTCCGGCGACATGCTGCTCGAGGCGCTTGCCGCCTGCGCCGGCGTCACCCTGCGGGCGGTGGCGACCTCGCTGGGGATCGAGGTGCGGTCGGGCACGGTGCGCGCCGACGGCGAACTCGACTTTCGCGGCACGCTCGCCGTCGATCGCGATGCCCCGGTCGGCTTCCGCTCAATTCGCCTTGCCTTCGAGCTCGACACCGAGGCCGACCCCGAGCAACTGCAAACCCTGCTGAAGCTGACCGAGCGCTACTGCGTCGTCTTGCAGACGATCTCCAAAGCGCCCGAGCTCTCCGCGACCGTCGCCACGGTGTAGCGCCTTGGCAAGCCCGCTGCGACACCTCGGCGAGCTTGCCAAGGCTCAGTTGGGCCGCCGCGCCGCTCAGCGCGAAGGCGAGCAGGCGCTCGGCGAGCTGGAGGCGCGAGGGCTTGAGCTTCCAGACGGGCTGGAAGTCGAATGGCTCGGCGTCTCTGGCTACCGGATCAGCGCCGAGGGAGAGACGCTTTTCGTCGATCCCTATCTCTCCCGCGTGCCCTTCGCCGACCTGCTGCGACGCCGCTCGGCGCTGCCGGACCCGGCGATGCTCGACCGCTACGTCCACGCTCCCGACGAGGTCGTCGGGGTGCTCGTCGGCCACACCCACTTCGACCACGCCGTCGACGCCCCGGCGATCGCACGGCGCTTCGGCTGCAAGGCGTATGGGTCGGACTCACTGCTGACCCTGATGGGTCTGCACGGCCTCGCCGAGCAGACTGTGGAAGTCGAGCCCTACCGCACCTATGAGCTGGGTCCGTTCGAGGTCAGCTTCACCCCCAGCGTCCACTCCAAGCTCCTACTCGGCCTTGCGGTCCCCTACGACGGCGACCTCACCTGCGAGCACCTCGACGGCCTGACTCCAAGCGCTTACCGCTGTGGCCAGGTCTGGGGAATCTCGATCAGGGTTGCCGGGGTCAGCTTCTATCACCAGGGCAGCGCCAATCTGATCGACGAGGCAGTACGCGAGCGCGACGTGGACGTCTTCCTCGCCGGCGTCGCCGGGCGCAACTTCACCGACGACTACTGGCGGCGGATCCTCCCCCGCCTCGACCCGAAGGTAGTCGTCCCCACCCACTACGACAACTTCTTCCGCCCGCTCGGCCAGCGGCTGGAGTTCGTCTCCGACGTGCGCCTCTCTGCCCTTCCCGAGGAGATTGGCGCCGTCAGCAGGGACCTCGAGATCGCCGCAATCCCCCGCGCCGACCTCTCGACTTAGGAGAAATACTTGGCGACGATCTGCTCGATCGTGCCCATCGTCCGCATCGTCCAGGGCCCAAGGGCCGCCTCGAGCATCTTCAGGTCGAGCTCGGAGTCGGACGTGCGACCGCTGGGCAGCCAGTAGAGCTCACGGCCTCCGATAGCCAGCAGGTCCACGTCGCTGGCCGCTGCGAGGGCCCGCTTGCGCGCCTTGGCTGTCGGCTTCTTCGGCAGCAACGCGACCTGGAGCTTGCCCTCCAAGGCCTTCGCCTTCCCCGTATCGAACGGCTCATGGGCGGCAAGCGCGCTCAACTCTTTGGCGCTGCGCAGGAAGACCGGCACTTCGTAGCCGAGTGCCTCCCCCAGCCCCATTTCGATTCGTTTCGTCAGCTTCGCCTCGCTGCTGCCGGCGCCGAAGACGACATTGCCGCTGGCGCGAAAGCAGGCGACCTCGGCAAAGCCCAACGCCTCGAACTCGGCCCGCAGGTCCTCGTTGGTGATCCGCCGCCCGCCCAGGTTCATCCCGCGCAGGAAGGCGACGTGACTCGGCATGGCCGTTGACTCTAGAGCTCCCAGCAGAGGAGTCAGCTGGGAGCTCGATGGTGTCGACGAGTGGAGGCGGTGGGATTCGAACCCACGTGTCCGGTCGTAGCGCGAAGGCGTCTACAGGTTTAGCCGGCGCTTGATTCTCGTCTCCCGGGGTCCGCGCCGGCGGGCACTGCGGGAGATAAAGCCCTCTGAGTTGTCCCCTGGCAGACGGGGCGATCCGCCGGGGTGAGCCCGTGTTCTGAAGCCGGCTCCCCTCCCTACGGGCGAGGGAGGACCGACTCTCATCGCCTAGGTTCTAGCTAGGCAGCGAGGGCGAACTCATGGTCCGCACGTATTGGTTGGTGCCGGGGTTTAACGAGGCCTCCGGCAACCTCGACCTGCAACCGTTCGCACGGACCGACCGGATCGAAGCCTGTCGCCCCCGTGCTATGTGCAGCGATTGTACGGAGTCGGGTAGGAATACACGCGTGGCCGAGAAGATCTTCGACGCGATCGTGCTCGGGGCGGGGGCACCGGGGGAGGTTTGCGCCGGCCGCCTCACCGACGGTGGGCTCTCGGTGGCGATCGTCGAGCAGCACCTGGTCGGCGGCGAGTGCTCCTACTACGCCTGCATGCCCTCGAAGGCACTGTTGCGTCCCTCCGACCTGCTTGGCGAGGCGCAGCGGGTGCCCGGGATCGCCGTCGACGAGCGGCTCGACCCGCGCGCGGTGCTCGAGCGCCGCGACGAGGTGATCCACGACCGCGACGACGCTGGGCAGCTGCCCTGGCTGGAAGAACGCGGGATCGAGCTTTTCCGCTGCAGCGGAGCGCTCGACGGCGAGCGGCGGGTGCGCGTCGGCGATGACCTGCTCAGCGCCCGCCAGGCGATCGTCATCGCCACCGGCAGCGGCGCGGCGATGCCCCCGATCGACGGCCTCGACTCAGTGCGCGCCTGGAACAATCGCGACGCGACCACGGCGACGCACGTGCCGGAGAGCTTGGTCGTGCTCGGCGGCGGGCCGGTGGGCTGCGAGCTCGCCCAGGCCTGGTCTTCCCTGGGCAGCCGCGTAACGCTGCTCGAGGGCGCTGCCCAGCTGCTCTCGCGCGAGGAGCCGTTTGCCGGCGAGGAGGTCGGCGAGGCGCTGCGAGAGAAGCACGGGATTGACGTCCGCACCGGGGCGAAAGCTGTTCGAGTCAGCCGCAACGGCGACGTCATCACCGTCACGCTGGACGACGGCCACCAGATCGCCGCCGCCGAGATTCTCGTCGCCGTCGGCCGCAAGCCGCGCACCAGCGAGATCGGGCTTGACACCGTTGACATCGAGACCGGCGAGGCCGGCTTCCTCGATACCGACGACCGGCTTCGGGTCGGCGCCCGCGAATGGCTCTACGCGGTCGGCGACGTCAACGGTCGCGCCCTCTTCACCCACATGGGCAAGTACCAGGCCTGGGTCGCCGCCGAGAACATCCTCGGCCGCGAGGCCGACGCAGTGGCGGAAGAGATCGGCTCACCCCGCGTCACCTTCACCGACCCCCAGGTCGCCGCGGTCGGCCAGACGCTCGAACAGGCACAGGAGGCGGGCATCGAGGCGAAGGCAATCGATGTCCCCACCGACGGCACAGCCGGCGCCAGCTTCCAGGGCAAGGACACCGGCGGCACCTCTCGAATCGTTGTCGACGAGTCGCGCGGGGTCATCGTCGGCGCCACCTTCACCGGCTTCGAGACCGCCGACTTCCTCCACGCCGCCACGATCGCCATCGTCGGCGAAGTCCCGCTGAAGAGACTGCGCCACGCCGTCGCTGCTTACCCGAGCCGCAGCGAGGTCTGGCTCAAGCTCTTGGAGGCAGCCGGCCTCTAGGAGAGGGTCAGACGCTCGAACGGCGCTTCAGGTCTTCGAGCACATCCTGCGGGAATCCCGGAACCTCGTCGAGATCGTCGACGGAGCCGAAGCGGCCCAGGCGCTCGCGATGGGCGAGCAGGCGGGTCGCCTGGGTGACCGAGAGGTTCTCGGCCCGAAGCTGCTCGAAGCTGACGGAGTTGAGGTCGATCGTCCCCCCCGCTGCCGACATGGGCCCAGGGGGCACCGGGCCTGGCTGCGGCGCCGGCGCCGGGGGCTCAGGGACCGGAGGTGGCGGTGTGGGCGCAGGCGGCTGCGGAACCGGCGGAGGCGGAGTTGGCGAAGGATCCGGAGTCGGGGAAGGCGGGACCGGCGCGGGCGGCGCGGGGTCTGGCGCCGGCGGCGCGGGCGGGCCTGGTTCCGGCGCGGGCGGGGTCGGCTCGGGACCTGGGGGCGGCACCGGCTGCGGGCTCGCGTAGGGAGCAGGCGATGGTTGCACGAAGGCTTGGGAGTGCGATCCCCCCTGGCCCTGGACTGCCTGGATCACGGCCTGCTCCGCCTCGGCAGCGCGACGCTCCGCCTCGCGAGCGCGCTCCTCCGCCTGGGCGACGCTGTCGCGAATCTCCTGCAGGCGGCGCTCGCGCTCGTCCTCTTCGGACTTGAGCTTGGCCAAGCGCTCCGCCTCGGCGGCGCGGCGCTCGGCCTCCTTGGTGCGCTCTTCGATCTGGCGCAGCCGCTCTTGGGCCTCCGCCATCGCTCGCTCCTGCGCCTCACGCTCCTCCTGCAGGCGCTGCTCCGCCGTCTGCAGCCCGGCCTGTCCTCCAGCCGCAGCCGCGGATGCAATCGGCGGCACCGCCGCCATGCTCTGCGTGACCTGGCCTGCCTGCGCTTGCGCGGTGCGGTCTTCGGCCTCGCGCTGCAACCGCTCAGCCTCCTGGATCCGGCGATCGGCCTCGGCTCGAATCCGCTCCTCCTCACGCTGGATCTCGGCGACCTTCGCCTGCACCCGCTGTTCGGCCACAGCGGGGTCCTCGTAGCCGACCGGTGGCGCGGATGAGGCGGGCGTCGGCGCAAGCGGGGGAACCGCCGCTGCGGGCGAAGGCTGGAACGGTGGCTGGGACGCAGGCGCTGCGGCCGGCGGCGGGACGGCAGCTTGGGGCGCAACCGGTTGACCCGTCGGGGGTAGCGGCGCCGGCTGGTCGCCCAATTGGAGCTGTTCGCGCTCCTGGGCAGCGCGCGCCTCGACCAACTGGCGCTGC
>Ga0207639_10000923_pt1 | contig 19909 bp, 26 predicted proteins | sample KBSCornC32_FD_184299 | JGI IMG/M metagenome (GOLD analysis project Ga0207639, IMG submission 184299) | Corn rhizosphere microbial communities from Kellogg Biological Station, Michigan, USA - KBS Corn C3-2 (SPAdes) (version 2) | ecosystem: Host-associated > Plants > Roots > Rhizosphere > Soil ...
TTGGGTTCGCCCGCAGCCCGGGCAGTGATTGATTTCATGTTCGCGATAGACGGCGTGATAGCCCCGCTCGAACGGTCTCCAGGAGTCGCCGGAAGTGAACGGCATGGAGTGCCTCCTCTCGGCCCGCCCAACGACCAAGGCCCCGCGCGGTTGCACGCACTGACATAGGTTTATTGCGGTTGGTACGAGACGCGCGACGAAGTGAGGTTCTGAGCGGACCGGCCGCGATTAGCTGGTGAGGTCGTCGATCGAGATTGGGTCGGCGAACTCGGCGCCGATCTTGTCGCCGGCGGTCCATTTGATCACCGCGTTGGCGCGTTCGCGGCCGGGAAGCATCAGCCAGACTCGCGAGCCGACTTCGAAGCGCGCGTCCGAAATGGCCATGAAGCCGCGCTCGGAGATGTTGACGACCTTCGCCTCAACGCCGCTCGCCCCGAGTTCGCGCATTTTGGCTTCGAGCTCGACCGGCAGGCGCGAGGCGCGACGGCGGTCGCTCTGGTCCTCGGCAATGCGCGCCTTGATCGTCACGAAACTCATCTCCATGCCGCGTCTACTCCAGCGGCGCAGTGAAAGAGAGGCCGATGCGGCCGTCTTTCACCCACCTCACCTGTGACACGACAATCCCGCGGTCAAGGAGTTGCACGGTGAGACGCTCACCGATGTTCGGGATGTGTGGAAAAATCACCATGGCTCCCGATGAGGAGATGTTGATGAGCCGCACGACATGCTTGCGGCCGCGGAAGTCGAGGACTGCCGTGCTCGAGACCGCGGCATGACGCGGCTCGCCGCGTTCATCGATGCTGCGTTTCTCGGTTCGCGGGATCATCGATCCGTCGAGGAAAAATGTGGACGCCACTGCTCAATCGCCTCCTCACTGGGCTCTTGAGGGACCTTAGCCACCTTCGCTTAAGGATTGGTTTGCGATGAAGGGAGGCTGATGGACCGCGAGTGTGTCCTCCAGTCACTGGCGGCGTTACAACTGTAGGTGTATGCAGGTCGTGGAAGGCGGGGTTATCTTTTGAAATGAACGGGTTGTTGCTGGCGAGAGCCAAGCGTTCGAAGTCGCTGATGTTGTTCACCGCACTGGCCGGAATGGCTGCCGGGCCCGCAGTCGCCGCGGCTGCTGCTCAAGCGCCGGCGCCCGTGGCTCCGCGTCCTACCCTTGCGCCCTCTGTCGCCAAGCCGAAACCCGCGCAGAACGGCCGGGTCACCGAGGCTCCCGTTCCCGGCAATCCCGACTTTGCTCCCGACCAGCCGGATGCCCAGCAAGCACCCCCGGTTCCAGCGCCGCTGCCGCCGGCGATCTGGGACATGGCCAGCGCGCAGCAACTGCTCCAATATATCGAACAGATCGGGGTCGAAGGCCTGAACCCGCAGGATTACGATCCGGAGGGTCTCCAGACGGCGATTGCCTCCGGCGACGTGACCCTGTTGTCGGCTGCAGCGACGCAGCGTTTCGACCTGGTCTCGTCCGACCTCGCGCTCGGTCATGTGAAGAAGCCGGCGCGGATCGATTGGTATGTGGTCGACAAGGACCTCAATGCGGAAAAGCAGGACGCGCTCCTTCGCTCCGCTCTTGCCATGCACAACATCGCCGGAGCGCTCGAAGGGCTCCTGCCGACGCACCCGCAATATGCGGCGCTCAAGGCCGCGCTCGCCAAGGCAGGGACGGATGACAGCGTCGCGCGCGACCGAATCCGGCTCAACATGGACCGCTGGCGGTGGCTGCCGCGCGACCTCGGCGAAAAATATATCATCGTGAACGTCCCGAGCTTTCACGCGACCCTGGTCCAGGACGGGGTGACACGCTGGAAGCAGAAGGCGATCGCCGGCAAGCTGTCGACGCCCACCCCGCAGCTGACGGCGACCGCGACGGGCGTGATCCTCAATCCCTGGTGGGAAGTGCCGAAAAGCATCGAGAAGGAGGCCGCGGGCAAGAAAGGCTTCGTGCCGGTCAAGGGACCCGACGGAGAGATCCAGCGGTGGCGCCAGCCTCCCGGACCGACCAACGCGCTCGGCCAGCTGAAATTCGTGATGCCGAACTCCAAGGCGATCTATCTTCACGACACCAACGCGCGGAGCCGCTTCAACGACGCGACGCGCGCGCTCAGCCACGGCTGCGTTCGTACCCAGCACGTCGTGGATCTCGCGACCGAGTTGCTTGGCGACGACAACGGCACCTGGACGCCCGAAAAGGTCCAGGCGACGCTCGCGAGCAAGAAGACCGTCCAGGCCAACTTCGTGAAGCCGGTTCCGGTCTACATCGTTTACTTCAGCGATGCCGCGCTGCTGAATGGCAACATCGTCAATTACACCGACCTTTATGGCCGGGACAGCAAGGCGATGGCGGCACTCAACATGAAGGACGGCGGCGCTTCGCTCGTTCCGCCCAAGGCGCCGGACGAAGTGATCGCCACTCCCAAGCCCAAGGCGAAGCCCAAGCCGGACGACCAGGTCGCGACGCGCTAGCTTTGCCGTTGGGCAGAGCGGTCGAGGATTATCGGGTCAATAAAGGCGAGCCCGACTGCGCCCTTTTCGGCCCATTTGACGACTGCGGGAACTAGAATGCCGCCCTCGAAGCGGACGTGGACTTTTGCCCCCGGCACAAGTTCGGGCGCCGTCTTGCCTCTCACGCCGCCCTCGGAAATGTCCTGGAGCGCGAAGCTGGCTGGAGACCCGTCGATCAGCAGCTGGAGCTTGCGGCCCTTGGCGGGCATGCGCGGGAAGCGCCGCTGGTCCGCCGAAGTGACGCTGGCCTTCGGGCGCGAGCTATGCGGAGCGGCTTCGACGACCGAAGTCTCTGCGAGCGGCACGGCGGTGCCGCAGAATCCGCACTCAGCGCTGATGCGGCCGATATACCAGTGCGATCGGCCGCAGCCGGGGCAATGGTTCGACTCGTTGGCGCGGTAGACAATGTGATGCCCGCGCCGGGCGAGACTGGCCGCAAACGACGGCGCCGCACGCTCGAACAGCAGAACATCGGACATTGAAACCGCTCCCGCTTGGCCGAGGCCGATCATGACCTCAGCGCAAAAGGGTAGGAGCGACAGATTGCCGAGTGGTTACCGGCGAAGAAGTCGTAATGTTGGGAGTGGGCGCTGTTACGCCAGCTTGCAGCGCAACTGTTCCCCGGACGGTCGCTTATGCAAGCTTGTCGGCGTAGATCATCCGGCCGCCGGCGAGGCGCCGCATCACTTCGTACTGGCTTTTCTTGGGCATCGCGAAGCAGCCCTCGGAGCGGCCGAGCATGCCGTGGATGTCGATCATCTCCGGTTCGGCATACCAGGCGTTGTGGATGACGATCGCGCGCGGCTCGGCATTGTTGTTCGACCAGTCGAGGCCGCGGACCTTCAGCGAAAGTCCGTATTTGCCCTGGTAATAATCGTCGGTGACATAGGTGCCGTTCGACGTCGCATAGCTTCCGAAATCGTTGCTGAAGCGCTCGAGGTAGCCCGAATGGTCAGGGTCGGAACCGCGGCCGTGGGCGACGAGATGGCTCTCGACCGCGCCGTTCTGCAGGTCGACGAGATGGAAGCGAGCCTGGCTGGAAGGCTGAGAGAAATCGGCGATTCCAATCGAATCGCGAGCCCAGATGCGGTGAGCGTCGAGCGCCGCCTTGGCGCGCTGGAACAGCTGCGGGTCGATTCCGGCCGGCGCTGCAGGAGCTGCCGGCTGGGCCGGGACGCGCGCAAGCGGAACCGTTCCGCTGGCTGCATTCGGCGAGGCAATCAGCCCCGGCACGATCTGCGAGCTAGCAGCAGAAGAGAGTATGAGGCCCGCGGCACCGGCAGCACCCAGACGCAGCATTTCCCTTCGATCCAACGACATTCATTTCCCTCCGCTCTCGAGGCCATTCCTTATCATTCAAAGGGTTAATGGCCGATAACCCATGAGTTCAGGTTTCCCGTTCCATCGTTTCGAGTGAACGGTTCGTCGCACCCTTCACGGACTTTCAACGGGTTGAACGGTTGGACCCACGCTGCTAAAGGCCGCGCGCCGCCGAGGTGTCGCCTCTGGAGGCCGCTATTCTATTGCCGGTGAGACGGAGCCCAATTTCCGTACTGCTGGAATATGGGGTATAAACCCCTGATTTTAAAGACTTTAAGGAGTTGACGGTCGTTTATGCAAATCATCGTTCGCGACAATAATGTCGAGCAGGCGCTGCGCGCGCTGAAGAAGAAGCTGCAGCGCGAGGGCGTCTACCGCGAGATGAAGCTGCGCCGTCACTATGAGAAGCCGTCGGAAAAGCGCGCCCGCGAGCGTGCCGCGGCGATCCGCCGTGCCCGCAAGCTCGAGCGCAAGCGCGCCGAGCGCGAGAGCGCGCGTTAAAGCCCAGACGCACAAACAAGTGTCCGCCGCCGAAGCCGCCCATCGACCCGATCATCGGCGGCGTGCGCTCGCGCTTTGGATCGGGTTTTTCCTGGTTATTGCAGCCGGAATCGGCCTCGCCTGGATCGGTGCCGGAGCGCTTCGGCCGACCGTTACCTCCAGCGGATTGCAATTCCGCACGATCCATGCCGGCAAGGGCGACCCGATCACGCGCAACGACGCGGCGTTGATGGACTACGTCCTCACCTCCGACGACGGCACTGTCTTCGACAGCAGCGAAACCCACGGCGGAGCTCAGCCCTTCACCATGGATCAGGTCTTCCCCGGCTTCGCCGAGGCGATGACGAAGATGCAAGAAGGCGGTCAGTACCGCTTCACGATGCCGCAGAAGCTGGCGTTCGGGAACAGCCCGCCGCCCCCGAGCTTCCCCAAGAATAGCGCGCTTACTTTCGAGGTTCGCGTCGAGAAGGTCGTCCGCGGCGGCGCGGCACTGCTTCAGCAACAGATGCTCCAGCAGCAGATGCAACAGGAGCAGCAGCAGGCGCCGCAGCAGTAGCCCGGTCCGGCGCCACGACCTTGGCGCCTTCGTCCTCGCGCGCTGCCTGCTGACGGCTGAGGTCGACCAGCACCACCTTCAACGTCGCAAGGATCGGATCGGCGAACAGCACGCCGAGGATTCCGAACAGCGCCGCCATCAGAAGCTGCATCGCGAGCAGTACCGCCGGAGCGATGTCGACCGTCCGGCGCGCGACGTAGGGGACGACTAAATAAGCGTCGATGTTGTGCACGAGGAAATAGACGACGATGCACCAAATGCCCTGACCGTAGCTGGCGCTGAAACCCACCGCGATCATCAGGACGCCGGACGTGATGGCTCCGACGTTCGGGATGAAGGCGAGCACTCCGGTGAGGAGACCTAGAAGGCCCGCCATCGGCACGCCCCCAAGAGTCAGCATGAACCAGGTGAACACGCCCTCGAACACCATCGCGATCAGGCGACCGAACAGCAGCCGACGAAGCGTGAAGCCGACATGCTCGGCAATCCGGTAGAAGCCGGCGCGGTTCCTCAGGGGAAGCATCCAGGCGATTCCGCGGTCGTAAAGACGTGGCTCGGACGCGAGGAAAATCCCGATGACGATCATCGCAATGACGCTCGCAACGCCGCCGATGACGCTGCCGACGGCACTCGTGAGGCGGCCGACGCCGCCGAGCAACTGTGAACGCCAGTTGGTCGGCTCCCCGCTCATCAGGCCGAGTGACGCCGCGAAATTCATCAAGCGATCGAACTGGGCCGAGACGACATCGCGCAACGCTTCGAACTGGGCAGCGATGGTCGTTCCGGCGAACCAGAAAACCCAACCGAGGAAACCAAAGCCGAGGACCAGCACGATCAGCAATCGCCAACCGCGGGGGATCGGGAGGAAGCGGCCGAGGAATCGAACGCCGCCGTCGAGAAAAACCGCGAAGATCGCGCCGCCGACGATCAGCAGCAACGGCTGGCCGAGGGTGATGATTCCGACGATGGCGAGGGCCATCCCGAACCACACCGCCGCCTTCTGCATTTCGCGACGAACGAACGGATCGCGAAACTCCGCCGGACCGGGCCGCTCGACATGGGGCTCGGTGGTCGGCGGATTGGCCATCGGCTAGGCGCTCACCATCAGCTGTGCCGGAGCGAGGTCCCGGCCCGGCCGTGCCGAAGCGCCTCGAACCAGCTGATCGGGTTCCACCATTTCGACGTGCCGTCGAGCGAGAAGGTGATGAATTCGGCGCGGCCGCCGATATTCTCCCACGGAACCGGTCCGCCGAGACCGCCCTGCCATTCGGGGACCCGACTGTCGGCGCTGTCGTCGCGGTTGTCGCCCATCAGCCAGACGTGATCGGCAGGGACGGTAACAGGTCCGAAATTGTCCTCGCTCGAGCGACCGAGCTCGACCGTTTCGTAGGAGCGGCCGTTGGGGAGCGTTTCGCGAACGACCGGGACCTTGCAATAGGCCTTCCCGTCCGAACCCTTGACCCGGAAGTCGTACAGTGCAGGATCCTGATCCGAGCCGCACGGCGAGTTGACGTCGATCGGGATCATGTCCGGTGCAAGCGTCTGCCGCTTCACGGCCTGACCGTTGATGAAAAGCTGGCCGTCGACCATCCGCACCGTATCGCCGGGAAGGCCGATGACGCGCTTGATGTAGTCGGTGCGCGTGCCGGGCGGAGTAACGATGACGATATCGCCGCGCTCCGGCATATGGCCGAACAGGCGGCCTTTCATCGGGCCGATGATGTGGAAGCTCGGGGACACCCACGACCAGCCGTAGGGATATTTGGTGACCACCAGCCGGTCTCCGGTCAGCAACCCCGGCATCATGGATTCGGAGGGGATGTAGAACGGTTTGGCGATCAGGCTGTGGAAGGCGAGCACCGCGACGAGCACCCAAAGCAGGCCCTTGATTTCGCTCCACAGGGCCGAGCCCTTGGAATCCTTGCCTTCGGCCGGCGGCACCGACTGGTCATCGGCCGTGGTCGCTTCGGGAACAGTATCGCTCAACACTCAGGGCTCCAGCTTGCGGGCGGTCAGGATCACGAATGCCTGCGCCCAGGGATGATCGTCGGTCATCGTCAAATGTATGTCGATGGCGTGGCCTTCCGGCGCAAGGGCGTCAAGCCGCGCCCTCGCTCCGCCGGTCAGCTGTAGCGTCGGAGCGCCGGACGGGAGATTAACGACGCCGATGTCCTTCATATGGACGCCGCGCTTGAACCCGGTCCCGACGGCTTTCGAGAAAGCTTCCTTGGCGGCGAAGCGCTTGGCGAGGGTACCGGCGCGGGTGTGCGGACGCGATGCAGCCTTGGCTTGCTCGACCTCGGTGAACACGCGCCGCAGGAACCTTTCGCCCCAGCGCTCGAGCGAATTCTGGATTCGCTCGATGTTGCACAGGTCGGAGCCGATGCCGACGATCACCGCCCCTCTCCCCTCACGAGGGAAGAGGGAGGGAGCCGCAAAGCGGCGGAAGGGTGAGGGGTGTGGCGGACCAACAGACCCTCACCCTCCCACTCAGCTACGCTGAGCGGCCCCCCCCCTCTCCCGCAAAGCGGTAGAGGGGCATTCATCTTGCGCTGTCCATCAGGTCGCGCATTCGGCGGACGCTGACGTCGAGGCCGGTGAAGATCGCCTCGCCGATGAGGAAATGGCCGATGTTGAGCTCGACGATCTGCGGGATGGCGGCGACCGGAACAACATTGTCGAAGGTCAAACCGTGGCCGGCGTGCGGCTCGATTCCGTTCTTCACCGCGAGCGCCGCGCAATCCGCGATGCGCTTGAGCTCGGTTGCGCGCTCTTCGCCTTCGACGTGGGCGTAGCGGCCCGTGTGAAACTCCACGACCGGCGCGCCGAGGCGAACCGCGGCGGTGACCTGCTCTTCAGTCGGCTCGATGAACAGGCTGACGGGGATGTTCGCGGCGCCGAGCTTGTCGACGAAATAAGCGAGGTGATTGTGCTGGCCAGCGGCATCGAGCCCGCCCTCAGTGGTGCGCTCCTCACGCCGCTCCGGGACGATGCACGCCGCGTGCGGACGGTGCGCCAGCGCGATTGCCAGCATCTCCTCGGTCGCCGCCATTTCGAGGTTCAGCGGCAAATCGATCTCGGCCATCAGCCGGTCGATGTCGCCATCGGTAATGTGCCGGCGGTCTTCACGCAGGTGGGCGGTGATTCCGTCGGCGCCTGCGTCCGCTGCGATGTGGGCCGCCCTGACCGGATCGGGATGGTTGCCGCCGCGCGCGTTCCGGATGGTCGCGACATGGTCGATATTGACGCCGAGGCGGAGCTTGCCGGTCAAGCTGCGGCACGGCTCCCGGGCTTGATCGCCGGGATGGCAGCGAGATCCGGCGGCACCGATTCCGAATCGTAGGTGGGAACGTCGATTCGGATCAGCGGAGTGAAGGGAACGCCCAGATTCGTCTTTCCGCTCGAGCGGTCGACCAATGCAGCTTCGGCCAGGACTTCGCCGCCCGCCCGCCGCACGGCCTCGATGGCTTCGCGTGAGGACAGGCCGGTGGTCACCACATCCTCGACCATCAGCACCTTGGCGCCGGGCTCGAGGCGGAAGCCGCGGCGAAGTTCGAACGTGCCCTCCGGCCGTTCGAGGAACATTGCCGGCTTGCCGAGCGCGCGGCCCATCTCGTGCCCGATGATGACGCCGCCCATCGCGGGCGAAACCACGGCCTCAACTTGATCGGCGACAATTTTGGGAAGGCGCGACGCGAGCTCGCGGGCCAGACGTTCGGCGCGCGCCGGTTCCATCAGCACTCGCGCACATTGGAGGTATTTCGGGCTTCTGAGGCCCGACGACAGGATGAAATGGCCTTCGAGCAGCGCTCCCGCGGCGCGAAACTCGTCCAAAATCTGGTCGTCGCTCATCATGTCGCGCTCGCATTAGGCGCGGCGACGGCCCCCTTCAACAGTTGCGGCAAGCGAGGCGCTTGAGGCTCCCGAAACCCGCGCCTATAGAGCCGGAAACTGCGGCGGCGCGGACCTGCGCCTACGGTTCCAAATAGTCACCTGGGGTGCAGATGAAACGAATTGGATGGGCGATTGCCTTGGCCGCGGCCTGGCTCACACCTGCATCGGCGCAGACGCCGGCAAGCCCACCGCCCGCCAGCGCTCCCGTCGCGGCCCAACCGAACGCCGCGCCGCCCGCGGGTTTCGCGCAGAACCCCAACTCGCCGGACGCGGCAACGGCAACGCCCGGGCAGGAACCTGTTGCGGCTGCGCTGCCGACGGTAGCTCCGACCCCCGGTATCGGCGAGCCCGATGGGCGCATGACGCTTCAAGACCAGGTCACTCCTATCGGAGAGGAAGCCGCAGGCTTCCACGACAACATCCTGCTTCCGCTGTGCGCGATCATCAGCATCATCGTTCTCGCCCTGCTGTTGTGGGCGATGGTCCGCTACCGCCGAGGCGCCAATCCGGTCCCCTCGCGCAATTCGCACAACACCGCGATCGAGGTGATCTGGACTCTCGTACCAGTCCTCATCCTGGTCGGAATCGCGATCCCCTCGATCCGGCTGCTTCGCCATACCTACTCGCCGCCGCCCGCCGACCTGACGGTCAAGGTCACCGGCCACCAATGGTATTGGAGCTACGAATATCCGGACAATGGCGTGACCTTCGACAGCTACATGCTGAAGGAAGCGAACGACCCGACGCGGCAGAAGAACCAGCGCGCGCGCACCGACGCTGACGGTCCGCCGCTGCTCGCGGTCGACGAGCGCGTTGTCATCCCGCAGGGCAAGGTGGTGAAGTTCATCGTCACCGCCGACGACGTGATCCACAGTTTCGCGGTGCCCGCCTTCTGGATCAAGCAGGACGCCAATCCCGGCCAGCTCCATGAGGCCTGGGTCAAGGTCGATCGACCGGGCGTCTATTTCGGCCAGTGTTCGGAGCTTTGCGGCGCCCGTCACGGCTTCATGCCGATCGCCGTCGAAGTCGTCCCGCCGGCTCAATTCGCTCAATGGGTCGCTTCGAAGGGCGGTCACCTGCCGGGCGCGAAGCCCGCATCGGGCGCCATCCCCGCAACGCAGACCGGCGGTGGAGTCAGCGCGCCCGCACCTGCCGTTGCCGGCACCACAGCAGCCACGCCGGCCGCTCCTCCGGCGAACCCGAACGCCGCCACCGGCGCCACCAAGTAAGACGGATCCCAGTAGATGAGCACCACCGCCGACGCACTCCATCTGACTGGCCATGAGGCCCACGCGACGGAGCATCACGAGGACCATAAGCCGAGCTTCTTCGTCCGCTGGTTCATGTCGACGAACCACAAGGACATCGGCACGCTCTATTTGATCTTCGCGATCCTCGCCGGAACGATCGGCGGGGCGATCTCGGGAATCATGCGCTGGGAGCTGATGGAGCCGGGCATCCAGGTCCTGAACCATGCCTGGCCGATCGGCGCGGGAACCGCCAACTTCGACGAGTGGACGCACCACTGGAACGTGCTGATCACCGCCCACGCGCTGATCATGATTTTCTTTACGGTCATGCCGGCGATGATGGGCGGCTTCGGCAACTGGTTCGTGCCGCTGATGATCGGCGCGCCCGACATGGCCTTCCCGCGCATGAACAACATCAGCTTCTGGCTGCTGGTGCCTTCCTTCTGCCTGCTGCTCGGGTCGACGATTGTCCCGGGAGGCACGGGTCTCGGCGCGGGAACCGGCTGGACGCTTTACGCACCGCTATCGACCTCGGGCTCGTCAGGGCCCGCCGTGGATATGGTCATCTTCTCGATGCACCTTGCCGGCGCGAGCTCGATCCTCGGCGCGATCAACTTCATCACGACCATCTTCAACATGCGCGCCCCGGGCATGACCCTGCACAAGATGCCGCTGTTCGTCTGGTCGGTGCTCGTAACCGCTTTCCTGCTGCTGCTCTCGCTGCCGGTGCTGGCGGGCGCGATCACGATGCTGCTCACCGACCGCAATTTCGGCACGGCCTTCTTTGACGCCAGCGGCGGCGGCAACGTCGTTCTCTATCAGCACCTGTTCTGGTTCTTCGGCCATCCGGAAGTCTACATCATGATCCTTCCGGGCTTCGGAATGGTCAGCCAGGTGGTCGCGACGTTCAGCCGCAAGCCGGTATTCGGCTATCTCGGAATGGCCTACGCCATGGTCGCGATCGGCGTCATCGGCTTCGTCGTCTGGGCGCACCACATGTTCACGACGGGAATGAGCGTCGATGAAAAGATGTACTTCACGGCCGCGACGATGATCATCGCGGTCCCGACCGGTGTGAAGATCTTCAGCTGGATCGCGACGATGTGGGGCGGATCGATCACCTTCGAGACACCGATGCTGTTCGCGATCGGTTTCATCTTCCTGTTCACCGTCGGCGGCGTCACCGGCGTCGTGCTCGCCAATGGCGGCGTCGACACCTACATGCAGGACACCTACTACGTCGTCGCGCACTTCCACTACGTGCTCAGCCTCGGCGCCATCTTCTCCATCTTCGCCGGCTTCTATTACTGGTTCCCGAAGATGAGCGGCCGCCTCTACAACGAGCTGCTGGGCAAGATTCACTTCTTCCTGATGTTCATCGGGGTGAACGTGATCTTCTTCCCGATGCACTTCCTCGGCCTCGACGGAATGCCTCGGCGAATTCCGGACTACACGCCGGCGTTCGCGCATTGGAACTACGTCTCGAGCGTCGGCTACATGATCACGGCCGTGGGCGTGGCGGTATTCTTTGTGAACCTGTTCTGGTCGCTTGCCGCGGGCAAGAAGGCGCCGGGCAATCCGTGGGGCGAGGGCGCGACGACGCTCGAGTGGACCCTGTCGAGCCCGCCGCCGTTCCATCAGTTCTCGACCCTGCCGCGCATCGACTAGACGCGATTGAACAAGCCGCGCTCGGATGTCCGGCGGCTTGCGCGGGCTCAAGCTACGGCTTTGACTTTGGCAGCCGTTGGATGCGGATGATCTTGCGTTCCACCAGTTCTCGACCCTGCCGCGCATCGACTAGACGCGATTGAACAAGCCGCGCTCGGATGTCCGGCGGCTTGCGCGGGCTCAAGCTACGGCTTTGACTTTGGCAGCCGTTGGATGCGGATGATCTTGACCGGCGGTTCGAGCATCTGACCCTTCAGCGCGCCGCTGCCCTTGGTCGGGGAGACCGGCGAGGCCAGAATCTTCCCCACCACGTCCATGCCTTCGACGACGTGGCCGAAGACGGCATAACCGGGATCCTCCGCGGTCGCGTCGAACGCCGGAATGTCGCTCGCAAGGATGAAGAAGTCGGCTCGCGCGGTGCCAGCACCGCCGTTCGCCAAGGAGATGGCTCCTGCGACGTTATGGAGACCCGTGGTCGACGTCGGCTCGTGCTTGATCGGCGGGAATAGCTTCAGGGCATTGCTGTGAACGCCGCCCTGGATGAGCCCGCCGTCGCCGACATTCATGGCACGGTAGAAGGTCTCGCCATCGTAGCGGTGGGTGTCGACATAATGGAGGAAATTGGCGGTGCTGATCGGCGCGTGCGTCTTGTCGAGCGCGACGACGATCCGGCCCGCGCTCGTCTCGATCGCGACCGGGACAAGGACTGCCGCGGGCGCCTCCGCCGGAATAAGCGTGGCAGCTTGCGAAAATGCGGGGGTCGAGAGTGCCGCGAGCAGCGCGGCGGCGAGGATACGCATCGTCATGACGCCTCGCATAGCAAAGCATTGATGAACGTCACCCCTCCGCAGGCTTTTCCTCTTTCGCCCAAGTCCTTATAGGCCACGGCAAATGCCAGCCATCGAATTGACGAATCCAGCCGCGCTTCCGGCCGACTGGCGCGACATCCTCGCGCTTACCAAGCCGCGCGTCATGTATCTCGTCGTGTTCACCGGGTTGTGCGGGCTGCTGGTCGCGCCGGTGATGCCCCCGCCGGTTCTCGGCTTCACGGCGATCCTGTGCATCGCGCTGGGCGCCGGCGCGTGCGGCGCGCTCAACCAATGGTACGAGGCGGACATTGACGCGAAGATGCGGCGTACCGCCAAGCGGCCCTTGCCGGCCGGTCGAATGGACCGCCAATCGGCGATGCACTTCGGCGTCGGGCTCGGCGTCTTTTCGGTTCTGCTGATGGGGCTTGCGGCGAACTGGCTCGCGGCCGCCCTGCTCGCCGCGTCGATCCTGTTCTACGTGCTGATCTACACCGTGTGGCTAAAGCCGCGGACCGCGCAGAATATCGTGATCGGTGGAGCGGCGGGCGCCTTCCCGCCGCTGATCGGATGGGTCGCGGCGACTGGGCATATTTCGGCGCTCCCTCTGCTTCTCTTTGCAATCATCTTTCTCTGGACTCCGCCGCACTTCTGGGCGCTGTCGCTGTTTGTAAGGTCGGACTACGCGGCCGCCGGAATTCCGATGCTGCCGGTGGTCGCCGGCGCATCCAGCACACGCAAGCAGATTTTCGTCTACAGCCTGCCGATGGCCGCGGCCGCCGTCGCGCCCTGGCCGCTTGGGCTTGCAGGTCCGATTTACGGAGTCTCGGCGGCAGTGCTCAGCCTGGTCTTCCTCGTTCTCGCGGGGCGCGTGCTCGCCAACTGCGCGACCGATCCGGCGCAGATGGAACCGGAGAAGCATCTGTTCGGCTATTCGGTTTTCTATCTGTTCGCGCTCTTCGCAGTGCTCGTCGCCGATCGCTGGCTGGTTGGCTGACATGCCCAAGATCGAGGACGAAGTCGCCCGGCGTCAGCGCGAGCGCGCCCGGATCATGGGCTGGCTGCTCGGCGGGTTCGTCGTGCTCATCTTCTTTATCACCATCGCCAAGACGAGGATGAACTGGTGAACACCGCCGTTGCCGAGAAAAAGAACGCGAAGACGCTTCGAATGCTGCTGCTGATCATCGCGGCAATGGTGCTTCTCGTCGCGCTGACGCCGAGGCTTTATCGGGCTTTCTGCGAGGCGACGGGCTTCAACGGGACGACGCAGCGCGCGGACCGCGCCCCGGGAGCGGTTGCTGGCCAGTTCAAGGTTCAGTTCGACGCGAACGTCCACCCGGGGCTGCCGTGGCGGTTCGAGCCGGAGCAGGTATCGGTCAACGTCGCGCCGGGCGCCCAGACCAAGATTTTCTACCGGGCGGAGAACCTCAGCGCCCGCGCGATCGTCGGCCAGGCGGTCTATAACGTGTCGCCCGATATCGTCGGCAAATATTTCAAGAAGATCCAGTGCTTCTGCTTCACCGAGCAGACGCTTCAGCCCGGGCAGAAAGTGGACATGCCGGTCGTCTTCTTCGTCGATCCGGCGATCGAGAAGGACCCCGACGCGAAGCTCGTCCACGAGATCACCTTGAGCTACACATTTTATCCGGTGGAAACTGTCCCGACGGCTCGCTAGAGCCTCTCACAAAGCTAAAGAGGGAAGCTCAGATACATGGCCGCGACGAAGCACCACGATTACCATTTGGTCGAGCCGAGCATCTGGCCGCTCGTCGGCGCGATTGCGGCGTTCGCCTTCTTCGGCGGCTTCGTCATGTGGCTCCACGAGAACCGCTACGGCCCGATCGTGATGGGGCTCGGAATGGCGGGCATTCTTTTCACCATGTTCGAATGGTGGACGGCGACTATCAGGGAAGCTCACCAGGGCGACCATACGCCGGTGGTTCAACTTCACCTGCGCTACGGGATGATCCTGTTCATCGCGTCGGAGGTAATGTTCTTCCTCGCCTGGTTCTGGGCGTTCTTCGACAGCGCAATTTTCCCGTCGGCGGTCGATTCCGTCGGCGGTGTCTGGCCGCCCAAGGGCGTCACGGTGATGGACCCGTGGAGCCTGCCGCTGCTCAACACCTTCATCCTGCTGTGCTCTGGAACGACGGTGACCTGGGCTCACCATTCGCTGATCCACGGTGACCGGCGTGGGCTGAAGCTCGGGCTTTTGCTCACCATCCTGCTCGGCCTCAGCTTCACTTTCTGCCAGGGCTGGGAATATGTCCACGCGCCGTTCGCCTTCAAAGGCGGCATCTACGGCTCGACCTTCTTCATGGCGACGGGCTTCCACGGTTTCCACGTGATCGTCGGAACCATCTTCCTGACGGTCTGCCTGATCCGCGCGACCAGGGGGGACTTCACGCCGAGGCAGCATTTCGGTTTCGAGGCGGCGGCCTGGTACTGGCATTTCGTCGACGTGGTGTGGCTGTTCCTCTTCACCACCATCTACGTCTGGGGCGGCTGGGGCGCGCCGCACGCGGGGTGAGCCCCGCCGACGCTGCCGGCGAGACCTCGTCGCTACAGGCGGCGCTCAAAGGCGATTGCCCGCGCTGCGGAGCGCATACGCTTTTCGCGGGATGGGTGGGCTTCGCACCGAAGTGCCGCAACTGCGGTCTCGACTTCGACAGTTTCAATGTGGGCGACGGGCCGGCAGCCTTCCTGATCTTCATCGTCGGCACGATCACGGTCGTCTCGGCGCTCGTGGTGGACGGCGCTTTCTCGCCGCCGTGGTGGGTCCACTTGGTATGGATTCCGGTCGCCTCCGCGCTGACCGTCGGCGGTTTGAGGCTGTCGAAAGGCTGGTTGCTCGCTCAGGAATACAAGCATCGAGCACGCGAAGGGCGGTTGGCCAAATGATCGGGCGCCTTCCCGTCGTCGCGACGGTCATCGTCGCGGCAGCCGTCGCGCTGATGATCGCGCTCGGTTTCTGGCAGCTCCGCCGCGCGAACGAGAACGAACAGCTGCTTGCCCAGTATAAGGCCGCGGCGAACCTGCCGCCGATCGCTTATCCAACCGCTCCGTTCAAGGGCCCCTTGCCGCTGTTCCGCTATGCGACCGGTTTCTGCCAAAGAATCGTGGGCCAGCGCGCGATCGAGGGCCGCAACCGGAACGGCGACGTCGGCTGGGCGAGGATCGTCGACTGCGCGACTGGAGCCGAAGGTCCGGGAATGAGCGTCGAGGTCGGCTGGTCTAAGGACCCTAATGCGAAGGTGAACTGGGGCGGGGGCCCGGTTAGCGGCGTGATCGTCCGCGACCGGCTTCACCAGATCCGCCTGATTGCGGCAGGCGCTCCGCCCGGACTTCAGCCGTCGGGACTTCCTTCGGCCGAAACGGCGGTACTCGTGACTCCGGGCCGAAACCGCTTCTATGCGTTGCAGTGGTTCAGCTTCGCTGCAATCGCGTTGATTATTTACGGGCTGGCGGTGAGGAAGAGACTCAAGGAGCAGTCGAAGCCGTGAGCGGCGAGATGCACGTCCTGTCGAATGGCTTGAGAGTCGCGGTCGATCCGCTGCCCGGCGCACAATCTGTCGCGCTGGGGCTCTACGCCATGGTCGGATCGCGCTCGGAGCCCGAGCATTGTTCCGGCCTCGCCCACGTCGTCGAGCATATGGTGTTCAAAGGCGCCGGCTCGCGGGACGCACGGCAGATCGCCGAAGCCATCGAGGACGTAGGCGGTGTCATCAACGCCTGGACCGCGCGCGACCAGACCGTCTTCTATGGGCGCACGCTGGGAAAGGACGTGCCGCTCCTTGCCGAGCTCATCGCCGACTTCCTGCGCGCGCCGCGCCTCGATGAGGGGCATCTCGAGCGGGAAAAGACGGTGATTCTGTCCGAGCTCGGCGAGGTGGTCGATGCTCCCGACGATCTTGTCCACGATCATCTCTTCGAAGCCGCGTTCGAGGCTCAACCGCTTGGGCGTTCGGTGCTGGGCCGGGTCGAGACCCTGAACGGCATCACGGCCGAGGACTGCCGAGCGTGGATTCGCGACGAGCTGGTGCCTTCGCGGCTGATCCTGTCCGCGGGCGGAAAGGTCGAGCCCGAGGAGATCGTCAAACTCGCGGAGCGGCTCTTCGGCGACATGGAGAATTGGCCCGGAGTTCCGATCGGCCGAGCCGAGTTCACCGGCGGCGTCCGCAACGACCGCCGCGAGTTCGAGCAGGCGCATTGGTGCCTTGGGCTTCCGGGTGTTGCCGCCTCCGATCCAAAGCTTCCGGCGCTGTCTATGTTCGTCCAGGCGCTGGGCGGCGGAATGTCGTCGCGCCTGTTCCAGGAGCTGCGTGAGGAGCGCGGCCTCGCTTATTCGGTGAGCGCCTGGCAGCAAGCCTATGCCGACACCGGCATCGTCACTCTGAGCTGCGCCGCTGATCGCGACCGCGCGGTCGAATCGATGCATCTGGCGCGCGAGGTTCTCGCAGCGGCGGTCGAGAGCTTGACCGATGCCGAGATCCAGCGCGCGCGTGCGCAGATGGAAGCGGGCCTCTTGATGGGCCTGGAGAGTCCCCAAGGCCGCGCCGACCATATGGCGCGCTCGATCGAGGTGTTCGGCCGCATTTTGTCGCTGGAAGAACTGCTTGGTCAAGTCCGCAGCATCGACGCGGCGGCGGCGCGACAGGCGGGCGCCTCCTTGCTCGACGGCCGCGCGGCGGTCGCTTCCGTCGGCGCGCAGCTCGCACTGGCGGCGTGACCGACCTCAAGACGCTTGTCGCCGAGCCCTGGGACGCTTGGGGCTTGATCGACTGCGGCAATGGGCAGAAGCTGGAGCGCTATGGCGACATCACGGTGGTTCGTCCCGAGCCCCAGGCGATGTGGGCGCCGGCGCGTGACGGTTGGGATCCACATGCCACGTTCGTTCCCGGCTCTGACGAGGAGGGCGGCGGGCGCTGGGTGCAGCATCGTCCGGTACCGCGTGAGTGGGAACTCTCGCGCGGTGAGGTCCGATTCGCGGCCTCGCTGACACCTTTCCGCCATCTCGGTTTCTTTCCCGACATGGCGCCGCAGTGGGACTGGATGCGGGAACGGTCGGCTGACGCGGACGTGCTCAACCTGTTCGGCTATACGGGCGTCGGCACCCTGCTGCTGAGCGATGCCGGCGCGCGGCTGGTCCACGTGGACGCTTCGAAGAAATCAGTCGAGCAGGGGAAGGAGAATGCCGGGCTGTCCGCCATGGGCGACAGGCCGATCCGCTGGATCGTCGATGACGCCAGCAAATTCACGGCGCGCGAGACGCGGCGCGAGCGCCGCTACGACGGCATCTTGCTCGATCCCCCGAAATTCGGGCGTGGTCCGACGGGCGAAGTCTGGCGGCTGGAGGAGAATCTTGCACCCCTGCTGGCCGACTGCCGGAAGCTGCTCGACCAGCAGAGCCGCTTCCTCGTGCTCACCGTCTATGCCGTCCGAATGTCCGCGCTCGCGATCGGAGAGCTTGTGAAGCAAACACTCAGCGATCTCGGCGGCGCCGTCGAAATGGGCGAAATGTCGGTTCGCGAGGAGACCCGAGGGTTGCTCCTCCCAACCGCAATCTTCGCGCGCTGGTCTAAGTCCTAGTTGCCCTGATCGCCGCGCCCGCGACAAAGGGCGCGCCGGCTGTCAGCAAGAGCGAAATCGCCGCTTCCAGAAGCAAGGCATTCGCGGCACCGAAGATCAGCAACGGCACCGCGAGTGGGAATAGCAGCAATCCTGCGAGTGAGCCCGCGCGCGGCACACCTGCAGTTGCGGCGGCGACCGCAACGGCCAGCGCCGCAAGACCGGGAGTTCCGATCAGCAGCGCAACTTCCGTCCGCGCCAGCGAAGCACCGTCTAGCGCGAGCAGTGCTGACGCGGGAATGGCGGCGACGAGGAGCAGCGGCGCGAAGGTGAGCCAGTGCGCGACGATTTTGGCGACGGCGACACTTTCTTCGGCCATTCCCTGAAGGAAGAGCTGATCGAGCACTCCATCGGCCCGGTCGGGTTCGACCAGCCGCTCGATCGGCAGGAGAGCCGCCGTTAGCGCCGCGATCCATAGAACGCCCGGGCCGACTCGAGAGAGGAGGCGCGCATCGGGACCGACCGCGAACGGAACGAGCGCCGCGACGAGAAGGAAGAACGCGATGGGCAGCCACGCTGCGCCGCTGAATGCGCGCCGTGCGTCGCGTGCGATCAGCGAACCGATCACGCGCCCAGCTCCAATGTCCGCCACTCGCCGGGCAACGGCTGGTGCGAGGCGGCGACTATGGCCCCTCCACCTGCACGGTGCGTCGCGATGAGCGTTGCGAGCCGGTTCATGCCATCGCCGTCGAGCGCGTTCAGCGGTTCGTCGAGCAGCCATAACCTCGCGCCCGACGCTGCGACCCGCGCCAGCGTTGCGCGCTTCGCTTGCCCCGACGAGAGCAGCCGGACCGGAATTTCGGCGAGGTGGCTGATACCGAGTGCCTCCATCGCCGGATCGACCGTCCCGGCCCAGAAGCGAAGCGCCCGACGGAGCGGCAGCTCACGATCGAGCGCGAGGTGATCGTCGGCAAGAGCCGGCGGAGTTCGCTCGACGTGGCCCCGTTCCTCGCGAAGCAGGCCCGCGGCGACGCGGATGAGGCTAGACTTCCCGCTCCCGTTCGCGCCGCTCACCTGGAGCGCGTCGCCGGGCTCGACCGCCAGGTCGAGATTCTCGAACAGCAATCGCCCTCCGCGCCGGAGCGCCACCCGCTCGAACCTCAGCAGGCTTGTCACTCGGCCTCATCCTCGAGCGCGTGCATGTCGTCATCGGAGAAGCCGAAATGATGGCCGACCTCGTGGATGACGATGTGCGACACGAGCTGCTCAAGGCTGACAGGCGTCGAGCGCCATTCCGCGACGATCGGCCGGCTGTAGAGCGTGATCCGCTCAGGCAGCGTGCCCGAATGGCTGACACTCTGGTGATTGAGCGAGATGCCCTCGTAGAGCCCGCTCAACTGCATCGGATGGCCGAGGCCGACGCTTCGAGCGGTGTCGGGGTCGGCTACGGGTTCGATACGTAGAACGATGTCGCCGAGACTTTCCGCGAATGGGGACGGGAGCCGGTCGAGCGTCCGCCGGGCGATCGCTTCGATCTCGGTCTCGGTCGGCACTCGGCCGGACAGGCGCTCGGCGGGCGTCATGCAGCCGAACTAGGGACGGTCGTTACGCGCGGCAACCTTGCCCACAATTGCGGCGGCCCTTAGAGGGGCGACCTTCCAGGCGCTTTTATCTGGTTGATGCAGCCTCTGGCTGCGGGTGCGGAGCGGTGGCCGAGTGGTCGAAGGCGCTCGCCTGGAAAGTGAGTATACGGCAAAACCGTATCGAGGGTTCGAATCCCTCCCGCTCCGCCAGTTACCTTCGCCTTGGCCGTAGAAGCCTCGTCGCCGCCAGTCGGA
>Ga0207639_10000924_pt1 | contig 19892 bp, 14 predicted proteins | sample KBSCornC32_FD_184299 | JGI IMG/M metagenome (GOLD analysis project Ga0207639, IMG submission 184299) | Corn rhizosphere microbial communities from Kellogg Biological Station, Michigan, USA - KBS Corn C3-2 (SPAdes) (version 2) | ecosystem: Host-associated > Plants > Roots > Rhizosphere > Soil ...
GCACTACCTCTGCCGCGGGATCCTCCGCAAACACCTCGGTTTCAGGAATGCCGTCGAGTTCGAGTTCAGTGGCCTCGGTCATTGGTCGTAAAATTCGCTAAAGGCAATTCTACGCCGCGCGCGAGTGGTTTGTTCAACTGAGGGAAAAATGAAAGGGTGCGGCATGTCTTTGTGAAAGAGCCGCACCCGGTAGGTTTATTTTGGTAGGTATAATTGAGGGTTATTTATGAATGCCCTGTTCAAGGCCGGGTGTCGCCTAATGGGGTGTAGTATCTCCCCAATGTCTTAAAGCTTGTTGTATCAAATCTCCTGCGTGCGCCGCATTCCATGCAGACGCGATAAGAAACTTTGCCGTTGCTGAACGGGCGACTTAGCACCTTGTGCCAGCAACCGAATATCGATGTCAAAAGCCCTATCGGGCGTCCAAGCGAATTATCACTTCTATTAGTGATACGCTCTCGTGTCAAATTTGTTCCGTAAACCGCTTGCATTACTTCCCGTCCCCCTTGTTAACTCGAACGATATTCTGGGAAGAATTTTGCATGTGTATGATGAAATACTCTGCCCCGTGAGTTGCTCGCTGCATTTAAGTGACGGTACCGGCGTTTCCTCTCATCAAACAGTTTCGCTAGAATCGTCGAAACAGATTCGGGAGTATTAGATGTTCACAAAAGTAAAGACGTGCGTAGTTGTCGCTGGGCTCATGACGGCATTCGCACTGCCGTCGTTTGCGTGGGACGAGGTCGGCCACAAACTCACCGCCTATATCGCATGGCAGCAGATGCGGCTCGAAGTTCGTGCGAGAGTGATCAAGACGCTGCTCGCGGCGCCCGAGGACGCGCAGTTGTCGACGTTCTACTCGGCATTCGGCGGCGGGCAGAGCGAGGCGACGAGGCAGCGTGAGTTTTTTATGCTGATCGCGACGTGGCCGGACATTATCAGGGACCGCAATAACTTTCCTGTTCGATTTAAGAACTACGCTCACTCTGATTGGCACTACGCCGACACGTTTTGGCGACTAAAAGACGGCAAGCCGGAGCTCGTGACGGATGCAAAACCGAGCGGCCTGGCAATGGACAAGCTCGCTGATTTTGACAAGCTCATTCGCTCCAATGCGACCGACGCCGATAAGGCGGTTGCGATCGCGTGGCTCGAGCACCTGATCGGCGACATTCATCAGCCGCTGCATGCGGAATCGCGGGTGACGGATTCTAATCCGGAGGGCGATCAGGGCGGCAACCTCTTTTTGCTGACACCAAAGGGCACGCCGCGCGCTCAGCAGGAGAATCTTCACCATCTTTGGGACGCGATCGTGCTTATCTACCAGCCAAATACAAAGGACCTTTGCGAGACGGATTACCTCTCGCTGATCGGCGACCAGATCATAAAGCTCTACCCGTATGACAAGCTCAAGGGTGAATTGGCGGATGGCAAATTTGATGTGTGGAAGGACGAGAGTTATCGGATCGCCTCGACCGAAGCATACAAAGGCGTCGAGTGGTTTCAGCCTGCACCGGACGCTTATAAAAAGAAGGTGTTTGAGATAGCCCAGCGGCGCCTCGCTCTTGCGGGATATCGCATGGCGGATGAATTCAACGATGCATTTGGGGCAACGGCACCTGCCGGTCCAGCAGCGCCAGGACAACAATAGAATTGGATCCCGACGACATCCTCAAATATTTTGAAGACCGGACGCCTCAAATAGTCGAGGCGATCCGCTCTCTTGTCGATATCGAGTCACCGTCGAATGACGCTGCCGCGAATCGACGCGTCGTCGATGCTGTTGAAGCGATGGCGCTCTCTACCGCGGTTGCGATCGATGTTGAGCGATTTGAAGTCGAGGCAGGCACTCATTTGCTGATCACTGCGTTTGGTGACAGGCCATCGTTCACAATGCTGCTCGGACACCTCGATACAGTTCATCCCGTTGGCACCGCCCTCAAAAATCCGACACGCATCGATGGCGATCGGCTGTATGGCTGCGGGATATTCGACATGAAGGCAAATGTGGCTGTCGCAGTCGCGGTCTTGAGCTATTTTGGCGAGACGGGTCAACAGCCTGCGACCGCGATTCGGATGCTCCTGGCGTGCGACGAGGAGATTGGGAGCCATTCGGGTCGCGAGTATGTTGAGCGATTTGCGACGGGCGCGAAGCAGTGCTTTGTGATGGAGCCGTCGATTGACGGAAAGGTCAAGACTGGTCGCAAAGGCACGGGGATGTTCCAACTCGCAGCGCACGGTGTCCCTGCTCACGCGGGGCTCGAACCCGAGAAAGGTGCGAACGCTGTCGCCGAGCTTGCCCGACAGGTCGAGCACATCCACGCGATCGCGCGGCCTGAGGTCGGCACGACTGTGAATGTGACGACATTTCGCGGCGGCACGACTTTGAACGTGATTCCCGATCACGCCGTCTGCGACATCGACGTGCGCTACTCCGTCGCCAGCGAAGCCGAGCGTGTCGTCAGCGAATTGAACGCTCTCAGATCGACCGATCCGCGGGTACGCCTCGAGATCGGCGGCGCAATAAATCGTCCGCCGCTCGAGAGGAATGACGCCGTCATCGCACTCTACGAAAGAGCGCGTTCGCTTGCTGCGTCATTCGATTACGAGCTTGGCGAAGCTCAAGTTGGCGGCGGCTCGGACGGCAACTTTGTCGCCGCCCTCGGCGTGCCGGTGCTCGACGGCCTCGGCCTTGCCGGCGCGGGTGCGCATACGCTGGATGAGTATGTGATGGTGAGTGATATTCCGAAGCGGGCGACATTGTTAACACTGCTGCTGCGTCAGTAGCCCACACGTGTCCGTAGAGCCCGCACGTGAGTAAGGACTCAATGTCAGCTAGAATGTGCGTCGGGATAGGTGCTGAACGAGAGCACAATGTTTCGAGTTGATTCGTTTTTTGTTGAGCCCTCACTCACGTGCGGGCTACTGACACGTTTTATTCGGAGGCGCATCCTGTCCGGTGATGGGCGCGGTCTTCAAAACCGTTTGTGAGTGCGCGAGAGCGTATCTCAGGTGGGTTCGACTCCCACACGCCTCCGCCAATAGCAGTGGTCAGTGGTCGGTGGTCAGTAATGATTTCCTGGATAGCATTGAATATGGTGCCCGGCGTTGGTCCCAGAGCAGCGACCAAACTTTTGGAGCGGTTTGGGTCGGCTGACGCTGTTTTTCATGCGCGGCGGACGGAGCTGGAATCGCTGCGGCTCAAGCCGGAGACGATCGAGTCGATCATCAAGCGTGAGTTTCATGAGAAAGCGCAAGTTGAATTTGAGCGGGTCAAGCAGCTTGGCGGCGATGTTTTGATCCTCGATGACGGGAGCTATCCGAGCTTGCTTCGCGAGATCGATGACCCGCCGCCCGTGTTATACGTGAAGGGCGATTGGCAGGCGTGTTTTGATCAACCAAGTGTTGGCGTGATCGGGTCGCGCACGTGTTCGACATATGGAGAAAATTCGTCCGAGATGCTGGCGCGAGATCTAGCCTCGCGCGGGATCACGATCACGTCCGGACTCGCACGCGGTATAGACACCGCGGCACATCGAGGTGCTATTCGCGGACAGGGTCGGACGATCGCCGTCATGGGAACAGGTTTGGATACAGTTTACCCGCGTGAGAACACAAAGCTGACCCGCGAGATACTCGACGCGGGCAGTTGCCTTGTGACGCAGTTCCCATTGGGGACGCCGCCGCTCAAGGACAACTTCCCGTACAGAAACCGAATCATAAGCGGCCTGAGCCTGGGAGTTTTGATCGTTGAGGCGAGTGAGCGAAGCGGCTCGCTGATAACCGCCAGGCTTGCCGCCGAGCAGAATCGCGAGGTCATGGCAGTGCCCGGGAATATCACATCCGGCAACTCTTTTGGCACGAATTACCTGATCAAGAGCGGCGCCAAGCTCGTGCAGCAATGGCAGGACGTGGTCAGCGAATTACCGGCTGAGATCGCTGCCTCGATCCTGCCGCCAAAGGTCGATGACAAGGGTCATGCGCGGCCCAAGCAACCTGTCATACCAGCGGATCTCAACGATTATGAGCGACAGGTTTGGTCGATACTCACGCCTGACGAGTCGACGCATATCGACATTCTTTTGGAGACGAGCGGGTTGTCATTCGGCGATCTCAATAACGCGCTTGTGAGCCTCGATATTCGAGATCTCATACGCGTATTGCCGGGCAAGAATTACGCGAGACGGATGTAAGCCGCGCAGCATCAAATCGGGAACCGACGTTGACAAGGCATTCAGCGCGGTGGTATCAACGGTAACCGTCAGCTCGTGTGGCTGGCGTATTTTTTTCGCAATGGGCAAGAGTTTAGTAATGCTAGAGTCTCCCGCGTACGCGACAGCAATTGAGGAGTAACTGAGTTTTACTAAATTCCAGCCGATCTATGTCAAAGAATTTACTAATAGTTGAGAGCCCCGCCAAAGCAAAGACCATCGAGAAGATCCTTGGTAAGGACTTTCAGGTGAATAGCTGCTATGGCCATATCCGTGACCTCGAAAAAGCGGGCATGGGTATCGACGTGGAGAATGGTTTTCAACCCCGCTATATCGTCCCCGACGAAAAACGAAAAGTCGTAAACGATCTCAAATCTCTCGCCAAACGATCTGACGAAGTATGGCTCGCAACTGACGAAGACCGTGAGGGCGAAGCCATAAGCTGGCACCTGTGTGAGGTGCTGGGCCTTGATCCTGCTACGACCAAACGGATCGTTTTTCACGAGATCACTAAGCCGGCGATAAGCGCGGCGGTCAAAAACCCACGCACGGTGAATATGGACCTGGTCATGGCGCAGCAGGCGCGACGGGTGCTGGATCGGATCGTCGGATTTGAATTGAGTCCTGTGCTGTGGCGCAAGATCAGCACGAGCAATAAAAACCTGAGTGCCGGCCGGGTGCAGAGTGTGGCCGTACGCCTGATAGCCGACAGGGAACGTGAGATCAATGCCTTTCAGTCGACAAGCCATTTCAAGGTCGAGGGCGTGTTCAGTGCCGATGACATAACGGGCAAGGCAGTCACATTCAAAGCCGAGGGGCGCAAACAGGACAGTGCCGAGGATGCAGAGAAGTTTTTGCAAGGATGTGCGGGAGCTGAGTATCGCGTCACGGACATTCGTGTAAAGCCTGGCAAGCGTTCTCCGGCCCCGCCGTTTACTACCTCAACGCTCCAGCAGGAAGCTTCACGAAAACTGGGCTACGGTGTCGGAAGGACGATGCAGATCGCGCAGAAGCTTTACGAGAACGGGCATATTACTTATATGCGTACCGACAGCGTGAGTCTCAGCGATACAGCGCTTGATGACATCACGAGGACGGTCAGCAGCCTCTATGGCGAGAGGTATCACCAGTCGCGCAAATTCAAGAATAAAAATGAGTCCGCGCAAGAGGCTCACGAGGCGATCCGCCCGACCTCCGCGGGTGCCGCATCGATCACTGATCCGGAATGGCAAAAGTTATATGAGCTGATTTGGAAGCGAACAATGGCCTCGCAAATGGCCGATGCCGAGCTGGAAAAAACCACGGTCGATATCGAGATCTCGACGAACCGAGAAAAGTTAACCGCCACGGGCCAAGTGTTGAAATTCGACGGATTTCTAAAAGTCTATGGAGAGGACCGCGATGAGGACCAGCCGGAGGAAACGACAGAAGGCATGCTGCCGCCGATGACCGTTGGGCAATCATTGCCGCTGGTCGAGCTCAGGGCCACGGAACGGTTCAGCCGTCCTCAGCCGCGATATACCGAGGCATCACTCGTCAAAAAGTTAGAGGAGCTCGGCATCGGCCGCCCGTCGACCTATGCACCGACGATCTCTACGATCCAGAAACGAGAGTACGTAGAAAAAAGAGATAAAGATGGCACGCCGAGGGCTTACAGGGTGCTCGTATTAAAGGACGACGCGATCACCAAAAGAGAAGAATCGGAAAATACCGGTGCAGAAAAGGCAAAGCTGTTTCCGACGGATTTAGGCCTCGTCGTAACAGACTTCCTGAAGCAATACTTTGACGACATCATGGATTATGGCTTCACCGCCAAGATCGAGGGCGAGTTTGACGAGGTCGCCAACGGCAAGCTGCGGTGGAATGAAATGATCGATGAGTTTTACGTCCCTTTCAAAAAGGACGTAGCCAATACCATCGAGAATGCCGAGCGTGTCAAGGGCGAAAGGGTACTCGGGACCGACCCCGAAAGCGGCAAGCCTGTGGTTGCACGCATGGCCCGGTACGGCCCGATCATCCAGATCGGCAGCGCCGATGAAGAGGAAAAGCCGAAGTTTGCAAAAGTGCCGACAGGACAGAGCATCGAGACCATAACACTGGAAGAAGCCCTTACGCTATTCAAATTGCAGGACACGATGGGCAGTTATGAGGGCAAGGAACTGTCTGTAAGCGTCGGCCGTTTTGGGCCCTACGTGAAATGGGGTGACGATTTTATCTCGATCCCTCGCGGCACCGATCTGGCGACGGTAGATACGGAAAAGGCGATCAGTTATATAAAGGCCAAACAAGAGGCCGATGCTCCGGTCGGTGAATTTGATGGCAAACCGATCACTAAGGGCACAGGGCGTTTTGGTCCTTTTGTCAAATGGGACGGCATGTTTATCAACGTACCGCGTCGGTATGATTTTCAAAACCTGACCCAGGACGAGATGAACGAACTTATCGAGGCAAAGGTCAGCAAAGAGGCGAACCGTTACATCCAGCGATGGGAGGACGAAAAGATCTCGGTCGAGAACGCCCGTTGGGGACCTGTCATCAAATTTGGCAAAAAGATCATTTCACTTCCGAGAAAAGCCGACGGCACGCGCGCCACTGCCGAGGATGCAGCGGCTCTGACATTGGAGGAGGCAAAAAAATTGATCGAGGCCGAAGTACCGGGAGCGTTTACAAAAAAGAAGCCCACAACCAAGAGACCACCCGCAGCCAAAGCTGCTGAGAAACGGATGGGTCGCTGATCCGTAGGTTTAAGCGACAGCGGAATGATGTTAACGCGATATTGCCAAAATAGAGGCCGTGATTATAAAATGGCAGTCGATTCCCTGAGGTAACAGAGTCGAAAGGGTCGGAAGCAAAGTTTCGGCTTAGACGCCTTACCGCACGATGAAAGAGAACCTACAGTTCCTGCAGGCGTTCTTAAAAAATCCGTTGAAGGTTGGCGCCCTTGCGCCCTCATCGGATGAGCTCGCTGCGGAGATGCTGGACGGGATCAGACCAGACAACGACAACATAGTCCTCGAGCTCGGCGTCGGCACCGGTGCGTTGACCAAGCACCTCAAGCAACTCATTCCAACACGCAATTCCTATTTAGGTATCGAACTCGACTGCGATCTCGTCAGGTCATTGAATCGGCGTTACCCGGACATGAACATCGTCTGCGGCAACGCGACCGAGTCATACAAGATCCATGCCGAGTCGGGTTTGGGCAAGGTCCGATACATGGCCTGCTGCCTGCCGTTCGTTTCGCTGCCAAAGGAAGTCAGCGACGAGATCCTCACTGAGATAACAAAATTCATGGACGAGGGCTGCGAGCTGCGGATCTTTCAATACGCACACGGCTATCATTTGCCGCCGGCCCGCAAACTTCGCGAGTATCTCCGCGATCGCTACGGCAAATCGCGACGCAGTCAGCTCGTGTTAAAAAACTTTCCGCCCGCGTATACGCTCACCTGGTCGACCGTCTGATGTCCGTGCTTGGCTCGTCAAAAGTAATGACATTCATCGCGGCAAGGGACGCCGCGGCCTCACGCGATTTTTACGAGAATGTGCTCGGCCTGACCGTCGTCTCTGAGGATGATTGGGCGATCGTCTTTGATCTCGGCGGGACGATGCTGCGGATGCAGAAGAATGTTGACTTTACGCCGCAGCAGTTTACGGTGCTCGGCTGGCACGTCGACGATATAGCCGCCGCGATGGCCGATCTGCGCTCAAAGGGCGTCAAATTCGAGCAGTACCCGTGGATGGCCGCCGACAGCGATGGAGTGATGACATTCCCGGGCGATTCAAAGGTGGCGTGGTTTCTCGATCCGTCGGGAAACAATCTGTCGCTGACACAGTTTTGATCTACGCGGGCTGCGGCTCGACATTCTTTCAGGAGAAAACTAATGAGCTTAAAGCGCACACTTGCGGGCGTGATCCTTGTCTACGCTCTCGTTTTGCCGACCGTCACCCTCGCACAGACGGCATCCGCCACTGCCACGATCGGCTCGGGGCCCGTCTACACAGCACCCAAAGACGTCATCGACAAGATCAAAGACGAGGGCATGAACCGCTCTCAGGTCATGCAGACGCTCGGCTATCTCTCAGATGTTATCGGCCCGCGTCTCACCGCAAGTCCGGGCATGCACCGCGCCAATGAATGGACGCGCGACACGCTCACAAAATGGGGAATGGCGAATGCGCATCTCGAGCCGTGGGGACCTTTTGGCCGCGGATGGACGCTTAAAAAGTTTTACGCAATGGTCGACGGTCCGACGGCATTTCCATTGCTCGCATATCCAAAAGCATGGTCGCCGGGTACGGACACTCTGAGTGGTAAGGCGGCTGACGGCGCATTTACGGCAGAGGTCGTGCGCTTTAATCCGGCGAATGAGGCTGATCTCGACCAGTACAAAGGCAAGCTCAAGGGAAAGATCGTTTTGCTCGGCGACATCCGCCAGCTAAAGCCGCACTTTGATCCCGACGCAAAGCGGACGAGCGACAAGGAGCTGCTCGATCTCGCAGACGCACCCGATCCGGCGACCGTTCGCCGTCCCCAGGGCGCGAATCCGCAGGCGGCAAATTTTCAGTCGCAGGCGCAATTCAATGCACGACGTTTTAGATTTTTAGCCGACGAGGGTGCGGCGATCATCGTCGACGGCGCACGCGGCGACATGGGGACGATCTTTGTCCAGCAGGCGACAGCCGTGCAGGCGCCTCCGGCCGCACAAGGCCAACCCACGGCACCGACGGTACGCGTTTGGGACAAGGGTGCGAATGTGCCCGTGCAGGTCAGTCTCGCGGCTGAGCATTTTAATCGTCTCGAGCGAATGATCCTCGCGGGCGAGCATCCGACGATGACCGTCGACCTCGCTGTCGAATATCAGGACAAAGATCTCAACGGCTACAACACCGTTGCGGAGATACCGGGCACGGACAAGGCCGACGAGATCGTGATGCTTGGCGGTCACCTCGATTCATGGCATTCGGGAACCGGTGCGACCGACAACGGTGCTGGCTGCGCAGTGATGATGGAGGCAATGCGGATCATCAAGACACTCGGCCTACAGCCGAGACGTACGATCCGACTCGCACTCTGGACGGGTGAGGAAGAGGGCCTGCTCGGTTCACGTCAGTACGTCGCAAAGCACTTTGGCTACATGGGCCAGGACGCCCCACCGGTATTTGCCGCAGGCGGCGGCCCGCGTGATCCGAACGCACCGGCACCCGCGCTCACAAAAATGCCCGAGTACGACAAGCTGTCGTCGTACTTCAACATCGACAACGGCACTGGGCGCATTCGCGGGATCTACATGCAAGGGAATGACGCGGTGAGGCCGATCTTTAAGACCTGGTTCGAGCCGTTTCGCGATCCGCACTGGTTGGACAAGGACCATGAATTGGGAGCCTACACGCTATCGATGTCAAACACGGGCGGCACCGATCACCTCTCATTCGACGGTATCGGGCTGCCGGGATTTCAGTTCATACAGGATGAGATCGACTACTCGAGCCGCACTCATCACTCGAATATGGACGTCTTTGACCGCGTCCAGGCAGACGACATGAAGCAGATCTCGACGATCGTCGCCGCGTTCGTTTATCAAGCGGCGATGATGGACGGCCAGATGCCGAAAAAAAGATAAGCAGTGACAGATAACAAGTAACAAGTAACAAGTAACAACTAAAGGCCCCGGTGACCACCGGGGCTTTTGTTGTTTTGCGCGCAGATTGCGGGTATTATCCTCAAAACCGATCAGCTAGAAACTATGACACCCGAAATTCAATTCAATCGCGGCGCTATCAACGCAGGCGAGTGCGTCACCACGGCGTGGGAGATGATCAAGTCCAAGTACGGCATGTATCTCGGCATCTCGCTGATCGCGGTGGTGATGACGAGCTGCATTCCGTGCCTCAACATCTTTTTGCTCGGACCGGTGATGGGCGGGATCTTTTATGTCGGTTTGCGCGACATGAAGGGCGAGCCCGTAGATTTTGGAATGATGTTCAAGGGGTTTGAGAACTTTGTTCCGCTGATGGTGATCGGTCTAATACAGTCGATACCGGCTGTTATTTCCCAAGTCGTGCAGTACAGCGTGCGTCTTGGTCAATTTGCGAGCGGCGGCATGGGTCGCGGCGGACGCACCTTTTTTCAAGGATCGAGCATTGGCCCGGATATTATTGCCGGCGTGGGATTCGTCGTCGTGCTGATCGTGGTTGCGGTTTTTGCTGTATTCGCTTTCGTCTGGTGGGCAGTGTTCTTTTTTGCGATACCGCTGGCGATGGATCGTCGCCTGCCTGTGGTCGAGGCTATAAAACTTAGTGCCCGAGCGGCTATGGGAAATATCGGCGGCCTGCTCGTGCTCATGATCCTTGAGATCCTTGTCGCTATGCTGGGATTACTGCTTCTGTGTCTGGGAATATTCCTGATATCGATCCCGGTGATCTTTTTAACGAACGTCGTCGCTTACAGACTGGTTTTCCCGCCGGAGCAAAGCTCGCCATTCAACTACAATCCTCCGCCACCAAACGCGTATCGCGATTGGGGACCCGGCGGAATGGCGGCCTAGAGCGGGAGTTCCATAAACAACACTCCGTCGTGCGGATTCTCATAGTACGGCGGTATCTCAGCAAAGCCGTGCGATCTGTACAGGTCCACGGCTTTGCCCATTTTCTCGGGATGTGTGTCGAGCAGCATCTTTGAATATCCGATCTGTCTCGCTTCGCCGATCACTCGCTCGATGAGATGCAGCCCGATCCTTTGCCCACGAAACCCGTCACGGACAAACAACCTTTTCATCTCGCACAAACCGTCATCCCCAAATGGCCTCAGAGCAATGCTTCCCGCGAGTTTGGCATCCGAGTACGCGAGCAGCAATCTTCCGTTTGGCTGCGCATACTTCCCCGGCAGCGTCGCAACTTCCTCTTCAAACCCCTGGAAGCACAACGACATCCCCACCCATGTCTCGTACTCGCGAAACAGCGTCCGCGCCTCAGCGATATGATCGTCAGTCTCCGCTTCGATAATGTCGAGCATCAAGAGATTTTTAACGCAAAGACGCCGAGACGCAAAGAAGGCAACTGCATTCGTCCGTTTGCGTCTTTGCCTCTTCGCGTCTTTGCGTTGAAAATAATTCTAGATGCCAGAATTAGCCGTCGAGAAATACAAGGTCAAAAAAGAGCCTTTTTATCTGCCGATCAAGGACGAGGTCGAGCTTTTTGAGGCGGCGTACGCGGCCAGGCTGCCGGCCATGCTCAAAGGTCCGACCGGCTGCGGCAAGACGCGTTTTGTCGAGTACATGGCGCATCGGCTCAAGCGTCCGTTGATCACGGTGGCTTGTCACGAGGATCTTTCCTCGACCGATCTCGTCGGCCGATTTTTATTAGAAGGTGAAGAAACGGTTTGGCACGACGGCCCTCTCACAAGCGCGGTCCGTGCGGGCGCGATCTGCTATCTTGACGAGGTTGTCGAGGCACGCAAGGACACTGTCGTCATCATTCACCCGCTCACCGACGACCGCCGCCGCTTGCCGATCGAGAAACGCGGCACCGTGCTCGACGCTCCCGACGATTTCATGCTCGTCGTCAGCTACAACCCCGGCTATCAATCGATCCTAAAGGATCTCAAGCAGTCGACGCGTCAGCGTTTTGTCGCGATGGAATTCGACTACCCGGGCGCCGACGCCGAGACCAAGATCGTCGCCAAAGAAGGCGGCATTGACGAGTCAACCGCCGCCGATCTTGTCAAAATAGGACAGAAGGTCCGCAACCTTCGCGGTCACGGCCTTGAGGAGGGTGTCTCCACGCGCCTCCTCATCTACGCCGCCCAAATGATCGCAAAAGGCATCTCTCCCGTGAGCGCCGCCGAGGTCGCCATCTGCTCCCCCATCACCGACGACCGCGAATTACAGCGCAGTATTAGAGAAATAGTGACGACCATCATTTAGATCAAGAAGAATTAACCGCAGATAAACGCAGATAGACGCGAATAGGAAACTCATTTCGGGCTTTCTTATCTGCGTTTATCCGCGTCCATCTGCGGTTAATTTCTTTTCAAATTTAACCCTCATTTAATACCCCTTTCACAGTCTCGTAACGTCTCCCAAGACATACTTCTCCTTGCAGCAACTGAATTTTGAAGCGGTTTGAGACGCAACTAGAGGCGGGGGATCGGCGAGAGCTGTATCTCACGCCGGTTATTAAAACAAGTTTCTAAAACAGGAGTTCTGAATGAGATCCACTTTGGCAAAGGCGTTAACAGCAATATTTTTGAGTCTCGTATTGATAATCGGTATTTCGGCGCAGACCGATCAGGGGACCATCGCGGGGACTGTCGTCGATCCGCAGGGAGCGGTACTCGCCGGTGCGACCGTTGTCGTCACAAACGAAAGGACCGGCAAGGCTCGCACAGTCACCTCCGACAAGGACGGCGCGTTCAAGCTCACGGCTCTCGAGCCGGCGACGTACACCGTGACGGTGACGTCGGGTGACTTTCAGGTCATCAAGCAGGCGGGCGTTGAGGTGCTCGTTGGTGTCGAGAAAGAGCTCTCGATCACAATGCAGCCAAAGGGCGTTGCGGTGAACGTCGATGTAGTCGGCGGCGAGGACGCGGTCGTCAACACGACCTCGGCGTCGATGGGTGCGAATGTCAGCGGCCGCGAGGTCGAGGCGCTTCCGATCAATGGACGACAGCTTTCGCAGTTGTATCTGCAGGCACCGGGCGCGCAGAATGCAGGCACCGGCACCTTCGGCGACATTCGATTCTCAGGCCGTGCCAACCAGGAGAACGTCATCCGCTACGACGGCGTTGAGGGCTCGGCGATCATCGACGCCTCGCCCGGCAATCTCAACGGCGAGGTGCCGTCGCCCTTTCGCCTGCAGTCGTCGCTCGAGAATGTGCAGGAGTTTCGCGTTGAATCGTCCAATTTCCCTGCCGAGTTTGGCACGGGCACGGGCGGCCAGATCTCAGTGGTCACAAAGTCGGGCGGCAATCAATTTCACGGCTCAACATTCGAGTACCTGCGTAGACAAGGGCTCGACTCACGCAACTTCTTTGACAACACGACACCCGGTATCGAAAAGAGCAAGCTGCAGCTCGATCAATTTGGCGGATCGTTTGGCGGCCCGATCATCAAGGACAAACTCTTCTTTTTTGGCAGTTACGAGCAGTACCGCGGGCGATTTGGTTTGAACTTTGTCGAGGCCGCACCGAGCCTTAGCCTCGCTGCTCTCGGTGCTCTCATTCCGGGGACGTCGACGCCTGTGAATCCGCTAATTCAGCCCTACATCGCCGCCTTCCGAGCGCCCGGTGCGGTGACTGTCGCGGGCGGCACGACGGCTCCGGGCTTTGACATCGTGCAGCTCCAATCGACCGAGCGGACGGATGAGAGATCGTTTGCTGCACGCTTTGATTGGCAGTACAGCACGACGAATAAGCTTTACTTCCGCTACTTTCGCGATCAGGGTACGGACATCTCGCCCGAGGGCGTGACGGGACGCGTGACAACGATCCGCGCCGTCCCGCAGAATGCCGTCCTCGGCTGGCAGTCGATGCTCCACAAGGATGGCTTGCTGATCAATGAGTTCAAGCTCGGTTACAACGGTGCCCAGACACGCATCAACGGCTCCGCTCCGACTGTCGGAGGTCTCTCAGCGGTAACAGTTAACATCTCCGGCAGCGTCGCGAACACAGGCATCGCTGGGCAAGGGACCTCGTCCGGCATCGCGATCCCCGGCGGCCTGGTACGTGCAAACTCCGCGACGAATGGCCGCGGTCAACCGTACACTCCATACACGCTCGGCTTTATCGATAGCCTGAGCTGGACGCGTGGGAATCACAACATTAAGTTTGGCGGCGAGGTGCGTCTCGTTCGCCTTTGGACCGATCGGCAGGGCGGCACGACGTACACGTTCTCTAATCTCGCGGCGTTTCTCTCAAACACTCCGACGTCCGTTCAGTATCTCGGCGACGTCAGTGCACCGAGCCCATTCACAAACGGCCCGGGCGGTCAGCGTCTCGCAAAGCAGACCTATTACATCGGCTACGCTCAGGACGAGTGGCGCATCCGGCCCGGCCTTACGCTCAACTACGGGCTCCGCTACGAGTACTACACGCCGCTTCGCGAGGCGAATCACCAGGAGATCTTTTTTGACATCACGACGGGTCTGCTGAGACCGACGAGCGAACAGCCTCTCACGTCCAAGAAGAATAACTTTGGTCCACGCATCGCGCTTACATGGTCGCCAAACTCTACGGGTGACGGATTTTTTGCCGGTGGCAAGACTGTCTTTCGCGGCGGCTTTGGGATCTTTTACGGGCCCGGACAAACCGAGGACCAGATACAGCCGATAGAATCGGACCGCATCAGCTCGACAATCACGAGCGGAAGTTTGCTCGCATTCCCCGCGAATATTCCGGCGATCGTCGCAAACTTTAACTCAAATCCGAACAACCGCAGCTTTCAGCCGCGTGCGTACGCCAACAATTACACGATCCCTGAGCGGGTGTACGAGTACACTTTCTCATGGCAGCAGGAGCTGCCGGGCAAGCTGACCGCAACGCTCGCGTACGTCGGAGCACAAGGGCGGAATCTGTTCCTCCGCAGTGTTGCCAATCAGATCCTGCCGGGCTTTACTTCGATCGTGAACGGAGCGAATATCCCGACCGGCGTCGGCGTCGTCAATCGCACCGATCCCGCAAGCGGGCAGGTGATCGGCGTCAACACCATTCGCCAGTTCTCTATCGTCAGCGGCACCAGCGTGCAGAATCCGTATGCGGAGATCGACTACAAAACGAGCGGCGGTTACGACAGCTATAACTCGCTGCAGGCGTCGCTGCAGCGGTCATTCCGCACGGGCCTCACGATGAACGCCCAGTACACGTACGGCCGCAGCATCGGCACGTCGGCTGGCTCGAACGAAGCCCGGACATCGGCTCAGCTCGACAACTTTGCCGCGGACCTCGGACGCAATAATTTCGACATTCGCCACAACTTCAACCTCTCGGCCCTTTATCTGCTGCCGTTTGGCAAGGGCAAGCGGTTCGACTTTGGCAAGGCCGGCAACGCGCTGCTCGGCGATTGGGAGGTCGGCGGCATTTGGAACGCCCGCAGCGGTATCCCGATCGAGGTGCTTGTCGTCCGCCCGGACGTTGTCATCCAGTGCCGTCTCGCTGCAGGCTGTCCCAATGGTGCGGGCGGAACGTTCGCGAATGGATTCACCGCAAACCTGCCGTCATTCGGCGCGAGCTTCCCGGCGTTGCCGACGGGATTTGTCGCGGTCGTCAACACGCCCGGCGGCGGCAACTCACGAAACATTCGGCGTCCGGATCTCGTCGCCGGAGTCAACCCATTCCTCGACGCCGATCGACAGTACCTCAACCCGGCTGCATTCGCGACACCGGCGGCGGGAACTTTCGGCAACCTGCCGAGGAATGCGTTTTCCGGCCCGTCGTTCTCGCAATTCGACATGACATTTGTGCGAAGGTTCAGGATCTCGGAATCAAAGAATTTTGAATTCCGCACCGAGATCTTTAACATCCTCAATCACACAAACTTCGCCAACCCATCGACGACGCTCAACAATGCGCTGCCTAACCTGAGCTTCAACACTGCGACCGGTGCGTACTCGGCGACGACATCAAACGTCGTGCAGCCAGGACAAGCGTTCACGCAAAACGCGGCCGGGTCGACTTTTGGCCTGCTGAGGGCGACGGTTGGACGCACGGTTGGACTAGGGTCGAACAGGCAGATACAATTCGGCTTTCGATTCAACTTTTAACTCGTGAAGCAGAATATCCTGATCATCGAGGACGACGCCGACATCGCCGAGAGTCTCGAATACAACCTCAAACGCGAGGGATTCGTGACTGTCGTTGCCGAATCTGGCGAAAAAGGGCTGAGGCTTGCGACTGACGAAAAGCACCGGCCCGCACTCATATTGCTCGATCTCATGCTTCCCGGAATGGGCGGAATGGAGCTTTGCCAAAAGCTCCGTTCCTATCCCTCGACGGAGAAGATCCCGATCGTGATGCTCACCGCAAAGGCTGCCGAAAAAGACCGCGTCGCCGGTCTTGAATCGGGGGCTGACGATTACGTTGTAAAGCCTTTCTCGGTAAAAGAACTCATCGCACGTGTGCGAGCGGTGCTTCGTCGCAGTGAGTCGGAGGCGGCAAATGAAACGTATCGTGGCGAGCGGCTCGCGGTCGATTTTGCCGACATGCGGGTAGAGTGTGACGGCTCTCCGATAAAACTCACAAGAAAGGAATTCCACCTTCTTTCACATCTCATAAAAAACATCGGACGCGTCTCGACGCGTCAGCAACTCCTCGATAACGTCTGGGGCTACTCCTATTTTGGCGACACCCGGACACTCGACGTACACATTCGCCGTACTCGACAAAAGCTCGGCGAGTGCAGCGATTGTATCGAGACCGTCGTCGGTGTCGGCTACAGGTTCACCGGATGCTGAGCAGCGCCAAAAAGGCGGATTACGCTGTCGGCAATGATCTCTTGACAAAGATCCTTGATGCGACGAAGGAAGGCGTCGTCGTTGTCGCTCGCGGCCTAAAGGTCGTTGCGGCAAACCGCTCCGCCGAGCAGGCCTTTCGGGTCGTGAGCGGCTCGCTCGTCGGCCGTGGACTCGATCACCTGGTCCAGGACGATGCTGTCTTGACGGCTTTCGTAAGAGGCTGTGCGAAGCTCGAGACTTCCGACCTGCATCTCAAGCTCGGGCCAAAGGGCAATCGCCGTCGCTACGACGTCCACGTCGCGCCGCTGGAGCTCGAGGGTGTGCCACATGCGATCGGATTCTTTTACGACGTCACTCAGGTACACCGTCTGGAGAATATTCGGCAGGCGTTTTTGTCGAATATTTCGCACGAGCTGCGCACGCCGCTGACGTCGATACTCGCATTTGTCGAGACGCTCGAGAACGGTGGCCTCGAGGACACGGAGAATAACAGGCATTTCCTCAACGTCATTCAGCGTAACGGCGAGCGGATGCGCGATCTGATCGCCGACATTCTCGAGCTATCGCAGATCGAAGCGGGCAGCGTCAGCATCGAGCTCAAGAAGGTACCGCTCTGGCGACACGTTGAGGAGATCATGACCAATCTCTCATCGATGGCCGCCGAAAGGGAGATCGTACTAGAGAACAAAACAGAGACTGGCTCGATCGTCAGCGCCGATCCAAAACGGCTCGGTCAAATGCTAACGAATCTTATCGACAACGCGATCCGGTTCAACCGCCGCGGCGGCTCGGTCACGATCAGCGACGAGCTTTTGACTGGCCGTCACCTGATCCACGTTGCCGACACCGGCGAGGGGATGGAGCAGCAGGAGCTCCAGCGTGTTTTTGAGCGCTTCTACCGCGTCGACCGATCGCGCACGCGTGAGGTCGGCGGTACGGGCCTCGGACTCGCGATCGTCAAACACCTCGCGCGTCTCCACAGCGGTGAGGTCTCCGTCGAGTCCAACCTCGGCGTCGGCACCACTTTTACGATCGATATTCCCGCCGACCAGCCTTGATCGGCGATGAGCCCCTACAAGAGCATTTATCTCTCGGCATTCGACTACAAAATTATTGTTTCAACTGGTTGCCGAACTGTCGTCTCGCACTTTGGTATAGAGCCCGGCCGAGTCGTAGCAGTGATCCAATATCTCTATCGGGTGACAAACGCGGACCGCATCCTCGCCTGCCCGGGCGAGACCGTGAGAGATCTGCATATGACATCCGGGATTTGCGGTCGCGATGATGGTCGCCTCGGAGTCAATGATCTGATGGATCTTTGTGTCCAATACAGCTTCAGAGAGTTCGGGTTCAAGAAGGTTGTAGATACCTGCTCCGCCGCAGCACACATTTGCGTCTTCGAGAGGCACGATCGCGAGTCCCTCAAGAGCGCGGAGCATTCCGAGTGACTCTTCGGCAGCGTGCTGCCCGTGCAGCAAGTGGCATGAGGCGTCGTATGCGACGCGTTCGTCCGATGTGACGGCAACGCGACGAGGGTTATCGAGCACTTGGCCGATGTCCTTGACCCTTGCGGCAAAATCTATCGCCGCTTCACGATACTCGCCATCGGCTGCCAGCAAGTGTGGATAATCCACAAGCATCGCTCCGCAGCCGCCGGCGGACGTTACGATCGGTCCCTTGGTTTGGGCGAATGCATCGATGTTTCGTCGAGCTAGGCCTCGAGCCTGCTCCAGAAAACCCGCATGCGCGTGGAGCGCCCCACAGCATGTCTGATTCCCCGGGACGTTGGTCTCCATGCCGTTCACTCGTAGGACGCGCGTCACGGAGGCGTCTACGGAGGTCAGGAGATCCGCTGTGCATCCGCGGAATATGGTGACCGATCGCTGACTTTGTTCGCTGTGTGTCTCGTTACGAGGTGACGCCCTGATCGCGATCTTAGCTGGTCGCGATGCGTCGAGCAGACGCAACGCGGTATCGGCCTGATGCGAGATCAAACGGACGATCCGGCTGCTAATGAGGACCGTCGAGATGCGGCTGTCTCTTAGCACACGCCCGCCGAACATGAGTAGGCGTCGCCGCCAGTCAACCGGCCAGATCCGCTTTAAGACGAGATTCTTGAATGCGTTAGCAACGCCGGACGGACGCTCCATTTCGACGCTCACGCGTGCGGCCTCCAAGAGATGTCCGTACTCGACGCCCGAGGGACACTCGGATTCACACGCGCGGCAGCCGAGACAGCGGTCGATGTGTTTGCGAAATGTTTGCGAATCGATCGACAGCTTCTCTTCCTGCACCTGCCGCATCAGGTATATACGACCCCGCGGACTGTCATTCTCATCGCCCGTCGCGACGTAGGTCGGACATGCCGGCAGACACAACCCGCAGTGAACGCACGATAGAATGCGGTCGCGTTCGTGGAGTATTCCTTGCGAGCTTTGTCGGGTCATTTAGTTAGATCAAAGCGGTTTGGGGAAAGGCGGTTCGATGGATCTAGCCGCGATTTGATCCGCGCCATTATGTTGCGCGCCGAGCCAAGGTCGCCCCACGCGCCAACCGCGGCCTTGAATGAACTGTCGGCTCGATCTAAGACGAGGCTGCCACCGGCAGTGATGGCCCGCTCGCGCATTTTTAATAGCTCATCCGCATGAACCAAATCTTCGCCCGCAAAGCATCGGATCCAGCCTTGGAACGGGTCGATGTGAATTCTTGGTGCGCTCTGCGACTCTGCGATCATCGTCGCAACCGCTCCGACCTCTGATGGCGGAGTCGAGACTCTCCAGCTTACTTGGTCCTGCGCTGACGAGAGATTTTGCCACACACCCGTGCCCTCGCTTTCATCTGACACCGCCAGCAGGTTGCGCGTTTTCCCGATCTCCGCATCAACGGCCTCTTTAAGTCCCATGAATCTGAGCATGAGCACATACGCGAAGGGGAACTGTTTCCCGCCAATGAGTTCCGTCGAAACGATCGCGGCAGCCGATGGATACACGCCGTTTGATCGAAGCTCGAGAGCTCTCTCGGTTAGAGTGGCCGCGTCAGAACCAAAAACAAAAAGCGTCCGGTCCGCCTCGGGTATAGCGCACAGCTTCAGACTCACCTCCAAAATGACCACCAGCGTGCCAAAGCTTCCGGTAAAGAGCTTACCCAGATCGTACCCCGCGACGTTTTTGACGACCGATCCGCCAGCCTTGATCACGCTGCCATCGGCGAGGGCCGCCTTTATTCCCAGCACACGAT
>Ga0207639_10000932_pt1 | contig 19787 bp, 18 predicted proteins | sample KBSCornC32_FD_184299 | JGI IMG/M metagenome (GOLD analysis project Ga0207639, IMG submission 184299) | Corn rhizosphere microbial communities from Kellogg Biological Station, Michigan, USA - KBS Corn C3-2 (SPAdes) (version 2) | ecosystem: Host-associated > Plants > Roots > Rhizosphere > Soil ...
GATCCTGCCGCGCGGCCGCTTCCGGCTGACCCGCCTGTACGACGTGATGTCGGCCTATCCCGTGCTCGGCGACGGCCCTCGTCATTGGTCGTCCCGCGATATCAAGCTGGCGATGGCGCTGCTCGGAAAGAACAAGCACTACGCGATGCATGCCATCCAGCGTCGGCACTTCGACAGCACCGCGCAGAAAGTCGGCTACGCATCCTCCGCCGAGCCGGTCATCGAGGAAATCCTCGCGCGCACGCCGGCGGCCATCGCGGAGGCGCAAGCGGCGCTGCCGCCGGGCTTCTCTTCGCGCGTCGCGGACACCATCCTGCACGGACTCGAGCGCGCCGCGGATTCGCTGGCGCGGATGGCTGCGTAACGGCGGCAGGCGCCCTCAACCGAGTTCGTGCGCACGCGTGGCTAGCCACGCATCGGCCTGCTGACGCCCGAGGTCGCGCAGTTCGCGCAGGAACGCGAGGCGGGTGTTGAGCCGCGTCTTCGCGCTGTACGCATCGAGCGACTCGCCCGGCTCGATCATGCCGATGCGCAACGCCTTGAGACGCCGCCCGATCGCGCTGAACGGCAGCGTGCCGGCGACCGCGCGCTGCGCGCGCCGCACGGTGCCGAGTTCGCGCAGGAACGTGGTCGAGAAGCCGAGTTCGCTGATGCGCTCGCGGATCTGCCGTGCGCTGCGCGGTGGTTCCGCGTGCTCGATCGCCTGCACGAGCACGCACAGGATCGCCGCGGAGTCGCATTCGTAGATGAGCGGCTCGAGCGCGGGATTGCCGGCGTAGCCACCGTCCCAGTACATCTCGCCATCGATCTCGACCGGCGCGAACAGCTGTGGCAGGCATGCGCTCGCGAGCAGCGCGTCGAGATCGAGGCGCGTGTTGTCGAACAGCACGAGGCTGCCGTCGCGCACGCGCGTCGCCGCGAGAAACAGGCGGAACCGAGACTCGCGGCGCAGGCGTTCGAAATCGAACAACGCCGCGGCGATGTCGCGCAGCGGGTTGATGCCGAGCGGATTGATCTCCTGCGGCGTGAAATGGCGCGCCATGTCGAGCAGCAACGTTTCAGTCGCCGCGCCCGCGGGCGTGGAGAACGCCCAGCGCAGCAGGCCCGTGCGCGACGCGACGCCTTCCCACAGCGCGGCGAGGGTCGCCCGCGCACCGTCGCGACCGCCGTCGAGCCACCCTTGCGCGAGAGCGAGCGCGTTCATCGAGCCGCTGCTCGTCGCGCTGACGCCTTCGATCGCCAGCGCGGGCTCCTCCAGCAGGCGATCGAGCACGCCCCAGGTGAACGCGCCATGCGCACCGCCGCCCTGCAGGGCGAGGTTCACCACCGGCAGTTTCACCCCGGCGCGGCCTTGTGCAGGACGCGATCGAACAACGCGAGCGTGCGCTTCCATGCTTCTTTCGCGCCGGCTTCGTCGTAGCGAGGCGTGGTGTCGTTGTTGAAGCCGTGCTGCGTGCCGGCGGGCTGGTAGAGCGCGTAGTGCACGCCGGCCGCCTTCAGCGCGGTCTCGTAGGCGGGCCAGCCGGCGTTGACGCGTTCGTCGTTGCCGGCGAGCACGACGAGCAGTTCGGCCTTGATCTTCGCGACATCCTCGCTCGCCGGCGCGGGGCCGTAGAACGGCGCCGCGGCAAGCAGCTTCGGCACGCGCGTCGCGAGGAAATTGACCATTCCGCCGCCGTAGCAGAAGCCGACGGCGCCGAGGCGCCCGTTGCCGCCTTCGGCGTGCAACAGCCAGTCGGCGGCGGCGAGGAAGTCGGCGCGCGTCTTGTCCTGGTCGAGCCTGCCGAACAGCGCGCGCGCCGCGTCTTCGTCACCGGGATACCCGCCGAGCGGGAACAGCGCGTCGGGCGCGAACGCGAGATAACCTTCGAGCGCGAGGCGGCGCGTGACGTCCTCGACATGCGGGTTGAGCCCGCGGTTCTCGTGCACGACGAGCACGAGCGGCAACGCGCCTTGCGCTGGCTTCGGTCGCACGAGATAGCCGCGCGCCTTGCCGTAGCCGTTCGGCGAGTCGAATTCGACGTGGCTCGCGACGAGGCGCGCGTCGTCGGGCTTGACCTGCTGCGCGGTGGCGAACTGCGGGCTCAGCGCGGCGAGCAGGCCGGCCGCGCCCGCGGCGCCGACCGCGAAGCGCGCGGCGCCCGCGAGGAAGCCCCGGCGGTCGATCGAGCCGTGCACGTATTGGTCGAACAGGCGCAGCACTTCGGGATCGAAGTCGGCGGCGGTGAGGCGCGGCGGGTTCGGCATGGCACGCTCCGGATGCGGCGGAAGCGCGATTGTGCATCCGCGCGGTTTCGCGCGCATGTCGCCTCAGCCGGGACCGTCGACGTATGGGTTGCGCGCCATCTCGGCGACCTCGCCTTTCGAGATCGTCGCCGCGACGAGCGCGGTGAAGAAGCGCAGGCCGACCATCAGCGAGATCAACAGCGCGTCGGGGTCGGTCGGCGCGCCCACGTACTCGAGCGCCGCCGCGATCGGTCGCGCGCCGAAGAAGCCGACGAACACCATGAACAGCATCGCGACGAAGGTCGAGCCGCCCGCGGCGAGCGTGTTGTTCATCCAGGCAAGGCGCGGCTCGGGCGACTTCAGCGCCTGCAGCAGCGACAGCGCGAGCGACACGACGATGTAGCCCGCCGCCCAGGCGATGCTCGCCGGATGCAGGCCGCGCCAGCGTGCGAGCGTGGTGGTGATCGGATCGGCGTGCTCGCCGCTCGAGACGATCGCGTACGAGATGCAGACGAACAGCAGCAGGAACGCGAGCAGCGCGCTCAGCTTGACGAGATCGAACAGGTGCCTCGCGATCCCGCGTTCCGGATAGAACGGCACGGTGGCGAGATTCAGCAGCACGAGTTCGAACGCGAGCAGGCCTTGCAGCACGATGTACGGCAGGCCACCGTGCAGGCTCGCGACGAGCAGCACACCGTGCGCGAGCAGGATCTGCAACGCGGCCGGCGGCGGGATCCTGCGCAGTTCTTCGATCAGTTTCATGTCCCTCCTCCCTCGCACCATCACGCAGGTTCGCACCGCGCGGGGCCGCCAGTCCGTATCATCGCGCGGTCGCCTTTCCGAACGAGCACCGATGCCGCCCGTACTCCCCATGTTGACTGCGCCGGCAAGCGCGCGCATCCGCCACTGGGTGCTCGGCCTGTTCCCACGCGGCCAGGACGACATCGACTACGAACGCCCCGTCGGCGACCCAGGCTTGTTCGGCCCCGACAGCGCGACCTGGCGCGTCCACGCCGACTTCCCGGGCATGCTGTCGGGCGGCCTGTGCGCGCTCATGTTGCAGGTGCTGCATCCGCTCGCCCTCGCAGGCGTCTGGGACCACTCGAACTTCCGCACCGACCTCGTCGGTCGCCTGCGCCGCACGACCACGTTCGTCGCCGGCACGACCTACGCCGCGCGGGCCGACGCCGAGGCGCTCGTCGCGCGCGTCGCACGCATCCACGCGACGGTGCGCGGCCACACCGCCGACGGCCGCCCCTACTCCGCCGACGACCCGGCGTTGCTGACCTGGGTGCACGTGACCGAAGCGTACGGCTTCCTCGAAGGCTACCGGCGCTATGCGCCGATCGCGTTGCCCGCCGGCGCGGCGGACCGCTACTACGACGAGGTGCGCCGCATCGCCGAGCGCCTCGGCGCGCGCGAGGTGCCGGCGTCGCAAGCCGAGGTCGACGCCTATTTCACGCGCATGCAGGGTGAACTCCGCTGCGACGGGCGTTCGCGCGAAGTGCTCGAGGTGCTCGCACGCATCCGCCTGCCCGTGCCGCTCGCGGGCGTGTCGCGCGACACGTTCCTCGGCGCCGGAGCCGCGCTGCTGCCGGAGTGGGCGCAGGCGATGCTCGGCCGCACGTCGCGGCAGCGGCTGCAGGCGCGTATCTCGGCACGCGTGCTGCGCACGCTCGCGCCGCTGTTCCGTCGCGCACTGCCCGACGGCATCGCGCCGCGTGCCTGCCGGCGCGTCGGCGTCGCACCCGCGACGCTCTCGCACTGGTGAATACGCCGCGACTTCCTGCACATCCGGCGCGTGCTCGGGCACGGCAGGATGGGCACTCGTCGCCGACGGAGTCCGCCGTGTACCCACTGCTGCGTGCGGGCCTGCTCGCGCTGCTGTTTCCGCTCGCTGCGCTGGCGGCGCCGCTGCGCGACGGCTTCGTGCTCGCGGTCGGCCCGGCGCCGACGCCGGTACGCAGCGGCGCGACGCGACGGCTCGCCTACGAACTGCACCTGACCAATCATGCGGACGTGCCGCTCGTGCTCGACCGCATCGACGTGCTCGATGCCACGTCGTCGCCGCTCGCATCGCTGTCGGGCGACGCGCTGCAGGCCGCGCTGCGGCTCGACGGCGCCGCACGCGACGAGGCGGCGACGCGCACGGTCCCGCCCGGCCGGCACGCGATCGTCTACCTCGACCTGCGCCTCGATGCCGCGCGCGCGATGCCGAAGACGTTGCGCCATCGCGTCGCGTGGATGCGCGACGGCGAAACCACCCGCGTGGAAGGCGCGAACACGTCCGTCTCCTCGCGCGCGCCCGTCGTGCTCGGTGCACCGCTCGGCGAGGGCGACTGGGTGGCGCTGTACGATCCGGCGATGCCGCGCGGCCACCGCCGCGTCGCGTTCGCGATCGACGGCACCTTGCGTATTCCCGCGCGCCACGCGATCGACTGGATGCGCGTCGACGACGAGGGACGCCTCTCGCACGGCGACGAACAGGTGCTCGCGAACTGGTACGGCTACGGCGCCGACGTGCTCGCGGTCGCCGACGCGACCGTCGTCGCGCTGCGCGACGCGATCGCCGAACCCGCCAGGCTCGACGCGGCGACACGCCATCCACTCGAGGACGCGAGCGGCAACTACGTTTCGCTCGATCTCGGCGGCGGCCGCTACGTGCACTACGAACACCTGCAACCCGGCAGCGTGCGCGTGCACGTCGGCGAGCGCGTCCGACGCGGCGCGCCGATCGCGCGGCTCGGCTTCACCGGCGACGCGACCGGGCCGCACCTGCACATGCACGTGAGCGACGGCGCCGTGCCGCTCGCCGGCGAAGGACTACCGTTCGTGTTCGCGCGCTACGACGCGATCGGCGCCTTCGCGTCGATGGCTGCGCTGGGTCGCCCCTTCACCGCGGAGACCGGTGCGCAGGCGCGCGCGAACGACCTGCCGTTGCCTGCCGCGGTCGTGCGCTTCGAGCGTGGCGACTAGCGCGTCGACGCCTCGACCGGCGACGCGGGAAGCGCCTGCGTGCCATCCGCATCGAGCGTGCGCCGCCAATCGCGCGGCGAGCGGCCGATCCAGGTCTTGAACGCGCGCGACAGTGCCGCCTCGCTGCCGTAGCCGACGTCGTCCGCGACGAGCTTGAGCGGACGGCCGCGGCGCAGCGCCTGCTGCGCGAGGCCGACGCGCCAGCGCGCGAGGTAATCGCCCGGCGTCGCGCCGACGGTGTCGCGGAACGAAGCCGCGAACACGCTGCGCGACATGCCCGCTTCCGCCGCGAGCGATTCGAGCGTCCACGCCTGCGCCGGTCGTTCGTGCATCGCGGTGAGCGCCCGCGCGAGCTGCGGGTGGGCGAGCCCGGCGAACAGGCCGTGTTCGATGCGCCCCTCGTCCATGAGCCGGCGCAGCACGAACACGAGTACGACCTCGAACAGACGGTCGACCAACGCCTGGCGCCCGCAACGCGGGCGGAAGGCTTCGTCGAACAGCACCTCGAGCACGCCCGCGCAGCCGTCGAGTTCGGCGAGCGGCAAGCAGACGAACGCGGGCAGCGCATCGGCGAGCGGATTCGCACCCCCCGCCGCGAAGCGCAGGTGCGCGCACGCCATGTCGGCGCCGACGCTCGGATCGGTATCGAAGCGGTGCGCGAGCGGCCGCGGATAGAGCAGCAGGCTCGGCACGTCGAGGCGTACCTCGGGCACACCCGGGTGCGACACGCCGATCGGACCGCGCCGCACCAGATGCAGCTGCCCGAGGCCGGGCTCGGGCGTGAAGTCGGTGATGCCGCACAGCGCACCGGAATGGAACATGCGCGCGGTCACTGAAAACCGTTGCAGCAGCGCATCGAGGCGGTCCATGGTGATATCCGGGGACGATGGATCAAGTATCGAAGACTCTACATCACCTCGAGTATCAGGCGCGCACCTAGAGTGCGCTGCGTGCCGACCGGCACGCAGCGACCCAAGGAGTTCCGCCATGTCCTATATCCCCGCCCTGCCGCGCGACGCGGTTGCACCTGCCGTCGGCGCCAGCCTCGATGCCGTGCAGAAGAAGCTCGGCGTGCTGCCGAACATGTTCCGCACGTTCGCGCACACGCCGGTCGCGTTGAACGCATACCTGCAACTCGCCGAGGTCGCCGCGAGCGGACGCTTCGACGCGAAGCAGCGCGAGCTCATCGCGCTCGCGGTCGGCGACCGCAACGGCTGCGACTACTGCCTCGCCGCGCACGGCGCGATCGGCCGCATGGTCGGCCTCGCCCCCGGCGAGATCGCGGCCGCACGCGCGGCGAGCGCGACCAGGGCCGGCGACGCCGCCGTGCTCGCGCTCGCGCAGCGCATCGTCGACGCACGCGGTCATGTACCGACGGCGGAACTCGATGCGTTCAAGGCGGCCGGCTTCGACGATGCAGCGATCCTCGAAGTGCTCGTCAACGTCGTGCTCAACATCTACACGAACTACACGAACCATCTCGCGCGCACCGACATCGACTTCCCCGCCGCGCCGGCCGCGCACGCAGCCTGACGCCCGGGATCGGGCCCCGCGCCGGCGGGGCCCGATCGATCACGCGGCGCCGGCCGGCTGTGCTTCGGCAGGCGCACCGGTCGCGCGCGGCGCCGCGCGCAGCACGAACAGTCCGAGCAGCGCGGCGACGATGCCGAACACGGCACCCGCCGCGAACGCGACGTGGTAGCCGCCCGTGAGCGCGACCGCATTCGGTGCGCCTGCCGCGGCGAGCGCACCCGTGCGCGCGGCCGACAGGCTCGCGAGCACCGCGAGGCCGAGCGCACCGCCCATCATGAACGACGTGTTGACGAGGCCCGACGCGAGGCCGGCGTCGCCGGGCTCGACGTCGTTCATCGCGGCGAGCAGCACCGGGTTGAGCGCCATGCCCGCACCGACTCCGATCAGCGCCATGCTCGGCAACACGTGCAGCGCGAAGCGGCCGTCGACCGGTGCGAACGCGAACAGCAGGAGTCCCGTGGCGGCGAGCAGCAGGCCGACGCCGATCGGCCCGCGCAGGCCGAAGCGCATCACGATCTTCGCAGACAAGCCGAGCGAGAACGCGGCCATGATGAGATTGGCCGGCAGGAACGCGAGGCCGACCTGCATCGGCCCGTAGCCGAGCACGAGCTGCATGTACAGCGCCGAGATGAAGAACCACGCGAACATCGCGGCGGCCCACAGCACGCCGATCACGTTCGAGGTCGCGACGTTGCGCAGGCGGAACAGCGCGAGCGGCACCAGCGGCGAGCGCACGCGCGCTTCGATCGCGAGGAACAGGCCGAGCAGCGCCACCGAAGCGCCGAGCAGGCCGAGCGTCTGCGCCGAACGCCAGCCCGCCTCGTTGCCGTTGACGATCGCGTATACGGCGAGCATGAGCGAAGCGGTGACGGTGACCGCGCCGCCGGCGTCGAGCTTGTGTCCTTCGCTGGACGAGTGCACGGCCGGTACGAGCTTGACGAACAGCGCGAACACGAGCGCGCCGATCGGCAGGTTGACGAGGAAGATCCAGTGCCAGCTCAGCGTGCTCGTGAGCAGGCCGCCGAGCAGCACGCCGATGCTGCCGCCGCCGGCGCAGACGAAACCGTACACGCCCATCGCCTTGGCGCGCTCGGTCGCATCGGTGAACAGCATCATGATCAGCGACAGCGCGACCGCGGTGACGACCGCGCCGCCGAGTCCCTGCACGGCGCGCGCGGCGACGAGCACGCCTTGCGACTGCGCGAGGCCGCAGCCGAGCGAAGCGAGGGTGAACAACGTGAGGCCGACCAGGAACAGGCGCTTGTGCCCGTACAGGTCGCCGAGGCGCCCGCCGAGCAGCAGGCAGCCGCCGAACGTGAGCATGTAGGCATTGACGACCCACACCAGCGAGGTCTCGCTGAACTTCAGGTCTTCACGGATCGATGGCAGCGCCACGTTCACGATCGTCGTGTCGAGCACGATCATGAGCACGCCGAGGCAAAGCACGATCAGGGCAAGCCAGCGTTTGCCGGCGTCGTGGTCGGTGGTCAAGGCAATTCTCCGTATCCGGGGTGGTGCGGCCATCGGCTCCGATGCGCAAACCGGGGCCGCTCATCCATGACGACGAACGGGACCGCACCGATTCGACAATCGCGCAGAGCCTCGCCGATGCGCGCGGCCGGCACCATGACCCGCGAGGTCATGAGCGTCGCTGTCAGCGCAGCTGGCTGTCCTTGCTGCCGCGGCGGTTGTAGCCCGCCTGCGCGGATTGCTCGCCGTCGCGCGCGGCCTGGCAGGCGACGCACAGGCGCACGCCGGGGACCGCCTTGCGGCGCGCCTCGGGAATCGGTGCCTCGCATTCCTCGCAGTGCGTGAGCGACGGACCGCGCTGGAGACGACTGCGCGCGCGCTTGACCGCATCCTCGACGGTCGCGTCGATCTGGTCCTGCACTGCACCGTCGCCGGCCCAACCCGTGGCCATCGCCGCCTCCTCGTGACGAGCCGCGATTCTACGCCGATGCCTTGCGCGACGCGATTCGCTTGCGCTGCGGCGGCGTGGCGGCGGTGCGCGCTTCTTCCTCGAGCCACGCGCGGAACGCGAGCGCCGGCGGCGAGAGCGCGACGCGTTCCGGCCAGACGAAATAGTATGAGTACTGCGACGGTGCGCCGATACGCGGGAACAGGCGTACGAGTGCGCCCGTCGCGAGGTCGCGCTCGGCGATGCTGCGGCGGGCCATCGCGACACCCGTGCCATCGATCGCCGCCTGCAGCGCGAGGCTCGCGTCGCCGAAGTCGAGCCGCCGCTTGCGGCGCGGCATCGGCACCCCGGCCGCGGCGAACCAGCGTTCCCAGCCTTCGGGATCGCTTTCCAGCCACGGCTGGCGCTCGAGTTCGGCGATGCTCGCCGGCATGCGCGCACCGGACAGGCGCGGGCTGCAGACCGGGAACAGCACGTCGTGCATGAAGAGGTCCGCGCGCTGCTCCGGCCAGTGGCCCGCGCCGAATCGGATCGCGAAGTCGACGCCGTCACGCACGAAGTCCGCGTGCGCCGTGCTCGAACGGATGTTGAGGTCGAGCCCAGGCTGGCGGTCGAGGAAGCGGCCGATGCGCGGCATGAGCCAGCGCGCCGCGAACGACGGCAGCACGCTGACCGTGAGCATGGTGCGCCGCGCGCGGGCGAGCTCGGCGGTCGCTTCGGCGAGCAGCTCGAACGCGCTGGCGACACGCTCGGCGAGCAGGCTGCCCTCGCGCGTGAGCGTGACGAGGCTGCGGCCGCTGCGCTCGAACAGGCGCACGTCGAGCTGCTGCTCGAGCGCCTTGATGCGATGGCTGACCGCGCTCGGCGTGAGGTGCAGCTCGGCCGCCGCGCGCGTGAAGCTCGCCAGGCGCGCCGCCGCTTCGAACGCACGCAGGGTACCTAGAGGCGGCAGTGCCATCATTTCGATGAAATGACTTCAACATTACGCTTAGAAATCATCGTTTGCCTCCGCGATGGAACCGCCAATATCTTCGCACCCATTCCATGATGCGGGAATCCTGCGATGAAGGATACTCAACACAACGAACCTGCCCGCGGGCGCAGGCCGTGGCCGTGAGCGTCGCCGCGACATCGGCTTTCGCGCTCGCGCTCGCGGTTGCCACCGCGATGCCGGGACCGGCGACGATCGCGCTCAGCGCACGCGCACTCGCCGGCGGTCCGGCCGCGGCGCTGCCGCTCGGACTCGGCCTCGTGCTCGGCGACCTCGCCTGGTGCGCGCTTTCGATCACGGGCGCCGGCGCGATGCTGGCGCGGTTCCCGGCGCTCGCATTCGCCCTGCGCTGGATCGGCGCGCTCTGGCTCGGCGTGATCGCTTGGCGGCTGTGGCACGCGACGGCGCCCACGGCACCGTCGGGCCCCGCCGGCGATCGACGTGGTCTGCGCGCGGGTCTCGCGATCGCCGCCGCGAACCCCAAGACGATGCTGTTCTATCTCGCGTTGCTGCCCGCGTGGCTCGATGCCAGCGCCGGCGCGCGCAGCTTCGTCCTCGCCGCGCTCGTGATCGTGCCCGTCTACGGCGGCGTGCTCGCCGCGTGGGCGGTCGCCGCCGCGTCGACGCGCCGCGCGTTCGCGGTGCCGCCCGATCCGCGGCGGCTGCAGCGCATTTCCGGCATCGCGGTCGCGCTCGCCGCGGTGCTCGTCGCGATCGGCTGAGCGCGATGCTGCCCGATATCCACCCGCCATCCACCGAGGAGTCGCCCATGAGGAGCACCGTCGCATTCGCCATCGTGTTGTTCGCCGCCACCGTCGCCCCGGCCGTCGCCGCCACCGGCGATTGCAGCCACGCGCGCATGGGCGAGCAGAAGAAGGACGTGGAGACGATCAAGCGCCTCGAACTCGGCTGGCTCACGGCCGAGTTCCGCGGCGACACCGCGTTCCTCGACTGCCTGCTCGACGACGGCTACGCCGCGATAGCACCGAAGGACGACACGGTCCGCAGCAAGGGCGACCTGCTCGACCACGTCGCGAAGAACAAGGGCAAGGACACGCCGATCCCGCCGCTGCAGAGCACGGTCGTCATCAACGGCGACCACGCCACGGCCTACTCGACGATGAAAGGCACGCGCAAGACCGGCGAACCGTACGAAGCACACTTCGTCGACGCCTACTATTTCAAGGAAGGCAGCTGGCACGCGTTCGGCGGGGTCGACCTTTGACGCCGGCTTAAGCTTCGCGCAAGCCATATCGCGTATCGTCGACACGGCCACCTTCCGGATTGCCGTGTCGATGTCGAATTCCCCGCGAGATCGCGTCGCCGACGCGAACGAGGCGAGCAAGGTCGCCCAGGTCACGTTCGCGTTCTGGATCATGAAGATCTGCGCGACCACGCTCGGCGAGACCGCGGGTGACCTGCTGTCGATGACCCTCGGCATCGGCTACGCGCTCAGCACCGTCATCCTGCTCGCGTTCTTCTTCGCCACGCTCGGCGCCCAGCTCGCGAGCCGCCGTTTCCACCCGGCGCTGTACTGGGCGGTGATCGTCTCGACGAGCACCGCCGGCACGACGATGTCGGACCTCGTCGATCGGTCGTTCGGGCTCGGCTACGGACTCGGCGCGAGCCTCCTCGCCGCCTGCCTCGTCGCCGTCCTGCTCGGCTGGCGGCGTGACGTCGGCACGCTCTCGGTCGAACGCGTGCGCGGCCGGCGCACGGAGGCGTGGTACTGGACCGCGATCCTCGTCTCCAACACGCTCGGCACCGCGCTCGGCGACTATCTCGCCGACAGCTCCGGCCTCGGGTTCCTCGGCGGAGCGGCGCTCGTCGGCACTGCGATCGCGCTCGTCGCCGCGGCGGCGGCGTTCACGCGGGTCGACCGCGTCGTCCTGTTCTGGATCGCGTTCGTGCTCACCCGCCCGTTCGGCGCGACGTTCGGCGACCTGCTCACGAAGCCGGTCGATGCCGGTGGACTCGGCTTCGGCACGAGCGGCTCCTCGCTCGTGCTCGCCGCAATCCTGCTGCTGCTCGTCGCGGCGAGCTCGCGCGCCACGCGCAATACGACGACGGCGTAGCGCGGTCGAAAAAACCCCGCAGTCCCGGCGTCTCACGACGAGCGGATGCTGCGGGTAGCGGTGCCCGTGCGGAAGGGATGCGACGGGCAAGACGGAGCGTGGACGGGCGCTGTCTCAAATCCTGAGAGCGGCCACGACGCTTCGCGCAACCGGCCCTCGGCCCGACCGATCCCACGCGTCGGCGCACGCCGCGCTCGTCCGGACGGATCCGCGCTTGAGTGCGGCGGCGACCGGCCTTACATCACGCAAGTCCGCACCGGATCACGAGAAATCCGGATCGCGTCAGGAATCCGTCATGCTTCGCGCGGGTGCATCCTGTTGCAATCGCGGCTCCCGTTCCCGACGAGATCACCGATGCGCCGTCCCGAAACGCCCCGTCCGCGCTTCCGTCCCACGCAGGCGCCGCTCGCGCTCGCGATGGCGCTCGCACTCGCCCCCGGCCTCGTCGCCACGGCCGCTCCGACGCTCGACCACACCCCGGTCGTCGCCGCGCCGCAGCCGTTCAACACGGGCCTGGCGATGGGCACGCAGAAGGCGGTGCTGCGCCGCCAGCTCGCGCATCGCGGCGTCGTGCCCGCGGCCGCGCCGCAGCGGCCCGCGACGACGGTGACCGTCACCAACTGCGACGACGCCGGCGCGGGCTCGCTGCGCGAGGCATTCACGAACGCGGTCTCCGGCGACACGATCGACCTCACCGCGCTCGCCTGCAGCACGATCTCGCTGACCGGCGGCGCGCTCACGACGAGCGCATACGACCTCGCCGTGCGCGGCCCCGGCGCGAAGCAGCTCGCGATCGACGGCAACGACGCGACGCGCCTCGTCGCGCACACCGGCTACGGCCTGCTCGACATCGACGGCGTCACCCTGCGCAACGGCCGCTACGACTACACCGGCCCGGTCATGTATGCGGGGCTCGCCGCGGGCGCGTGCATGCTGTCTTCGGGCAGCGTCACCCTGACGAACTCGACCGTCGAGCACTGCAGCGCGAGCGGTACGAGCGTCTCGGGCGCGGCGATCGACGCAGCCGGCCGCCTCATCCTCACCGACAGCACGGTCAGCGGCGTCAGCGCGAGCGCGCACTCGGACGAGATCTCGGCGACGATCTACGGCGGCGCCGTGTACGCGGCGGCGTCGTACATCACGCGCGCGACGATCAGCGACGCGACGGTGACGGCGAGCGCCTCGACCGCGTTCAGCGGCACCTTCGGCGGCGGCGTGTTCTCGCTCTACGGCATCGTGCTCACCGACAGCCGCGTGAGCGGCGTGTCGGTCGACGTCTCCGCGGCGAAGATCGCCTACGCCAAGGGTGGCGGCATCGGCTCGCCGCGCACGGTGATCGTGTCGGGCAGCACGATCGAGGACAACCACGTGCGCGGCACGCCGGGCATCGGCGTGAACGGCGCATACACCTACGTCAGCGCGATCGGCGGCGGCGGCGTGTACATCGCATCGATCCCGCGCGGTGTACCGCCGGTGTCGTCGATCGCGGGCTCGACGATCAGCGGCAACACGGCGACCTGCAACGGCGACGTCGGCGCCTACACGGTCGGCGGCGGTGGCGGCATCGGCAGCTGGTCACCGCTGCCGCTCGCGATCACCAACTCGACGATCTCCGGCAACAACGCGGCGACGATGGGCGGCGGCCTCTACACCCGGCATTTCGGCACACTGGCGCTGTCGAACACGACGGTGACCGACAACACCGCCCCCGCCGGCGGCGCCATCGCCGACCAGGGCGAGGAATCCGCCTACGACCTGTCGCTGGTGAGCAGCATCGTAGCCGGCAACCACACCACCGCTGCAGCGTCGTTCGAGATCACCACCTTGCACGGGATCGCCGGCAACACGAACCTGCTCGGCACGGCGAACGTCGCCGTGCCCGGCGACTCGCTCGGCGGCGACCCGCTGCTCGCGCCGCTCGCCTACAACGGCGGCCCGACGCGTACGCACGCGCTGCTGGCCGGCAGCCCGGCGATCGACGCCGGCAGCAACGCCGCGGCGCTCGAGCACGACCAGCGCGGCGCAACCTTCCTGCGCACTTCCGGAACGAATACCGACATAGGCGCGTTCGAACTGCAGCCGATGCCCGACGAGCTGTTCAACGACGGGTTCGACTGAGCGCCGACGAACAGGCAGGCCTGCCGGCCCCTCTCTCCCTCGCCGGCCTCCCCAGCATGGGCCTGCTTGCGCCTCCTCCCGCGGGGTTTCCCTCCCTCTCCCCGCGGGGGGAGATTTTCAGGACTCCGGCCTTGCGCCGGCCGCGGCGTGCCGCCGCAGGAAACCCGCGAGCAGCGTGTTGAACCGCTCGGGCTGGTCGAGGAACAGGGCATGCCCGGCGTCGGCGACGGTCTCGAAGCGCGCGCCGCGGATCGCCTCGGCCATCCTGCGCTGCGCGTCGAGTTCGGGCGAGAGCGTCGAGGCGATCACGAGGGTCGGCCGGTCGAACTTGGCGAGCGCAGGCCGGCGGTCGTACGCGACGAAATCCGCGACCAGCATCGCGACGCCGAGGTCCGGCGGCGTGCGCAGGGCGGCTTCGACGTATTCGGCGATGCGCCGACGCCCCGGCGCTGAACGGATGATCGCGTTCATCATGCCGTCGAGGTATTCGCGCGGGTGCTGCTGGTACAACGCGAACTGCTCGAGCGTCTCGCGCAACGAATCCGGTTGCGCGACCGATGCGCCCGCACCGGCCGCGACCGGCGCGTCGACGAGCACGTAGCCGACGATGCCGTCGCCACCGAACGCGGCCGCATACGCGGCGACGTCCTGCACCCCCTGCGACCAACCGACCAGCACGATGCGCGGGAGCGCGAGCGCGCGGACCACCGCGTGCAGGTCGTGCGCGCGTTGCTCGGGCGTGTTGCCGCGCAGGCTGATCGTCGACGCGCCCTGCGAACGCGGATCGATCGCGACGACGCGCGCCTCGCCTGCGAGCGCGGCCATCGCGTCGCGCCAGACCGCAGCGGTCGCGGCCCAGCCGGGCACGAACAGCACGGTCGTCGCCGCGTCGCTGCGCCCGCCCTCGACGTAGTGGATGCGCACGCCGTCGCCGACGTCGACGTCGCCCTCGCGCAGAACGGGCGCCGCACAGACGCGGGCCGTGGCCGCGAGCAGGCCGAGCCATGCCAGCCAGCCGAGGTGGGAGGTTCTCATCGCGTATCGCCTCGTCGGTCGGAGCGGGCGAGCGTCGCGTACCGGCCTGGAGGTCCGCAAGTACGGCGATGGCGAATGCGCGTCGCGCTACTAGCGGAATCGATGACGCGCGCAGCGTTCGGATCAGCGTGCGCGGTGGTCGGAGCCCGCGGTACTGCCGGCGACCGCCGTCGGCACCGCCGTCGACATCGACGCTGCGCATGCGCGCGACAGGATCGGTTCGCTCGCCTTCCTCGACGTCGCCTGCTGCAGGTCGACGATGACCGCCGCGCTGTCACCGAGCGGCGCGAGCACGCCGCAGACCGTGTCGATCATCGGGTCCGGGCTCGCGTGCCCGCGATCGACGACGACGACGAGATCGTTGTCGTCGAGCCAGAACACGTTGCGCACGCCCGCCAACGGACGCACGGCAGCACGCGCGGCCTCGCGGTCGATGCTGCGCGCCCTCGCGCGTGGCGAGGGCGCACCCGCGACGGCGGGTCGGCCTGCGGAAGGGATGTCCGCGATCGCGGGAAGGGTCGGGATGCCCTGGCCCGCGAGCGAGTACGGATCCGCCTGGGCGCCAGGCCGCGCGTGCGGCTCGTCGGGCCGTGGCGGGATCTGCGCGCCGCGCGTCGCCGTCACCCTTGGCGCGGGACGCACCATCGCATTGAGCGAGTGCACGACGCCGGCGCAGACGACGACACACGCGGCGATCGTCAGCACCGGCACGAGCAGGCCGCGGCGCGGCGCGGCGGGCGCCTGGCGCGGGCCGACGCTGAGGGTCAGCTGCGGGTGCGCGTACATCGGCGGCGCGCCATCGCGGGCGGCCGATTCGAGCGCGACCGGATCGAGCATCGTGCGCAGCATGCCGCCGTCGACGAGTTCGACGTGCCCGATGCGCACGGCCGCGGCGATCGCCGCGGCGGTGAATTCGCCACTGGTGACGTAGATCGCACCGGTAGCCGCCTCGTTGGCCATGATCGCGTGCAACTCGTGCACTTCGTGCTGCGGCACTTGGAATGCCTTCCAGCGCTTGCACTGCACGATCACGTAGGCGGCGTCACGGCGCAGCTTGAGGTCGAACCCGCCGTCGTAGCGCTGGCCGGTGAAATCGGCGCCGACCTGCTCGACGAGCCAGCCGCAGCCGCGATAGTAGTCGGCGAGCAGCGCCTCGAAGCGTGCCGGATCGACACGCGCGAGCGCGTCGTCCCACGGCGTGTGGTTGGCCTTCAACGTCACCGAGCGCCCCCTGCTCCCCGTCCCTGCGTTTGCCCCGCGGACGGCCGCGAGCGCCACCGCGGACGGCGTCGCCCGAAGCGCGAAGCAACAACGGGGCCAAGGACCGTTCCGACCACGATGCGAATGAATTCATGCGTTTCGCCTGCATCGCTCGACGTGCCCTCAACTCGAGGCTGCTCCGCGGTGGTCACTTTGTGACGGATTGAAACGGTTGGACGCACGCCACGGAATCGTGCTCGCGCGCGCGAATGCACCGACGCACCGAAGCCTCCGTCCGCTACCGCGCTCCTGCGCGGGGCCGAGATCGGCGGCGCGCGCCCGTGGCCCGAACGCGCGCCACCTTGCGTGGACGGTCGTGACGCGCCCGAACGAGATCCGCCATGTCACCGCCCTTCCCCCGTTCCGCCTCGCCGGCGCGCCTGCCCGGCGCACTGTTCGCGATCACGCTTTGCGCGTTCGTCGATGCGCCGCCCGCACGGGCGGCCGACTACCAGCTCCGCCAGGAAGTCGGCGCGATCGCCTCCGGCGAGGGTTCGCCGAACGGTGTGTTCGGCTACTCGGTCGCGATCGACGGTGACATCGCCGTCGCCACCGACTTGGGCATTCCGACCCGGCCCGGCAAGGCACGCACCTACGTGCGTTCGAACGGCGAATGGGTGCGCGAAGCCGGGCACGACATCGACCTGCCCGGCGATTCGAGCGCGATGCTCGCGCTGCACGAGGACACGCTCGCGATCAGCGCATTCGACTCGACCACGAGCCGCAGCTACGCACAGATCTTCGAGCACACGCCGAGCGGATGGGAGATGAGCTACAGCATTTCCACGCAGAGCGCCTACTTCGACCGCGTGGCCACGTCCGGCTACATCGTCGTCGTCGGCGAACCAGGCTACGACGGCGCTGCCGGGCAGAACCAGGGGCGCGTGCGCATCCTCCGCCGCAACGGCGATTCATGGTCGTCGGTGAACCTGCTGCCGACCACGCCGCATGCCGGCGCCCAGTTCGGTGCGTCGGTCGCGATCGTCGCGGGAGCGATCGTCGTCGGCGCGCCGCGCGAAACCGTCGGCGCCTACACGGACGCCGGCGCGGCATACGTCTACGAGCTCACGATCGACACCTGGGACGAAGTCGCGCACCTCGTGCAGGGCGCGGGCGACCTCACCGGTAACCGCTTCGGCAGCGCAGTCGCGATCAGCGGCGCCGACCTGTCGACGCCGGATCGCCTGCTCGTGAGCGCGCCGTCGAACGCAGGCACGGGTCGCAGCGGACGCGTGCACAGCTACACGCGCACCAACGGCACGTGGACCGCGCGCACGGTGCTGCAGGCGCCCTCGCCGTCGGCGACCGACGGCTGGGGTTGCGCGCTCGCGCTCGACGGCATCTGGGCCGCGATCGGCCAGTGCAACAGCAACGCGCAGGCCGCCGGCGGCGGCGCGATCGAGATGGTGCGCTTCTCGAGCGGCTTCACGAGCGTCGCCGCGGTGTCGGTCGACACCGACCCGTTCGGCGGTGCGAACGAATACGTCGGCTATCGCATCGACATCGACCGCAACGGGCCGACCCTCGTCGCCGGCAACCCGGTCGCACCGATGTACGGCAACCCCGCGCAAGGAGTCGTGCTGTTCGGCACATGGACGAACGAGGCACTCACCCTCGCGCGCGAACTCGACCTCGGCCAAGGCCTCAGCGGCGCGCGCGCGAGCACGATCGCGAGCGACGGCGACACACTGCTCGTCGGTGCGCAGCAGGAAGACGTCGGCCTGCAGCAGGAGCGTGGCGCGGTGTACGCCTACCGGCGTGTCGGCGGGCAGTACGTGTTCGAAGCGCGCATCCTCGCGCCCGACGGCATGGCCGGCGACTACTTCGGCTCGCGCATCGCGCTGCAGGGCGATGTCGCGCTGATCAGCGCGATCGGGCGCACGCAAGGCAGCGTCGACGCCGCGGGCGCGGTCTACGCATTCCACCGCGAGGGCACGACCTGGTCGCTCGAACGGCAGTTCCTGCCGGTCGCGCCGCAGTACGAGGAGGAATTCGGCGAAGGCGTCGCGTTCGACGCCGGCACCGCGATGATCAGCAATCGCCACGACAGCACGTTCGTGTACGCGCGCTCGCAAGCCGGCGCGTGGACGCCATTGCAGACGATCGACCATGTCGGATGGCCGGTTCGCCTCGAGGGCGATACGGCGATGCTCGCCTACTTCGGCGCGAACGGCGACGTCGGCGAGATCGGCGTGTACGCCCGCATCGGCGGCAGCTGGCAGCTGCAGGACACGCTCGCCGGCTCGCTGCCGGGCCAGGGCCTCGGCGTCGACGCGAGCCTGCACGGCGACTGGTTCGCCGCGGCGAGCAACAACCCGGCGATGCCCGTGCAGCTGTACCGGCGCACGCAGAACGGCTGGCTGCCCGAGGCGAGCCTGTTGCCCGAGGACGCGACGCCCGACACCTGGTGCTGGCACGTTGCAATGGCCGCGGACACGCTCGCGATGGGCTGCAGCGCGCCGGGCAACGAGGGCGCGGTCTACCTGTTCGAGAAGGTGGGCGGACTGTGGACGCAGCGGCAGAAGCTCGTACTGCCCGACCCGGTCGCGGGCGACGTGTTCGGTTTCACGCTGGATTTCCACGACGACGGCACGCTGTTCGCCGGTGCATTCGGTCGCGACCTGCAGTTCACCGACCAGGGGGCCGTCTACATCTGGACCGGCGACCGCCTGTTCGGCGACGGTTTCGACTGAGCGCGTGCCTGGATGGCTAAACGGCCGGTTTCGTCCGGGATTGACAAAGCCTGACGTGTCTGCGCAGCCATGCGCGACCGCGGACGTTGCCTTCCACTGGGCTCGCAGTGGCGCTAAGGCCGCGCCAGGCTTGGCCAGGCGGGGATCCGCGGGCGGATCGGGCCGTTCCCGCAGCGATTGGCACGTTAAATGCTTTTAAACCTTCGTCACCCTGACGATGGCGTGGAGGCATGTACACCATGAACATTCTTCGTCCAGCGGCCTGCTCGGCAATCCTGGCCCTCGCCGTGGCGTCCTCTTCCGTGTTCGCCGCCGAAGGCGACAGCTGCACCGCGCGCGTCGCCGGCCCGCAGGGCCAGTCCGGCGCGACGATCGGCAAGCTCGATGCCGACGGCAAATGCGTCGCCAAGGCCGAAGCCAAGAAGGATTCGGGCAACGGCAGCGGCCTCGAAGCGAGCGCGCAGTGCAAGGATCTTTCCTTCAGCTACGCCAAGAAGCGCGAAGGCGCGTGCGCCAAGCACGGCGGCGTGCTGGAGTGGCTGGCGCAAGGCTGATCACCGAGGACGGGTGGTACGCCGCCCGCCCCTGCCCCGTGAACCGCAGCGACGACCCCGTTCCGCGAGGAACGGGGTCGTCGCGTTTCCGGCGCACGTATCCCCGAAGACGGTGTCGGGACGACGCTAGACGATCGCGTGCGGCACGAAGCGCGCGCTGTCGCGCGTGATCAGCGAGTCGTCCTCGCGCAAGCCGATACCGCTCGCGCGATCGCCGACGACCCAGCTGCCGACCAACGGATAGCCGCCGTCGAATCTCGCGAGCGGATGGAACGCCTGGCGGATGCACGGCGCATCGCCGTACGGCCCATCCGAATGCAACCGCTCGCCCCCACCCGCATGCACCTCGATGTTCGCCCCCTCGCGCGAGAGCAGCGGCTTGCGCACCCAGCCCGCGGGCAACGCGAG
>Ga0207639_10000935_pt1 | contig 19775 bp, 19 predicted proteins | sample KBSCornC32_FD_184299 | JGI IMG/M metagenome (GOLD analysis project Ga0207639, IMG submission 184299) | Corn rhizosphere microbial communities from Kellogg Biological Station, Michigan, USA - KBS Corn C3-2 (SPAdes) (version 2) | ecosystem: Host-associated > Plants > Roots > Rhizosphere > Soil ...
CCGAGAAGGGGCTGACGGTGCGGCGGCTGGCCACCGGCGAGGTCGTGGAGAAGGTGCCGTGCGACCAGCCGATCGGCGTGCGCCAGGGGCTGATGGGCACGTCGCTGACGGTCGCGTTCGCGGCCGGCGGCGGCGTGCACGTGCTGCCGCGCCAGGGGTTGGCGGGCGCCGAGCGCGTCTTCCTGCCGGCGCGCGCGGCGTCCTTCGATCAGGAGGCGGGCCGCGTCGCGCTGGCCACGGCCGAGTCGCAGATCCACGTCGTCGAGCTGGCGCGGACCTGACGACCCGGTCGACCGCGCCTCACTCGACGGTCACGCTCTTGGCCAGGTTGCGCGGCTGGTCGACGTCGTTGCCGCGGGCGATGGCGATGGCGTACGCCAGGAGCTGCAGCGGCAGCACCGTCAGGAACGGCTGCAGGAACGCCTCCGCGTCGGGGACGCGCAGGATGAGGTCGGCCTGGCGCTCGATGTCCGTGTCCCCGTCGGTCGCCACGGCGATGATCGTCCCGTCGCGCGCCCGCGCCTCCTGCAAGTTGGACATCACCTTCTCGTAGCCGGGGCCGCGCGGGACCACCACCAGCACCGGCAGATCCTTCTCGATGAGGGCGATGGGGCCGTGCTTCATCTCGCCGGCCGCGTAGCCCTCGGCGTGGATGTACGAGATCTCCTTGAGCTTCAGCGCGCCCTCCAGCGCGATCGGGTAGTTCATGCCGCGCCCGAGGAACAAGAAGTCGCGGCGGTCGCGGAAGCGCGCCGCCAGCGCCTGCAGCGGCGGCTCCGTCTTGGGGGAGGGGGCGAGCGTCTCCAGGCAGTGGGTCATCTTCTCGGGCAGCGCCGCCAGCGACGACGCCCAGCGCTGGCCCGCCGCCTCGGTCATGAGGCCGCGGCGACGTCCCAGGTACAGGGCCAGCAGCGACAGCGCCGCCAGCTGGGCCGTGAAGCACTTGGTCGAAGCGACGCCGATCTCGGGGCCGGCCCGCGTGTAGAAGCTGCCCTGGGCCGCGCGCGCGATGGCCGAGCCGACGACGTTCGTGATGCCGAGGACGTAGGCGCCGCGCGCGCGCGCCTCGCGCACAGCCCCCAGCGTATCGGCCGTCTCGCCGCTCTGAGAGATGGCGACCGCGATGTCGCCGACGCCGATCACCGGGTCGCGGTGGCGGAATTCGCTGGCCAGGTCCACCTCGCACGGGACGCGGGCCAGGCTCTCGATCAGGAACTTGCCGACCAGCGCCGCGTAGTACGACGTCCCGCACGCCAGCAGCACCACCCGGTTCAGCCCCGCCACCGGGAGCTGAATGCCGTCGAGGTCGGCGTCGCCCGCGTCGGGCAGCAGCCGCCCGCGCAGCGTGTCGGCCACCGCGCGCGGCTGCTCGAAGATCTCCTTCAACATGAAGTGCGGGTAGCCGTCCTTCTCGGCCTGGGCCGCGCTCCAGGTCACCTCCTCGACCGGTCGCGAGAGCGCGTGCCCGGCGCGGTCGGTGATGGTGCAGGACGTGGCGCGCACCTCCGCGACGTCGCCCTCCTCCAGGAAGATGATCTTGCGAGTCTGATCGAGCAGCGCCGGCACGTCCGAGGCCACGAACGACTCGCCGTCGCCGATGCCCACCACCAGCGGCGAGGCGTTGCGCGCCGCCACGATGTCGCCCGGGAACTTCTCGGACAGCACCACGATGGCGAAGGTCCCCTCCACCCGCCGCAGCGACGCGCGGACCGCGTCCCCCAGCGACCTCGCGCCGCCCGCGACCGCCTGATCGATGAGGTGGGCGAACACCTCCGTGTCCGTCTCCGACGAGAACCGACGGCCGCCCGCCTCCAGCTCTCCGCGCAGGGTCAGGTGGTTCTCGATGATGCCGTTGTGAACGACGGTGACCGATCCGGCGGTGTGCGGGTGGGCGTTGTCCTCGGAGGGCCGGCCGTGGGTCGCCCAGCGCGTGTGCCCGATCCCGATGTGCCCCTCGAGCGGCTCGCTCGCGAGCGCCGCCACCAGGGCCGACAGCTTGCCCGGTCGCCGGACGACCCGCATCCCATCCTTGCCGATGGCCGCGACGCCCGCCGAGTCATACCCCCGATACTCGAGGCGCGACAGCCCGCGCACGAGCACCGGCACCGCATTCTTCGGGCCCACATAACCAACGATTCCGCACATGAAAGGCCGGACGTTAGCACGGCTCGCCGCGAGGTCCTGGCGAGGCTGGTACCTGGTAGTCTCGCCTGGTGGCCCTTTCGAAGGCACGCGCGCGCAAGCTGCTCCTGCGATTCGACGACGTCAGCGAGGCCCCTCACTTCGACCGGACGGCCTTCAGGACGCCCCGCCGAATCTTCGCCACCCTGGCGGCCGCCGGCCGCGACGTGAACTTCCTGTTCGACCCCCTCGAGCAACCGACCCTCTGCGAGATCGCACCGGACGCCTTGGCGCCCGTCTCTGGAGGCTGGGGCCGCCTGGGCTGGACCCGCTGCGACCTGAAGAAGGTAGACGAGCCGACCTTCCTGGCCGCCTCCGAGGCGGCCCACACGCGGGGGGCCGAGGCGCGAAAGAGCGGGCGTCCCAAGCGCCGACCGGCTGTTTGATGACTTCGCGGCTCGGGAGCCGTTGACGTACACTTTGACGGTGTCGCCCGAACCGAAAGACGCGGCTGCGCGGAGGGCCGCGCGGGCCGGTTGGCCGATCGCCAGATACGAGCTCGGGTCCGAGCCTTCGGATGACTTGTCTGAGGTCACGACGGCGGCGGAGCGCGTCGCGATGATGGCCGAGCTCGCCGAGGCCGCCTGGCGGCTGGCTGGCCGCCCGCTGCCCTCCTATGACCGCCGCCACATACCGAGCCGTGTTTTTCGCCCCGGGTCGGCTCGGCCCGACGACGACGAATGACGCTCGAGGGCCTCAACGAAGATTTCCGCGACATCGTCGTGGCTTTTGCCGACAACGGCGTCGACTTCGTGATCGTCGGTGCTTACGCGCTGGCGTTCCATGGCGCTCCGCGAGCGAGCGGCGACATAGATATCTTCGTCCGGGCCTCAGAGGCGAACGCGAGCCGGATCATCCAGGCGCTGAACGATTTCGGTGCGCCCCTGCTGTCACATGGCATCGCGGCTGCCGATTTCGCACGACCGGGCGCCGTCTATCAGCTCGGTCTTCCTCCGAGGCGCATCGACGTTCTGACGGAAATATCTGGCGTCACGTTCGAAGAGGCCTGGGCGTCGCGCGTCACCGTGGACGTCGACGGCCGGCGGGCCCACATCATCGGCCGAGATGCGTTCCTCAAGAACAAGGGAGCGTCGGGCAGGCCCAAGGACCTGGCCGATATTGCCCGCGTGACGAAGGTCTCGAGCCCTCCGCGAAAGACCTGATCCCGGGTGCGCAAACCGGTCTCTCGAACAAGGAGATCGGGGGGCGCTGCACATCTCGGCGGTGACCGTCAAGAACCACGCGGCGCACATGCACGAGAAGACCGGTGTGGCCACGCGCGCCGCCGCCGCTCTGTACGCGGTCACCCGCGGGCTCGTCGGCTCGGCTCGTAGCGCGACCAGCGGCGCGGCGCCAGAGCCGGGCAGGCTATGCTCGCGCCGTGCTGTCGAAAGTCGTGGCGTTCTCATTCTCGACACTGACCACGCTGTTGCTGGTGGTCGACGCGCCGGCCGCCGTGCCGATCTTCTTGTCCATGACCGCGTCCGACGGCCCGGAGCACCAGCGGCGGACGGCGTCGCGCGCCGCGATCGCCGCCGCCATCGTCCTGGGCGCTTTCGGGGCGCTGGGCGCGCTCATCTTCCGCGTCCTCGGGATCTCCCTCGGCGCGTATCGCATCGCCGGGGGCGTGCTGCTCTTCTTGCTGGCGGTCGACATGCTGCGCGCGCAGCCTTCGCGCCAGCGTACGTCGCCCGAGGAGGAGGCCGAGGGGGTCGACCGCCCCGACGTCTCGATCTTCCCGCTGGCCATCCCCATGCTGGCGGGGCCCGGCGCGACCTCGACGGTGATGGTGCTGGTCTCGCGCGCCCAGCGCCCGTGGCAATACGCCGTGGTCTTCGCGGCCATCGCCCTGACCGCGGCCATCTCCTACGGGCTGCTCCGGGGCGCGGTGATGGTCGAACGCCGCCTCGGCCGCACGGGCATGAACGTCCTTCAGCGCGTGATGGGCTTGATCCTGGCCGCCACCGCCGTTCAGTTCGTCGTCGAGGGCATCGCCAGCCTGTTCCCGGGGGTGGGGCGAGGCGGGTAAGCGCGCTGTCGACGCTGTCGAGCGCGTGCGCTACGGTCGGACCATGACGTCATGTCTCGTGACCGGCGGCGCCGGGTTCATCGGGTCGTCGATCGCGCGGGTCCTGCTGCGGCGGGGCGACCGGGTGCGCATTCTCGACGACTTCTCGACCGGCAAGCGCGCGAACCTGGACGGGATGGCGGGGCCCATCGAGCTCATCGAGGCCAGCATCCTGGACGAGGCCGCTCTGGCGCGCGCGGTCGACGGCATCGACGTCATCTTCCACGAGGCGGCCGTGGCCTCGGTCGCCTCGTCGATGGCCGATCCCGGCAAGACCCACGAGGTCAACGCGACCGGGACGCTGCGCGTGCTCGAGGCCGCTCGCCGCGCCGGGGTGCGCCGCGTGGTGTACGCGGCGTCGGCGGCGGCCTACGGTGACTCGCCGGTCTTGCCCAAGGTCGAGACGATGGCTCCGACCCCGCTGTCGCCGTACGCCGCCGCGAAGCTGGCCGGCGAGATGTACTGCCAGGTCTTCGCGGCTGGGTTCGGGGTCGAGACGGTGTGCCTGCGCTACTTCAACGTGTTCGGGCCGCGCCAGGATCCCATGGCCGAATACGCGGCCGTGATCCCGCGGTTCGTGAGCGCCGCGCTGGCCGGGCAGGGCGTGACCATCTACGGCGATGGCGAGCAGTCACGCGACTTCTGTTTCATCGACGACGTGGTCGAGGCGAACCTGGCGGCCGCCAGCCGTCCGGGGATCTCGGGCGGGGTCTTCAACGTGGCGACCGGCACGGCGGTCTCGCTGAACCAGATCGTCCGCGCGCTCGAAGGCCTGGTGTCGCGGCCGATCCCGGTGACCCGGGCCGCGCGGCGCGCAGGCGACGTGATGCATTCGCGCGCCGACGTCGGCGCGGCCCGGACCGGGCTCGGCTTCGAGGCGGCGACGCCGCTCGACGATGGCCTGCGCAAGACCGTCGACTGGTTCGCGGGGGCGGCCCGCCCCGCCTGATTCGCTCCGAGCGCGGCGGCCTTTCGTCACGAAAAGGTCACCAGACTCTCAAGATCGCGCCACGCGCGTCGGCCATGCTCCTTCCCATCAAAAACGATGAGAACGAGCGAAGGGAGCTGACCATGTTCGATTTCGATGTGAGGAGTGATTCCTGGCGGTCCGAGGCCGAGATGCTCGAGGAGCTGGCGGACCTGCCGCCGTTCGACGACGAGCTGCGGACCCCGCTCCAGGCCGTGCCGCGCCGTCCGCCGCTGATCCTCGACCCGCAGCGGACCTTGCGCAGCGTGGCCGAGGTGATGTCGGAGCGGCGCACCGACACGGCGCTGCTGTCGTCGTACGGGGTCTTGCTGGGCGTCGTGTCCCACCGCGAGATCCTGGCGCGGCTGCTCGCGGTGCCAGCGCTCGACGCCGACGCGCCGGCGTGGATGGCGATGACCATCGGCCTCGAGGCCCTGGTCGAGACCGACGCCATCGGGTACGGCCTGCGCCGCCTCCGCGAGCTGGGCGTCCGGGCTCTGCCCATCGTCGATGCGTCGGGCTCGCTGCGGGGCCTGTTCGACCTTCACGACGTGGTGGCGTGGCTGTGCGATCGCGTCGCGGTTCGCACGCCGGCGACCGCAGGGCGGATCGTCTCGCCTCGCCCCGTTCGCCTCAACGACGAGTGATCCCGCCCCCGCCCGGGGCCCGCGCCTGATCCAGGCGCCGGCGCTCACTGACTCTTCGGCGTGATCCTTCGCCGATGGCGGGCGGCGCCCGGGCTCACGGCTCGCCTTCGACGACGACCGGGTAGGAGTCGGCCAGGCGGTAGCCGGTGCCGCGCACGGTCTCGATCAGCCCGCCGGCAACTCCCAGCTTGTCCCGCAGCCGCTTCACGTGGGTGTCGACGGTCCGGGTGGAGACGCCGGGCTTGTAGCCCCACACGTCTTCGAGCAGATCCTCGCGCGAGCGTACGCGGCCCCGGTACGAGATGAGGTACACGAGCAGGCGCATCTCGATCGCGCTCACGTGAACCTCGTTCTGCTTGACGAAGACGTAGTGGCCGTCGACGTCGACCCGCAGCGGGCCCACGGTGAACTTCTTGCGGATGGTGGGCTCACCCGCGGCGCCCGGGAGGGCGGCCGCCTTGCCGCTGCCCGGCCCGCCCGCTGACGAGGGGACGCCTCCCCGGCCGCGCAGGACCGCGTTCACCCGGAGCAGCAGCTCGCGCACGCTGAAGGGTTTGACGACGTAGTCGTCCGCGCCGACCTCGAAGCCCACCACGCGGTCGATCTCCTCGCCCTTCGCGGTCAGCATGATGATGGCGGGCTGCGCGCCCGTCGTCCGCGCGCGGATGCGGCGGCAGACCTCGGTTCCGGGGACGTCGGGCAACATGAGATCCAGCAGGATCACGTCGGGGGTGAAGCTCTCGAACGCCGCCAGCCCGCGCTGGCCGTTGTCCGCGGTCTTCACCTGGAATCCTCCGGATTGCAGGTTGTACGTGAGCAGATCTCGAATGTCCGGCTCATCCTCGATCACGAGGACCCGGCGCTCGGCTGGCAGCTCATGGGCCATCATCGACGGGCACCTTAGATGATGTGGGTGACGCCCACGTGACACGCGCGCAACTTGATGGAAAACGGCCGCCGTCGCGACGTGCGTCGAGATTGCTGCATGTTTCCGCAGGAAACACGGCGAGGTCTCGCGGGCCGGGGACGTGATTACGCGCGCTTCCCGATCGCGAGCGACGCGCGCGCAAAGTCGCTGTGTCAGTCGCGTGACGCCCGGGAAACACTTCGGGTAGCCGCGTGTTTTTCGATTGCCTGTTCGTTCGCCGCTCGGATAGTGGGTTCCGCAACGAACGTCCCTTATCTGGAGGTCCGAATGAAATTCGCAACGAAGCGATGGTTGTGTCTGCGGGTGGCCGAAGGGGTCGGCCTGCTGGTTCTTCTCGGCGTCGCCGGCGGCGCGACGGCGTGGGCGCAGGCCGGCGGGGCCGGCGGCGCGGGCGGGTCCACCGGCGCCGGCGGCGCAGGTGGATCGAGCACCATGACCCCGTCCTGCTCGAACGCCACGTTGTTTCCCAACCCCATCATCCTGACTGGTTCGAGCGCGTTCGAGCCGACGGTGAGCTACTTCGCCGTCAAGGCTGCGGCCCAGGTTCCGCCGGTGACGATCATCTACAACCCGACGGGATCTTGTGCGGGCGTCTCCGCCGTCCGAGACCATCAGATGCTCACTGGGACCGGGGATGTCTACAAGACGATGGATTCGACCGGCAAGCCCGTGAAGACGACTTGCACGTTCGACGCAGCCCTCTACGGCGACATCGGGATCAGCGACGTCTTCTACGAGTCTTGCGGCTTCGGTGCGAAGCCGGCGACGATGGTGGACGCTCAGGGGCCCGTGCAGGCGATGCTGTTCGTGGTCGCATCGTCGAACACGGCCGTGCAAGCGATCAGCGCGGAGCAGGCCGCCGGCATCTGGGGCTGCGGGGCGGCGAGTAAGGTCGGGATGTTCATCGACGAGACCAGCGCCACGGGCATCCAGCAGAGGAACAAGGACTCGGGAACCCAGATGCTCGTAGCCAAGAACATCGGCGTCCCGGGGGACATGTTCAAGGGACACATGAACGCGACGGGAGGAGCCGTGCTGACCTCCATGACCATGGGCGCGGCGACTCAGCCCATGCAGGTCATCGGATTCGTGGCCGCCGACGCCTACAAGGGAGCGCTCTCGGCCGCCACGCCCGTGCCGATTCATTCGTTGGCCTTCCGGGGCCTCGGGCAGACCAAAGCCTACTACGCCGACAGCAGCGCCACCGCTCAGGACCGGCGCAACGTACGGGATGGCCACTATGTCGTGGCCGGCCCCGAGCACCTGTTCACCAATGGCGCGCCCTCGGCCAACGCGAAGAAGCTGATCGATTGGATCAACGGCGACGCGATGATCGACACCAGCCCGTACACGTGGATCGATCTCGAGGCCGCCGCCGGCACCATCCCCCAGTGCGCGATGACGGTGACGCACACCTCGGACGGCGGCCCGATGGCGCCGTACACGCCGTGCAAGCCCTGTGGTTGCTACTTCGAGTCGAAGGCCACGGGCACCCCGCCCGCGAGCTGCACCGTTTGCATGACGAACGCTCAGTGCCCGGCGGGCAAGAGCTGCAGCTACGGATTCTGCGAGTAAAGGAGACGTCATGAAAACGCTCATGCAGAGAATGATTCTGGTCGGCGCGGTCGGTGTGATCTTCGCCGGCGCCGTCGGTGGCGTGGCCTGTGATTCGGGCAACTCGACGCCGGGTGGAAAGGGCGGAGCGGGGGGCAAGGCTTCGACGACGGGGACGGGCGGCGTGGGGGTCGGCGGGGGGCCGGGGGTTGGGGGCGGACCAGGGACGGCGGGAGAATCGGGCACCGCGGGTTCGCCGGGGACGGCGGGCGCTGCCGGCACGGCGGGCGCTGCCGGCACGGCGGGCGCGGGGGGCGGGCTTGGTGCCGGTGGCGCCGGAGGCGGGGGCGTGGTTTGCGGTCCCCCGCCGACGACCAGCACGGCGGCGGCTCACATGGCCATCATCAACGCCCCGACCACGGGCGGCCTCGATCCGTCAATTGCCGGCGCGCCGGCCGCCTATCCGGCGTGCATGTAACGTGAACGATCCCGACGAGCAGAGCCGCGGCTTGGCCGGGCGAAGACCAGCACCGAAGGGGCGAGCGGCACCGGGTGAAAGGGGAGGTCGGTTTCGATTGGCCTCCCTCTTCATGGCGGGGGCGGTGGCCACAGCGGTGGCCACCCAGGGGGCGCGGTCGTACGCCGCGCCGCCGACCGGCGCGGCGGCGGGGGCGGCGGCGGCGGAGGGCCCGGTGCTTCCGCCGAGCCCCGAGCAGGAGAAGCGTCTGGCCGAGCTGACGGAGAAGGTCGCGGCGGCGGAGGCCCGCGCCGCCGCCGTCGAGGAGCTCGCCGCCGGCGAGCTGGCCGAGGAGCGTGTGAAGCGGAGAGCGCTTCAACGCCGGCTCGACACGCTGGAGGCGCTCCAGGACGAGATGGCCACGACCTTGCGGCGCGCCGCCAACGGACCGCCGCCGGTCTCGTCGGCGCGCACGCGGTCCGGCTGTCCGGCTTCGTGCACGCGGACTACGGCGTGCGGCAGTCCTCGGTCGATCAGCTGAGCCCGTCGAGCGCGCCGCTGAACGAGGACCGCTTCAACATCCGGCGGGCCCGCTTGCGCGCCGCCATCGAAGGGACGTACGTGGCCGGCGCCGTCGAATTCGACGGCAATACGAACCGGGGCGCGACGGCGCGGATCCTGGGCGCGGAGGCCTCGCTGCGCTGGCCGGGGGCGACGTCTCACGACCCGCCGCTGCTGATGGCCACCATCGGCTCGTTCAAGATCCCGTTCGGCTTCGAGGTGCTGCAGAGCGATCGCGATCGTCTGTTCCTCGAGCGCAGCACCGCCGAGCGGGCGCTGTTCCCGGGCGAGTACGACCTGGGGGCCCGGCTGCAGGGCGGGTGGAAGTTCTTGCGCTACGCCGTGGCGTTCATGAACGGCGAGCCGGCCGGCGAGACCTCGGGGTTCCCCGGCCGGGATCCCAACCACCAGAAGGACGTGGTGGGTCGCCTGGGCGTCGACGTCGAGGTGGGCGAGAAGATCTCGGTGGCGGCGGGCGGGTCGGCCCTGGCGGGGTACGGCTTTCACCCGGGGACGCCGCCCACCAAGCCGAGCATCATCTGGCAGGACCGGAACCAGGACGGCATGTTCCAGTCCAACGAGGTCTCGGTGGCGGCGGGGGTCAGCGGGACCCCCTCGTCCAACTTCAAGCGGCAGGCCGTCGGCGGTGATCTGCGGATCGCGGCGCGCGTTCTTCCCATCGGCGAGACCACCGGCTACGCCGAGGTGTACCTGGCCAAGAACCTCGACCGCGCCGTCTTGCCGGCCGATCCAAAGTCGGTGGGGCGCGACATCACGGAGCTGGGGAGCTACTTCGCCATCACGCAGCAGCTCGGCGAGCATGGGCTGGTCGGCTTTCGCTACGACTACTACAACCCGGATCGCGACTCGACGGACACGCAGGTCGCCGTCATCATCCCGCAGAGCTTCATCTATCAAACGTACGCCTTCACCGCGGCGCTGACCTCGACGGCGGGACGCCTGATCGTCGAGTACGACGTCAATCGCAACCACCTGGGCCGCGACGAGGTGGGGCTGCCCACGAACCTGAAGGACAACACGTTCTTCGTGCGCGGCGAGGCCAAGTTCTGATGTATCGCGGGACATGTGCGCGCCGGCTCCGCGCGGGCAGGTCGCTCCTCGGCGCCGTGGCGCTCGCCGCATCGGTGGCCGCGGCTTGCGGCGACGGGGCCAGCCCCGCCAGCTCGCTCACCGCGTCGCTGCGGTTGACGGGCACCGGCGTGCAGTACGTGCCAAGGCCGCTGCTCGACGATCCGGCGGCGGAGGGGCCCGCGGTGCACGCCATCAGCGCCGCGTTCCATGTCGCAGCGGGCGCGCTCGGCCGCACGATCAGCGGCACCGTCGAGAAGGGGACCTCGGCCGTGCTGGTCGGCCTCGACGGCGACAGCGGCCACTACATCGTGCCTGTCACGGGCTTCGACATCGACAACCCTCCGGACCTGCAGTTCAGCGCCCAGGCCTCGTTCTCGCGCCAGACGCCGGCCGGCAGCGCGGCGCTGCGGGCGCGCGCGGTCGCCACCGACGGTCGTGTCGGTCCGGGCGTCACGCAGGCGCTTTCCATCGACGGGCCCCTCAGCACGGGGCGCCTGGTGATTGCCTTGACCTGGGACACCGAGGCGGATCTCGACCTTCACGTCGTGACGCCCTCGCCGGTGCCGGACAGGCCCCCCGTCGAGCTGTGGTCGGGGAATCGGACCACGCTGCTGCCGCGCTCGGCGCTCGAGGGTGGCGCTTACACGGACGACGAGCTCGCCACCGCCGGGATCTTCGACTTCGACTCGAACGCGCAGTGCGTGATCGACGGACAGCTGGCCGAGACCGCCACCTGGCAGGCGGCGCCACCCGCGGGCCACTACATCGTCAAGGTCGACACGTTCTCGATGTGCGGGCAGCCGGCGGCGCGCTGGGCCCTGACGGTCACGCTCGACGGCGCCGCAATCGGCGCCTACCGGGGCGTCTCGACCGAATCCGACGTGCGCTTCGCGCACAAGGCAGGGGCCGGCCTGAACGTCCTGGAATTCGATCTCTGAGAAGCAAGCGGTTCGCAGCAAGGAAGGTCAATCATGTTGCTCAATAAGCTCGTATTCGTGGCTCAGCTCGGGGCGTCGGTGGTGCTCTACGTTCTGATCGCGTTGTCGGTCCTTTCGATCGGCGTGATCTTCGAGCGCTGGTGGTACTTCCGGCGGCGCCGGCTGGATGTGGCGCGCACGTCCGACGCGCTGGAGACGGCCCTCGAGGCGGGCGACCTCGAGGCCGCGACGGCGATGTTGAAGAAGAGCAAGTCGATCGAGGCGGAGATCCTGGGCGAGGCGCTCGGCTGGTATCGCTCCGGCGCCGGAGCCGTCGAGCAGATCCTGTCGAAGGCCATCAAGCAGCGGCGGAAGGGGTTCGAGGGTGGGTTGCTCTTCCTTGGCACCCTCGGGAACAACGCGCCGTTCATCGGTCTGTTCGGGACGGTGCTCGGCATCGTGACGGCGTTCCGCGAGCTCGGCAACACGCAGGCGGGCTCGTCGTCGGGCATGGGCAACGTCATGGGCGGCATCGCCGAGGCGCTGGTGGCGACCGCCATCGGCATCCTGGTCGCGTTGCCGGCCGTCATCGCCTACAACGTGTTCCAGAAGAAGGCGGTCGAGGTGGAGGACAACGCGGGCGCCTTGGGGAACATCGTGCTCGCGTCGCTCGCGTCCGAGAGCGCGGCCGGCCAGACCGCGGGTGCCCGGTCCCACGGCGGAGCGCGCAAGGCCTCCGACGCGAGCCGCGACGAGAAGGTGCAGGCCGAGAGCCGCCGGGCGCCCGCCAACAGCGTGGAGGCGTAGTCGTGGCGGGGACCATGTCATCGAGCGGCGGGCGCGCCCGCACCATCGCCGCCATCAACGTCACGCCGCTGGTCGACGTCGTGCTGGTGCTGCTGGTCATTCTGATGGTCGCCTCGACGTACATCGTCGCGCAGACCCTGAAGGTGCAGCTGCCCAAGGCGCACACCACCGACGGCACGGCCGACAAGCCGAGCACGGTGCAGCTCATGAAGGATGGGCGGCTGCGCTGGAACGAGGAGGACGTCAACGACGCGACCCTCGCCCAGAAGATCAAGGCGGCGGCCGTCGCCGATCCCGAGATGAGCCTGGTGGTCAGCGCCGACAAGGAGGTCCAGCACGGCAGCGTCGTGCACATCATGGACATGGCCAAGGTGGCGGGCGTGACCAAGTTCGCCATCAACGTGATGCAGACCGGCGAGTGAGCGAGACGTCCGGAGCCGCACGCGATGAGCACCCGCACAGTCATCTTCTCGCTGGTCTTTCATGCGGCGATCGCAGCGACCTTGCTGGGTGCTGCGGGGAAGAAGCTCGTGCGCCGGGCCACCTCGGTCGTGCTCGCGGAGGAGAAGAAGGAGAAGGAGAAGCCCAAGCCGCCGAAGCCACCGCCCCCGCCGCCGCCGCGCCAGGCGGCGAGGCCCGTCGAGCGGAAGGTCGCGTCCGCCAGCAAGGCGCCCGAGCCGCTGGCGCGCGCAGCGCCGCCGCCGATGGCGACGGCGCTGACGATGAGCAACGACGATGGTCCGGGCGGCATCGCGCTGCCGACGCACGGTGCGGCCGCGGCCAGGCCCGCCGCGGCGGCGCCGACCAAGGTGGCGTCGGCCGTGACCGAGGCCCGCAAGCAGCGCATGCGCGACGCGACGGGCGCGGCCGGTGATGACGCGCCTTGTGACGAGGAGCCGAGCAAGCCCGTGCCAATCGTACAGCAGCCCGACATCGAGCTGACGGCCTCGGCGCGCGCTGATGGGATCGAGGGGCGTTTGATCTTGAGCCTGATCGTCGGCGCCGACGGAGCCGTGACGGGGGTGAAGGTCGTGAAGAGCCTGGCGCCGGAGGTGGACGCCGCGGCGGAGGCGGCCGTGAAGCAGTGGCGGTTCAAGCCAGCCATGGCGTGTGGCAAGCCGGTCGTGGGCAAATTCAACCTCGGCCGCACCTTCGAGCTCGGGGACTGATCGAGTCTTGCCCTTACCAGTCAAGCGTGCCATCGCGCCGACCCTCGCCGCCGCCTCGTTCGCGCTCGCCGTGGCCGTGCTCGCGCCGGCGGGGGCGCGCGCGGAACGACCGTCGCCGGAGCCGCCGTCCGAGCCGAGCTCGCCGCCCGAGCCCGCGCCGGCCGAAGCGAGCGGCGCGGCACCGGCGGGCCAGCTCACCAAGCCGCCCAGGCTGACCAAGTTCGTGCCGGCCGTGTATCCCCAGGACAAGCACGACGCCGGGGTCATGGCCCAGGTGCTGCTTTCGATCGAGATCGACGACGCCGGCAAGGTGGGGAACGTCGAGATCGTGAAGGGAGCGGGGGCCGACTTCGACGCGGCCGCGCTGGCCGCGGCCAGACAGTTCGTGTTCGAGCCGGCGGAGATCGATGGGTTCGCCGCGCCCGTGAAGATCACGTACCGGTACGACTTCACGATCAAGACGGAGACCGTCTCCCTCGGCCCGCAGGTGAACTTCGAGGGCATCGTGCTGGAACGGTTCATGAAGCGGCCGCTGGCCGGGGTCAAGGTGCGGATCAAGGACCTCGACGTCGAGGCGACCACCGACGACGCCGGCTCCTTCGCCTTCACCGACGTGCCGCCGGGGCCGCACAAGGTCGAGATGTCGAACACCAGGCTGGTCACCATCAACACCGAGGAGGTCCTGACCAAGGGGGTCAAGCGCTCGGTCAAGTACCTGCTCGAGGAGAAGGAAGAAGGGCTCGACGAGGACGTGGTCGTGCGCGTACCGCGCATCAAGAAAGAGGCGGTGGAGACACGCATCCGCACAGAGGAAGCGCGGCGCGTCCCTGGGACCCAGGGCGACACGCTGAAGGTCGTCCAGAACCTGCCAGGGGTGGCGCGCTCCGCGCTCGGATCGGGGGCGCTGATCGTGTGGGGCTCGGCGCCGAACGAGACGCGCGTGCTGGTCGACGGCGTCGAGATTCCTTCGCTGTATCACGTTGGCGGGTTGCGCTCGACGGTGAACTCGGATCTGGTGAAGTCGATCGATCTGGCGGCCGGATCGTACGGCGCCGAGTATGGGCGGGGCCTCGGCGGTCTGGTGCGTATCGATCTGCGATCGCTGCCGGCGGAGGGGACCCACGGCTACGCGGCGGCCGACCTGCAGGACGCGTCGGCGCTGATCTCGACGGCTCCCACCAAGTGGCTGCGCCTGGCGCTGTCGGGACGGTACAGCTACCTGGACAAGGTCCTGAAGGGCGCGGTGTCCGACGACGTGGGCGACTTCTTCCCCATCCCGCAGTACGACGACTACCAGGCGCGCGCCCAGGCGATGCTGGGCAAGGACGAGGAGCTGGCGCTGACGTTCCTGGGATCCGACGATCACCTGCGGCGCTCGATTCCGGCGAGCGATCCCAACGATCGCCGCGATCAGCGCACGGACGACTCGTATCGCCGGATCATCCTGCGTTACGCGCGCTTGATGCCGGACGGGGCCAGCTTCGTCGTCACGCCGTCGTTCGGGTGGGACGACAGCTCGAACGTCTCGACGTTCGGGCAGAGCGGCGCGGGGGTCAGCCTCGACCTGAGGACCTGGCAGTACGCGCTGCGCAGCAGCTACCGGCAGAAGGTCGCGGCGAGCGTCGTGTTGTCCCTGGGCATCGATCTGCAGGGGCGCCGGACCACCGCGCGGCGCAATGGCTCGCTGAACCTGCCGGCGCGCGAAGGGGACGTCGTCGTCTTCGGCCAGCGGCCCTCGGGCGAGACGTCGAGCGACGACTGGACGGTCGACGTGATCTCGGCGGCGCCCTACGCCGTGGCCGAGATCGCGCTCGGCAAGCTGACCCTGACACCGGGCCTTCGCTTCGAGCCGACCTGGATCGACGGTGACCACACGCTGCCACGCTCGCAGCTGCCGCCCATCGGCTACTCGCGGTTGACCCTGCCCACCACGCCTTTGCCGGGCGCGCTGCAATACGTCCCCAACCCGCGGCTGGCCATGGCGTTCCGCCCCACGCCGCGGTTGACCCTGACCGCGGCGGGCGGCATCTATGGACAGCCGCCCAGCCCCGAGGACATGAGCCCCGTCTTTGGCAACCCGTCGCTCGGCATGCTGCGGGCCGAGCACGTGTCAGGTGGATTCTCGTACCGGCTGCGCCCCACGCTGACCTTCGAGGCGATCGGCTTCTACAAGCGCCTGCGTGATCTGGTGTCGCGCAACGACGCGCCGTCGCCGCCGGTGGCCCAGGCGCTGACCCAGGACGGGATCGGGCGCGCCTATGGCATGCAGGTGCTGTTGCGGCAGGAGCTGCTGCACGGCTTCTTCGGCTGGGTGACGTACACGCTCTCGCGCAGCGAGCGGCGCGATCACGCGGGGCGGGACTGGCGCCTCCTCGACTACGACCAGACCCACGTGCTGGCCGTGCTGGCCAGCTACGACTTCGGCCGCGGCTGGCAGTTCGGCAGCCGCTTCCGCTACGCGACGGGCGCGCCGCGGACGCCGGTGCTCTCGAATCCGGCGGCGTTCCTCAACAATGAGACCGGCCTGTGGGAGCCCATCTTCGGCCGGCAGAACTCGTTCCGGATCCCTGCGTTTTATCAGCTCGACGCGCGGCTCGAGAAGGCCTTCGTCCTGCGCGGCGCCAAGCTGAGCGCCTTCCTCGACGTGCAGAACGTGACGAACCGGAAGAACCCCGAGGAGATCTTCTACGACCAGACGTACGCGACCAAGGGAACCATCACCGGTCTGCCCACGCTGGCCATCATCGGCGCGAGGCTCGAGCTATGAAAATCATGGGCCCGCAGCCGTTTTGCCTGCTCGCCGTCTGTGGCGCGGCTCTCTGGCTCGGTGGCTGCAAGCCCGACATCGGCAAGCCGCCGTCGCTGGTCGAGGGGGCGCGGTTGCTGGCCGTGCGCCAGACGCCGCCCGAGGTCACTCCGGGCGGCATGGCGTCGTTCGATGCGCTCGTCGCCGATCCGACCGGCACCGTCGCGGCCACGATGGCGTGGTCCCTGTGCAAGACGCCGCGCCCGCCCACCGAGAGCAACAGCGTCAGCCAGGCGTGCATCGTTCAGCCAGACGACGACGTGGCGATGGCCGGACCCGTCGCGCTGGCCATACCCGCGGACGCCTGCTCGTTGTTCGGTCCCGATCCGCCGCCCGTCACCCCGCCGATTCGCCCGCGCGATCCGGACGCGACGGGCGGCTTCTACGTGCCGGTCCGGGCGACGGCGCAGGCGACCGACGGTACGAACGTGATCGCGTTCGCGTTCGAGCGCATCCAGTGCAACCTGGCCAACGCGCCAGGCGATGTCGCGCGGATGTACAACATGATTTACGCGCCCAACCAGGCTCCCGTCATCGCGGATGTCGTCCTGGACCCGGAGGGTGCGGCGCCGGCCTCGCTGGTCGCGGCGGCTGCGGGCGGAGCCGCCGCGACGGTCGCCCCAGGCGCCAAGGTTACGCTTCGGCTTGCTTGGGCTCCGGAGGCCGCCGAGACGTACGTCCTTTACGATCCCAGCAGCCGAACGCTGGTGAGCCCGCGTGAGGCCCTGCGCGTGTCGTGGTTCGCGACGGACGGCGAGCTCGCCCACGATCGAACGGGCCGCACGGGCGACGAGGTGGAGCTCTTCACCGACGACGTCTGGACGGCGCCGGCCGACGCGGCTCCGGGGAGGGCCGTTCATTTCTGGGTGGTGCTCCGTGACGAGCGAGGCGGGGTGGATTTTGCCGCCTTCGATCTGGCCGTGGGGAGCTGATAGAGGCGGCCTTCCCCGATAATTTCCCGGCGAAATCGCGACCTTCGGGGTCAGGTGCGCCTGTCGCCAAATCGTCACCGAGGGGCCGGATCGCCGCGGCTATGGTCCAGGTGGGATGCAGATTCTACTCGTCGAAGACGATCCGGATATCCGCATCACCCTCGCACAGAACCTGGAGGATGCGGGGTACGTGGTGTCGGCGGCGGCCACGGCTGCGGATGCGTTGCGACTCGCGCTCGCATCCCGACCCGATCTGGTGCTGCTCGACTTGATGTTGCCGGATCGGCCGGGCGCCGAGGTCTGCCAGACCTTGCGCGCGAACCCGACCACGCGCGCGGTGCCGGTCATCATGGTGACGGCGCGATCCAGCGAGGACGATCGCATCGCCGGCTTCGAGCACGGCGCCGACGACTACATCGGCAAGCCTTTCAGCATGCGCGAGCTGATCCTGCGCATCGAGGCCGTGCTGAAGCGCAATCGCTCGGCGACCGCGGCCGCGCCCGAGGCGGCTGCGCCTGCCGCCCCGCCGGCGTTGCCCTTGCGAATCGATTCGGGGTGGGCCGCCGCGCGCGAGCAGCTGCGCGTGTGGGACGGCTTCTCTGCGAATCATTTCGAGCGCGGCGAGTGGCGCGAGTGCCAGGAGATCTGCCGCAACATTCTGCGCCGCTATGCGGATCAGCTGACGCCAGCCGAGTCCGCCACCCTGCATGATCGGATGCGACGCTGCGAAGAGAAGCTCGTCGCGCTCGCCGGGTCGCGGCCGGGGGGCCCGCTGCCGCAACGCAGGTAGCTCGAGGAGGTCGTCTCATGAGGGAACATCCACGTCCACAGCGAATCGTGTTCGTCGGTCCCGCGCCGTTCTCGCCCATGGCCGCCATCTGCTTCAAGGCGCTGGCCCTGCCTGCCCGGGCAACGGCGGTCTTCGCGACGCGCGGCGCGGAGCCGCGTACCAGCGCGGCCATGGCCACCCTGATGCGCGAGGTCGGCGGGATCGACTGGCATTCGTTCATGCGCGAGCTGGAGCTGAACCTGATCGAAGCCGCGGATCTCGTGGTGACGATTGGTCACGCCGGGCGCACGCACGTCCCGCGCTTGCCGGGCGTCCCCTGGCGCCGGGAGCATTGGGCGTTGGCTCCGCGAACCAGTGAGGTGTCGGGGCACGTCCGGGCACGCCAGCTGCGCGACAACCTGCGCGCGCGGATCGCGATGTTGATCTTCATGGAGGGCTGGGGCCGCCCCGAGACTTCGCGCGAGATGGAGCGCCGCACGCGGCCGACCGCCGTCGAAGGCCACCGCCCATTCATCCCGATGAGCCCGTTCCGGATCACGCCACTCGTCGCCACGCCGCACTAGGGGAGCACTAGGGGGACGCGTGCCCTTTCGTGCCGGCCCTGGAACGGGGCGTCGTGAGGACGTGAGGACGCGGGTGGTCAATCTGCTGGCCGAGCGGCTGGTCGGGCGGCGCGGCGACCTGAGGGTCATCCGCGCCGCGCTGCTGCCGTCAGGATCGCTGGCGGGGTGCCCAGCGCATCGTCGTTCAGGGGACGCTGCACTCGGCCGAACAGAAGGTGCCTCGGCAGGTCGTCAGGTTCACCGCTCGGCCGAGGGGGTACGCGGGGTCCACCAGCCGCGACTTGATGGTCTGGGCGTTGTAGGTCCCCGGGGTCAGCTTGGCGCCCAGCGTGACCAGGCTCAGGCACGGCCCGTTGGCCATCGTCGCGCCGCTGTCATCCGTGGTGCAGGTAGTCGCGTTGGTGCCGCACCAGCACCTGATCGCGTCGCCCTGGGCCACGCAGTCATTGACCGGATTGGTGAAGCAGGCGTAGAGCGCCTCGCACAGCTGCTGATCCGACGGGTCGTCGATCAGGTCACAACCGTCGGTTCCGGCGAAGCAGTTCCCGACCTCGGGATCGAAGCTGCAGGCGTCGCAGGCGCTCCCCGCGCAGTGAGTCGCCGACAACGTCATCACCGGGGTGCACGCTCCCGCCAGGCAAGCATCGCCGGTGCTGCAGCGGTTTTCGTCGTCGCACACCGTGCCGTCAGGCCGGGCCGGATTCGAACAGAGACCGGTGGCGGGGGCGCAGGTGCCGGCGGCGTGACACTGATCCGAAGCGACGCAGACCTTGGGGCTGCCGCTGCGGCACGTGCCTCCCTGGCAGGAATCGCCCGTGGTACACGCGTTGTTGTCGCTGCAGGATGAGCCGTCGGCGGCCGTCGGGTTCGAGCAAGCACCGGTGGCGGGCGCGCAGATCCCCGCGGTGTGGCACTGATCCGAGGCGGCGCAGATCCGTGGCGTTCCGGCCGTGCATACGCCACTCAGACAGGTGTCGCCGGTCGTGCAGGCGTCGCCGTCATTGCAGCTGGTTCCATTGGCGACCGCGACGTTCGAGCATTGGAAGGCGGTGGTTGCGTTGCAGAGGTCGACGGTGCACGGGTTTCGATCGTCACAGGTCGAGGGGCACTTCGGCGAAGCTCCGCCCGCACCACCGCTGGCGCCGGCGGTCCCCCCCGCGCCGCCGGTGGCGGTGGTCCCGCCCTTGCCGCCTGCGCCGCCGGTGGCGGTGGTCCCACCCTTGCCACCCGCGCCGGTACCTCCGGAGCCGGTCGCGACCGGGCACTTTGCCGACGACGTCGTCGCGATCTGGATCGTGTAGCCGAGCACCCAGGCCACGGCGCTCGAGCTCGAGAA
>Ga0207639_10000937_pt1 | contig 19750 bp, 16 predicted proteins | sample KBSCornC32_FD_184299 | JGI IMG/M metagenome (GOLD analysis project Ga0207639, IMG submission 184299) | Corn rhizosphere microbial communities from Kellogg Biological Station, Michigan, USA - KBS Corn C3-2 (SPAdes) (version 2) | ecosystem: Host-associated > Plants > Roots > Rhizosphere > Soil ...
TCCCATCCATGGCGGGCCTTGCCAGGCTGTGGGATTATGCCAGCAAATCATCGGCATCCCGGCGCGTCGATCAGCTGATAGAGGCGGGCATATTGCTCTGGTCGGCCGACCGGCGACTGGCGCCCGGGCCGGCCTTTCGCATCCTGCCCGATCCGCAGGTGCAGGCCGACGGGGTTCCGGCGCCCGCGGCCACCGACCCGCTTCAGGCGGCTCTGGCTGCCTGGGCGACAGACTATGATCCGGTGCTGGTTCGCTCCTACTCCGTCACGACGCGCCTGTTGCGCCTGGCCCGGAGCATGGAACGGCACATGACGCTGTCGGCCGCGCGGGAAGGGCTGACATCCGGCGACGTGCTCCTGCTCGATGCCCTGTACCGCGTGGGGCCGCCCCATCGCATCGCGCCCACCGCGCTCAAACATTATTTCCTGATGTCGCTTGCAGGCGTTGCCAAGCGGGTCGATCGGCTGGAGGCGCTGGGCTTCATCCGCCGGGTGCCCAATCCTGACGATCGGCGCGGCTTGTTCATCGAATTGACGGAGGCAGGCCACGCGGCGCTCACCAGGCTGGTCGAGCTCGACCGCTCCGCCCCGCATATCCTCTGGCCGACCGCACTCAGCGAGCAGCAATATCATGCGATGATAGAATCCCTGAATATCGCAGAAGCGCTGGTCGCGGAGCAGGATAGGAACGAACGTTCCCATGAACCTCGTTCACCCATGTGATAATATCCAGTTTAATTGACTTTCAGGCACCTATTGCTCCAGCATATGCAAATCCAAGTGAGCTAGTCAGGAGGGGTGATGCGCAGCCGGTCGGAAAATGTGGGAACCGCCGCTGACCTGTCGAGCGGCATAGATGCAGCAGCGCTCATCCGCACGTCTCAGATAATCGCCGGTAATTTCGATGCGCTCGATCCCGCTCTTGTCGGCAGGGTGGAACGGTTCACGGGCTGGTTGAACGAACAGCCGCCCCTGCGTCCCGAGCAGAAGTCGGATGTCGAATTGCAACTGCGCAAGCTGCTTTCGACGCGCCTGCGTCTCGCTGCGGACCGTAAACGCATTCCCGCCATCGCAGAGGAAAAGATAGAGCGGCCCATTTTTGTCATCGGCTTCGGCCGGACCGGCACGACACTCATTCATTCGTTGCTGGCCGAGGATCCCGGCGCGCGTACCCCGCTCTGGTGGCATAGCCATTCGCCAAGCCCGCCGCCGGGCGAAGTGCCGGTAACGCCGGAGCGGATAGAACTCACGGCCAGGGAACTGGACGAGCTGCTGATGCGCGCGCCCGGCCTGCTCACGCTTCACCCCTATTGGGACAAGCGCGGCCATTGCCCGATCGAATGCGAGGAAATCTTCACCCTCGACTTTCAGAACGCCTATCCGTCGCTGCTGTACAAGCTGCCGGCGCTGGCGATGATCCTGGACGCCAGCAATATCGCCGCGGCCTACAGTTTTCATCGCCAGTTCCTGCAGCATTTGCAGTGGCAGCAGCCGACCAGCCATTGGGTAGCCAAGGGAATATACCACCAATTCGCCCTGGACGCGCTGTTCGAGGCCTATCCTGACGCGCTGTGCATCTGGCCGCATCGCGACCCGGTTCAGGTCCATCCCTCGATCATGGCGATCACGGCGGTGCTTTATGGCGGTATCACCAACTGGCAGATGGATTTTCAGGCCCTCGGTCCAGCCTTTGTCGAAAGCATCGCGGCATCGCTGGCCGAAACGATGGAAAATCCGCTGGTCGACGATCCTCGCATCTTCCATGTCGATTTCCAGGACCTGACGAGGGACCCCGTGGATGTGATCCGGCGAGCCTATGGCCATTGGCAAATGGATTACACGCCCGAATTCGACAGCCGGATGCGGACGTGGCTCGCCGATCCGGCAAATGCTTCCAATCGCTATGGCCGCTATGATTACGCCCTGGAACCCTTTGGCCTCAGTCGGGAGATGATCGAGACGGCGTTCGAAGGCTATTCACGGCGCTTCAGGCTGGGCCGGTTCGCGCGGGCCTGACGCTCCACAACACCGGATGTTGATCCTGGAGGAAGGCTGATGACCAATCCTGTCGCCAATGAGGATCAATTCGCTGCCGAGGCGGAGGTCCGCGCCATGTGGGACGAGGCGGCGACCAGGGCGGCACGCGATCATTGCGCGCAGCTTTGGCGCGTGGGTCACGGCAGTGACGTGCCGCCGGAGGTCGAGCCGCTTTTCGACGATGCGATGGACGCCTGGATGAGCAATTATCTTTTCAAGGCTGCGGCCCGCGACCCCGTCCGTCCCCGTTTCGTGCGCAACTTCATGCCGGGCTATTGCTGGAATGGTGCGGCTGTGCCTGATGCGCGCATGGGCGGAGACAATCCGGACAACTGCTACCGGCTGGCGGGCATCGCCCATGGCGGTCGCTATCGGATTACCGGCAGGGTCATCAATGCCTGCCCTGCGCATATATCCTTCACGCTGGCCGAGAACTGGGGCACGTCGATGACGGCGCAGACGGTCGAGATCCCTGGGATCGATGTCGGGGATGACGGCGGCTTCATCATCACGATTGATGACCAGCCTGCCGCCGGACGGCGCAATCACATGACCACAAATCCGCGCGTCAAATTCCTGTTCGTGCGGGATTCGATAATGGACTGGGAAAGGGAAACCCCCTTGATCCTCGGGATCGAGCGGATCGATGCGCCTGCCGTCTCTCCCATGTCCTTCGAGCAGCGTCAGGAGGAGGCCTTGCGTCGCGCGCGGGAGGAGGTGCCCCTTTATTACTGGTTCTTCCGCCTGTCGGCTGGGCATGTGGTCAACAGCATGCCTCCGCCCTTGCGGACAGCCAGCGTCGGCGGCCTCGTCACGCAGGCAAGCAGCCTTGGCCGCCTGCGTCTGGAGGATGACCAGGCGGCGATAATCCGTTTCGATCCTGCGGGCGCCGCCTATAACAGCCTGCAACTGGCCATGTGGTGGTATCGATCGGTGGATGCGGATCGCCTGCAAAGCGGCCTGTCCGCCACGCAGGCCGCGCGCGGCGACGATGGATTGATCACGACGATCGTGTCGGCGCGCGATCCGGGCATCGCCAATTGGGTACAGACTGACGGATTGCGCGACCTGTTGCCGATGATCCGCTGGCAGGGATTGCCGGACAAGGTACAGGGCGGGGGACCAGTCCACTGGCTCGACATCGTGCCATTCGATCAGGTTGATGCGCATCTGCCCGATGATATTGCCCGGCTGAGCCGGGAAGAACGTCTCGCGCAGATCGATGCGCGTCGCCGCGCCTGGTCTCGCAGGATCAGTATTTGATCAAAAACATCCTCATGTCCGGGAAAAAGCATCCGGTTTAAATGTTGATGCAACATTTGGCCGAAAAAATATGGATTATATAATCATCTGAAAATAAAGCCGGAAAAAATGGCGCTGGAACTGTGTCCTGAAAACAACGGACCACTTAAATCATCTCCCCTATTCCAGCGCATATGCAAGATCGCGTATCTGATGATCCATAACATCCGCCAATCAAGGGTTTGGCCGAGCGGGAAATGGCGCTAGCTGGCGTTCATCCGTTCGCCGGCTTCAAAGCTAAAGCTATAGGCCGGTTCCATCAGTCCCTGAGAGGATGCAATGACCTATCGACGCTATCTTGCCGCGACTTGCGCGGTTTTGTTCGTTTCCGCACCCGCCTTTGCTCAGGATGCCGCGTCGCCGCAGGCCGACGGTGTGTCGACCGGCGACATTGTGGTCACCGCGCGCCGCCGCGACGAGGCGCTGCAGGATGTTCCGATCTCTGTCTCGGCCATTTCGGGCGAGCAGCTTTCGCGTTCGGGCGTGACCGACGTTCAGGGCCTGCAATACCGCACCCCTTCGCTCTCGATCACCAGCGCGCAGAGCCAGCGCAACACCGTTGCCTTTTCGCTGCGCGGCCAGCGGACGCAGGAAACGCAGCTCTTCACCGATCCGCCGGTCGGCACCTATTTCGCCGAAGTGGTGCAGCCGCGCCCCTACGGCTTTGGCAACAGCCTGTATGACCTTGAATCGGTTCAGGTTCTGAAGGGTGTGCAGGGCACGCTGTTCGGCCGCAACATGACCGGCGGCGCGGTGCTGGTCGAGCCAGCCCATCCGAAGCTGGGCGAGTTCGCGGGCGAAGTGAAGGCGCAGTACGGCAATTACGACATGCACGATCTCTACGGCATGTTGAACATTCCGCTCGGCGATTCGGTGGCCTTCCGCCTTTCCGGCAAGACGCGCGAGCGTGATGGCTGGGCGCGCGACATCGGCAGCGGGCTGCGCCTTGATAACCAGAATTACGACACATTCCGCGTGTCGGCGCTGGTGTCGCCCGGCAACGGCATCGAATCGCTCACGGTGTTCGACTGGTTCCGCTCGCGCGAGAATGGCACCGCTTCCTTCCTGACGTCTATCTCGACACCATCCGTAATCGACAATCCCCTTACACTGAGACCGGACTCCTATGAGGAGCTTCGTCGTTTGGGTGCGATCAACACTAATATTCCGGCACAGTTTGCCGAAGCGCAGGCACTTTTCCGCACGCGCCGGTTCACGCTCAATTCGGGATCTGGCAATGGCAGTAATCTCGACGTGTTCGGCAGGCCGTTCGAGAAGATCAAGAACTGGGGCATCACCAACAAGACGACTTGGGAACTGAACGACGCGCTGACGTTGAAGAACATATTTGGCTATCGCAAGGAACGGCGCGATGTGGTGCAGGATTATGACGGGATTCCTGCCTTCCTGATCGCGCCTTATCAATATGCCCGCTCCCGCAACATCAGCGAAGAACTACAGCTGCAGGCCAAGGCGCTCGACAACCGGCTCGACCTGATCGCCGGCGCCTATTATTTCGAGGAAAAGGGTATCGACGGCTCGCTCGCCAATACCCTGCCTGAACTCAACATTTTGGGTGCGGGGATGAATCCGCGCACGACCGATGCCTCGCTGTTCGTGACGTCGAACCCGGGCGAAGGCTATTCGCGCACTGCGGCGGCCTTCCTGGCAGGCACGTTCAAGGTAACGGACAAGTTCAGCCTGTCGGGCGGTCTTCGCTATAATTACGACAAGCGGAAAATCACCGTGTCACCTTCGCGACCCAATCTGCCCAATCCCGATGGCACTGTTGGCAGTTGCTCCTTCAACCCGATCGTCCCGGCGGGTTATGAGACCACCGTCCGGCAGACCGGGCCGTGCGCCTTCACCAACAGCAAGTCGTTCAAGGAATGGACCTACGACGCGACCCTGCAATATGAACCTACGCCGGAAGTGACGACCTATGCGTCTTATCGTCATGGTTTCCGGGCGGGTGGCTTTTCGACTCGGGCAACCGGTGTGGTCACGCTGGCACCCTTCCTCCCCGAATTCGTCGACGAATATGAAGTCGGCCTGAAGACCAATCATCGGTTGGGTGGCGGTCGCCTGACCACCAGCACGGCGCTGTTCCGTCAGGATGGCAGCGATGTGCAGAAACAGCGCGCCACTTTCGTCGACGGCAATGTCTTCACCATCGTCGACAATACCGCCAAGCAGCGCAATGTCGGTGGCGAGTTCGAGGCGAACTTCAGCACCGACACCTTCTCGCTCGCAGCCTTCTATTCCTACACGAAGGTCAAGATCCGGGCAGGCCGCGTCGTGCTGGCCAATGGTCTGGCCGAGTTCGAGCAGCGCGGCGTTCCCAAGCATCAGCTGGGCGCAACAGCGACGATTTCGCCGCCCATCAGCGAAGATGTCGGCCAGCTCAACTTCATCATGAACTACACGTGGCGCAGCAAGATCTATCTTGACGATTTCGAGATCCAGGGCGTTCAGCCAGCCTATTCGCTGATCAACCTGCGTGCCGAACTCAACAATGTGGGCGGGTCGGGCGCTTCGGTCGCCGCCTTCGTCAACAATGCGCTCAACGAAACCTATCGCATCGGCGTGCTGGGTCTCATCGCCGAAGGGTTGGGCTTCCAGAACAGCGTCTACGGTGAGCCGCGCACCTATGGCATCGAGGTGGGCTTCAAATTCTGATCCTGGATCAGGGTGAAAGCATCAAGGGGGCGCAGAGTTCTGCGCCCCCTTTTTCTTGCGCGTTGCTGTCTGGCATTCTGCGTCGAAAGGATGACGGAGAGATTCATGAACAAGGCTTATCCTGCTGACGCATTGCCGCTGCCGTTGACGCCGGAGCAGATCAACAGCGCGTGGCTGACCCGCGCTCTGCGACAGCGACTGCCCGGCGTGTCGGTGAGCGACTCGCAGATAGTCGATATCATCCTGGGGACCTCGACCAAGATCCGTGTGCGGCTGACTGTGGAGGGGGAGGGCGCCGAACAGATCGGCGAAACCCTGATCGTCAAAGGCGGCTTTGAGGAGCACAGCCCGAAGATGGCTGCAATGTACGCCAATGAAACGCGCTTCTACGCCGATATTCAGCCCTTGATCCCCATGCCTTCGCCACGCGCCTATTTTGCCGGAACGGACCCGAATTCCCACCAGTCGATCGTCATCATGGAGGATCTGAAGCGGCCCGGCGTCGATTTCTGCGATGCGCTGCGTCCGCACAGCTTCGATCAGATTGCGCGCCGCATGGAGACCATGGCCGCCTATCATGCAGCGACCTGGGCTTCACCCCATTTCCAGACGAGCGGCCGCTGGGCCGACATCGCCAGCCGGTTCGACGGCTGGGGACTGGACTATATGCGCCGCTATCTCGTTCCCAATATCTGGGCGCATTATATGGCCTCGCCGCGCGGCGCGGCGGTGTCCACACGGCTGCACGACCGGGCCTGGATGGAACGCGCGCTGATGACCATCGGTGACATTCAGCGCGCCCAACCCCGCTGCCTCATTCATGGTGATACGCATCTGGGCAATCTGTACATATTGGAGGACGGCACGCCCGGCTATTTCGACGCACAGGTGGCGCAGACTGCCTGGCACCATGAGGTCTCCTACCACATCGTCTGCGCCGCCGACCTTGCCGACCGGGCGGAATGGGAGGGCGAGTTGCTGCGCATTTATCTTGACGCGCTGGCGCGGGAAGGTGGCCCGGTTCTGGATTGGGACGAGGCATGGCTGGATTACAGGCGTTCCATCGTCTGGGGCCTGTTCATTTTCCTCACCAATGAGGTGAGGTTTCAGACGGAGGCCGTCAACACGGCTTATGCCGCCCGCTTCGGACAGGCCGCACTCGACCATGACCTCCGCGCGCTATTGCCATAGGAAACGCTGTCTCGCGGCCCTTCGGGCGGCATTGATCAGATGCTTGCCTCTTGCGCGATGAACTGGTCGATCGTGGCGTTCAGCCGGTCGACCAGCGCGCGATCCGACAGTTCCACAAAATAGCCAAGTTGTTCCACGGTATCGAGGTGGATCACTGCCGGATCGCCATTGGGCATCCTTGCGCCCCAGCTTTCGAATACGCATTCGACGCCATCGGGCCGCTGCGAAAGATCGTCGACTGCATAGCCGAGGTGAAAAATGCCTTCGCCCCGTGTTTCCAGCCATTCTCTGGCATTGCCTTGACCGATGACCGGCTCGATCATCTCCAGATAGACATCGCCCCATCTGGTAAAGGCGTTCCTGTTGGCAAAGCGGCCGCGCCAGTCGCGATAACGGCCCTCATAATCGGTATCGAGCCGCCAGAAAGGGCCGAGCCCCAGGAGATTGCGGTAACGCGCCATGCCTGCGTCGATATCGCGAACCACCACGCCGATTTGATAAAAGTCGCCCCGGAATTCCATCGCCATCCTCTCATCTGCCTTTCCGGCGTTAGACCTGTCGCGGGGGTCGTTCAGCCGTCAGCTCTCGCGGCCTGCCGCTCTGGATTCCTTGTTTTCCGCGATTTCTTAACCAGCGATCGGTGTCGATCGCTTGGAAATCGCTCTAAGCGTCGGCCTGGGCCTTGATCCGATCACGCAACAGGAATTTCTGGATCTTTCCCAAGGGCGTGCGCGGAAAATCATCCATCAGGAACAGATGGCGCGGCACCTTGTAATTCGCCATCTGCTCGCGACTCCATGCCGTCAGCTCCGCCAGCGTCAGCGCTTCGCCATCCTTCAGGATGACGCAGGCGGCGCAGACTTCGCCCATGCGATCATCGGGCCAGCCGATTATACATACATCGGCAATGGCGGGATGTTTGCGCAGGATATTCTCGACCTCGGCCGGATAGGCGTTGAAACCGCCGACGATGACGACATCCTTGAGACGATCGAGGATGCGCAGCGTGCCATCCTGCGCAATGCATCCTACATCGCCGCTGTGAAGCCAGCCGTCTGCGTCGATCGTGGCTGCGGTCTGCTCCGGCTCCTCGAAATAGCCCTGCATCACCACCGGACCACGGATCAGCAGTTCGCCGCTCTCGCCCGCGGGCAGCGGATTGCCCTGCGCATCGATGATCCGCAGCTCCACGCCGGGCAGCGGCTTGCCGACCGTCCGCGCGATCGTTTCAAAGCTGGCATCGGGATAGTTGACGGTGGCGAGCGCCGTGCACTCGGTCTGGCCGAAGCTGGTCAGGAACAGGTCGAACCCGAATATTTCCCTTCCGGCGCGGATCAGGTCGACAGGAACATTGGAAGCGCCAGTGTGCCCAACCCGCAGCGAGGAAATGTCGAACGCGCCGAAACGGGGATGGTCCATCAGCGAGAGGAAAATCGTCGGCGGGCCCATCAACACGCTGATCCTTTCGCGTTCGATCAGCGAGAGCAGCGCCTCGGCGTCGAATGTGGACAGCGGATAGACGGTGATGCCCGCCACCAGCGCGGAAATCCAGCCCGACCTGTAGCCGAAACTGTGGAAGAAGGGATTGACGATGGCCATGCGATCGCCGGCCCGCAGGTCATTGGATTCGTTCCAGATGGCCGGCACCCACAATGCCTGGCCATGATTGTGCATCGCGCCCTTGGGCTGTCCGGTGGTGCCGCTGGTGAAAAGAATATCAGCGATCGTTTCCGGCGTCACCGCCGCAATATGTGCGGCAAGTTCCGCCTCATCGGCCTGCGTGCGCTGGAACATGTCGAAACCAGGTCCGTCCAGTGCCACGATATGGCTCAGCGCCGGCAGATCGCGCACCGGCCCGGCCGATCCCGGGCCTCCTCCCGCCTGGGTCAGCATGGCGGCATAGTCATTGCCCAGAAATCCCGTCACGGTGAACAGGATCCTGGCCCGCGTCTTGGCCAATATGTAGAGCGCCTCGCCCCCCTTGAAGCGGGTGTTGATGGGCACCATGATGGCGCCGATGCTCTCCGCTGCCGCCGCCGCGATCATCCACTTCGCGCTGTTGGGCGCCCAGATCGCGACCCTGTCGCCATAAGCGACGCCATGGGCGATCAGCGCACGGGCAAGATCATCGACCCGTTCCTTGAATTGCGCAAAGCTGATCCGTGTGCCGTCCTCCCCGACGATGAAGGGCGTGTCGCCATAACGTGCGGCGACATGCGCGATGACCTTCGGCAATGTGTGGTCAAGCGTCTTCGGCAGGTCGGAAAAATGTGGATTGGTCAAGGCTGTCGCGCCGATCACAGCAGCCCCTTTTCCTCAGCCGTCCTGACGTCGGGAGAGACGCCGGCTTCGCGCATGGCTTCGATGACCGCCGTCGTGGCGGATGCGATGCACGGGAAGCCGACATAGGGGGTGAGTTGCACCAGCAGCCCTTCCAGCTCCTGTGGGGTCAACCCGTTGGCGATGCCGATCTTCACATGGTTTTTCAGTTCCAGCGACTGTCGCATGGCAATAAGGGCGGATATGACGGCCATGCTCTTTTCCTTGGGAGCAATGCCCTGATGCCGCCAGGCGTCATGAAAAGCCCAGCTTGCCGCCATGCGCGGGATGGCCGAGCCAAAGCCATCGGCGGTGCATGCGTCGCGAAAGGCATTGCCGAACCCTTCGCCCATGATGCCGCTGATGAAGTCGACGCCCGATTTCTGCTTCTCGTCCAACTCAGCCATCCGATGTCTCCATGCATTATGATTGTCTGGCCTATGGGCGGCGGCGTGCCCACGTCAACAATGCCGCTGCCGCTATGGCTAGGTAGCATATAGTGATCGGTCATCTGATGGTGCCGGTGCTCCATCGCCTATGTGATGGCAGGTTCGGGTCGATATTCGCGCCATCCGCTCAAGCCTATATAGGTTTGGACACTGGATGCCCGACTTTCATGTCGCATGGCCCAGACAATATCGAAATGACGTCACGACCTTGGGGAAGGAAGATTATGTCTGCACAAATCAAGGCGACGGAAACTTCGCCTGTTTATTCCGGTCCGATCTTTGATGCCGACACGCATTTCTGGGAAACGGATGAAGCCTGGACGAAATATCTGCCCCAGGACGCTGCCGAACGCTATGGCGTAACGTTCAAGACAGGATCGGACGGCGACTTCGCCATGTATGTGGGGCCGCGCAAGGTGGAAATCAGCGCCGACCATCTTTTTGAGGATGGCCGTGTCCCCGCGCCCGGCAAATTGCACGAATGGCTGCGCGCCATGAAGGAGGGCAAGGCCGAGATCGACATGCATGTGCCTAAGAGCGCGGACATGATGGAACCCGAAGCGCGGGTGAAACTGCTCGACGCCTGGGACGTGCGTTCGTCCATTCTCTTTGTCGGCAACATGATCACGGCAATAAGTTTCCTTGATGACCCGCGTTATGCCTATCCCGTGTTGAACGCCTATAATGGCTGGATGTACGACCAGTGGAAGTATAATTACAACGACCGCATCTTCTCATGCCCCATCATGACCCTCGACAATGTCGAGGAGGCCTGCAAGGCGCTGAAGGATGTGGTCGCGAAGGGCGCAAAGCTCATCCTGATGCCGATGGGCCCCTATAACGGCAAGGCGCCCGCGCATCCCGACCATGATCCCTTCTGGGCGATCGCCAATGAAGCAGGTATACGGGTCGTCTTCCATGTGTCCGAGGCTATTTACCTGAAGGATCATATGGCGTTGTGGGGGGAGGGCATGCAGCAATCGCGCATCCGCCAGTCCGCTTTCGTATGGATGCACGGCTATTCGGAACGGCCGGTGATCGAGACGCTGTCGAGCTTCATCTTCTGGAATTTCTTCGAACGCTTTCCCAATGTGAGGCTGCTGTCGGCTGAAAATGGCGCCGAATGGGTGCCGTCCATGCTGGTGAAGATGGACAAGTGCCGGGGCATTGCGAAGAACGGCTATTGGCCCGCCGGGCAGTTGAAGGATCGGCCCAGCAACATCTTTGCCCGCCATGTTTCCGTCGTCGCCTATCCGGAGGATGACCTGAAATCCATCATCGATCAGGTCGGCAACGCCGATTGGGTCTTGATGGGATCGGACTATCCGCATGCAGAGGGCGTGGAGGAACCGCGGCTGTTCGCGGAGGAAGCGTGCAAGGATCTGTCGGCCACCGATGTGCGCAAGGTTATGTATGAAAACGGCATGCGCTTCATGGGGCTGCCTGTCTGAAGCTTGTCTTCGGCCACACGCTATCCGCCGCGCGTCAGCTTCCCGCTGAAGCGCGGCGGCCCGCCTCCACCGTGGCGCTCAGAAGCCGGTCGAAATTCTGCTTCATCCTGGCGAGCGGAGCGGCCAGTATCAAGGCGCCGAGCATATCCCCATCGGGGCCCATGACCGGCACCGCCAGTGCCGCAGTGTCGCTCAACATTTCCCCGAAACTGGCGCAATAACCCTGCTTGCGAATTTCCGCCAGGCTGACGCGAATGGCGTCGGGATCGGTTCGAGTGCTGTCGGTCAGTTGCCGAAGATGGGCGCGGGCCAGATAGTCCTCTACCTGCTCCGGACCGGCAAAGGCCATGAGGACGCGGCCGGCGGCGCTCGCGTACAGGGGCGCGCGCAGCCCAGCCTGCATGGCATAGCGCACCGGTTGCGGGCTGTTGCTCGCTTCGGTGTAGATGGCCTGCCCGATTTCCCAATCGGCGATGGCGAATCCCACCGATTCGCGCGTTTCGGCAGCGAGTTGCTTGACGAGGGACCGGACCAGTTCGGGCGCTGACCAGTGGCGCACGATCCGGCTCGCGAAATGATAGGCCGCCGGCCCCAAACGGTAGCGCCCTTCCTGGCAGGACAGATAATGCATGTCGCACAGGCCCCGCAGCGTATCGATGAAGGTGCTTTTGGGTACCGTCATGACCGCGCTGAGCTCGGCCAGGCTCATTCCATCCTGCTTCCCGGCCAGCAATACCAGCAGATCGAGCACACGCGTGATCGCCTTCGGTCCCCGCGCACGGATCTCCTCGACTTTGGCCTCTTGCATCTTCCCCGCCCGTCCCCTGTTTTCTGCTCAGCCTGCATAGTCATTCGAAAATTCGAACGCAATTCGAAAAATCGTTGGACATTATATTTGTGATGCGATACGAAAATCCGTGCAGCAGATGCAATTTCATGCATCCGCGGGAGGAGAGGAAAGCCAATGGCCACCAGCGCATCCCGGACCATTAAATCCGCGCATCGAGTGCTGGAGATCCTGGAATATTTCGATCAGGATCGCCGCGTCGCCACCGTCATGGAAATGTCGCGCACGCTGAACTATCCGCAATCCAGCACATCCGAACTGCTCCGCTGCCTGACGCGGCTGGGCTATCTCCACTATAACCGCGTACGCCGGACATACAGCCCGACCGCGCGAGTCGCCCTGCTGGGCGCCTGGGTGAAACCCTCGCTGTTCCGGGGCGGGCCGGTGCTGTCCGCGATTGACGAGATCGCCAAGCTGACCGGCGAGACGGTGCTGTTGTCCACCAGCTCCAACTATGTGCTGCAGCATCTGCACGTCATCCACGGCAATAATGAAGATGCGCTGGACGCCCATGCCGGTGACCAGCTCTCCATCCTGCACAGCACCCAGGGCCGTCTGCTGCTTTCGAGCTATCGCAACGAGGGGATCCGTTCGGCGGTCCATCGCCTGAACGCGGAGGAGGCCGACCTGTCGCGCCACGTCCGTGTGGCGGAGCTGCTGTCCGAATTTGCCGTGCTGCGCGAGAAGGGCTGGACCATAGAGCAGGATCGCGACGGCGTTGGCTGCGTCGCCGTGTTGCTGCCCTTTGGCCGGAACATGGACCGTCTGACCGTCAGCGTCATCGCCCAGCCGGCAGTGATTGCCGCGCGTGGCCAGGAAATGTTGGACCTGCTGCTCAGCCGCAAGGAGAGCATTGCCGAACTGCATCTGGAGGAAGATGGCCAGGAGCAGGACAACAGCAACGTCGTGAAGATGCCGGAGACGATAAAGATCGCCAGCTACCGCCGCCATTTCGCCTGATTGCGCTGTCCGGGTTCTGCATGAACCGTGCGGTGCTGCCCGGCGGAACGGGTGAAATTCGGCTTGCGGATGCACCATTGCCACCAGCACCGCGCAAGGACGAAGTGCTGGTGCGCATGCTCTATGCGCCCGTCAACCCGGCTGACCTGTTGGCGATCGATGGTCGATATTCCTTCGATCTGCCTCAAGATCAACCGCTGGGGGCTGAAGGCGTGGGGCTGGTAGAAAGCGTGGGCGAGGCCGTTGCCGATCTCCGCCCGGGCGAACTGGTGATGTCGCTTGAGCGGGGCAATTGGTGCGCGATGCGCCTTCTGCCTCGCCGTCATCTCGTGGCGCTGCCGGGCATTGACCCGGTGCAGGCGGCCATGTTGCGCATCAATCCGCCCACCGCGCATCTGCTGCTGCGCCATGCGGGCGCGCGTCCGGGCGAGGCGCTTATTCAAAATGGCGCAGGGTCGGTCGTCGCGCATTGGGTTCGCGCCTTTGCCGCCCGCATGGACATCAAGGTGATCGATGTCGTGCACAGGCCGCGTCCGGCGACACCCCATGCGTTGTTGGACGGCGATCATCTGGCGGAGCGCGCGCAGGCTGCATCCGACGGTCGGCCGATCCGCGCCGCCCTGGACTGCGTCGCAGGTGCGGCAACCGGCCGGCTTGCAAGCTGCCTCGCACCCGGCGGCCGGCTGCTGCTGTTCGGCCATCTTTCCGGCGACCCGATACAGGTGCGGTCGCAAGTGTTGACCGGCGGCGGCCTCTCGATCGCGGGTTTCAGCCTTCGCCCCGCTGAAGCGGCACTGGGTGCGGCTGGCGTGCACGCGATGTTCAAGGAACTGGCCGCACTTCATGCCGCCAATCCGCCCGCCTTGCCGGTGCGCGCCATCATTCCGCTTTCCCGCGCCGATGAAGGGATCGCGCTCGCGCGGGCGGGAGGGAGCGGGCGGATACTGTTCGATCTGCCGCAATGATATCGGGCATGTGAAGCCCTTGGCGTCGCCGTTGACTTGGAAGGCCGATGCCTGCTGGGGAGGAGGCTCTTATATGGGAACAGCGCGATGAAACTGGATTTTACGCCTGAGGAAACCGTCTTCCGCAATGAGGTGCGCGCTTTCCTCCAGCATGCCCTTCCGGACGATCTGCGGCGCAAGATGATCAACAGGGATCATCTGACCAAGGAGGATACGGTGCGGTGGCAGCGCATTCTCAATGCGCAGGGATGGGCGGTTACCCATTGGCCCGTGGAATATGGCGGTCAGGCATGGACGCCGGCCCAGCGCTATATCTTCCAGGAGGAAATGGCGCTGGCCCACGCGCCGGAAGGATCGCCGTTCAATGTGAACATGATCGGCCCGGTGCTGTGCAAATTCGGCACGGCGGCGCAAAAGGAAAAATTCCTCGCCGCCACCGCCAATATCGACATCTGGTGGTGCCAGGGCTTTTCCGAACCGGGCGCCGGCTCCGACCTTGCCAGCCTGAAGACGACGGCGGTTCGTGACGGCGATCATTATGTTCTCAACGGCCAGAAGATCTGGACGACCCAGGCCCAGCACGCCGACTGGATGTTCGGGCTTTTCCGTACCGACAGCAGCGGCAAGAAGCAGCAGGGCATAACCTTTCTGCTGCTCGACATGAAGACGCCGGGGATCACCGTCCGCCCGATCGAGACGATCGATGGCGAACATGATGCCAATGAGGTCTTTTTCGACGACGTGCGCGTGCCGGTGGACAATGTCATTGGCGAGGAAGGCCGGGGCTGGGACGTGGCCAAGCATCTGCTGGGCAGCGAACGCAGCGGCATCGCCCGCATCGGCCTGTCGAAGGAGCGCCTTTCGCAACTGCGCGCGCTGGAAACCCGGCTTGCCGAAGAAGGCACGCTGGACGAGGAAGAGCAGCGCCGTCTGGCCCACAAGCTGGCCGAGGTGGAGGTGGAATTGCGCGCGCTGGAACTGACGCAGTTGCGCGTCGTCGCGGCGGATGCCCATGGCGGCGGCGCCAATGCAGCAGCGTCCATCCTGAAGGTCAAGGGCACGGAAATGCAGCAACGCATGACCGAATTGGTGACCGAGCTTGCCGGCCCGGCTGGGCTGGCCATGCCGGACCATGACCATGCGCGCAACGATCCGGACGACGGCTGGGTCAGCGCCGCCGCGCCCTTCTATTTCACGATGCGCAAGGTGTCGATCTTCGGCGGATCCAATGAGGTCCAGAAGAACATCATCGCCAAGACCATGTTGGGACTCTGACGCGCCATGGATTTCGACCTGAACGACGAACAGAAGATGCTGCAGGAAACCGTCACGCGCTTCGTGGCGGAAACCTATGACTTCCAGAAGCGCGAACATGCGCTCAAGACAGCCGACGGCTGGAGCCGGGAGGCCTATGCCGGGCTTGCGGAGATGGGCCTGCTCGCGCTGCCCTTCGCCGAAGAGGATGGCGGTTTCGGCGGCGGTGGCGTGGAAATGATGATCGTCATGGAAGCGCTGGGCCGCGGCCTGATGGTCGAGCCCTATTTCGCGACCGTGGTGCTGGCGGGCGGCGCGCTGCGCCATGGCGGCTCGGCGGGGCAGCGCGCGGACATTGTTCCCGGCATCGCCGCGGGCGAACGCATCCTGGCATTGGCGCATAGTGAGAAGGGACTGCCGCGCCATATACTGGCGGCGCGCACGACCGCATCGCGATCGGGCGACGGATGGACCATCGACGGTTGCAAGATTGCCGTGATCCACGGCCAGAGCGCGGACACATTCATCGTCAGCGCAATGACGGAAGAGGGGCTCTCGCTCTTCCTGGTGGACGCGGCGGCGAAAGGTGTGACGGTGGAGGGCAAGCGCGGATATGACGGCGTGCCGATCGCCACGGTGGCCCTTTCGGGCGTCCATGTAGCGAACGAATCCCTCATCGGCGCGCCGGGGCAGGGGGAGGACATCCTCTCCCACGTGTTCGAGGAAGCGACCGCCGCCCTGGTCGCGGAATCGGTCGGCGCCATGGCCGAGACGTTCGACGTGACCGTGGACTATCTCAAGACCCGCCAGCAATTCGGTGTCGCCATCGGCAGTTTCCAGGCGCTTCAGCATCGCGCCGTCGAAATGCTGATGCAGCTTGAACTGTCGCGCAGCATGTCGATCCTCGCGGCGCTGTCGCTCGACATCGACGCCGATCAGCGGAGCCGCAACATTTCGGCCGCCAAGGCGCAGATCGGCAAGTCCGGCCGCATCATCGGCCAGGAGGCGGTGCAGATGCACGGCGCCATCGGCATCACGGCCGAATATAAGGTGGGCCACGCCTTCAAGCGGCTGACCGCCATTGACGCGCTGCTGGGCGACAGGGACTGGCACCTTGCCCGTCTGGCGAAAATGCGCGGCGTTTATCCCGCCGCCTGAAGCAGGGTCGGTGGGGTCATGGGGCGCGCCACGCCATGACCTCAGCCGGCCGGTGCAGACCGGACCCGCGCCCAAAATGCTTGCGCTGCGGCATCCAGCATGTCGGCGCCATAGGTGATAAGCCCCTGCTCGACGCGATAGAGCATGGCCCATTCATAATGGATCGCCTCGCCGTTCGCCGCGCTCCGGCGATAAGCGCGGGCGTGGACAAAGGCGCATTCCCGATCGATGCCGGTTATGGCGATGATCTCGTCGTGCCGTTCTTCCAGCGCCTCCGCGCAGGACGCGGCGAAATGGAGAAAGGCATCGCGTCCGACGAGCGTCTCCTTCGTACCGCTCGGGCCGAACAGGCTGTGCACCACGTTCGGATGGAAATAGTCCGCCGGGGCAGGCCGGCCCTGTTCCCCAACGGGAAAAACATCGGGATGTTGCCGGCCGTCTGCCGTGAAGCCGAACATGCGCGTCAACAGCTTCACGGCATCGTTCATCACCTGGTCCTCATCCTTCGGCAGCCTTGCGAAGCATGACCGCGCGATCGCCGTCGCGCACGACGACCAATCGCATGCCGGCTTTCATATAATTGACGAAATCGTCGAAGCTTTCGCGCACGCCCGGATTGATCGGGCGCAGATAGCTGTCCTTGTCGATTGTCAGCGTGACTTCGCCGATCCGGTCGGCATCCACGGTCACGGTCGTCGGCGTGAAGGACTTCACCGTCGCGGCGATGGCGCTGGGATTGGCGGCCGACTGGACGCGCGAGTCGAAGGAAACGCGCAGCCGGTCGCTATTGTTGGGCAGGCCGCAATGCGGCGTGCAGGGATGCACGACCAGCACGTCGCCGGGCATATAATCCGTGGTGGCCCAGCTTTCGGCCGGGATCACGTCGCGCGGGATCGGGAAAGGATTGGGCTTGCCGACATTGTGGAAATAGCCGCGCTTGTTCTGGCCCACTGCCAGCGCCAGGCCGCCCATGTCGCGCGTGCATGGGGTCAGGGATATCCAGACCGGGCGATAGTCCTGGATGCCGGGGCTGTAAAAGCCATCCTGGTGCACTGTGCCCAGCTTGCTCCGGGGCGGATAGGTTCGATATTGCACGATGGGTACGGAGCATGCCGGCTCTCCCAGCACTTTTTCCACCACTGCCTGATTGGCCGGATCTTCGATCAGACGGGCGGCGATTCCGGCATAGAGGTCGCTTTCCTCCATGCCCCCCACTGACGGCTTGCCGGTCCATTTGCCAGTGGGATCGCCCGGCTCGACCAAGCCCATCTGGGCGGCCACGGCCAGCATTTCGTCGCGGGCGCGGGCGACACTGTCTTGATCGAACACGCCGCGCAGCAGGATATAGCCCTTCTCCTCATAGAAGCGATTGAGCGCTTCGGGATCGTCCAGCAGATGGTTGCAGCTTTCCAGCTCGCCCGCCGCGACGACATCCTGTACATCCAGGTCTTCAGCTTCCGGGCGATTGATTACATCGACGCTCATTTCTTCCTTCCTCTCCACTCGGGCCGGTCAACCTTCGGAGGCGCCGGGACAGGGCCATATTAACATGGCAAGCCGTTTGTGGGTGGGATGGTTTTCGTCGACTTTCGGCTGTTATTGATCATTGTCCTGCATCAGAAGTTTCAGCATCTGCATCAACTTGTCGTCCTGCCAGGCGGCGATTTCCGCCACGCTTCGGCCGGCGGCTGCTTCTTCCATCTGTTCGACCAGCATCGCCTGCAAGGCCGGATCGGCCAGCGGCGGATCAGCCATGGTTTCCCAGCGCTTCACGATCCCCGGCGCAAATTTCGGCAGGAATTCGGCGAGGCCGCCAGCGCCGCCCGAAGTATGGAAGGTGGTGAACTGACCCTGGATGGCCCATTTCAGCGCGAAGCTGTGCTTCATCGCCTTGTCGATGTCGCCGACGCTTGCATAACCCTCTGCCACCAGCCGCACCGCTTCCCGGAACATGGCGGCGGTCAGCCGGTTGCCGATATGGCCGAATATCTCCCGCTTCAATCGGATCGGCTGTTTGCCCATCGCGGTGTAAAGCGCGTAGGCGGCGTCTACGGCTTCCCCGGCGGTGCCTTCGCCGCCCCCCACCTCCACCAGCGGGATCAGGTGCACGGGGTTGAACGGATGGCCCAGCACGAAGCGATCGGCGGTCGCAAGCCCGGCCTGCAACCCGGTGATGGGCAGGCTCGACGTGCTGCTGGCGACCAGCACGTCCGCAGGCGCCAGCCGGTCGAGATCGGCGAACAGAGCCTGCTTGAGGTCGGTGCGCTCCGGCGTGCTTTCCTGCACGAAATCCGCGCCCGCCAGCGCGTCGGTCAGGCTATCGTGGACGGAAAAGCGCGTGGTCCAGTCGTCGCCTGCGCTCGCAAGGCCCAGCTCGACCATCTGGTCCCATGCCCCCGCGACATGGGCGATGGTGCGTTCGCCGGCTCCCGGCATGGGATCATGGAGGCGCGCCGCCCGGCCGCTGCCCAGAAAGGCAGCGACCCAGCCATTGCCGATCACGCCGCCGCCGATCGCGGCGACGGTGCGAATGCTGTCCGCGTCGCGATAGGCGGGCATGGCGATCAATATCCCTTGAAGACCGGCTTTTCCTTGTTGGCGAAGGCGGTGGTCGCCGCCTTGTAGTCCTGCGTCAGCATCGTCATGGCTTCATAGGCGATGGACAGTTCGCCCGTCAGGTTCACCTGATCACGGATGCACTTGTTGACCGCCGCCTTGGACCAGCGCACGGCCCACATCGGCTGCCCGGCGATCTCGCGCGCGATCTTCAGCGCTTCCTCCAGCACCTGTTCCTTGGGGAAAGCATAGTTGACCAGGCCGATTTCCTCGGCCTTCTTGCCGTTCAGCAGCTTGCCGCGCATCAGATATTCCTTGGCCTTCTGCGGCCCGACCAGCAGCGGCCACATCACGGAGCCGCCATCGCCCGTTACAAGGCCGACGCGCACATGGGTATCGCCCAGCTTCGCGTCCTCCGCGACGATGCTCATGTCGCAGAAGGCGAAGAGCGAGGTGCCAAGGCCGATGGCGTCGCCATTCACCGCCGCGATGATCGGCTGTGGCGTCATCAGGATCTGGTCCCAGATCCGCAGCGTGTTGATCGGCACGCGCAAGGCGTATTTCAGGCCGTATTCGCTCTGGG